>ENA-OQDU01000021-OQDU01000021.1-human-gut-metagenome-genome-assembly--contig:-NODE-21-length-15431-cov-2.516336_pt1 | contig 15431 bp, 14 predicted proteins | sample MGYA00242789_ERZ504623 | MGnify/ENA primary metagenome ERZ504623 (study PRJEB26092, sample SAMD00036335) | human gut metagenome | host: Homo sapiens | study: EMG produced TPA metagenomics assembly of... | reverse complement strand
TAATAAGGGGATTGTAAGTATCCCTATGGAGAGAAATATATAATTATTGCCAAAAAGGTCTTCAAAAGGTGGAATTTACTATAAAGAAACAATAAAATGAAGAAACATAATTATTTCACAATACTATTGGTAGCTATTCTTACTATGGCAGGGCTGACTGCGTGTAATGACGATGATGAAGAAGGTAGGAAGATAACCGGTTATAAGGAATACACGCTTACGGTAGCTTCTGTAAAACTCACCGGTGTTTTAACATCGAGTGGTAGCAATGTACTTGCAGATGTATATGCTGTAAAAAACGAGCAGTCCACCGATTGGGAGGCTCATGGAAGCATCGGTAAGTTTGAATATGAAGAAGGATATGAGTATCAAATACGCATCAGTGAAACGAGCTATCTGGATTATAACATGGGCGATCCGGTATGTACTGAATACGAACTATTGGAAGTCATATCGAAAGAACGCAAGGTCTCTGAAAATTTACCTCCTCATTTCATCCCGGACTGGTATTTTGAGCAACGTTGTCCGTATATCAATCCTGAATTTGCTTATGCCATTGAAGCCGACCAAAAAGATGAGATTGAAAATGACCTTAAAACCGATGCAACCTATAAATTCGGAGGCTTGCGTTTTTATATTGCTTTTACAGGAACACGTAAATGGTTCTTATTGGATGTCGATATGCACATTGTTAATCAAGGCTTTTTGATTAGCAGGGGCAAGGAACCAACAGAGTTCCCTGAATCATATAACTCCTTCCGCCGGAAAGTAAAGTTGCCGGATATGGAGAGTTTAATTTTGTAACAGGCGATGATATAGAAGACTCTGTAATGCAATATGATGTGTTTATATATGCTCAGAATCGAACACCTGCACCGCAGAATGTTGATATATGGCTATATAAAGACCTTACGGCATATTACCAAAACAAATACCCGGAAGCTAATGTCAAAGCTGTTGTGATTCGCTATATGGTGAAGAATTTGTGACAGTAAAGTCTTTTTACGCATCATGGAACTAAACAAGCATTTTGATTATACTGATAATTACAGTGAGATAGTCCATACTACACGACTGATAAGTGCAGAAGAATTGACTGATAGATTCTTCTGCGTACCGCAGTGGATTACTGCCTTGATGAAGTTTCGTAATGCCATAGTAAAACCTTTTGGTCTGAAAGGAGAGAATAATTTATCGGATCTTGTCATTGTCGAATCCGATAGCCTTGCGACAATAAGCAAAAACGACAAACACCTTGATTTTGTTATTGCATTTATGACCGAAAAGCGCATGAATGACAGCTTATATCTATCGGTTTGTACAAAAGTCAGATACAATAACCGTATGGGAAAATTCTATTTTGCAATAATAAAACCATTTCATAGGTTAATCTGCAAGATACTGTAAAACGGGTACAGGAGGAAATTTAATTAATAAATAGCTATCCTTGTCCTTTGCCACATCGCCAATTTTACCTATTGATGATATGAGTTCAACTAAAAACATAGCGGTCTTATGATGTCTCATGAAAAAGGTTATTGAAATAAAAAATATCCGTACACTGACGGCTCTGGGTTACCTGCTGATAGCTTTGTTGGTGAGCGGTATCGTTTACACTTGGTTCAGCGAGTGGCGGGACATGGAGAGACTAGAAACTATGAACCGGCAGATAGAGAGTTTCCGTAAGGAAATAAACATTATCTATATCCAGCTGATAAAGTTGTCTCTTTTAGGCGAAAGCGTATTGGAATGGGATGATGAAGATTTAGAATGTTACCATACTCAGCGTATGGCGATGGACAGTATGCTATGCCGTTTCAAAACGATTTATCCGGTAGAGCGCATCGACAGCGTGCGCCAGCTTCTTGAAGATAAGGAGCAGCAAATGCACCGGATTGTCCAGGTGCTTGACGAACAGCAGGTTCTCAACGAGAAGATAGCCCGTCAGATACCTGTAATCGTGCAGAAAAGCGTACAAGAGCAGCCACAAAAGCCAAAGCGAAAAGGATTTCTTGGCATATTCGGCAAGAAGGAAAGACCAAAACCAACCGTAACCACCACGATGCTCCATTCCCTTAACCGGAATATGATAGCCGAGCAACGTACGCAAAGCCACCATCTATCGGAACACGCCGACAGTCTTGCTGCAAGGAATGTGGAACTTAACCGACAACTGCAAGAACTAATTCGCCAAATGGATGAAAAAGTACAAGCTGACTTGCAAAAGCGAAACACAGAGATAGCTACCATGCGTGAGCAGTCGTTTATACAGATTGGAGGTCAGACTGGCTTCGTTCTATTACTTTTGATTATCTCCTATATAATCATACACAGGGGATGCCAAACGTATCAAGCGGTACAAACGAAAAACGACAGATCTAATCGAGCAACTGAAGCTATCAATCGAGCAAAATGAGGCACTCATAGCCTCCCGAAAGAAAGCGGTACATACAATTACCCATGAGTTGCGTACACCCTTGACGACAATAATCGGCTATACCGAATTGTTATGGAAGGAATGCAGCAATGGGAATAATGTGCATTTTCTTCAAAGCATACAGCAATCCTCAGACCGTATGCGGGATATGCTCAATACCCTGTTGGGCTTCTTCCGTTTAGACAATGGCAAAGAACAACCACGTCTTTCACCTTGCCGAATTTCAGCAATCACGCACACACTTGAAACGGAGTTCATGCCAATAGCCATGAACAAAGGACTATCGTTGACTGTGAAGAACGTATGTGATGCCGTTGTGCTAACTGACAAAGAGCGAATAATCCAAATCGGGAACAACCTGCTGTCTAATGCCATGAAATTCACTGATAACGGCAGTATATCCCTGAAAACGAATTATGATAACGGTACACTGAAACTCATTGTTGAAGATACGGGAACAGGTATGACCGATGAGGAACAACGACGGGTATTCGGTGCTTTTGAACGTCTGTCTAATGCCGCCGCAAAGGACGGCTTCGGGCTGGGCTTATCCATCGTGCAGCGTATCGTGGCGATGCTTGGCGGCACAATTCGGCTGGAGAGCGAAAAAGGCAAAGGCAGCCGCTTCACGGTGGAAATACCTATGCCGATAGTTGATGAACAGACAGTACAATCCTGCCATGGATATGTCCGTCATAATGAGGCTTATCATGAGGTAATTGCTATCGACAATGACGAGGTTCTTCTCCTGATGCTGAAAGAAATGTATGCACAGGAAGGGATACACTGCGACACCTGCACTGGTGCTGCGGAGCTGATGGAAATGATACGAAAAAAGGAATATAGTTTACTTTTGACGGATTTGAATATGCCGGATATAAACGGTTTCGAGTTACTGGAACTGTTGCGTTCGTCCAACGTAGGCAATTCAAAGACTATCCCGGTAGTCGTGACAACCGCTTCTGGCAGTTGCAGCAAGGAGGAACTTATAGAACGGGGATTCGCCGGATGCCTATTCAAGCCGTTTTCTATATCCGAACTGATGGAGATTTCAGACAAATGCGCCATAAATGTAGCACACAATGAAAAGCCGGATTTCACCTCCCTGCTATCCTACGGCAATGAATCTGTCATGCTGGAGAAGCTGATAGCGGAAACCGAAAAGGAAATGCGGTCGGTCAGGGATGCGGAACAACGGAAAGACTTTCAGGAACTGGACGCCCTGATACACCACCTGCGAAGCTCGTGGGAAATACTCCGCACCGATCAGCCATTAAGAGAACTTTATAAACTGCTTCATGGAAGTGACGTTCCCGATAATGAGGCATTACACAATGCCGTGACTGCCGTACTGGATAAAGGTTCAGAAATCATCCGACTGGCAAAAGAAGAAAGGAGAAAATACGATAATGAACGATAAGATAAAAATCATCGTTGTAGAGGACAACATCGTGTACTGCGAGTTTGTCTGTAACCTGCTGGTACGGGAGGGATTCCGTACCGTGCAGGCTTTCCATCTCTCGACAGCAAAGAAACTTCTGCAACAAGCGACAGAAAACGACATCATAGTTTCAGACCTGCGTCTGCCTGAAGGCGACGGTATCGACTTGTTACGCTGGATGCGCAAGGAAGGTATGATGCAGCCTTTCATCATCATGACCGACTATGCCGAAGTACATACAGCAGTCGAAAGTATGAAACTCGGCTCACTGGACTACATACCCAAGCAGCTTGTGGAGGACAAACTCGTCCCTTTGCTCCGTACCATATTAAAAGAACGGAGTATCGGAAGAAACCGTATGCCTGTGTTCTCTCGTGACGGCTCGGCATTTCAAGTCATCATGAAACGAATAAGGCTGGTGGCTCCCACTGACATGAGCGTGCTGATATTTGGAGAGAACGGGACTGGTAAGGAGCATATCGCACACCAACTGCACGATAAAAGCAAACGGGCAGGAAAACCGTTCGTTGCGGTGGACTGCGGTTCACTCTCCAAAGAGCTTGCGCCGTCGGCATTCTTCGGACACGTCAAAGGAGCGTTTACGGGTGCGGACAATAGCAAGAAAGGCTATTTCCATGAGGCGGAAGGCGGTACGCTGTTCTTAGACGAAGTTGGTAACCTTGCACCGGAAACCCAACAGATGTTACTCCGAGCTATACAGGAACGGAGATACCGCCCGATAGGAGATAAGACGGATAAAAGTTTCAATGTCCGCATCATCGCCGCTACCAACGAGGATCTGGAGGCGGCTGTCAATGAAAAACGGTTCCGGCAAGACCTGCTATATCGTTTGCATGACTTCGAGATAACTGTCCCGCCGTTGCGTGACTGTCAGGAGGACATCATGCCGTTGGCTGAGTTCTTCCGTGAGGCAGCGAACAAAGAACTGGAATGCGACGTTATCGGATTTGACGGGGAAGCCCGTAAGACATTGCTGACCCATGTTTGGCCGGGCAATGTCCGTGAGCTTCGGCAGAAAATCATGGGTGCGGTGTTGCAGGCGCAGACCGGACTTGTCACGAAAGAGCATTTGGAACTTGCCGTGACGAAACCGACTTCACCCGTCAGCTTCGCCCTACGCAACGATGCGGAAGACAAGGAACGGATTTTGCGTGCGTTAAAGCAAGCGAACGGAAACCGCAAGGTTGCCGCAGAACTGCTCGGAATCGGGCGTACAACGCTGTATAGCAAGCTGGAAGAGTATGGGTTGAAATACAAATTCAGGCAATCATAGCCGGTAATTCACTGAATTTAGCTATCTTTGCATGAACATTTGAAGGTAAACGGCGATTGGGGAGCCTTTCGCCGCCGATATATAACATAAGACCGCAAGGCGTCCTAATGGAAATCTGGTAAATTGACACTACGGAGACGATTGCGTGATGCTTATGCTATGCCTACGCATAGCGTGCATTCACGTACTCTCCGTAAGGGCTTTACCAGAGCCTCCATTAGAAGTAGTGTGGATTGCACGCTACTTTTTTTGCTCCTTGCACAACGAAAGGAAAAGGCTATGGGTAAAGTTCAGATTCTTGCCGTCCTCACGATGGACGGGTGTCATTCTTCAGAATTATATGGCAAAGCGTATGAGGAGTTACGCCTTGACCGCTGCGATATTGACAAAATAAGGGAAAACGCGCTTTACCATATCACGCCGGACTACTCCATCTCCATGTTGGACGAATGGCGGAAAGACAATACAAACATCTGCTATCTCGCAGAAGCCACTCCCGATAATTCGGACTATATCAATGGGCTGTTGCGTATGCGGGTGGTGGATGAGATTATCCTATATACCGTGCCTTTCATATCGGGAACGGGACGGCATTTCTTCAAGTCAGCACTACCTGAAGCACGCTGGACACTCTCCTCACAAAAGAGTTATTCCAACGGAGTATGCCGGAGTATCTATACACGTATGGAATCTGGAAAATAGTCGGGATGTTCCATAGAAGAACACTTTTATAATCCGTTTAATAAAGCAATGTTCTGAAAAAGAACATTTTAAGACTGCCATAATTCATGCCGGATAAAAAACATCAATTATTATTGCGCTGAAATCCAGTACGTTGTAAAGACCGTGCCGGATTTTTTGCTTTTTGGTCGCGATTTTTGCCAATATTATTCATGTGCGCATACCGAAAACAGAGTGTAAAATTTCAAAATTGACAGGACATGAATTATTTTTATTGGCGGAAACCGATTTCTTCCGCCAGATAAACGAAGCCGGGGACTGCAATATGGAAAAAGCATACACGGCTTTCGCCACCCAAGTGATCGAACTGTGTATCGGCAGCCCGGACACGAACCGGACCATCATCGCGTTGGCTTACATCGAAATCGAATTACAGCATCATCCCGTGCGTAACCTTCCCGAAGAAAAGAAGGAAATAGCCAACTATGTCAGCAAGGCTCTCTCTTTCGTAAGGAAGATGCAGAAGTTTCTTGCCGCTCCCCAAGTGCCACCACTAATCCCTATCCAAACATCCATCGACAACACAAACGATAATACCGCCTCACCCTTGCAATGGACAGGCAACGCCATTGACCTCGTGGAGCTGATATACGGCATCAACGAGATGGGCTGTATCAACAACGGCAATATGCCGCTCAAACAGCTTGCTCCACTCCTGTACAAGATATTCGGCGTGGAATCAAAGGACTGCTACCGTTTCTACATTGACATCAAACGCCGGAAGAACGAGAGCCGCACCTACTTCCTTGACAAAATGCAGGAAAAACTAAACGAGAAAATGCTCCGTGACGAAGAGATGGAGCGTATGAGAAGATAGACTAAGAATCCCTAAAGAATAACGGGCGGAGCAAGTTTGATACTTTGTTCCGCCCGCTTTCATTGCCTCACGTCAGCCCGGTTATTTCTGCTGCAACAGATGTTTCAGGTTTTCGTCGTTGGCAATCCGCTCCAGTTCCTCCTGAACAATATGCTTGATTTCTTCCTTGATACGCCTGTAATTCGCCTGTACCGTTTCCTTCATGCGGTCGTTACCGTTTTCGTCCATGAAGTCGGTAATGACGGGTATCTTCTTGTAGGCTTTCTCCTCGCGCTTCACCTTCTCGGCATCCACGACAATCTCGCAGTGAAAAATCTTCTGTTCGATGCGCTCGTTGAAGTTGTCGGACACCGAACCGACAAACATACCCTGCGTCAAGCCGGAAATCTTGCTCGGAGGGATAAGCGCGTCCATCTGCGTATTGATGGAGGTGGAAACGTCCTGCCGATTGATGGAAATGGACTGCCGCTTCTGCAACACCTTTCCAAACCGTTCCGAAAGTGTCTTGGCGGTTTCTCCCACCACCTGACCGGAGAAGATATTGCCGACGGTGTTCATCACGACTTTTGCTTCCTTATCGCCATAGTCACGCACCAACTGGCTGAAATCCTGAAAGCCCAGACACACGGCAACCTTGTTGCTTCGTGCGGTGGCGATAAGGTTATCCAACCCCTTGAAATATATCGTCGGTAGTTCATCTATAATTACCGAAGACTTCAGCATACCCTTCTTGTTAATGAGCTTCACAATACGGGAGTTATACAGACCGAGTGCCGCACCGTAAATATTCTGACGGTCGGGATTATTACCCACGCACAGGATTTTCGGCTCTTCGGGATTGTTGATGTCCAGCGTAAACTCGCTGTCCGACATTACCCAATAGAGTTGTGGGGAAATCATGCGCGAGAGCGGAATTTTCGCCGATGCTATCTGCCCTTGAAGCTGCTCAGCCGCCCCACCGAGCCAAGCATCCATGAATGGTGAGAGGTAGTTTTCAAGTTCGGGATATGAAGAAAGAATCGGGAAAATATCCTCGTAACGGCGGTTCAGGAACTCAATGGCATGGGGGAACGTGCAATACTTACCACCCTTATAGATTTTGAGATACCATATAATACTGGCAAACAAAATAATAGGTGATTCCACGAAGAAGTCGCCCTGCTTCTGCACCCACGTTTTATTGAGATTGAGCATAATGGTGTACGCACTCTCATAAGCATCCGTAATATCCTCCATGAAGTCCGGGTGGATGGGATTGCAACGGTGCGAGCGTCGCGGGTCATCGAAGTTTATCACATAGAACTTCGGCTTCACCTTGTAGCCCTCCGGGTGGTTCAGCAGATGGTTGTAGGCTATCGTGGACAAGTCGCTGAATTTGAAGTCGTACACATACATCGAGAAACCCTTTTCTATCTGCTGTTTGATGAAATTATTTACCACCGCATAGGATTTTCCACTGCCCGGCGTACCCAGCACGATGGAAGCCCTAAAGGGATTCACGACATTGATCCAGCCGTTGTTCCAACGCTTTTTGTAGTAAAACCGTGTCGGAAGATTGACCGAATACTCGCTTTCGATAAGCCGTGTTTCCTGCATGAAACTCTCGTTCTCGTTGTTGAACACATCGTCCATGAGGTTGTGCTTCAACAGGCGGCTCATCCACAGACCGCCCATCAGCAGGCAGACATAACCTGCGCCGACGGTCAGGATATACAACCCCGTCACCGCCTCTATCGGCAGCGGTAAATTCAGTATCCACCAGTTAAGGAAGAACAGCACGAAGCCGGCGGCAAGAGCCGTCCAGATTCGTCCCCAAGTGATTTTCTCACCTTTCACGCCCTTTGTCCCCAGACAGGACAGGGCAAGCAGGAGGACGGCAAACAGTTTCGTGTACAGTATGGAACGGAACAGCCCCGCCGTGCGGTTGAAGTTCATCAGGATTCTGTCCACCACGCCGATGTCCACTCCCCAAAGCCGGATGGTTCATAGCAGAACCAGTACACGTTCATAACCACTAAAATAATACTCACGGCACGCAGAAAATCCATGATTTTCGCCAATGCCCTCAAATCGTCTTCTTGTTGTGACATACATTGATTTTTTTGACTGTTGATACTCTTGATTACATTCCCAAGCCCTTGCGCTTCTTCTTTTTCTTCTTGCGCTGCATCGCCCGGATGAAGGCTTCCTCTTCAGCGTCCACTGCCGGACCTTCGGGGGCAAACAGGTTCATGCCGTTGGAATGGTTCTCATATTCCCCACCGGAATAGCCTTGTTTGTCCTCTTGTCCCTCCACCGTAACGGAAAGAGGAATCGGCGGCTGTCCGGCATAAGGCAGCGTGAAGTGTTCCTGCAAGGCGTTGGCGGAAAGTTCCTTGCCCATACGCGAGCCGTTCAACACGCATCCCGTGCGGTGGTCGATGAACGTGGCTCCATAGATGCGCCCTTCCTCCGTGTAGCGCAGTACGGTGTCGATGCCCTTTCCTTTGAGGGTGGCTACAAACTTCTCCTTGTCATACGTGCCTTCCAGCACGGAAAGGACGGTGCGTTTCGTCCTGTCGGCAAGTTTCCTGTCCTTAATCTCCTGCTTGGAACGGGCAAACTTATTCTGTACGGCTTCATAGCCCACGGACTTCCCGAACAGCGAGGATTTGAAAGGATTGCCGACCTTGTTGCCCTTATCGTCCGTAGCGGAATAGACCAACCCGTGATACTCACGTCCGCGCACATTGCCATGCGCTTCCTCCACCGTCATATTATATAAGGAAAGGAGTGCGCGGTATTCGCCCATCGTTTGGAAGCGGTACTGCCCGCTGATAGCCTTGACGATATTTGCCGCCTGCTTCTTCACGTCACCCGCAGAGGCGTTCACCTTGCGCAGCGGCGTGTCAAGACGGCGGTTCTTGCGTTCCGCGTCGTGCAGCCCGTACTTCCGTTCCAGTTCGCGTGTTATCTGCTTGCTCCGGTAAAAATTGTTCCGGGTGTCTATGCTCCTGCCGTTCTCGTCCACTCTGACCGTCACAATATGCAGATGGTGGCGGTCGATGTCCTCATGCTTGAAAACGAGATACGGCTGGTTGCCGAAGCCCATCTTCTCCAGATACTCCCGTGCGATGTTCTGAAGCTCCATATCCGTCAATACGTCATCGGGATGCGGATTGAGCGAGATATGCACCACCGGTTTCTCCACCTTCGACCGCATGGGCATCATGCCGAGAAAATACTCCATAGCCCGGTGGATGTCCACCTTTCCCGTACCGTCATTGTAGATGCGGTTGGTCGTCAGAAGCTGCCCTTTCGCCTCGTTGATTTTCTCCCCGTTGTAGGCAAGTGCGCCGTACAACGAGCTTCCTACACTAATTTTTGCGACCATTTTTCCTGCATCTCCCTTGAAAGTTCCACAATCTTACGGCTCAGTTTCACGAGTTCTACGGTCTGTTGTTCCAGCTTGTAGAGCAACGCCATCGCCTTTTTCTCGGAAAAATGCAGCCTCAATTCCTTCACGACTTGGTTGTAGTTCGTGCCTATCGCGCGGAATTGCGCATGAAAATCGGACAGTTTGGTGTAGTAATCCACCAGCGTCTTGTCCACTTTCAGTACTTTGAACGGCTGTCCGAAGAAGTGCGCCTTCAGGAAAACCGACTTGGCGTAAACGCCCGACTTCTCGAACATGGAGAGGAAACGGTTGTGTTCCTCCTCGCTGAAACGGACGGTGTAGCGGAACACCGCCGGATCGAGTTTGGGATTTCTCCCGCCTTTGTTTCTTCTTTTTTCACTCATACTACTTTGGATTTAGCGGTTTGACGGCATAAGCCGCCGCTTCGGGGCACAGACACCGCAGGTTTGAGAGGCTTCCCGACTTCGGAGGGTAAGCCCGCCCCCTGCAAGGGCAAGGCGTTTTCGTGGCTGCTCAAAATATTTTGAGCGGCTGAAAACATACCTTGCTATGTTCAGGTGAACATAAAATCCGTCGGGGACGGATTGGGGGAATGCCTTTCAAACTCCGGGCTGCGCCACCTGCGGCGAACCCTGCCGTTCGGGTGCAAAGTTATACTCTTAACGCGGTATCAGACAGAGACTTGACCCGGACAATCAGTGCCAACCGGCGCAACGTGCTGCCACTTGCCGGAGAAGTGATACGAATTCAAAAATATCCTTGTTTATTTGCAGCATGATTCAAGAAACGAACGATTTGAAGATATGGAAAAAGGAACTTTCAGATACCCGGCAAACCGCTTCGACGGATATTTGCCAAACCGAATATCCGAACTGTCGGATACCCGGTTTTCCAGTGACGCGGTGATTCACGGATTCAATGACTTCATGACGCAATGCCGTCATTCATCGGTTATCCGAATCCCGGTCTCACCATTGAAGCGGATACGTGACGGACCAATCTGTCAGTGTCTCACGGACGCGGATATGTACGTCACCGCTTCCGTACAGGAACAAAAAAGCAATTCATCAACCATTAAAAGCAATAGAACCGTAAGCATTCGATAAACTCCCCCTTTCATTCTAAAAATGTGATATTACTTTTGTAATCAAAGTAAAAAAGCTCAATTGTTATGTCACATCAATGGACCATGGAAGATTTTGAATCTATTTATTCCCGTTTCAAGTCGAGCGGACTGTCAGTTATGGATTTTTGTTCGAATGAATGTATTCGTCCCAAACGTTTCTACGAGTGGCGTTCCAAGCTGTTGCGCAAAGGCGGCTTTATCCCGGTAAAGGTAAACAGTAAGGGCCAGGTCAGTCTTCCCCATAAGGAGAAATCCCTGCTGTCTGCCCCTCCGGTCAGCCCGTCGCCAATTCCCCAGCCGCTATGTGAGATCTCCTATCCCAATGGCGTCACAGTCCGCTTGAACAGCCCTTTGTCACCGGAGGTATTGCAAACCCTGATATTTTTGAATTCAACCGTTAGCCTATGTTTTCTTTGAATGAATCCAACAGATATTATCTTTACCCGTATCCGACAGACATGCGTAAGAGTTTTTATACGCTTAGCGGCATCGTGACCAACCAGATGGGAAAGAATGTACGGGACGGTGACGCTTTCATTTTTATCAATGCGAATTGTACCTGTATGAAAATCCTCCATATGGAATATGGTGGTCTGGTGATATACCATATGAGGCTGGAACATGGGCACTTCCATCTGCCGGTCATAAATACGGAGGAAGGTCGGATTAAAGCGATTGAAACCTTCTGGAATGACCTTGTGATGATGGTTCAAGGAATGGACGGCAGCAAGGTCAGGCGTTATAAAAGGAGTGGTTTCCATGGGTTGTAGTTGTAACAAATTATAACATATACAATGCCGTATTCCGGCTGTTTTTTAGTATCTTAGCATCATATTTAAACGATTATGCCAACCGATAAGGAATTACTGATAAAGGATCTCATGCACAAATGCGACTGTCTGTATAGAGAAAACAGCCGGTTGAAGGAGATGGTGTCCACGCAGCCCCTTAAAGCTGCGGACAAAGAGGTGTATGAGGCTTTATTGTCTGACAAGGATGCCATAATCGCCCAAAAGGAAGCAAAAATCAACAGTCTGGAGCAACGTGTATCCTATCTTGAACGGCAGTTGTACGGTAAGAAGGCGGAAAAGTTCATAAAGCCTGACGCCCAGGACCGCTGGCTGGATTTTGAAGGCTTTGACATGCTTCCCCAGGAGGCTGAAGCCGCAGAAGAAGCAGAAAAGGAGTTGAAGGCTACCAGAGAAGCGATCATCGCCCGTAAAAAAGCGGGGAAGCAGCATCCTGCGAGAAAATCCCTTCCGGAGAATCTTGAGCGTGAGGTGGTCCATATATATCCCGAAGGGTATAATCCGGAAGAGTGGACGCTCCTTCCCGGAGAGGAAGTGACCGAGATCCTTATGCACGAGCCCGAGAAGTTCTATATCCGCAGGATAGTGCGCCATACAGCCAAACGGAAGGGTACAAACGAGTTCAAGACCGGCCCGCTTCCCGTCATGCCAATAGCAAAGAGCTATGCCTCTGCCTCATTGCTGGCAGACATGATGATAGGGAAATATGTGGATCACATACCGTTCCACAGGCAACTGGAACAGTTCAAACGTGTGGGGGTACATCTCCCCGCGTCAACGGTCAACGACTGGTTCAAGGATGTGGCGGATTTGCTAAGGCCCCTTTACTTCCGATTATGGGAGCTGGTGATGCAGACTGACTACATACAGTCGGATGAAACGACAATCCCCGTGATGAATGACGAGAGACACAAGACGGTCAAAGGTTATATCTGGCTTGTGCGCAGTGTCATGACCGGACGTCAGTTCTTTTACTATGACAAGGGTTCCCGAAGTGGAAAGGTGGTGCTGAAACTCTTCGGCAAGTTCCGGGGAGCCATACAGACGGACGGATACGAAAGGTACGAGATGCTGGACGCCAAGAAAGGTATTATCCTTCTTGGCTGTTGGGCCCATGCACGCAGACATTTTTGGGAGGCAAGAAAGAATGACATGCAGCGTGCCGACTATGCGCTCGCACAGATACAGTTGCTTTATGACGTGGAGCGTAAGGCTGACGATGAACGCCTGACTTACGAACAGAGGGCTGAACTTAGGGCACGTCTTGCATATCCCATACTTGTGCGCTTCGAGAAATGGCTGGTCAATGAATATCCCAAAGTAATGAAAGACAGTCCGATCGGAAAAGCCATAAAATATACATACGGAAGGTTCGACAAACTCTCCAGGTACCATTTGGACGGTCGTTACAGACCGGATAATAACGAGATAGAAAATAAAGTGCGGCCTGTCGCGTGCGGCAGACGTAATTACCTGTTCTGTGGCAATAATGATGCCGCTGAAGATGCGGCGGTGCTCTACTCGTTCTTCGGCTGCTGCAAGGCTGCCGGGGCTGACTTCCGCACGTGCTGATCTACTTCCTTGAACATATACATGATTATGACGATGACTACTCGATGGATCTGGCCGAATTGTTACCTGACAATCTGTTATCCAAGGGCAAGATATTATCCGTTACGTCACCGGAATCTCCCAAGAAAGACTCCTGATACCTTCGTAAATCTCGCCTAAACACGGGAAAACTACCGTTTTATGCCAATCAAGACGGGAAAATAGGGAATAAAGTGCCGTTTTTATCTTCATTATCCCCGATAAATAGGGAAAATAAGGGAAAGAATACCCTTTTATACCAATTATGGCGGGAAAGTAGGGATAAAAATATCGCTTTATCACATTTGTCACAGGAAAATAAGGGGCAAAGGGGAAAAACTTCCTTTTATCCGCTCCATTAGTAGGGATAATATCAATTACTATAGAACCCGCACATCTTTGGGTTGAATTGATGTAACAATAAATCATAGAACGATAAAATGAATAAACGACATTATGAACATACGTTACCCAATATACGAGGGAGTTTATCGAATACTTACGTTCAAAATCCTTTTGGGCGATGGTGTGCCGACGAATAAAGCCGCTTTTACGGAAAAATTTGTATGAGATAGAAAAAATCAGGGAGATCATATCAAAATCTCCCGTTTTATTGTTACTTTTGCATATGAAGAGTTCTTTGAAGGTTACGCAACGCGCAGAGGAATAATGCAGCAGATAACTAACTAAATCGTAACCTATTACTATCAAGAGCATCTAACCTACGCTCATTTCCAATAAATTACACTCTTTTCGTAACTTCAGACTGCAAAAATACACAATAATGCAGGTGCTTGTTACTATCAAGAGCCGAAAAAACATTCGTTTTCTTTATCCCGATACCAGCTTAGAGGTATTCACCACTTCTATTTCGCTTCTTGAACTGTCTATCCTCCGTACTTGTATCTGGGTCTTTATGCGCTCTTTCAGTCCTTCCACGTGACTGATGATGCCTACCTTCTTGCCGCCCATCTGGTGCAGTTTTTCCAATGTGTCCATAACGGTGTTCAGGTAGTCGCTGCTCAGTGTGCCGAAACCTTCGTCGATGAACAGTGTGTCTACCGAGAGGCTCTGGCGGCTGAGGGAAGAAAGTCCGAGGGCAAGTGACAGAGATACCAGGAAGCTTTCGCCGCCCGATAAGGTGCATGCCGGACGTGCCGCACCTCCTTGATGGAAGTCGCGCAGCAGGATGGTGAGCGAACCGGCCTGGCATTCCAGTTCGTAGCGGTCGGTCAAGCGTTGCAGATAGAAATTGGCGCCTGCCAGCAGTTCTTTCAAGACGAAGCTCTGGGCTATGTTGCGGAAGTTCTTTCCCCGTTCGTCACCGAAGTGGTGGCAGAGGCGGTCCCACTTCAGATACTCTTCGCGTAGCCGGTCGGCACGTTCCTTTTCTTCCTTTATCCGGTCGATGTTACGGGTGTTTTCTTCCAGGCGTAACTTCTGCTGGCCGATGGATTGGTTGCCGGCGGTTATCTTTTCTTCGAGATTTGCGATGAGTGCATCCAGGGTTTCGAAGTTCTCGTTTTCTTCTATTTCGGGCTTCCGGCCGATGTGCTCTTCCATTTGTTCGGTGGCCAGATGAAAGGCGGTCGATGCAGCTACTTCTTCCTCTTTAAGTGTCTGCAATGAGGCACGTAATGCTTCTATCCGGGAGCCGGACCAAGCGGATAGGACGGTGATACGATTCTCGTCGAGAGTGGGGTTGGCGGCATAGAACCCGGTTAAAATCCCTTTTGCAGCCTTGCCCATTTGGTCTGCGGTGGAGGATATGCTTTGTTT
>ENA-OQDU01000020-OQDU01000020.1-human-gut-metagenome-genome-assembly--contig:-NODE-20-length-15987-cov-1.163052_pt1 | contig 15987 bp, 14 predicted proteins | sample MGYA00242789_ERZ504623 | MGnify/ENA primary metagenome ERZ504623 (study PRJEB26092, sample SAMD00036335) | human gut metagenome | host: Homo sapiens | study: EMG produced TPA metagenomics assembly of... | reverse complement strand
TTCCGCCCGGTCGCTTATTCCTTTCTTGCGCGGTTTGTGGGCGGCATAGAGTTCGAGCAGTTTGGCGAACGAGGCGTAGGCGTCTGTCACCCGTACGAGCGTCGCCCGGACGGTGTCCCTGGCTTCGAATTCCCGGTCCACGATTACCACGGACGACTGCGTGTCGTACAGGTAGTGTTCGTATTTCGGGTTGGCGAGGAACGACAGCGCTCCCGGGCGTCCCTCCTCTATCTTGGCGAATGTCGAAACGACGGCATCCGCATCCCCTTCGACCTCGCCGCCGAGGTAGGCGGCAATCATGCCTGCGGTAAATTCCATATCGTGCTAAAGGTAATTTTTGATGTCTATGTTGTCCGGCATCAGTCCCGTCGGGTCGCCGCCGAAGGCGATGAGCTCCCGGATGATGCTCGATGAGATGGCCACATAACGGGGCGGCGTGAAGAGCAGGACGGTGGTGATTTCCGGAAAGAGCATCTGGTTTACTACCATCATGTTCCGTTCGTATTCGTAGTCTACCGTATTGCGCATGCCGCGCAGCAGGAAATTCGCCCCGATTTGGCGGCAGAATTCGCCCGTGAGTTCCGAGTAGACCGCCACTGTCACCCGGTCGTCGGCGCCGTACAGGTCTTCGATGAGCCGTTTGCGGTTTTCGACGGTCAGCAGTCCGTTTTTCTCCGAATTGGAACCGATGCCGACCACGATGCGGTCGAAGATTTTCAGACCGTTCTCCACGATGGCCTGGTGTCCGAGTGTGAACGGGTCGAACGAACCCGGAAAGAGCGCTGTTTTTTCCATGCTGTGTTATGCGAGTTTGTCCAGCAGGGCACGCATACCGGCCTTACTCTCCACGAGGGCCGGTATCGCTTCGATGTGTACCCGCTCCTGCCGCATGGTGTCGCGGTCACGTACGGTGACCGTACCGTCTTCGGCACTCTGGTGGTCTATCGTGATGCAGAGCGGGGTGCCGATGGCATCCTGGCGGCGGTAACGCTTGCCGATGCTGTCCTTCTCGTCGTACTGTATGTTTGTAGTCGTATCTGAGCGTGTTCTTGATGCGGTGGGCGATTTCCGGCAGGCCGTCTTTTTTGACGAGCGGCAACACGGCTGCCTTCACCGGTGCGAGCGGGGCGGGAATGGAGAGTACCGTGCGTTCTTCGCCGTTCTCCAGCTTCTCCTCCTGATATCCCGCCGAAAGTACCTGCAATACCATGCGGTCTACGCCGATGGAGGTCTCTATTACATAAGGGATATAGCTTTCGCCCGTCTCCGCGTCGTAGTAGCGTATCTTCTTGCCGGAGAACTCTTCGTGCCGGCCTAGGTCGAAGTCGGTGCGGGAGTGTACGCCCTCCACCTCCTTGAAACCAAACGGGAAGCGGAGTCATGTCGGCGGCTGCGTTGGCGTAGTGGGCCAGCTTCTCGTGGTCATGGAAACGATAGTTGTCGTCGCCGAAACCGAGTGCCCGGTGCCACCGCATGCGGGCCTCCTTCCACTTCGCGAACCATGCGAGCTCTTCGCCCGGACGTACGAAGAACTGCATCTCCATCTGTTCGAATTCGCGCATGCGAAAGATGAACTGCCGTGCGACGATTTCGTTGCGGAAAGCCTTGCCGATTTGTGCGATGCCGAAAGGAATCTTCATGCGGCCCGTCTTCTGCACGTTGAGGAAATTGACGAAGATGCCCTGTGCCGTTTCGGGTCTCAGATAGATGGTGCTCGCTCCGTCGGCCACCGAACCTATCTTCGTATCGAACATCAGGTTGAACTGGCGTACCTCCGTCCAGTTGCGCGTTCCCGAAATGGGGCAGGCTATCTCGGTGTCGATGATGATTTGGCGCAGGCCGTCGAGGTCGTTGGCGTTGAGCGCCTGTGCCATGCGGGTGTTGATTTCGTTTCGTTTCGCGGTAATCTCCGCCACGCGCGGATTGGTGGCGCGGAACTGCTCCTCGTCGAACCGTTCCCCGAAGCGTTTGCGGCCCTTTTCGACCTCCTTGTCTATCTTTTCGTCCTGTTTGGCAATCCAGTCTTCGATGAGCACGTCGGCACGGTAGCGCTTTTTGGAGTCCTTGTTGTCTATCAGCGGGTCGTTGAAGGCGCCCACGTGTCCCGACGCTTCCCATACGCGCGGGTGCATGAAGATGGCCGCGTCGATGCCCACGATGTTATCGTGGAGCTTCGTCATCGAATCCCACCAGTAGCGCTTGATGTTGTTCTTCAGTTCGACGCCCATCTGGCCGTAGTCGTACACGGCGCTCAGGCCGTCGTATATCTCGCTCGAAGGGAATATGAAGCCGTATTCCTTACAGTGTGCGACGAGCTTCTTGAAAAGTTCTTCCTGTGTCATTATTTTGTGCCTCTGCGTTTAATATGCCAAAAGTACTACAAATCACGCGACCTGCCCAGCAAAGGCGGGAAATTATCGAACAAAGATACTATTTTCCGCAGGGATTTCCCTCCGGTTCTTCCGAGTACACCCGAATCCGGCCGCAGTCCGGTGCGGGGAGCGGATGCGATAAATCCTCCGGGCGTTTCCGAATCCCGCCGTAAAAACGTAACTTTGCAGGCGGTATGGGACGGATACTCGCCATAGACTACGGTACGAAACGCACCGGTATAGCGGTGAGCGACCCGCAGCGCATCATCGCCGGCGGACTCGACACCTTGCCGACGGCGCAGCTCATGCCGTGGCTTGCGGAGTATGTCGCCTCCGAAGGAGTCGATATTATCGTGGTGGGGCTTCCCGTGCGGACGGACGGCTCTCCGAGCGATACGCATGCGGCGGCCGGCGGATTGGCCAGGAGGCTTGCGGAGCGGTTTCCCGCCGTGCGGGTAGTGATGTTTGACGAGCGGTTCACCTCCGTGCTGGCCCATCGGGCGATGCTGGACGGCGGCATGAAGCGGATGCAGCGGCGCGACAAGGCTGCGGTAGACCGGATAAGCGCTACCATTCTGCTGCAGGGGTTCATGGAGAGCCGCATGTATGAAGAGATGAAAAACAGATAGAAGTCTTATGATATATCCTATTTACATATACGGTTCTCCCGTATTGCGGGAGGAGTGCATGGAGGTGGAACGGGAGTATCCCGAACTGGAAAAGCTGGTGTCGGACATGTTCGACACGATGTATGCGTCGGAAGGGGTGGGGGCTTGCCGCTCCTCAAATCGGCAAGTCGCTGCGGCTGTTCGTCGTGGATACTTCGCCGTTCGGTCAGTATGACCCGTCGGCGGCCGGTTACAAAAGGGTGTTCGTCAATCCGGAGATAACGGAGGAATCGGACGAGGAGGTGCTTATGAACGAGGGGTGCCTTTCGCTGCCGGGGCTGCACGAGGATGTCTACCGTCCGGAAAAGATTCGGATACGCTATTTCGACGAGCGGTTTCAGGAGCACGAGGAGGTGCTCGAAGGATGGCCGGCCCGGGCGGTGCAGCACGAATACGACCACATCGAGGGCATTGTTTTCACCGACCGCTTGGCTCCGCTGCGCAAGACGCTCGTGAGGAATAAGCTGAATGCGATGGCGAAAGGCAAATACGAGGCAGCCTACCGTACGAAACAGACGAAAAAGTAGCTCCGGAAGGGCCGTACGGAATCCCTGCCGTTGGATGACCGTCCTGCGCAAAGGGGAACCGGCAGTGCCGGTGACCGCACGGAACCTTATCCCTTGGCGGCTTTGGAGATGCCCGAAACCCGGCGGCATTCCGGCATGTGGAAAGCCGGAATGCGTTCGGTGTCGGAGACGGCCCGTCAGAGAGCAGCTCGATGATTTCCCTGATAAGCCCTTCGGCGTCTGTCCTCGTCCGTTTGAGGTAATCCTTGTAGAGGTCGAAATGGTGCTTCAGTGCCTCTTTGTAGCCTTCCGTGTCGCCGGCCTTGATGCGTTCCAGCAAGTCGCGGTGCGTGACCAGTTTGCCTTTCGCCGCGAGTTCGGCCCGGCGCGTCTCGAACATGGGCTTGTGTTGTTCCACGACATATTCGAGTACGGGAATGATGAGCGTCTGGAATTCCGTCATCATCTTGTTTCCCATGTTTTCATACAGTTTCCGGTGAAAACCGGTCAAGTACGGGTCGCCGAAACGCTCTTCGTTCTCTACTAACTGTTCCAGTTCGGCGATATCCTGCGGGGAGAGCAGGTTGATGACGAGGTCGGCCGAACCGAGTTCGAGAATTATCCTCATCTCGAAAATGTCGCGCAGGGTCGTTTCGCTCATCAGGAGCGGGTTCATGCTGCGGCGGAGGCTTGCCAGCAGCGAGGGTTCGGCGAGCGTCATGCCGCGTTTGGTGCGCGACTGAATCATGCCCGTCATCTTGAAACGGCTGAGCGCTTCCCGCAGGACGGTACGGCCTATGCCGAGCGATGCGGCGAGTTCGTTTTCGTTGGGGATGCTGCTGCCCGGACGCAATCCCTGTTCCTTGAAGTATTGAATCAACTTCTCTTCCACCTGGTCTACGAGGGTGTATCCGCTTCTGTCAATCCGAAGGCTATCCATACTACTAAATTGTTAATTGGGGTGTCGTACAAAAAAGGAAAATTCATTACAAATATAATTGTTTTGGCGTTAATGCCGTAAATACGGATTAAATATTATTTGTATTTCGTTCGCCGGATTTGTCCTGTTTTTGTTTTTTCCTGTTCATTGTTCGGGTATCTTGTTCCTTGTTAGTCTGTTGTGTTTATTTTGCCCGTCGCGGCACCCTTTCCGTAACGGAAAAGGCGCAGGGCGGTGGCCCGACGACTGCTTCCTTTATGCGATATTATTATCTTTATAAGGTTTCAGGCGGAAAATTGAAATAATGTTCGCCCGAAAAGTTTGTATCTGATATAAATAGTTCCTATTTTTGGAAAATCTAAAACTTTAATATCATCATGAAGAACACCCTGATAGAGCCGTCCGTAGTCCGGGCGGCCATGGAACAGTTTGATGTTACAGACCTTAACAACGGCTCCATAAGACAGATAGGCGGGATAGTGAAGACCATCGAAGAGCGTACGGGCGAAGAGTTCGTCCACCTCGAGATGGGCGTGCCGGGCCTGCCGCCCGAAAAGGTGGGTATCGCGGCCGAACACGCCGCGCTGGACGCCGGCGTCGCATCCATCTATCCGGAGATGCCGGGTATCCCCGAACTGAAATACGAGTCGTCCCGTTTTCTGAAGGCATTCGTCGATGCGGATATTTCGCCGGAAGGGTGCCTGCCCACCGTAGGTTCCATGCAGGGTGCGTTTGCGGCTTTCACGCTCTGTTCGCAAATAGACCCGAAAAAGGATACCATTCTTTATATAGACCCCGGTTTTTCGGTACAGAAGACGCAGGCCGACGTAATAGGGGTGAAGCGGGAGGCGTTCGACCTCTATGACTACCGGGCCGAGAAGCTGGGACCGAAACTGGAGAGCTACCTCGCCAAAGGCAACATAGCCGCCATCATCTACTCCAACCCCAACAATCCGACGTGGATGTGTCTCACGGATTCGGAACTGAAGACCATCGGCGAGCTGGCCGCCAGGTACGATACGATTGTCATCGAAGACCTTGCCTACATGGCGATGGATTTCCGTCGCGACCTGGGCAAGCCTTTCCAGCCACCCTATCAGGCGAGTGTCTCCAAATATACCGACAACTACATCATCCTGATGAGTGCCTCGAAGATATTCAGCTATGCGGGTCAGCGCATCGCCGTGATGGCTATCTCCGATGCGCTCTACAAGCGGCCCTACGAGGCGCTGAAGGAGCGTTACGGTCTGGCCAAGTTCGGGCCGGTCATGCTACAGCGCATCCTCTACTGCCTCTCGTCGGGTACGGCGCATACTCCTCAGTACGCTTTGGCCGCCATGCTCAAGGCAGCCAACGACGGCGAACTCGATTTCGTGGAAGAGGTGAAAGAGTACGGCCGGCGCACGGAGAAGATGAAGGAGATATTCGAGCGGAACGGATTCCACATCGTTTATGACCGCGACCTCGACCAGCCGCTGAGCGATGGTTTCTTCTTTACAGTGGGATACAAGGATGTAGAGGGGGGGAGAACTGCTTCGCCTGCTGCTTCACTACGGTATCAGCGCCATCGTGCTTTTCGACGACCGGGAAGTCTCCAGCAGGGGATTGCGCGTCTGCTCCTCTACCATCAGGCCGCACCAACTACGCGATGCTCGACGAGCGGCTGCGCATGTTTAACGAGAATTACGGAAAGTAGAGGCCGAAATCCGGCAGGATGTTTGCTGTCCGGTGGCAGGGCCTTTTTCGGCAGGTGCGCTTCCTGCCGGAAAGATGAGAGAAAAAGCATTTGTTGATATGATAAACGAGAAACTGTTCAATCCGTCCGGTGTCGTCGTGGTAGGCGGCTCGGACGACGTAAACAAACCCGGCGGCGCCGTGCTGCGCAATCTGTTGCAGAGCCCTTTCAAAGGGCAGACCTATGTGGTCAATCCGAAAGGCAGACAGCGTGCAGGGCGTGAAGTCCTGCCACACGGTGGAGGAGCTTCCGCAAGTGGATTGCGCCATCATCGCCATTGCCGCCAAATATTGCCTCCATGCGGTGGAGGTTCTCGCCAAAGAGAAAGGTACCCGCGCGTTCGTCATCCTTTCGGCCGGTTTCGGGGAGGAGAACAAGGAGGGTGCAGCGCTCGAACGCCGTATCGTGGAGGTAATCGATTCGGTGGGAGGGGCACTGATAGGGCCCAACTGCACGGGTATCCTGACCACGAATTACAACGGTTCGTTCACCTCGCCCGTCCCGCAGCTCGACCCCAAAGGGGTGGATTTCATCTCGGGCTCGGGGGCGACGGCCATCTTCATTGTGGACAACGGCATGAGGAAAGGGCTGAAGTTCAACAGTGTCTGGTCTGTGGGCAACTCGGCGCAGATAGGCGTGGAGGAGGCCCTCGAATACCTCGACGAGTCGTTCGATTCGGAGCGCAGTTCGCGCATCAAGCTGCTTTATATCGAAAGCATCAACAATCCGGAGAAGTTCCTGCGTCACGCCGCGTCGCTGATACGCAAAGGATGCCGGATAGCCGCCGTCAAATCGGGCAGTTCCGAGGCCGGGCGGCCGGGCCGCTTCGTCGCATACCGGTGCGCTCGCCAGTCCCGATATCGCGGTGGACGCCCTGTTCCGCAAGGCGGGCATCGTGCGCTGTAGCGGCCGCGAGGAGCTGACTACGGTGGCCGGGATATTCATGTACCCCGAGCTTAAGGGGCGCAACATCGCCATCGTCACCCATGCGGGCGGACCGGCCGTGATGCTGACCGATGCGCTTTCCAACGGAAAACTGGAGGTGCCCCACATCGAGGGGCCGAAGGCGGCCGAGCTGCTGGGCAAACTCTTTCCCGGCTCTTCGGTCGGCAATCCGATAGATTTTCTGGCAACGGGTACGGCCGAGCAGCTCGGTTATATCCTTGATGCGTGCGAGAACGATTTTGAGGAAATCGACGGTATCGCGGTGATATTCGGCAGTCCGGGACTCTTCCCTATATACGATGTCTATGCGCTGCTGGCCGAGAAGATACGTACCTCTAAGAAGCCGATATTTCCGATATTCCCCTCTTACGGATGGGTGAAGGGCGAGATAGAAGAGTTCGTTCGGAACGGCGGCGTCTATTTCCCGGACGAGGTGCTGTTCGGCAATGCGCTCGCCAAGGTGTACAATACGCCGCGTGTGGAGCCGGAGGATGCCCAGTTTCCGTGCGTGGATGTGGAGCGTATCCGGAGTGTCATCAACGGTGCCGGAAACGGTTACCTTTCTCCCGACCGTATCCACGACCTGCTTGATGCGGCGGGTATCGCCCGCGCGAAAGAGGGAACGGCCGACAGCGAGGCGGAGTGTCTGGAGCTGGCCCGCGAGATAGGGTTCCCGTTGGTGATGAAGGTCGTTGGTCCGGTGCATAAGTCCGATGTGGGCGGTGTGGTACTCAATGTGCGGGATGAGGAGACGGTCGTACGCGAATTCCGCCGCATGATGCAGATTAAGGATACCTATGCCGTGATGCTCGCCCAGCAGCTCCGCGGAACGGAGGTCTTCATCGGAGCGAAGCGCGAGGGCGGTTTCGGCCACATTGTGATGTGCGGTCTGGGTGGTATTTTCATCGAGGTGCTGAAAGACGTGAACGTGGGACTCGCTCCCGTTTCGCCGGACGAGGCGCGTGCGATGATACGCGGCCTGAAATCCTATAAGATTATACAGGGTGTCCGCGGACAGGAACCGGTCAATGAAGAGAAGTTCGTGGAGGCCGTCGTGCGTGTTTCGATGCTCGTGCGCACCGCCCCGGAGATATTCGAGATGGACCTGAATCCGCTGCTTGGCAACCGCGACGAGGTCGTGGCGGTGGATGCCCGCATCAGGATAGAGAAATAGTTCTCAATTCCTAATTAATTATATATGTAGAAGCCGGGCCGCCTGAAGCGGCCCGGCTTGTCGTATGATGGAAAGAGGAGACCATGGCGGGGCCGGACGCGATTGGAGCGGTGTCGGTCGCCTCGTTTTTCCGGAATGTTGCGGATAACGGAGCCGCCGGCAGGGAATGGCTTGAATTTTGCAAAGGATAAGACTGTATCGGATTGCAGCCGTCGGTACCGCCTGTCGGGACGTGCGGACTCCGCACTTCGGTTTTCCGGGAGTGTGCACCGGATGAACGGAACCAATTTATTCACTGAATTATTAAAACAAGCAAAGTTATGTATTACAGCAATGGAAATTACGAGGCATTCGCAAGGCCGAAGAAACCTCAGGACGTAGAGAACAAATCGGCTTACCTGGTGGGTTCGGGTCTGGCTTCCCTTTCGGCGGCACTGTTTCTGGTGCGCGACGCCCAGATGCCGGGCGAGCGGATACACATTCTGGAGGAGCTGGAGCTGCCGGGCGCAGTCTCGACGGTATCCTCGATAATACCCGCGGCTATATCATGCGCGGGGGACGGGAGATGGAGAATCATTTCGAGTGTCTGTGGGATTTGTTCCGGTCGGTACCTTCACTGGAGGTGAAGGACGCTTCGGTGCTCGACGAATTCTATTGGCTGAACAAGGAAGACCCCAACTTTTCCAAGATGAGGGCCACGATGAACCGCGGCAAGTCGGCCCATACCGACGGCAAGTTCACCCTGACGGACAAGGCGGCCGAGGAGATTGCCCGGCTGTTCCTTACTTCGGAGGAGGAGCTCAACGACAAACGCATTTCGGATGTCTTTTCCGAAGAGTTTTTCCAGTCCAACTTCTGGCTCTACTGGCGGACGATGTTCGCCTTCGAGGAGTGGCACAGCGCCATGGAGATGCGTCGCTACATCGCCCGTTTCATCCATCACATCGGCGGACTGCCCGACCTGTCGGCGCTGAAGTTCACCCGCTACAACCAGTATGAATCGCTGGTGATGCCGCTCGTCAAGCACCTCGAATCGAAAGGGGTGCGCTTCGAGTACGGCGTGCAGGTGAAAAACGTAATCGTCAGCAAGGCGGGCGGGAAGAAGACCGCCACCAAAATCGTCTATGAAAAGGGCGGAAGAGAGGGCGAGATAAACCTGACGGAGAACGACCTCGTGTTCGTCACGAACGGCAGCATTACGGAGAACTCTACCTATGGCGACCAAAATACCGTTCCGGTGCTCGATGCTTCGCTGGGCGGAAGTTGGAGCCTCTGGACGAATATTGCCGTACAGGACCCGGCGTTCGGCAAGCCGGAGAAGTTCTGCGGCAACATCAAAGAATCGAATTTCGTGTCGGCCACGCTGACCACGCTCGACGGACGGATTCCTCCCTATATCGAGCGGATATGCCAGCGGGACCCGTTTGCAGGAAAGGTGGTGACGGGCGGCATCGTCTCCGTCAAGGATTCGTCGTGGCTGATGAGCTGGACGCTCAACCGCCAGCCGCAGTTCAAGAAACAGCCGGGGAACGAACTCGTCGTGTGGATATACGGCCTCTTTTCCGACCGTCCGGGCGATTACGTGAAGAAGCCGATGAAGGATTGTACCGGCATCGAGATAGCCGAGGAGTGGCTCTACCACATCGGGGTGCCGTTGGCCGAGATACACGATATGGCGGTCAATTCGGCCAATACCGTCCCCTGCATGATGCCCTATGTGATGTCCTACTTCATGCCGCGTGCGCTGGGCGACCGTCCGGCCGTTGTGCCCGAAGGTTCGGTGAACCTTGCGTTCATCGGCAACTTCGCCGAGACGCCGCGGGATACGGTCTTCACTACGGAGTATTCCGTGCGTACGGCCATGGAGGCGGTCTATACGCTGTTGGGCGTAGACCGCGGTGTACCGGAAGTCTTCGCTTCGTGTTACGACGTGCGCATGTTGATGAACTCGGCCTCGCGTCTGATGGACGGCAAGAAACTCGCCGACATCAAGGTGCCGTTTATCGTGAGACAGCTTGAGAAGAAGGCGGTCGAGAAGAGCAGGGGTACCATTATCCACGAACTGCTGGAACAGTATGGTCTGATATGATGCGGCGCATGCCGCATCGGGACGAACGGTTACGGCGGGCGAAATTGCCCGCCGTAATTTGTTGTCCCTCTGTACCGCATCCGCTGTGAGCGGGAGGAGTTTTATGACAGGGTACCGTCCGGTGCGGGGGCGGCATAGTGCACGAGCACCTTGTCGATGCGTGCACCGTCCATGTCGACTATTTCGAAACGGAAACCGTTCCAGGAGAGTGTTTCGCCGGTGGAGGGGATGTGTTTCAGCTCGTCGAGGAGGAGTCCGCTCAGGGTGTTGTATTCGTTGTCGCGGTAGAGCTCTTCGCGGTCGAACTGTTCGAGAAAGTTGTAGAACGAGCACTGTCCGTCTACCAGCCAGCTTCCGTCCTCGCGCCGTACCATCTCCGCCTCCTCGTCTTCATCCGGTACCTCGCCCACGAGGGCCTCCATCATGTCGCGGAGTGTCACGATGCCCAGCACGTCGCCGAATTCGTCGATGATGAAGCCGTAGGCCGAATTGGTACGCTTGAACTCTTCGAGCGCTTCATAGACGCTCTGGTTCTCGGGAAGACAGTTGGCCGGTTTCAGAATGGAGGACAGACGGAAATCCGGCCGGTGAATGTTACCGAAGAGGTCTTTCATGTGTGCCGCGCCGGCCAGTTCGTCCGGCCGGCCGTCGGAGACGGGATAGACGGTCGTGCATGGTCGGGCGCATACCTTGCGCAGTATCTCTTCGGCGGAGTCGTTCGTGTCGAGCCACACCAGTTCGCTGCGGTGTGTCATGATGGAGTCAACGTCCCGGTCGCCGAGGCTGAAGACGCGCTCCACGATGTCGTGCTCGACGGCCTGGACCTCGCCCGTGTCCATGCCTTCGCGGACGATGGCCTTAATCTCCTCCTCCGTCACTTTGTTTTCGCTCTCTTTGAGCCCTATTGCTTTGGTCACCAGTGCCGTGCTCTTGGAAAGCAACCATACCAGCGGCGCGGCCACAAGCGACAGCGCCTTCATGGGCCTTGCCACGGCTTTCGATACTTTTTCCGCCATGGCCATGCCGATGCGTTTCGGGACGAGCTCCCCGAAGATGAGCGTCAGGTAGGTGACGGCGATGACGATAACCGTTTTGGCGATGCCGTAAGCGTATGGGGCCAACATCTCCGCGCGTGCGATGACGACCGCGAAGTCGGCGGCGAAAGCTTCGCCCGAATAGAGACCGGTCAGAATGCCGATGAGCGTGATGCCGATTTGTACGGTGGACAGGAACCTGTCCGGTTCGCCGGAGAGTGCGAGGGCTGCGCGGGCGGGCTTGCTGCCGCTGCGGGCTTCCGTCTCCAGCCTCGACCTGCGCGCCGATACCAATGCTATCTCGGACATCGAAAGGATGCCGTTCAGAACAATCAGCAGCAGGATGATAACGATTTCCATAGTTGATTTGAAAATGAATGATACGGTCGTTGTTTCTGTTCGGTGCGGCGGGGAAGAGTGTGTGACAGGCCGGTGCCGCAGGCCGGAGGCCTCGTCACTCTTTCAGTACGGTATGCAGGATGTTGATTCGGATGCGAAGCAGACCGTGCATCCGCCTGGCGGCGGTGCGGAGAGAGGAACCGGTCACTTCGGTTTTCTGTGGTATCCGATCAAACAAAACCCGGAACCGGTTCGGTTCCGGTTCCGGCTGCTGGCCCTCCTGTATGTTCTCTCGGTGTTTTGCGGCTGCTGTAATTTTGAAAACGACAAATCAACGCATCGTACATTGTTTTCGTATGCGAATATCGGAAATATTTTTCGGATAAGCCCATGCCCGTGTTGAAAATTTTGCAGCGAACGGACGGTGGCGGACACTCGGGAGGGAGACCGCAGACGATGCGGTCGGGTGTTTTTGTCGGGGTACGGAGGTTACCGTTCCCGGTAGCGTTTGCCCAGCGGGTGGTGTTCGTTCAGTGCGGCGTGCAGGCGACCCGTGTCGAGGTGGGTGTATATCTCCGTGGTCGTGATGGATTCGTGGCCGAGCAGTTCCTGTACCTGGCGGATGTTGGCCCCGCCCGCGAGCAGGTGGGTGGCGAAACTGTGGCGGAAGGTGTGCGGACTCACCTCCTTGTCGATTCCGGCGGCCGCAGCGGCCGCCTTGATGGCGTTGAACACCATGATGCGCGACAGCTTCCGGCCGTGGCGGTTGAGGAAAAGCGTATCGGAGGATTTTTCATCGCCCGGTATTCCGCGGTATTCGCGCAGGTAGGTCTCCACCTGCATGCGGCAGCGGTCGCTGACCGGGACGAGGCGCTGTTTGCTCCCCTTGCCGAGCACGCGGATGAAACCTTCGTCGAAAAAAAGGTCGGAGATGTGCAGCGACGTGAGTTCCGATACGCGTAGCCCGCAACTGTAAAGCATCTCTATCATCGTCCGGTTGCGGTAACCGTGGGCGGTCGATACGTCTATCGCATCGAGGATGGCATCTATCTCTTCGATACTCAGCGTGTCGGGCAGGTAGTGGCCGGATTTGGGACGTTCGACGAATTCGGCAGGCGACTTTTCCAGCACGTCCGTGCGCAGCAGGAAGTCGTAGAAGCTGCTTACGCCGCTCAGTGTCCGGTTTTGGGTACTCTTTTCGGCTCCCGCCTCGAAGAGCGAGTTCAAGAACTCCTCCACCACCGGGGTTTCCACTTCGAGAGGGGAGAGCCGGTAACGTTCCGTGACGAAGCGGCGGAAGCGGCGCAGGTCGCGCATATAGGCCTCTACCGTATTGGCGGCCAGCCCCTTTCCGTCTTGATGTATGTTCTGTATTTGCCGGAATAGACTTCCCACTCCTTCTCTGCCCGTGTCATCCTGTGTATTCTTGTCGTTCGGGAACGCTCCGCCGAGAGTGGCTCTCCGGGCGGATGCGGTATTGGCGTAAAATGGTTATCTTTGGCGCTAAGTTACGAACTGTTTCGGACTTTATGATTCTTCATGCGGTATGGATTATGTCGAGTTGAACGTGCCCGTGGCGGATGCCGGGCAGGCAGAGATAGTTACGGCCATGCTGGCCGATTTTCCCTTCGAGAGTTTCGCCGAAGAGGCCGGTGTACTGAAGGCTTATATTCCGAAGGAGGCGCTCTACGGGTGCAAGGAGGAGACGGACAGGATGCTGGCCGGTCTCGGAATAACGGGTGCGGCCTATATCGAGATAGAGACGCAGAACTGGAACGCTCTCTGGGAGTCCAATTTCGAACCGGTGGAGGTGGACGGTGTCTGTACCATCCGCGCCCCCTTTTCGCCCGCGCCCGTACAGGGACTGGATATCGTCATCATGCCCAAGATGTCTTTCGGTACGGGGCACCATGCCACGACGTGGCTCATGACGGCCGAACTGATGAAGCGTGACCTGTCGGGGCTTTCCGGTCTCGATATGGGAAGCGGTACGGGCGTGCTCGCCATCGTGGCCGCAAAGCGCGGGGCCGTGCACGTCGATGCGGTGGACATAGACGACTGGGCCTATGAGAACAGCCGGGAGAACATTGCGGAAAACGGTGTGCAAGGGCGTGTCACGCCCCTGCTGGGGGATGTGTCCGCCATCGCGGGAAAACGTTACGATTTCATCCTGGCCAATATCAACCGCAACATCCTGCTCGCCGACATGCCGCGTTACGCACAGGCGCTCCGGGAGGGGGGCGAACTCATCATGAGCGGTATTCTCGAACGCGACGTAGAGGCCATCGGGGAGCGTGCCGTCGGGCTCGGTCTTCGTCCCGAGGGGATGCGTGTTCGCGAAGGGTGGGCGGTCGTGGTCTGCCGTCGGGAGGCATAGCGGCCTTTGCCGATTGACCGGGCATCTCTGGCTGGGGCGTATCCGGCGAGCGCTGTCGGGAGCTTTCCGGCCGGAACCGTTCCGTCACAGGGGTCGGAAGGGGCTTTTTCGGGGAAGGTTATGACGGGTGCGGCGCTATTATTGTCGGCAATTTTGTAATTTTGCCCCGCTGTTTGCCGTTAATCGTTTCACAGTAGGGATTGACGACGTAAAATTTAGGCATGCGATGAACCTCGAAACGGATTATCTGGTGATAGGCAGCGGTGCTGCCGGCCTGAGCTTCGCCCTGAAGGCGGCGGAGCACTCCCATGTGATTGTCGTCACCAAAGGGGAGATGAACGAATGCAATACGAACTATGCGCAGGGGGGCATCTGCTGCGTGACCTACGAGCCGGACACGTTCCAGAAGCACATAGACGATACGATGGTGTGCGGCGGGGGTATCTGCGACATGCAGGCGGTGGAGCTGGTCGTGACGCGCGCTCCGCAGCTGATGAAGGACCTCGTGCAGTGGGGGACGCGGTTCGACAAAACCCGGGAGGGGAGATACGAGCTCGCCCGCGAAGGGGGCATTCGGAGTACCGTATTCTGCATCACAAGGACGAGACGGGGGCCGAAATCGAACGGACGCTCATCTCGCAGGTCAAGAGCCACCGCAACATCGAAGTGCTCGAATATCATTTCGCCATAGATTTGCTCACGCAGCATCATCTGGGGCAGCTCGTGACGCGGCATACGGAAGGTATCGAGTGTTACGGTGCCTACGTGATGGACCTGAAGAGGGGGCGTATCAAGACCATTCTTTCCAGGGTGACGGTCATCGCCACCGGCGGCGTGGGGAATGTCTATAACGTGACGACCAATCCGGGGGTGGCGACGGGCGACGGCATCGCCATGGCGCACCGGGCCAAGGCCGTGATTGAAAACATGGAGTTCATCCAGTTCCACCCCACGGCTCTGTACAATCCCGGCGAACGCCCCTCGTTCCTCATCTCCGAGGCGCTGCGGGGTTTCGGGGCTATCCTCAAGACGCAGGACGGCAAGGAGTTCATGCAGAAATACCATCCGATGGGGTCGCTCGCTCCGCGCGACGTGGTGGCCCGCAGTATCGACAACGAGATGAAGGTGCGAGGCGACGACTATGTCTTTCTGGACATCACGCACCGCGACCCGAAGGAGACCGTCAGCCATTTCCCGAATATTTACCGGAAATGCCTCTCCATCGGTATCGACATCACCAAGGAGATGATACCGGTGGCCCCGGCGGCGCACTACTGCTGCGGCGGGGTGAAGGTGGACCTGAACGGGGAGACCTCCATCAGGCGGCTCTATGCGTTGGGCGAAACTTCGTGTACGGGGCTTCACGGCGCCAATCGCCTCGCCTCCAATTCGCTGACGGAGGCGGTGGTCTATGCCGACCAGGCGGCGCGGCACAGTGCCGCCCATCTGCACGAATACGGCCTGCAGAAGGGTATCCCGGCATGGAATGCCGACGGAACGACGGCGACCGAGGAGATGGTGCTCATTACCCAGAACGCGAAGGAGATGCAGCAGATAATGAGTAATTACGTGGGCATCGTCCGTTCCAACCTCCGGCTGGAGCGTGCGTTGCGCAGGCTGGAAATCATATTCAAGGAGAACGAGGAGCTCTACCTCAAATCGACGCCTACCAAGGAGCTGTGCGAACTGAGGAACATGATAGACGTGGGCTACCTCATCATCAAGCAGGCGCAGGCCATGAAGCGGAGCATCGGACTGCACTATTCGCTGGACTATCCGATAGAGCAGCCCGTCGAGGCGGCCCTGCG
>ENA-OQDU01000019-OQDU01000019.1-human-gut-metagenome-genome-assembly--contig:-NODE-19-length-16797-cov-0.848710_pt1 | contig 16797 bp, 10 predicted proteins | sample MGYA00242789_ERZ504623 | MGnify/ENA primary metagenome ERZ504623 (study PRJEB26092, sample SAMD00036335) | human gut metagenome | host: Homo sapiens | study: EMG produced TPA metagenomics assembly of... | reverse complement strand
CCAACCCCTTTACACCTTCAAAGTTCAGGACGTTGGGATAGGTGCGCTGTATACCGTATGGCTTGAGGCCATGCAGGTCCAATACCAGGCGGTGCTCGGCGGCGCAGGCTACAATGCGTTCTACGGACTGTACCAGTGGCTGGTCGTCACGGTCGAAGAAGTCTATCTTGAAGCCTTTGATACCCATCTGTGCATAGTGGCTGAATGTGGCTTCCGTATCTTTGGCAGAGTTTCGCCAGCTTGCCCAGAGAATGATGCCGACGCCCTTCTGGTTTCCGTAGGCTACCAGTTCCTTTAAATCGATATCCGGATTCAGGTCTTTCAATAAGGATTCGTTTCCGCTCCAGCCGTCATCGATGATGATATATTCCAGGTTGTTGTCGGCGGCAAAGTCGATGAATGCCTTATAAGTCGGGGTGTTCATGCCGGCTTTGAAGTCTACGCCAGTCAGGTTGCAGGTGTTCCACCAGTCCCAAGCCACTTTGCCGGGTTTAATCCAGGAAATGTCTTTGATGCGGCAGGCGGGAGCAAGACGCTGTGCCATGTCGTTGTCGGCAAGCTGCGTGTCCTTTTCGGTGACGAGCACCACACGCCAGGGGAGCTCCTGCTTGGCACAACGGGCGATGTAGTCTGCACGCTTGGTCGGTATCAGGTTCAGCCGGTTGTGTCCGCCGATTATTTCTTCCAGCGGATAGGGGGCGAATGCTGCCTGCACTCCTTGGCGTGTCTGAGGATTTACAGTGAGGAACATGCCGGGATAGTTTTCCAATCCGGCTTCCATGATAACGGCTTTCTTTCCTCCGTCCAGGCAAACCATCAGTGGGGTGATGGAGAGTGAGTCGGTGTGCATTTTGGACAACGGGGCTTCGTCGTAGTAAGACTCGAAGGAGAAGCAATAGCGCTCACCGTTGCGGTTGTCGTTTATGTAAGGTACAAATGCTTGGTAATCCTTGTCGAAATTGAAGTCCGCAGTTTCGTTGAGGACGATAAACGGCTTGTTCTGTTCGGAAATGAAGCGGTAGGCAGCACCGTCATCGTATGCGCGGAACTGTACGCTGTAGCCTCCGCGGCATTTCAGTGTCAGCTGGTTGTAGACATCCTCCACACTTGCCTTTTTGTAGAGGGGAGTGGGGAAGGAGGACTCCACGGACTTGCGTTCTGCACGGATTACTTTTACATTTTTACCGAAAGTTATTGCTTTCTTGGCTGATTTTTCATCTCTGCCTTGCAGGGCGATGGCAGAGGGTTGCAGCACTGTGGTGCCGTCGTGTGCAATCTGCCAGGTGAGGGCTTCTCCGGCATCTACCGTAACGGATAGTTTTCCGTTGGGTGATGCAAGTTGGTATTGCTGTGCACGGACCGTGCCCAAGCAAAGGAATAATAAACAAAAGGTTTGAATAAGGAGGCTTTTCATGTTGATTTATTTTTGAATGATTTTCTTTATCTTCTCCAGTTCCTCGGCAGAGAAGTCTGTATTTTCAGTCGCTTTCAGGTTATCTGCCAGTTGGGTAACGGAGCTCGCTCCGATGATGACGCTTGTCACCAGGTCGTCCTTCAACAACCAGGCAAGTGACATCTCGGCAAGGGTTTGCCCGCGTGAGGCAGCAACTTCGTTGAGTGCCTTGATTTTGTCGAGCGTCTCGTCGGTCAGTGCTTCTTTCTTCAGGAAAGCCCCCTTTGCCATGCGCGAATCTTCGGGAATACCATTCAGGTAGCGGTTGGTCAGCAGGCCCTGCGCCAGCGGGGAGAAGGCGATGAAGCCGGTTCCGTTCCCTTTGGCTTGCTGCAGGATACCTTCTTCTTCCGGTTCGCGGTTGAAGAGATTGTATCTGCCTTGATAGAGCAGGCAGTGTACATCCCGTTCTTCCAGGTATTTGTAGGCAAACTCGGCCGCCTCTTTGGGATATTTGGAGATTCCTACATAGAGTGCTTTGCCTTGCCGTACGATATCAACCAGTGCTTGCAGGGTCTCTTCAAGCGGAGTATCCGGGTCGTAGCGGTGGGAGTAGAAGATGTCCACATACTCCAGGTTCATCCGTTTCAGACTTTGGTTGAGGCTGCTCATCAGGTACTTGCGTGAGCCCCACTCCCCGTAGGGGCCGGGCCACATGTCGTGTCCGGCCTTGGTGGAGATGAATAGTTCGTCCCGATAGGGCATGAAGGATTTCTTCATAATCATTCCGAAAGTCTCTTCGGCGGAACCGTAGGAAGGACCGTAATTGTTGGCGAGGTCGAAATGCGTGATTCCACGGTCGAAGGCATAGTGCGCCATGGCCTGGGAATTGGCAAATGTGTTCACGTCGCCGAAGTTGTGCCACAATCCGAGTGATATTTCCGGCAGCAGGATGCCGCTTTGCCCGCAACGGCGGAATTTCATGCCGTTGTCATAGCGTTCGGGCGCTGGAGAATAAATAGGGTTTATCATGATATTGTATTTTGTGGGTTACCCCATTATTACTTCTACTGTATGCGTGCCGGCAGATGGTTCACCACATTGCCTTCTATCGGCTGGCCGTCTACTGTGACGGACTTGATGCCTTTGCACACACCATCGGGATTCTTCACGGTAATATGATATTCTGCCCCGCGGAACCTACGCTTCACGTTGAAACCTTTCCAGCCTGCCGGGATACAAGGATTGATTTCTAGACCTTCATACGAAGCTTGATGCCGAGTATGAATTGCGTGATGGCATACCACATCCAGGCAGCCGTTCCAGTCAGCCAGCTGTTCTTGCCTTCACCGGGGCGGGCGGCGTCCTTGCCGGCCACCATCTGGCAGCATACGTAAGGTTCTACTTTATGCAGGGCACTGTGCTCTTCGGTGTACGACGGGCATATCTTGCGGAAATACTCCCAGGAACGGTCACCCCGTCCCAGTACGGTTTCTCCGATGATGACCCACGGGTTGTTGTGGCAGAAGATACCCGCATTTTCCTTGTAGCCGGCGGGATAGGTGGAGATTTCTCCATACTCCACAACATAGCGGGTGAAGGGTGGATTGTTGAGTACAATACCGTGTTCGCAGTCCAGGCGTTCCTTTACGGAGTCCAGTGCTTTTTCTACCATGCCTTCTTCCAGTCCGATGCCTGCCATGGTACACCAGCCTTGCGATTCGATGAAGATTTGTCCTTCTTCGTTCTCTTTGGAACCTACCTTGTGGCCGAAGTAATCGTAGGCGCGCAAGTACCAGTCACCGTCCCAGCCATGTTTTTTCACGGCTTCCACCATGTTCTCTATATAGGTTTGCGCTCTGTTTGCTTCGTCGTCTTTACCCAGGTGGCGGCATAGTTCCACATAGTCGCGTCCGCATACCACGAACAAGCCGGCAATCATCAGCGATTCTGCTTGGCTGCCTTCCGTCTGGTTTTCCGTGGTCTGGAAGGATTCATTCGGGTCCCAGGAGAAGCAGTTCAGGTTCAGGCAGTCGTTCCAGTCGGCACGGCCGATGAGGGCAACATGGTGGGGGCCGAGGTTCTCGATGACGTGGTTGAAGGAGACGCGCAGGTGCTCGAACAGAGACACTTCCGAACCTTCTTTGTTGTCGAAGGGGACGGGCTCATCCAGGATACTGAAGTCTCCCGATTCCTTGATGTATGCCACCGTACCGAAGATAAGCCACATGGGGTCATCGTTGAAGCCGCCGCCGATGTCGTTGTTGCCGCGTTTGGTCAGCGGTTGGTATTGGTGGTAGCATCCTCCGTCGGGGGAATTGGGTAGAAGCTATGTCGATGATTCGTTCGCGGGCTCGTTCCGGTATCTGATGCACGAAGCCCACGAGGTCCTGGTTGGAGTCGCGGAAGCCCATTCCACGACCGATGCCGCTTTCGAAGAAAGAGGCGGAGCGGGACATGTTGAAGGTAATCATACACTGATACTGGTTCCAGATGTTCACCATGCGGTCCAACTTTTCTTCGTCGGTCTTCACGACGTAGATGTCCAGCAGGCGGTCCCAGTAGGCTTTCAGTTCGGCAAAGGCAGCATCTACTTTGGCGGTAGTGTCGAAGGCCGAAATCATCGCCTTAGCCTTTACCTTATTTATAATAGGTGAAGAGGGTACACTCTGCTTGAACGCTTCATGCAGAGATTCTTCACGTTCCTCGAACTTCTCCTCCTGCTTGTTTTCCACATAGCCCAGCAGGAAGATGAAGTCGCGGCTTTCGCCGGGTTGCAGTTCTACTTCCAGATAGTGCGAGGCGATGGGACTCCAACCGTGGGCAATGCTGTTGCCCGGTCTGCCTTCTACTACCCGTTCCGGGTCGGCAAACTCGTTGTAGAGTCCCACGAATGTTTCGCGGTCGGTATCGAAACCGTCTACGGGTGTATTGACACTGTAGAAGGCGTAGTGATTGCGGCGTTCCTTGTATTCCGTCTTGTGGTAGATGACAGACCCGTCCACTTCCACCTCTCCCGTGGAGAAGTTACGCTGGAAGTTCTCCATGTCCGTAGCGGCATTCCACAAGCACCATTCGGCAAAGGAGAATAGTTTGAGTTTTCTCACTTTGGCAGAAGTATTCCGCAAGGTCAGCTTCTGCACCTCTCCCCAGGTCTTCAGTGGGACGAAGAAGAGCAGGCTGGCTTCGATGCCGTCTTTGGATCCGGTGATACGGGTATAGCTCATGCCGTGGCGACACTCGTAACTGTCGAGTGCAGTCTTGCAGGGCTTCCAGGTGGGAGACCATACGTTGCCGCCTTCATTGATGTAGAAGTAGCGTCCCCCGTTGTCCATCGGCACGTTGTTGTAGCGGTAGCGGGTGATGCGGCGGAACTTGGCGTCCTTGTAGAAGGAATAGCTCCGGCAGTATTGGAGATGAGTGAGAAGAAATCTTCATTGCCAGGTAGTTAATCCATGGCCAAGGTGTCTTGGGATCGGTAATGACGTATTCGCGGTTGTCGTCATCGAAATATCCGAATCTTTTGTCTTGCATATTATTTCTTGTATTTAGTTTGATACATTCTTCATTAGTTGTGCCATCCGGCCATTTTCCCGGAAGCACGCTTCAAATTTAAAAACTTTTCTCCTATCACCCTTGTTTGCCCGGCGTGTTTTTTCCCCTCGGAAACATGAAGTACCGGAAAATGATACAAAAGTATCACCGCACGAATCTTTTTCGCTCTATCTTTGTAAACACATTTTATGATTAACCGATATGAAACACTTATTCGCATTTCTGTTCCTTCTTGGAATTACCTTTTCTCTTTCTGCCCAATCCGTCCGCGAACGTATTTTGCTGGATGACGGCTGGCAGTTTGCTTTTGGCAATGCTTCCTCACCGGAGAAAGACTTCGGCTGCGGAACGGAGTACTTCAACTATCTGACCAAGGCAGCCTCTATCCATAACGAGGTCCTTACTCCCCCAAGTTCAATCCGGAGAAGTGGGGCGTGGACTGGAAGACGGTCAATCTTCCGCATGACTGGGTGGTTGATTTGCCTTATGCCAAAGAGGCGAGCCACAGTCATGGCTATAAAGCCGTCGGCTATAAATTCCCCGAAAACTCTGTGGGATGGTACCGAAAGACCATCGCCGTGCCACAAGAGGACCTCGGCAAACATCTTTATCTTCAGTTCGACGGTATCTTCCGTGATGCCCGTATCTGGATAAACGGTTTCTACCTGGGACACGAACCGAGCGGCTATGCCACGCAGGTGTATGACATTACGGAATACCTGAATTACGGAGAAGAGAATCTTATCTGCGTCCGTGCGGATGCCACGCTCGAGGAGGGCTGGTTTTACGAGGGTGCGGGCATCTACCGCCATGTATGGCTGAACAAGACGGCGCCGTTACATGTGGCTCCTTTCGGAACCTTTGTGCACAGCACGCTGGCTGCACCTTTTGACAAGGCCAAGCTGACGATAGAGACCACTGTTGAAAACTCCGGCCTGCAAACGGAGGACTACCGCCTCTGCCATATCCCTCCGGGATGCCGACGGCAAGGAAGTGGCACGCTGCGAAACGGCCGGTAAGCCGGTACTGCCGAAAGACCGCCAGCTCACCGTCGGTGAAATAGCGCTGGACAAACCTCATCTTTGGAGTGTGGATACACCTTATCTATATACACTGCTTACGGAAGTCTATCAGCATGGCAAGCTGGTGGATGCTTATACCACTACTACGGGTATTCGTGACATCCGCTTCGATGCCGACAAGGGCTTCCTCTTGAACGGACAGCCTCTGAAACTGAAAGGTGTGAACATGCACCAAGACCACCCCGGAGTAGGTGCCGGCATTCCCGATGCCCTGCAAGTGTACCGACTGAAGGAACTGAAGAAGTTCGGCTGCAATGCCTACCGTTCTTCCCATAACCCGATGACTCCCGAAATGCTCGATGCCTGCGACAGCCTCGGCATCCTTGTGATAGAAGAAAACCGTCTGACGGGTGTCAACGAGGAACATACTCGCCTGCTGAAACGCATGATAGACCGCGACCGCAACCATCCGTGCATTATCCTTTGGAGTGTAGGCAACGAGGAGTGGGGCATCGAGTGGAAAGAAAGCGGTACACGCATTGCTGCCACGATGCGCGAATATTGCCACCGTTTCGACCCTACGCGCCTCATGACCGTTGCTTCGAGCAGTGGCCCTGCCATCTTGATTCCCGCAGACGTGGCCGGTTATAACTACATCCTTCAGAATCCAGTAGAGCAGCACCGCAAGGATTATCCCGGCCGCCGTGCGCTCGGTTCGGAAGAGACTACGGGCTGTGGTACGCGCGGCATCTACTTTGATGCCCACGGCAAAGGCCACATGGTGGCGCACAACCGTAAACCGAACGGGCCTGACAGCCTGCTGAACTGCATCGAGCGTGGCTGGAAATTCTATGACGAACGCCCCTATCTGGCAGGTCTTTTCTATTGGACGGGTTTCGACTACCGCGGCGAGCCCAACCCCATGAAGTTCCCGGCTACGGGTTCACAATTCGGCATTCTGGACTACTGTGGCTTCCCCAAGGACGAAGCCTGGTATCTGAAGTCCTGGTGGACGGATGAGCCGGTGCTGCACATCCTTCCTCACTGGAATCTGCAAGGTCACGAAGGTGATAGCATCGACATTTGGGTATACAGCAACTGCGATGAAGTGGAATTGACTGTGAACGGCAAGAAACTGGATCGCAAACCGATGCCCCGAAACGGCCATCTTTCCTGGAAAGCCGTTTTCCAGCCCGGTGCAGTGAAGGCTGTAGGCTATAAGAACGGCAAAAAAATATTGGCCCGTACTGTGGAGACTACCGGTGCTCCTGCCCGTATCTCCCTGACGGCAGACCGTCCCGTCATTCAGGCAGACAATCGGGATGTGACAGTGTGTAACATTGAGTTGCAGGACAAGAAGAAACGTTTTGTCCCCACTGCCTGCAACGACTTGACGATAACCGTCTCCGGTCCGGTACGCATCCTTGGGGTGGGGAATGGAGACCCCGCTTATCAGGCTACGGAACGTCCGGCCGACGCCGATGCCCGCACCTATCAGGTAAAGGCATTCAACGGACTTGCACAGGTGCTGTTGCAAAGTACCGGCGAAGCGGGAGAAGCCACACTGACGGTCGTTTCGGAAAACCTGCCGGAAACTTCCTACGTTTTGAAGCTGCAGAAGTAAGCAGCTTATCATTCATATCATCCGGCGAAGCGGAGACCTTTTCTTTTGTCTATGGGGCAAGAGAGGGATCTCCGCTTCTTTCTTCCTCAAACTATAGTGTGTAAGTGTACGAGATGCGCATCTTGTGTTGTATGAGATGTATATCTCGTACAGGATGAGATGTACATCTCGTGCATGAATACCTATTGTCTTTTGATTCTTCTCCCTTACTCTTTCACGTTCACGGCTAAAGGTCTGTTCCGTTTCTGATTGTAATCAGAATGCTGCTCTTTCCAGCCACGTTGACCTCCTCGTTTAGATATCCGGATTTGCGGAAAACAAGTATATCATCTTCCGGTACCTCTATGGTATATCTGCCGCTTTTATCAGTGACACCCACCACCCGTTGCTGTGCGGTAGAGTAGATTTCCACTCTGTCTGCCGGAGTGGCCTGCACATCGCGCACCATGCCTTTGATGGATATAATGGTTCCTTTACCTATTTCTTTTCCGGCTTGTCTTTGTTCTGTTTGGTGCCCATCGGCAGAGGTCTTTCCTATACTGATGATGTCTTTCAACAAGATATGGTCTGAAGCATCTCCCATTTGTATCTCAAAGTTACCAGGTTCTACTGCCGTCTGTCCGTTTTCGTTAGTAAAGGCTAAATCTTCGATGGCAAAGTGCAGGGGGACTTGAACTTCTTCATCGGGTTTCAGCTCTACTTTCTGAAACGCTTTCAACTGCCTGACCGGGGTGGATATGGAGCTAAACACATCCCTTACGTAGAGTTGCGGTACGGCTTTGCCCGCCCGTGTTCCGGTGTTTTTCACTGTTACAAGGACTTTTACCGAATCCGTTGTTTGTTCTATCTGCAAATCCGCATACTCAAAGGTTGTATAGGTCAGTCCGTGCCCGAAGGCCCATAAGAGACCGGGAGAGGAGAATACATAGTCCCGACCGGGCTGTTCATAACTTCCCGGTTTATGATAGAATCCCCGGTCCGTAGGCAAGTGGTTGTAATAGGCAGGCAGATGTCCGCTGCTTTTGGGGAACGAGACGGTCAGATGGCCGGAAGGATTTGTCTTTCCGAACAGAATATCGGCGATGGAGCTGCCTTCCTGCTCTCCTGCATACCATTGTACAAGGATGGCGGGTATATGCTCCTTTTCCCATGCGATGGCGAAAGCTTTCCCGTAACCAAGACCAGCACGACCGGTTTCCCGGTGGCATGGACGGCTTGTATCAACTTCCCTTGGGCACCTGTCAGAGAAAGGTCGGTAAGGTCGAAGCCCTCTCCGCAGTTGGTTTCGTGGTAATCCCTTGCCAGCGAGGCGCTAGCGCTGCCGCAGAACAGAATAGCTGCATCGCTCTGCCGTGCCGCTTCAACAGCCGCCGCAATTTGCGTGGTATCCATGGACATCATGTTGCATCCTTTGGCATAACGTATCTTTATGCCGACCGGTTCCACCTGCTTGCGTATGCCTTCCAGCGGGGTGATGCCATCTTGGTTGGTACGGCTCCAAGTATAATCTCCAAACTGCACCTGGTCTGCGTTCGGTCCGATGACAGCAATGGATTTCAACTGAGATAGGTTTAGCGGTAGCAGGTCCTTGTCATTCTTCAAAAGGACGGTAGATTCATCGGCTATCTGTCGCGCTACCTGGATATTCTCCTGCGAGTGCAAGGAGTGTCCTGCAAATCTGTCTCCATAAGGGTCCTCGAACAATCCCATACGGAATTTGGCAAGAAGAACCCTGCTCACTGCCTTGTCGATAATCCCTTCATCTACTTTTTTCTCCTTGACCAGTGCAGCCAGATGTGGGAAACATTCGCTGGAGGCTTCTACGTCCAATCCGGCAACAATGGCTTGCACCGCTGCTTCCGCTTGGTTGGAGGCGGTACGCTGGAAGGTGTGTAGCATGTCTATGGCTCCCCAGTCAGAATATATATACCCTTGAAAGCCCCAGCGGTTGCGCAGGACCTCGGTGAGCAGATAGTGTGAGGAGGAGTTGGGGACACGGTTCCATGAATTGTAGGTGGACATCACAGCGTGTATCGGCAGGGAGGTGACAACCCGTTTGAACGGTTGGAGATAGACATCATGCAGTTCTCCCACACCGCAATGGACCGAGGCAAGGTTGAGACCTCCCAACGGGTTGCCATGTGGACCATAATGTTTCAGCATAGGGGATATTCCGTTGTCCAGATAGCCTTTTGCCTCTTCATAAGCGAAGATGCCATTCAGGAAAGGGTCTTCGCCGTAACTCTCTTCTACACGCCCCCATCTTAAATCGCGCACCACGTCTATGCATGGTGCCAGAATCTGACAGATGCCTTGATAATGCAGTTCTTTGGATATCTCTGCGGCACGACGGTAGGCCAGCTCCGGATTGAAAGTGGAAGCCAGTGCGATGTTCTGCGGGTAGATGGTGGAGCCTTCGTGTACCGAACCGTGCAAGGCTTCGGCAACTGTGAAGACCGGAATTCCGAGCCGGGTATGCTTCACCATATATTCTTGTATGCGCCGCATGTGCCGGTGGCAGCTTTCTCCAGTCAGCGGGAATCCTTCTACAAATCCCCAGCACAAGTCACCTACGAATTCTTGCAACTTGGTTTCGTTGAGGTCTTGCTCGTCAAAGATATTCCAGGAGTGAATGTGGCGTATTTGGGCGATTTTCTCTTCCAGTGTCATCCGTCGGAGAAGGTCGGTGGTACGTTCCTCGGGCGAGAGTGTGGGGTCTTTATAGGACTGTGCCTGCAGGGGTAGCGTAGCTACCCCGCAGAACAACAGTATGGGTGTTAAGAAATGAGATAAAAAGGTCGGTTTCATAAAATGGCTTTTTTCTTATTAGGGCGAAATGCGTGTCGATAGCTTGTATCTTGTTCCATGCTCCCCGTGTGAAGTCGGGCACTTCTACGGGAACCGAACCATTCTCGATGGAGAGTTTGGTCAGCGGGATGAGTGAGCACCACTCGGCAAGGTCGTAGACGTCCATATCCAGCGGCAGACCGTTGTGCAAGCAGTAGATGAGGCGTGAATCCATGATGAAGTCCATTCCGCCATGTCCACCCACTTCCTTAGCTCTTTCTTCCATGTCCTTGATGATGGGGTCCTTGTATTGCTCCATCAGTCTGCTTTTGGCAGCTTCGGGCATGTATTCGTGGGCAGTGAAGGTCTGCCCGCTGGTGATGGTTTCTGGAAGGTTCTTACTTTCCAGAGCATATCCTTCCATCGGATATTTATCGGCAAATCCTTGTGTTCCGGATAATTGGTACAAACGGCTGTAAGGGCGGGGGGGAGGCCACGTTGTGCTCAATCTGGATGGTTTTACCTTTTTCTGTACGTATCAAGGTAAGTGTGACTTCTCCGTTCTGGAAGTTCTTGGCATCTTCGGTCCTTCCGTGCTTATCCAGGTAATCGGGAAGGGAAACGGGATCGCTGTCCATGGCCACCAGATACTTCATACGGTCGCCCCGGTGAATGTCCAGCAACTGGCATGCCGGACCCATTCCATGAGTGGGGTATACGTCTCCCCGGTGGGCCATGTTGTACTGCATGCGCCAGTCGGCATTATAGTCCGGCCAGATATCGTATAGACAATGGTTGTATGCTCCTTTCACATGGGTGATATTTCCGAAAAGACCCTGCTGCGCCATGTTCAGGGTGGTAATCTCAAAGAAGTCATAGACACAGTTTTCCAGCATCATGCAGTGTTTGCGGGTACGTTCTGCGGTGTCTATCACTTTCCAAATTTCATCCAGTGTCATGGCGGCGGGTACTTCGCAAGCCACGTGTTTTCCGTGCTCCATAGCATAAATCATCATGGGAGCATGGTGTATCCAGTCGGTGGCTATATAGATAAGGTCTATGTCATCGCGTTCGCACACTTGTTTCCAGACATCTTCACTGCCGTAGTAGGTGGTTGCTTCGGGCATGTTGGCGCGACTCAGCATGTTTTGGCAGCTGTCCACTCGGAACTGGTTCAAGTCGCACAGAGCCTTTACCTGGATTCCTTTTTGATAGGTGAAGCGGCGGATGGCTTCGGTACCCCGGGCGCCCAGACCGATAAATCCGATGCGCACGGTTTCGATAGGTTCGCAGGTCAGCCCCACTACATCGGTCTGTCCGGCAGGGCGGGGTGGTGTGGAGACACTTATCTGTGTTTCGGCTCTCTTTGAGTCAGAGGTGCAGGCGGAGAAATGGAAGAGGCCGCCAAGCAATAGGGCTATCAGTAATACTGTGTGAAAAGTATATCTTGTTTTCATAGGATATTGTATTTAAATGATTCCCCAATCTCCTGAATGGGGACGAGGAGCAATGGATATTAATAACCGGGATTCTGTGTAACCAATCCCTTACCGTCGTTGATGGCCGAGAGTGGTAACGGATATAATTCCTTGTTCTTGTTGGCATAGGCCGTACCTTTTACCGTTTCGGCATGTTCCACGAACTTGTTAAAGCGAATCAAGTCGGCACGGTATTGTCCGTTCTCACACCATAGTTCATGGCTTCTTTCCTTCAGTAGTATTTCCACGAACTTTTCTTCCGTATTGACCTCACTGTTGCTGATACCATCCAGTCCGGCTCTGTTGCGGATGGTGTTGATGTGGGTCATCGCTTCTTCCTTATCCGCAGCAGATGAGCCGGGTTTCAGATAGAGCGCTTCTGCCAGTGTCAGATACACATCTGCCAGACGGTAGATAATCGGGTCGATAGAACTTTTGCCTCCATTGCCAGTGACGTTGGTGTCGTAGCCGTATTTCAATGGAATAGGACCTAACTCAAGGTGTGAACTGGGGGTTCTCACGATCTACGATGTCACCGTTTTGAGCCTGGTAAGAAGTCACCAGATAAGTCTTACGGACGTCATTTTCCTCAAAGCTATCATAGAAATACCAGGTGCTGTTCACGCATTCGTATCCACTTGCCATACCATGGTCTGCAAAGTCGGTGGGCAGTACGAACATGTGCCAGTCATTCCAGCTTACTGCTTCCGTGTTGACGGGGATTGCCCATATTATTTCCGTATTTGCTCTTACCTTGTCCACCTATCTCAAACATCTTCGTATAGTCTGCAGACAAGCGGTAACCGTAAGACGAACTCATCAGTTCGCGGGCAATCGTTTCTACTTTTGTGTAGTAACTCTTGTCGTCTGGGCTCTCGTGCAGATAGAGCCTGATGAGGAGCATATTGGCAAGTCCCTGGCTGAATCTGCCGTATTCGGCTTCTGCTGGGGTGGGCAGGTAGCTAGCTGCAAAGATCAGGTCTTCTTCTATGAACTTTACCATTTCCTCTTTGGAAAGGCGTGCCAGCGGCTTTTCCACTGTGGGATTTTCCAGTACTTCCAGCGGAGCTATGACCAGTGGACCGAACATGTCGTACAAGGTATAGGAAATGAGTCCGCGGGCACATCTTATTTCCGCAGCGTAGCGTTGTTTCTTCTCCGTGCTCAGGAAGTCGCATGCTTCAATCTGTGCCAGTACGGAGGTGCAGCGGCTGATGTCATTGAGCCAACCGTCGCTGTATGCATCTGTATCTGTGTAGTAGAAGCGGGTAAGGTCGGCGGTGGTTGGGAAAAAGTTAAGGTCGGATACGTCTTTCAGGAAACCGGATTTGCAGGTTAGAATTTCTGTGGTAAGGTCGTTTACTACGGTTACTCCGCGTTCACTGGTTGAGAAGAGCCCGTCGAACCAGCTGGAGCGTACAGAGTAGTAGCATGAGTTGACCATCGACTCAACGTCTGTTTCCGTTTGTGGAAAATTGGACGGATTGATGTCGGAATAGTCTATGGGGTCAAGGTCTATGCAGCTGTTCAGAGACAAGCCTCCCATCAGAGCTGCTGCCAATATAAATAGTTTACAGTACTTTTTCATAAGAATACTTTTTATAAATGATTAGAATGAAACATCTACACCGAAGCTGAAGGTACGTGCATTGGGATAGGCTGCCGCATAAGCATCTGTTTCGGGGTCAAGGCCTTTATAGGGAGTGATGACAAACAGGTTGTTGACGGAAGCATGGAAACGTACATTACTCAGCACCTTAGTTTTTGCCAGTAAAGACTTGGGCAGTGTATATCCCAGGCTGATGTTCTGCAGACGGATGAACCAGGCTTTCTGGTAGAAGAAGTCTCCTGCCGTATAGTTAGTTCCGGTGATGTAGTAAGAGCTGGGACGTGTGGTCGACGGATTGTCGAAGGTCCATCTGTCTTTGATGGTTCGCAACATGTTGTAGCCGCTTTGGGCGATTCCACCGCCGTTTACGCCGAAATCCATTTCAGTGGGGTCCTGCATGATGCGGTCGAACATACCGTTGAACATGATATTGAGGTCGAAACCTTTGTACTTGAATGTATTGGTCATACTTGCCATCCAGCCCGGGTCCAACGTACCGATAAGTTCGGTGTCGGCTTCGTCTATGATGCCGTCGGGGCGTCCCAGCAGCATGAAGCGACCGTTCTCATCCACTTTCGGGTTGCCGTTTTCATCGCGTACATAGCCGTCGAGGTCCTTGATGACAATCTGTCCCGGACGCAGGTCCGGCTGTGCGGTAGGAGCTTCTTCACCTATCTGCATGATATGGTCGGCACGGCGGGAGTAGATGGCTCGTATCGGGTCTGTCTCTTTCTCATATACGTTCGGTTTCCAGTCCGGAGTGCGTTCTTTCCAGCGATCTTTGTATTTGGTATACGTCAGTGATGTTTCCCAGAAGAAGTCTTTGGTGACAATGTTGCGGGTATTCAAGGTGACTTCGATACCACGGCTCTGCGTCTTGCCGATGTTTGCCATTACTTGCTTCACCTCCTGATAGGTATTCAGGGGCTTGTAGTTCAGCAGGTCCGAAATCACTCTCTGGTAGAGTTCCACAGAACCAGTGATGCGACTCTTCAAGAAGCCGAAGTCCAGTCCGAGATTCCATTCAGTTGTCGTTTCCCATTTCAAGTCTGGATTTTCAAGGCGGCTTTTCATGACGCCGCTTACCGTTTTGTAGTCGGAGTTTATCCAGTCTGCCTTGTGCTCCGTAGCTGGCAAAGGCATTGGTACTGATGTCTGCATTACCGGTCTGTCCCCAGCTGAGACGCAGTTTGAGGTTGGATAGTCAGTCAATGTTGCGCATAAAGTTTTCTTCGCTCATGGTCCATCCAGCTGCAACCGATGGGAAATATCCCCATTTGTTGTTCTTGGCAAATACGCTGGCACCGTCGGCACGCAGTGTAGCTGTCAGCAGATAGCGGTTCTTCAGAATGTATCCGGCACGGAAGAAGTAGGACATCATCTTATTCTCGGTAGAGGTGGATTTGGTGATTTTGGTACCTGTACCGGCATCCATGTTGTTCCAGAGGAATGCATCTGTGATGAAATTGTTGTTGCCCAGTTCCGATGCGTCATAATTGAATTTTTCGTAAGAGGTGCCTGCCAGCAGGTTGATGCTGTGGATATCTGCGAAAGTGCGCTGATAGGTGGCAGTTGCTTCCATCAGATACTGGTTGTTGTCGGTATTGTAGATGTAGGCTACACCATTCAGATTCTTTCCGTTCAGCGTGCTGCGGGGCTGGTAGGTTTTGCGGTCCACATTGGCGTGGTCCAAACCGGCGTTGACGCGCAGTGTCAGTCCTGCGATGGGTTTTGCTTCGATGAAGATATTACCCAAGAGGCGGTCAGTACGTCCTTTGTCCGTATTGTTCAGCAAGGAGTAGGGGTTGGGCTGTTGTCCCAGTAAGGGGTTGATGGGATACGTACCGGTTGCTTCGTCATACGCCTGGATATTGGGACCCATCTGTATGGCAGAGCGAATGATACCGGAGTTTTCGAATTGCCCGGAACCTAACTGAGTGTTGTCGTTGTCGATGCGGGTCAATGTAAGGTTCAGACCTGCCTTGAAGATGTTCAGAAACTTCTGGTCAATGTTTGCTTTGGCAGTATAACGAGTCATACCGGAATTCTTGACGATACCCTGGTGGTCGTAATAGTTGAACGACACCATGTATTGCGTACTTTCACTACCACCTTGCAGGTTGACGTTGTGTTCCTGTATCTGTCCGTCGCGTGTAATCAGTCCCAACCAGTCAGTTCCGGGGCCGGCGCCTGCAATGTCATTGTCCGAGTAAGGTCGGCTGTATGCCACTCCGTTGGCAGGATTGGCTTGTGCTTCTTCCAGCGTTCTGTTTCCCCAAGGGGACACGTTGTTGTTCCATAACCAGGATTCCCAGGTGGTGCTGTTCTTTTCTACCATCCATTCTTGCAGAGACAAGAGGTCATAATTGTCTGTGTATTTCTGGAAAGAGTAGTTGTATGAGTAGTTCACACGGGCTTTCCCCCTCCTTACCTCTTTTTGGTGGTGATGATAACGACACCGTTGGCAGCACGTGCACCGTAGATGGAAGTGGCACTGGCATCTTTCAGCACTTCGATGGATTCTACATCGTTCGGATTCAGGAAGTTTAGGATTCCTTGTGTACCCGGGTCCATTTTGGCATCTCCACCCGAGGCTTGGTCCAGCTTAGCGATGGGGAAACCGTCTACGATATAGAGCGGGTCATTGCTGGCATTGACGGAACCGGCACCGCGGACCAGAATGTCCAGACCGCCACCGGGCTGTGCGCTGTTCTGGCGGATATAGAGTCCGGCAGCCTTACCTTCGAGTGCATGTCCGATGGAAGATACGCCGTTCAAGTTTAGGTCGTCTCCTTTTACACTGGACACAGAGCCCGTCAAGTCGCGTTTCTTGACCGTACCGTATCCTACCACTACCACGTCATCCAACATTTTGCTGTCCTCCTCCAGCACAATCTGCCGGAACTTGTTGTTCTTTAAGGTCACTTCCTGGGTAGTGTACCCTATATAAGAGACAACGAGTGTGCTTCCGGTAGGTACTTCCAGTGAATAATTACCGTCTATGTCGGTAATGCATCCTAGAGTACTGCCTTTGACAAGAATGTTTGCACCGATGACGGGGATACTGTTCTTGTCCGTCACTTGTCCTTTGGCAAGTATGACCTTACCAGACTGCGACGGGGCGTTATCTTGTTTTTGGGTTAGAAGAATTCGTTTTTCGGAGATTGAATAGGCAATATTCGTATTCCTCAAAGCTTGTTCCAGGGCGGCGTTAATGGATGCATTCCGTACATTTACAGTGACATGCTGTTTCACGTCTACTTGTTGTTGTTCATAGAAGAATTTAAAGTCTGTCTGCTGTTCAATGCTTTGAATGAATGCGGATAGAG
>ENA-OQDU01000017-OQDU01000017.1-human-gut-metagenome-genome-assembly--contig:-NODE-17-length-18188-cov-1.139970_pt1 | contig 18188 bp, 15 predicted proteins | sample MGYA00242789_ERZ504623 | MGnify/ENA primary metagenome ERZ504623 (study PRJEB26092, sample SAMD00036335) | human gut metagenome | host: Homo sapiens | study: EMG produced TPA metagenomics assembly of... | reverse complement strand
CTTCTCCACGGCAGGCCATGCCGCGCGGCCATCGCCGAGCGGGGCATTCCCGTCTTCGCATGGAAGGGGGAGAGCCTCGAAGAGTATTGGTGGTGCACGGCCATGGCGCTGACCTTTCCGGGCGGTGCAGGTCCCCATCTCATCGTGGATGACGGCGGCGATGCGACGCTGTTGATTCATAAGGGATTCGCGGCCGAGTGCGATGCCGCGTCGCTCGACGGCGAACCCGCCTCGCATGAAGAGGCGGTTATCGTGGAGACGTTGCGCCGGTGTCTGTCCGAGGACAGTACGAAATGGCACCGTCTTGCGGCGGAGTGGAAGGGCGTTTCGGAGGAGACGACGACCGGGGTGCACCGCCTCTATCAGATGCAGGAACGGGGCGAGCTGATGGTTCCGGCCATCAACGTGAACGATTCGGTAACCAAAAGCAAATTCGACAACCTGTACGGCTGCCGCGAGTCGCTGGCCGATGGCATCAAGCGGGCTACGACTGATGATTGCCGGCAAGGTGGTCGTCGTGTGCGGTTACGGCGATGTGGGCAAGGGGTGTGCCGCGAGCATGCGTTCCTACGGCGCACGGGTAATCGTGACCGAGATAGACCCGATATGCGCCCTGCAGGCGGCCATGGAGGGATATGAGGTGAAGACTGTCGAGGAGGCGCTCGCGGAGGGCAACATCTTCGTGACCTGTACCGGCAACCGCGATATCATCACCCTCGAACACATGTACGGCATGCGCGACCAGGCCATCGTGTGCAATATCGGCCACTTCGACAACGAGATACAGATGGCGCGGCTCGACGGTGACAGGGCGGTGGCCAAGAGCGTCGTCAAACCGCAGGTGGACAAATATACCTTCCCGGACGGACATGCGATTTTCGTCCTGGCCGAGGGACGCCTCGTGAATCTGGGATGCGCTACGGGCCATCCGTCGTTCGTGATGAGCAATTCGTTTACCAACCAGGCGCTCGCCCAGATGGAACTTTGGGCCGGGCGGGAGAATCCTGTGCCGGGTGTTCGCTGTCTGCCCAAGCACCTCGACGAAGAGGTGGCCCGCCTACATCTCGAACAGCTCGGCGTACACCTCACGCGTCTTACGCCCGAACAGGCAGCCTACATCGGTGTCAGTCCGGACGGCCCGTACAAGTCGGAGATTTACCGTTATTAGTAATCGGAGATACGACCATGCAGCAGGGGCACCAAGCCGGTGCCCCTGCTGCATGGTCGTACCGTGCCTTCCGTTACTTCGGTGAAGGCGATTCCCGCCTCGGTGAAGTCCATGTTTTCCGGCGCGTCATGGAGTAGGCCTTTTTCGGGAAGAGGAAAATCACCAGCGTGGCTCCGCCCGCAAGCAGGAAAACGACGCTGACCGTCACCGTCGCATTGACGAAGAACTGGTTGATGTAGATGTCCGACATGGTGTAGTCGCCGAGGTTCTGCATGAGTTTGACGAGTGCATAGACGCTCTTGTAGGCATACATTCCCGGTATCATGGGCAGCAGGGCCGGAATGTAGAGCACCGTCAGCGGACAGTGCGACAGGCGTCCGAACCATAATGCCAGCAGACCGATGGCCAGCGAGGCGCAGAACGACGAGGAGGCGATGTCCATACCGGCGTAATTCATCAGCGTGTAGCGCAGCGCATGGCCGGCTGCCGCCAGTATGGCTATGTATTTGAATGCTTTCCGGGGCGGGTAGGAGATGGCCCCGAAGCCTACTGCCGCTATCGCCGCCAGCAGGCCGTCCGTAATGATATCCGTTATCATAGCAGGTTCTTCATGAATAACAGCAGGGGCACTGCGAGCCCGGTCGCTATGCAGATGACCAGCAGCGTGGCCTGTATGAGCCGCGAGGTTCCCGTGACCGTGTGCCCTTCGAGGATGTCGATGATGCCGTTGATGAGCGGGACGCCCGGTATGAGGAACAGGACGCTCGTACCGATGGCGATGTCGGGTGTCCATCCGGGAATGAGGGTCAGAGAGGCGAACATGGAGGCGGAGAAAGCCGATACCATGAAGACGATGAAGTGGTTGTAGTGGCGCTTCTGCATCTGATGGCGGATGAACATGCCCAGCAGCGTGGCCAGTATCACCGTGGCTACGGCGCCCCACGACCCGCCGAACAGCCTGCAGAATGCGCCGTTGGCCAGACCGACCAGCAGGAGTATCAGGCGGGGCGACATCTTCGGACGCGAGATGATTTCCCGGTACCGTTCCCTGAGCTCTGCAAGCGGCATGCGGTTGTCGTAGGCCTCCCAGCTCAGGGCGCTGAGTTCGGAGTTGTATTCAAACGAGATGGGAAGTGTCGGAATGGAGAGCACCTCGGTGTTTGCGCTGCCTGTACCCGAGTCGTCGAATACGGTGAGAACGATGGTCTTGGAGAGTGTCGTCATGTGTATCCGCAGCCCGAAGGCTTCCCCTATGCGCGACGAGTTGCGTAGCACGCGTGAAGTGTGTACCCCCGAACCGAGCAGGCATGTCGCATATTCCGCAATGAAAGCCGTTATCTCTTTCAGTTCTTCTGTCGTTCTCATCGGTCGTTTATCCGGTGTTTTTTCGCCGCAAAGGTAATGCGCGGGTGTGGAATATCCGCCATGCAGCGGAGGTTTCCGGCCGATTTTCCTGCACGGGGACGGGAATCGGGCATTCTCTGCGGGCAGGGAAACAGCGAGGCGCAACCGAACGGACTGCGCCTCGCTGCTCTTCGGGCCCGTCGGCGGGCCGGGATGGTACGTCTTTCGCGGTCACATGTAGATGACGTTCAGGCGGGCCAGTCCCAGCCGGTATTCGAGGTCGGTCCGTATGCGCGTTTCGAGTGCGGAATAGAAGGTGTCGAGCTCCGAGTAGTAGTCCACGATGTTGATTTGGCCCGCTTCGAGCGTCCGGCCGAGCATGTCGATATATCCGGCGGCATCGGGCAGGCCGCCGAAAGACTCCAGCAGCCGCCCCGTGTAATCCACTTTTAGATAGAGCTCCCTGACCGAACTGCGTTGCTGGGCCAGAGCAGACTCGGTGTTGGCCTTCGCGGCCTGCTCCATGGCATGCGCCCGCTTCACGTTGTGGCGGTTGGAGAGTATCGGAATACTCAGTCCCGCCGTGAAGCCGTTGAAATGTTCTCCCGTACCGTATTCGTATTTATAGCCCAATTCGACTTTCGGGAGCGCCTGTTGCCTGCTGAGGCGGACGTCGTAGCGCGCCCCTGCTCCTGCAGGCGGAGCGCCGTGAGTTCGGGGGCATACTCCTCCCAGTCGGCCAGCAGGACCTCCAGCGGCATCTGCTCTTCGGCCGGCGGCATCGTATAGCCGCATTCGGGCATCTCCCCGCCGTTGAGTACGGCCAACCGCTGCGACAGCTCAATCATCCGCATGTCCACGGCCGAGAGCTCCTCTTTCAGCAGAAGGTATTCGACCTCCGTGCGATTCTTGTCGATGGCCGTGGCGTCGCCCGTTTCGTAGCGCGAGGCGAACAGGGCGGCCATGTGCTCGGCCGCAGCCAGGCGCGGCCTGTTGAGTTCCATGATACCGTGCAGGGCGCAGAGTTCGAGGTAGACTTCCTTGGCCTCCAGCAGGATTTGTTGCCGCAGGGCGAGATATTCCGTTTCGTATTGCTGTGCCAGCGTCCGGGCTATCCGGCTTCGGGTGGCGTAGAGCATGGGCAGGTCGAACGACTGTGAAACCTCCAGTTCCCCCTCCTTGCCGAGCGCCTGCGGAGAGTCTCCCGCCGAGGAGTATGAGACCGACAGCGGTTCGAGCGAGTTCGCCCGTACGGGTTCGAAGGTGCGGCCGGCAGTTGCATGCGCTTCGGCCTGCAGGGTGAGGTTGTTGCGTTCCACGCTTTCCAGTACGCGCCGCAGGTCGTCCTGTGCGACGGCGGGTGTCGCCGCCAGGAGCGCTGCGGCGACGGTTATGATGAGCGTTCTATTCATTTTGACTGCATTTGTCGGTTAATAACTCTCCGCCTGTTCGCCGGAGTTTCCGCTTTTCGGTTCGGGTAGTGACCAGTATGTACATGATGGGCATGACGAAGCCGTTGAGCAGGGTGGAGCTGACCAAACCGCCCAGTATCACCTGGGCCATCGGACTCTGTATCTCGTTGCCGGAGACGTCGCCGTTCACCGCGAGGGGGATGAGGGCGAGGGCCGTGGTGAGCGAGGTCATCAGGATGGGGGTGAGGCGGTCGAGCGAACCGTGTACGACCGCGTCGTACAGCGTACACCCCTCCGCACGGAGCTGGTTGTAGCGCGATACGAGCAGGATGCCGTTGCGTACCGAGATGCCGAAGAGCGAGATGAATCCGATGATGGAGGGGATGCTCACGACATCCGAGGTTATCCAGATGCTGACTACGCCGCCCACGAGCGCAAAGGGCAGGTTTACCATTATCATGGTGGAGAGCGGGACGCTCTTGAACTCCTGGAACAGGAGCATGAAGACTACGAGGATGGCGAGCAGTGATGCGAAGACGAGCGTGCGCGAGGCCGACTGCTGGCTCTCGAACTGTCCGCCGTACTCCACGTAATATCCTTCCGGAAGACGAATGTCCCGGTCTACGGCCTGCCGGATGGCTTCCACCGCACCGCCGAGGTCGCCTCCGACCACATTGGCCGATACGACGATTTTCCGTTTCACGTTTTCGCGGCTTACCGTATTGGGACCCGAGGAGGATTCGATGTCGGCGATGTAGCTGAGCGGTATCTTCGCTCCGTTGCCGTCTATCAGCAGGTTGCCTATCTTCTCTATCGTGTTCCGGCGGTCGTCGGCTACCTTGACCGTCAGGTCGAAGGTATTGTTGCCTTCGTAGACCTGCGATACGGCCTGTCCGGCCAGTGCCGTAGTGATGTATTCGTTGAATTGCGGCATGGTGACGCCGTACAGGGCGAGCATCTCGCGCCGCGGCGTTATTTTGAGCTGCGCACGCTCCACCTGTTGTTCCACGCTGATGTCGGCGATGCCCTCTACGCCGGCGATGGAGCGGCCTATCTGCGTGGCGAGGGCATACATCCGGTTGAGGTCTTCACCGAAGAGTTTGATGGCGATGTTGGCCTTCGTTCCGGAGAGCATGGCATCGATACGATGCGAGATGGGCTGGCCTACCTCCACTGTCAGTCCCTTCAGGTCGCCCAGCCGGTGGCGGACATCGGCCAGGAATTCGTCGCGCGAACGCCTGTCCAGCACGAACGGCGCTTCGAGTTCCGATGCGTTTACGCCGAGGGCGTGTTCGTCGAGTTCGGCGCGGCCGGTCTTGCGGGCCACGGTCTGTATTTCCGGTATTTCGAGGAGGATTTCCTCTACCATCCGTCCCATGCGGTCGGACTCTTCGAGCGATACGCCCGGCATCGTGCGACGCTGATGGTCAGCGAACCTTCGTTGAAGGGCGGCAGGAAGCTGCTGCCGAAGGTGCTGAAAACGATGGCGGCGCCGACGAAGAGGGTGACCACTCCTGTAAGCACCGTCTTGCGGTGACCGAGTGTCCAGGTGAGTGCCTTGCCGTAGATGCGCTTGAAGAACCGCGTGACGGGAGGTTCCTTCTGGCTCCGTTTCAGGGCACGTTCCGAAGTCAGCATGTAGCTCGACATGACCGGTGTCAGCGTCACGGCTACCAGCAGCGAGGCCAGCAGCGAGATGATGAAGGCGATGCCGAGCGGTTTGAGCATGCGTCCCTCCATTCCGCCGAGGAGGAAGAGCGGCACGAAGGCGACGATGGTGATGAAAGTGGCGTTCACGATGGAGACGCGGATTTCGCGCGAGGCGTCGTAAACCACTTTCAGGCATTTCTCCCGTTCGGCTTTGGGACGGGCATAGTTTTCCCGCAGCCGTTTGTAGACATTCTCCACGTCGATGATGGCGTCGTCTACGAGCGAGCCGATGGCGATGGCCATGCCGCCGAGGCTCATGGTGTTGATGGTATGCCCCGTAAGGCGCATGACGATGACGGTGATGAGCAGCGACAGGGGCATGGCCGTGAGCGAGATGAGCGTCACGCGGCCGTTCATCAGGAATACCAGCAGCACGAGGACGACGAAGAAGGCTCCCTCGATGAGGGAGTTTTTGATGTTGTTTATCGAGCTGTCGATGAAGCGCGACTGCCGGAAGATATCGGTCGATACCTCCACGTCGTCCGGAAAGCCCGCACTGAGCTCGGCGATGGTCGCATCGAGTGTTTCGGTGAGGTCGATGGTGCTGGTGTAGGGCTGTTTGGTGACGGTTATCAGCACGGCCGGTTCGCCCCTTACGGAGGCTACTCCCAACTGCGGCGATTTGGCTCCCGTCCGTACTTCGGCGATGTCGCCGAAGGTTACCGGTTCGCCCTGGGCTGACATGCGGACGAGTCCGGCGGCTATCTGCTCCGTGTCGGTCGTGGAGGCCATGCCGCGCACGATGTATTCGTTGCCGTATTCATAGAGTACGCCGCCCGAAGAGTTGCGGTTCATCTCCCGTGCGGCTGCGAGCACCTCGTCGAGCGTGATGCCGTAGGCGTCCATCTTTTCGGGTGAGAGGAGTATTTGATATTCCCGGATATCGCCTCCGATGACGGCCACCTGCGAGACGCCCGCAACGGAGAGCAAACGCGGCCGGAGGGTCCAGTCCGCCAGTGTGCGCAGCTCTTCGAGCGAGGTCTCCCCGGTGGAGGTGAGGCCGATTATCATCATCTCTCCGAGAATGGAGGACTGCGGGCCGAGGGTGGGCTGTCCTGCCGAGGGGGGCAGCAGTTCGGCTACCGAGGCGAGTCTTTCGGAGACTATCTGACGGGCGATGTAGATGTCGGTATCCCAGTCGAACTCCACCCATACCACGGAGAAGCCCGTGGTAGACTGCGAACGGACGCGGCGCACGTCCGTTGCGCCGTTGAGCGAAGTCTCTATCGGAAAGGTCACGAGTCGTTCCACCTCTTCGGCGGCCATTCCCTGTGCCTCGGTCATGACTACCACGGTGGGGGCGTTGAGGTCGGGGAATACGTCCACTTCCATGCGCGTGGCGGCCCATACGCCGGCGACGGCGATGAGGACCGCCGCGATAACCACCACCAGGCGGTTATCGAGCGAGAACCTGATTATCCTGTTCAGCATGGCCGTGCGGAATTAGTGGGTATGTCCGTGGGGAATGGCGTCCGATGCGGAGGCCATCTTCACATTGACGGCGCCGCGGGTGACGATGCGTTCGCCTCCCTCCAGTCCGCGCAGGATTTCGACGTTCACTCCGTCGTCGCCGCCGCGCCATACCTGCTGGCGGCGGTAACAGTCGGCGTCGAGCTGAATGTAAACGTAGTAGAGTCCCTGCTGTTCGGTCAGGGCCGAGAGGGGAACGGAAACGACGTCTTCGCGTTCCCGGCCGAGCAGCACTACATCGGCATAGGCTCCGTCGGGGAAACGTCCTCCGGCATCGAACTCGAAGACCACGGGAACGAGGGAGGAGCCTTCCGGAATGATTTTTCCGGAGGTATAGAGCCGGCCGCCCAGTTCGCTTACCCGGTAGCAGGCATCCGAAGCGGGGGTGCGGAAGGTGGCGTCGGTCAGCGAGGGCAACAGGCTGAAATAACGCTGCGATACCATGGCACGCAGCTGCATTCGACCCGATTTGGCGATGGTGGCCAACGGCTGTCCCATCTCCACGTAGTCGCCCGGTGCGACGGATAGCTGCGACACGTATCCGGCGGCCGGAGCCTGGATGAGTGTCCCCTTCTCATCGGAGACCTTCACCGGGTCGTATTCCGCCTTGGCGCGGAGGTATTCGGCTTCGGCGGCCAGATAGTCGCGTTGTGTGACGAGTTTGTCGGCATAGAGTGCCTCGATGCGCCGGAAATCGGCTTCGGCCTGGTGGAAGGCGATGCGTGCCTTCTGTACGGCGTCGCCCGAAGCGAGTCCGCCGGAAGAGAGACGGAACAGGCCCTGTCCCGCGCTCACCGTCGAGTTGGTCATGACGCGTCCGTCCACGAGGTCACCACACCCGCGATAGGAGCCGATACGACCGACAGTTCGCTTTGCGAGGCGTATATCTCGCCTCCGCAGCGGAGTGTTTCGCGGAACGGACCGCGTTTCACCTCCTGCACTTCGAAGTCGGTGCGGGCGGCCTGTTCGGCAGGAAAGACGATTTCGTCCGGATTCTCGGCTCCGGTGTCGGGCGTGCCGTGCGTGTGGCCTTCGAGGCCGTGGGATTCGTCCGCACCGTGGGCGGTGTCGGACGGGCAGGGAGTGCCCTCCGGATGGTCGTGTACGTGTCCCTTTTCCGCTGCGTGCTGTGCGGCGGACGTCTCTTCTTTTGTGGCCGTGCGTCCTGCACAGCCCTGAAGTACGGCGAGCGATACCGCTGCCGTTATCAATAATATGTTTTTCATGGAAATTAAGACTTTATGTGGGGCCGTCTGCGGCCCGTGTTGATGAACGATTCCTGTCGTGCCTGCGGGCAGGCGTTTCAACACATAAAGTCGGGGCGCGGCACGGTACCGCGGCCGTGAGGAAAATCCGGATATAGGATTCGGTACAGGGAGCGTCGCCGAAGCCCTGCAGGGCGACCTCCGTGAGATGATTGACGACGAAAGTTCGGCAGACCTCCGCACAGGAGAGGCATCCGCATTCCGGCGAGTGGGCGGCGACCGCCTCTTCCAATCCCTCCTCGCGCGGCTGGGGTTGTGCGACGGTGAGGCTATGCGACGCACACGACGCATAGGGTTGCGTATTGTGCGAACCGGTGCCGGTGCAGACGTTGCGGCACGGATTGGCCCCGTTGATATGGCTGTAATTGAGACATACGGCCGTCGGGTCGCCGTGGTGATGGTGCGGCATGAGTGCCACCGCCTGCATCAACACGCAGAGCAGCAGTACGGTCTTCGCGAACCTGTTGTTTCCCAAGTGCCTCATCTCCCGCAAAAATACGCCTTTTTTCCGAATATGGAAATTCCGGGTGTTTTTTTGCATGGTCGGGTCTTGCGGTCAGCCGTACTCTCCGTCCGTCCGCAACCGAGTGAAGCAGGCTACTTCCTTTTTTCCTGGCCTGTGCGGGAGTGTGGCTCCGGGAACGGAAGCGGAGGCCGAGACTGGGAAGTCTCCCGTTCGTATGCGGAGCGGCGGTGGCGAGGAGTGGAAAGTGGCTTGTAGGGGCGGCTCCGGGAACAGGGCCGGAGGTTCGGCGCGATGCGGAAAATGACACCCCCGGACGGCAAAAAGCCCTTTCTCCGGTAGGGGAAAGGGCTTGGCCTGAGCGGACGGATAGTGTGCCGCAGGTGTGTACGGCTCTTCTCCGAATGTACAAATTACTTCGTAGCCATGTATTTGATGAGCTCTACGACCTTGTTGGAGTAACCCCATTCGTTGTCGTACCAGCTCACGAGCTTCATGAAGTTGCCGTTGAGGGCGATACCTGCATCGGCGTCGAAGATGGAGGTGCGCGCATCGCCGATGAAATCCGACGATACGACCGCATCTTCGGTATAGCCGAGGATGCCCTTGAGTTCGTTCTCGGAAGCGCGTTTCACTTCGGCTTTGATTTCGTCATAGGTGGCTGCCTTTTCGAGCCGTACGGTGAGGTCTACTACCGAAACGTCGAGGGTGGGAACACGGAACGACATGCCGGTAAGCTTGCCGTTGAGCGCCGGTATCACCTTGCCTACTGCTTTGGCTGCCCCTGTCGAGGAGGGGATGATGTTGCCGGCAGCGGCACGGCCGCCTCTCCAGTCCTTGGCCGACGGGCCGTCTACGGTCTTCTGCGTAGCGGTCGTGGCGTGTACGGTGGTCATGAGACCCTCGATGATGCCGAACTTGTCGTGTATCACCTTGGCCAGCGGAGCGAGGCAGTTGGTGGTGCAGGAGGCATTGGAGACGATTTCCTGTCCGGCATAGGTGTCGTTGTTGACGCCCATGACGAACATGGGGGTGTCGTCCTTCGAGGGGGCCGACATCACGACGCGTTTCGCACCCGCCTTGATGTGTGCGCCGGCGAGTTCTTTGGTCAGGAAAAGGCCGGTCGATTCGACCACGTATTCCGCACCTATTTCGTTCCACCGGAGGTTCGCCGGGTCTTTCTCTGCCGTAACGCGTATGGTTTTGCCGTTTACGACGAGGTTGCCGTCCTTTACCTCCACGGTGCCGTCAAAATGGCCGTGAACGGTGTCGTAACGGAGCATGTAAGCCATGTAATCAACCGAAATGAGGTCGTTGATGCCTACCACCTCTACGCCGCCCTGCTTGACGGCGGCACGGAAAACGAGGCGGCCGATGCGCCCGAAACCGTTGATGCCGATTTTAATTTGTGACATAATCCTTTATTGTTTTATGGTTCTGTATAATTCTTAATGCCTGTTCCCCTGCGGTGATGCAAAGGTAGGAATCTTTTGCCTGTAAATCAATACGCATGCAAACGTATGCGCAGTTTAATTTTCGGAAGCGTTCCGGGTGTCGGAGTCCTGCGGCCGGGCCGCCTCCTTCACCTTTTTGGCCATGTTCGATGCGAATACGAAATCGTTGAGGGCCCGGTTGTCCGTGTGCAGGATATCCGCCGAAGTGCCTTCCCATCCCTTGCGCCCCTGGTTGATGAACACAATTTTCTCGCCAATCTCCATGACCGAGTTCATGTCGTGGGTGTTGATGATGGTCGTGATGCCGTACTCCTTGGTGATGTCGTATATCAGTCGGTCGATTACGTTGGAGGTGACCGGGTCGAGCCCGGAATTGGGTTCGTCGCAGAACAGGTAGCGGGGATTCATCACGATGGCGCGGGCGATGGCCACCCGTTTTATCATGCCGCCGCTCAATTCGGCGGGATAGAGTTTTTCGGCCCTTCGAGGTTCACACGGTGCAGGCAGAAGGCCACCCGCTCCCGTTTTTCCGCCATGCTCTGGCCGGTGAACATGTCAAGCGGAAAGCGGATGTTCTCTTCCACAGTGGAAGAGTCGAGCAGGGCGCCCCCCTGGAATATCATGCCCACATCGCGCCGGATGGCCTTCTTCTGGCGGAAATCGAGCGATGTGAAGAGCGTGTCGCCGTAGTATATCTCGCCTTCGTCCACCGGAAAGAGGCCGGCGATGCTTTTGATGAGCACCGTCTTGCCGGAACCGCTGCGGCCGATTATCATGTTGATTTCGCCCGGCAGAAAGGTCGCCGATATGTCTTCCAGTACCGGCTTGCCGTCGAAGGACTTGTATATGTGTTCGCAGCGTATCACAGGTAGGAGATTTGGGTGATTATAAGGTCCATCATCAGTATCACTACCGAACTCACCACCACGGCCTTGGTGCTGGCACGCCCCACTTCGAGCGAGTTCCCTTTGGCGTAATAGCCGTAGAAGCCGGAGATGGAGGTGATGACGAATGCATATACAATCATCTTTATCAGCGCATAGACGATGGAGAAGAGTCTGAAATCCATTTTGATGCCGGTGATGTACGTGTCCGGGATGATGATTCCCGTGACCAGCGTGATGGCGTATCCCCCGATGAGACCGACGACGATGCTGAGGATGGCGAGCAGCGGGAAGAAGATGACCGTTGCGATGATTTTCGGGAGTATCAGGTAGCTCGCCGAATTGACGCCCATGATTTCGAGGGCGTCTATCTGTTCGGTAATGCGCATCGTGCCTATCTCGGAGGCGATGCTCGAACCGACGCGGCCGGCCAGGATGAGCGCCACGACCGTGGAGCTGAATTCGAGTATCATCGTTTCGCGCGTGGCGTAGCCCATGAGCTCGCGCGGGATGAAGGGCGACTCGAAGTTGATGCACATCTGAAGCATGAGCACGGCCCCCATGAAGACCGATACGAGCGTTACGATGCCGATGGAGTTGAGCCCCAGCGTCTCCATTTCGGCCAGCACCCGCCGTTTGTAAACGCTCCTGCGTTCGGGACGGGAGAAGACCTTGCCCATGAGCAACATGTACCGTCCTATGAGGTTGAAGATATTCATACCGGCGATGATGTTATTCCCTGCGGCTTTCAGATGTCTCTTCGCGGATGTCCTCGTATTCCACGTAGTCTCCGACCTCGTTGCTTACCACCTTTTTCGACGATGTCTCGGTCTGCTGTACGGTGATTTCGCCGTCCTTTTTCTTTTGGTTCCGGCCGCCGCCCCATGTGTAGGTGCGGAAAGTCTCTCCCTGCTCCTCCATCTGTCTGCGCAGACGGTTCATCCGGTAGCGGAATATCAGTATGCCGATGAGTACCAGTGCGATGAATCCCATAACGATATAGAAGGCCACGCTGAGTATGTCGCCGATGGATACGAGGCCGAACAGTATCAGAATGACCAGTATGATAAGAATGTATGTTCCTACTCCCGTTCTCATAAAATGGTGGTATGTTTCGGTTCTGGGGGCCGGTCGCGGGCATCTCCCGCCGGCCGATTATACAAAGATAACTCTTTTTCCCCGAAAATATTATTGCCCTTTTCCCGATTTGAGTGACATAACATATTTTGTGCCCGGCCGGTGCAGTTTGGTAACAATTTTGTATCTTTCGCTCCGGAAACATCGTTTAATTAAAACAGTCACGGATATGAAAAAGTACATTTGTAACGTATGCGGATATATATACGACCCGGCAGCGGGGGACCCCGACAGCGGCGTGGCACCCGGAACCGCTTTCGAGGATATTCCCGAAGATTGGGTATGTCCGCTGTGCGGTGTGGGCAAGGAGGATTTCTCTCCCGTGGAGGATTGAGCCGGCCGGAAATGGAAAAGGCGGCGCTGCGAATCTGCGGTGCCGCCTTTTTTGTCTCCTGACGGGTGTTACCGTATCCTGTCGAGCGACTTCACCAGAAGGATATCTTTCCGGATGCCCCGTAGCGCAAGGTAGGTGAAGATGAGCGAAACGGGGCGGGAAGAAGGCGGCGGCGGAGAGTTTCCAGGCTGAAACGGCGAGCGTCGAGAGGCTCCGCGCACCTCCCCAGATGTAGTATATCTCGAACAGCATCACTCCGGCGAGGAGTACCGTCTCCACTACGCAGAGCCGGAATTGCAGCAGGCGTTTCTTATAGAGGAAGATGGTTACGAACGGTAGCAGCGCGGCGGCGATGACCGTGGCGGCGAGGCCGTAGGCGGTCAGCACGGGCGTTCCGTCGGCGGCGTCGGAGAATCCGAAGGCCGTGAGGTACATCTCTTCCGTTCCGCCGAGGAAGGTTCCCAGCGGCATCAGCAGCATGAGGCCCGTCAGTACGGCGACGAGCAGCAGGTAAAGCGATTGTATCCTTTGTATCATCTCTTTTGGTATTTGTTGTCTTTTTCTGTTTGTCATTGGTCCGTTTTCGCTGCTTGGCGAGGCGGATGCCGGTCTTCTGGCAAGGGGCGCCTGACGCCTGCTGCGGACGGGCGGGGCGTTAAAGCTCTTCGTCTATGAGATAGTGGTTGCGGTCTGCCGAGTTCCGGTTTATCAGCTCTCCGAGGAAACCCGCCAGGAAGAGCATGACGCCCAGAACGACGGCCAGCAGGCAGAGGTGGAACAGCGGCTGGTCGGTGACGGCGCGGAATACCATGTCGTGCGACTGGCGATAGAGCTTCTGGGCGATTATCACGATGACGGCCACGCCCCCGAAGAGGAACATCAGCGTGCCCAGTCCGCCGAAAAAGTACATCGGACTGCGCCCGAAGCGCGACAGGAACATGACCGTGACGAGGTCGAGGTAGCCTTTGACGGCGCGTTCCCAGCCGAATTTGCTGTGGCCGTACTTGCGTGCACGGTGGTGTACTTCCTTCTCCCCGATGCGGGTGAACCCTGCGTTCTTGGCCAGGATAGGGATGTAGCGGTGCATCTCTCCGTACACCTCGATGCTCTTGACGACTTTCTTCCGGTACGCCTTGAGGCCGCAGTTGAAGTCGTGGAGCCGGATGCCGGAGGTCGCCCGTGCCGTAGCGTTGAAGAGTTTGCTCGGCCACCGTTTCCCTATCGGGTCGTGGCGCCGGCGCTTCCATCCCGAGACGAGGTCGTAGCCCTCCTCTGTTATCATGCGGTAAAGCTCCGGTATCTCGTCGGGGGAGTCTTGCAGGTCGGCGTCCATTGTGATGACGACTTCGCCCCGGGCCGCCTCGAATCCGCAGTAGAGTGCGGCGCTCTTGCCGTAGTTGCGCCGGAAGCGGATGCCGCGTACCGAGGGATTGGTCGCCGAGAGGCTGCGTATCACGTTCCACGAGCTGTCGCTGCTGCCGTCGTCGATGAAGATGGCTTCGTACCGGAAACGGTTTGCGGTCATTACCCGGTCTATCCATGCGGCGAGCTCCGGAAGCGATTCGCTTTCGTTCAGCAGGGGGATGACCACCGATATGTCGGGTGTCTCACTCATGGCCAGTTCCGTTGTCGTCGCGGTCATCGTTCCCGGCGAGCGGGTCGGGCTGGCGCTGTGCCATGGCGCTCGTAAAGAGGCCGATGATGCCTCCCTGTATGAAATAACCTATTACGTAGCAGATGACGAGCACGAGCGGGTTGAACATGGCCGAATAGAGCGCGTCGTAAACCATGTCGAACTGAGCCTGTGGCAGGAGGTCCTGCATGGTGGCCATCTGCAGGTCGATTGCCTCCGTGACCGCTTCCTTAATGAGGAAGTTGTTGATGAGTGCCGAGGCGAATCCGAAGATGACGCCCGTGAAGAGCATCATGGCAAGGACGAATCCCATGCACCGGCCGTAGGAGAACCCTTCCCGTGCATCGGCCATGCCGGCTATCCGGCGCGTGAAACCGTAGGTGAGCAGGATGAACAGGACGAGCGACAGGATGCTCATCCAGCCTCCCAGCGCGAGCGATACTCGTGTAAGCTGCAGAGCAGCCGCCACGAGTCCCATGACGGTGCCGCCTTTCATGGCCTCCGTCCAGAATATCTTTTTCGTTATCTCCATGTCGGAATCTTGTTTGTCTGCGTTGCGTTCACAAATATAACGCTTTTTGCCGCTTCCGGCAACTTTCGCCTCCGTGCCGAATCCGTTGTTCCGGTACCCGGAAGGGCACTGCGCCGATGCGTTCGCCTGTTCCGGTGCGGCGGAATGCGGCGTCTTGCGGAGAGTTTCCTTTCGGGCGCGGAGACCCGTCAGTATTTGCCTTTCCAGAGCGAGGCGATGCGGCGGGCTATCTCGGCCTCCTTCGGATTGTTGCCCGGTTCGTAGAAGCGCCGCCCCTCCAGACCGGCAGGCATGAACTCCTGTTCGGCGAAGTTGCCTTCGAAATCGTTGGGCGTACTTGTAGTTCTTTCCATAGTCCAGCTCCTTCATCAGTTTGGTCGGAGCGTTGCGGATGTGCAGGGGGACGGGTCGGTTGTTGGTATCCTTCGCCGCCAGCCCCATGGCCCGGTCGATGGCCATGTAGGCCGAGTTGCTCTTGGGACTCGTGGCGAGGTAGATGGTGGCCTCGGCCAAGGGAATGCGGGCCTCGGGCATGCCGATTTTGTGGACGGTGTCGAAACAGGCGTTGGCGAGCAGCAGTCCGTTCGGGTTGGCCAGTCCGATGTCTTCGGCGGCGAGGATGACGAGCCTGCGGGCAATGAATTTGGGGTCTTCCCCGGCATTGAGCATGCGGGCGAGGTAGTAGACGGCGGCGTTCGGGTCGCTGCCGCGTACGCTTTTGATGAAAGCGGAGATGATGTCGTAGTGCATCTCTCCGTTCTTGTCGTAGGTGGCGATGTTCTGTTGCAGGGCGTCGGTTACGGTGCGGTCGTCTATCACCAGGTCGCCGTCCGAGGCTCCCGCGACAATGTCGAGAATGTTGAGCAGCTTGCGGGCGTCGCCTCCCGCGAAACCGAAGAGCGCGCCCGTTTCGCGTACCTCGATGTGCCGTTCACGGAGTATCGCATCCGTAGAGAGGGCGCGGTCGAGCAGTTCCTGCAGCTGTGCGTCGTCCATCGCCTTCAGTACATAGACCTGACAGCGTGACAGCAGCGGCGAGATGACCTCGAAGGAGGGATTCTCGGTCGTCGCGCCGACGAGGGTGATGTCGCCCTGTTCGACGGCCCCCAGCAACGAATCCTGCTGCGCCTTGTTGAAACGGTGGATTTCGTCGATGAAGAGGAACGGTGCGGGCGTGTTGAAGAATTTCTGTTTGCGTGCCTGTTCGATGACCTCACGCACGTCCTTGACGCCCGAGTTTATCGCCGACAGCGTGAACATCTTCCTGTCGAGGGCTCCGGCGACGAGCCGGGCCAGGGTCGTCTTGCCCACACCGGGCGGCCCCCAGAGGATGAAGGAGGGGACGTTGCCCGTTTCGATGAATTTGCGAAAAACGCCTCCGGGCCCCACGAGATGCTCCTGCCCGATGTAGTCGTCGAGCGTCCGCGGCCTGAGCCGTTCGGCCAGGGGAATGTTGCTTTGCTGTGCCATGTGTCGTGCCTCCGGAATTTGCGGGTCGGATACCTCCGGCCGGGGAGCTTCCCGGCCGGCATGCCTGCCCGGCAAAGGTAACGAAAAATCCCCGTTCCGCAGTATTCCCCGTCGTCTCCCGGTACAGGGGTCGCAAAAAAGGCGGCATGCACAATAAGGAGGGAGAAAGGTGCGTTCTAAATTAGTCACGAATGATTTAAGAAGTTAAGAAACAGAACGATATTCGCCTATGGTATGATTCGACGCGCTTTCCCGCAGCAGGCTGTCCGCACGGCGGCCGGGAAACAGGAGTTCAACTTATACTTTTTTATATATCGTTATGAACAGAAAATGGATGTTTGCGGGTCTCATCGCCGCAGCCCTGGCGGTTGGCAGCGGTGCGACCTACCTTATCACGAAGAACAGCCGGAGCGTGCAGCCGCAGGAGCGGGTGGTGGAGAAGGTTGTGGAGATAGAGAAGTCGCCGGCGGCTCACTTTACCGCCTACCAGGCGGCCGATTATCCCGACCTGACCTATGCCGCCGAGAATGCGGTAAATGCAGTGGTCAACATCGAGGTGACGCAGCAGGTGCAGATGCGCAATGTAGACCCCTTCCTCGAATTTTTCGGAATACCGCAGGGTTACTCCCGCGGCGGGGAGTATGTGCCTCGCGAATTCAAGGCGGGCGGTTCGGGCGTCATCATCTCGCAGGACGGTTATATCGTTACCAACCATCATGTCGTGGATAACGCCACCGAACTGAAAGTGAAACTTTACGACGGGCGTACCTTCCAGGCCAAGGTCGTCGGTACCGACCCGACCACCGAGGTGGCGCTTATCAAGATAGAGGGTGAGAACCTGCCGACGCTGGCATTCGGAGATTCGGATGCGCTGCGGCTTGGTGAATGGGTGCTGGCTATCGGCAGCCCTTTCGACCTGCAGTCGACCATTACGGCGGGTATCGTGAGCGCCAAATCGCGTAACCTCGGAGCGATTCCCAACCAGTACCGCGTGGAGTCGTTCATCCAGACCGATGCAGCGGTAAACCCCGGCAACAGCGGCGGCGCACTGGTCAATACGCGCGGTGAGCTTGTGGGTATTAATACGCTGATTAAAAGTCAGACGGGAACCTATATGGCTATTCGTTCGCCATTCCAAGCGCGATAGTGAAGAAGGTGGTGGTGGACCTCAAGGAGTACGGCGTGGTGCAGCGTGCGCTGCTCGGCGTCAGCTACCGGGAGATTGACGAAGAGTTCGTCGAGGCGTTCGGCGAGGAGTACGGCATCCGCGAAACGGGCGGCGTCTATGTGGCCGATGTCTCGGAGGACGGTGCGGCCAAGGCGGCCGGTATCCGCAAGGGCGACGTAATCACCGCAATAGACGGCATCCGGCTCGGCAACAATACCAACCTGGCGGAAATCATGTCGCGTTATCGCCCGAACGACAAGGTGACTATTTCCGTAAAAAGGGACGGGAAAACGAAACAATTCGAGGTTGTGCTGCGTAATAAGGCTGGTAAGGCCGAACTGCTCTCCCGCGACTATGTGGATGTGGCCGAGTCGCTCGGCGGACGTTTCGCGGAGATTAACGACAGAACCCGCAGAGAGCTGAGGATAGAGAACGGCATACGGGTGACGGAGGTGCGTCCGGGCGGCGTGCTGGCCAGGGCCCGGGTGAAGGAGGGATTCGTGATAACCCATATCAACGACCGCCCCATCCGTTCGGTGGCCGACCTTGACCGGGTGACGGGTCCCGTGACATATATCGAAGGCGTATATCCCAACGGGCGCGCCATCAGTTACTCCCTTGTGCAGTAGGGAGCTGCCGAGAGGGACGATAAGAGAAAGATGGTCCCGGCCCACGCAGGAGTCGCATTGCGGGGCCGGGTCCGTTTTTTAAAAACGCCTGCCGGCGGGAAAGAGAGAAGAGACA
>ENA-OQDU01000016-OQDU01000016.1-human-gut-metagenome-genome-assembly--contig:-NODE-16-length-18532-cov-1.128824_pt1 | contig 18532 bp, 18 predicted proteins | sample MGYA00242789_ERZ504623 | MGnify/ENA primary metagenome ERZ504623 (study PRJEB26092, sample SAMD00036335) | human gut metagenome | host: Homo sapiens | study: EMG produced TPA metagenomics assembly of... | reverse complement strand
CGCACAGAATCCAAGTTTCGTTTGACGAAGCTCCTGTATCGTCATGTATGGGGCCTCCGATAAAAATCGCAAACGTCCAACGGCACCGTACCGCCCGCGAGCGCAGAGGATGCACCTCCGAAGAGGTTAAGGCCTGTTTTTGAAAACTCGAGTTAAACCCCAAATAGTTTAAATGTTAAGTTTCGCAAAGCTAAATGGAATCCATGCGGGATAATTCCTTCTATGTAAAGAACCTGTCTGTATCGTGTAAGGCCCGCGTACCCCGCGTACCTGCATTATTGCATGCAAATACGGTACCACACGGCTACCTGAGCCTGTTGAGATGTTCGTCCAGTCTGCGGTTCAACGCATCGAGCTCATCTATGTCCCGTCCGAGGCTGCGGCTCGCTTCGAGCTCCACGACCTTGACGGCAAGCTGTAACGCCACTACTGCGAGGTAATCCTCCCGGTCGGCCATATACTGCGACTCGACCGCGGCTGTCAGGCGATTGACCTCTTTCTCCGCCCGCCTGAATATCTCTTCCTTTTCGCGTTCTATGCCGAGTGCGTAGCTCTTGCCGGCTACATTCAACCTGATATTGAATTTCTGCATAAAACGTGCTCCTTGTCCCTACCTGTTCATCAGCGCAATGCAACGGTCAATCTCCCGCATAAGCCGATTGATACGCGCCTGCGCACGCTTGCTGTCCGTTCCGCCCGTCAGGCCCTCCTTCAGTTCGAGGACACCGATGCGCCTTTCAAGCTCCGCCACGGTCTGTTTCAGTTCCCTGTTCTCCGCCGCCAGACGTTCCCTCGAAGTGCGAGCTCCCTGTTTTCGGCAAAGAGCCTGTCATTCTCCTCCATCAGGCGCCCCACCTTACCGGCAAGGGACTCTACAACGGCATTTCTGGCCATTTCTACAACATTTGGCGATAATCCGGCAACAACCGTTACGGTTTACAGCACTTCAAAGTTAAACAAATCTTCGCAATCTCCAAAATCATTTTGCAGCCCTCACGCGAGTCTGCCGTAAAGGTCGTACTCCTCGCATGCCGTGACGACCACCTCCCGGAACTCTCCGGGGAGGAGCCGGCCTTCGGCAACCGGTATCAGTATCTCCTGGTCTACCTCCGGCGAATCGTATTCCGAACGGGCCACATAGTAATCGCCTTCCCGGCGGTCCACCACCACCCGGAGCTTCCTGCCTATCCTTGCAACGTTCGCCTCGTGCGAAATGTTGCGCTGCAGCTCCATGATACGCTCCACCCGGGCCTGCTTAACCTCTTCGGGCACATCGTCGGCCATCTCCGCCGAAGGCGTTCCCTCCTCGGCCGAATAGGGAAACACGCCGAGACGTTCGAACCGCTGGCGCTCCACGAAATCCGTGAGCTCCGCAAAATCTTCCTCGCTCTCACCCGGAAATCCCACGAGCAGCGTCGTCCGGATAGCAATGCCGGGCACCTCCCGTCGCAGCCGGGCGATGAGCTCCTCTGTGCCCCCGTTTCGTGATGCCGCGCCGCATAGCCGAAAGCTGCCGGTCTGCGATATGCTGGAGCGGTATATCAATGTAACGGCATATCTTCGGCTCCTCCCGCATGGCGGCAAGCACATCGTCGGGGAAACCGGTCGGATAGGTATAGTGAAGTCTTACCCACTCCACGCCGGGTATGGCGGCCAAACGACGCAACAAACGGCCCAGACGGCGTTCTCCGTAAAGGTCCACACCGTAGTAGGTGGTATCCTGCGCCACCACTATCAGCTCCTTTACCCCGCGGCGCACCAATCTCCCGGCCTCTTCGAGCACCTGCTCCTCCGGAACGGATACATGGGTCCGCGGATAAGAGGAATGGCACAATAGGCACACCGCCAATTGCACCCTTCCGAAATTTTCAGGTAGGCGTAGTGTCCTGGCGTCGTCAGCATCCGTTCCGTCGCAGGCGCGCCCCCTTCGCTGCCGGTCAAGGCCCGCACTACGCCGGAAAAGTCGCGTGCTCCGAAATAGGCGTCCACTTCGGGAATCTCGCGCCGCAGCTCCTCGGCATACCGCTCGCTCAGGCAGCCTATCACGAAGAGCCGGTCAATCGCTCCCTCCTCCTTGGCCCTCACGAAACCGAGAATGGTATTGATGGACTCCTCCTTGGCATCGCCTATGAACCCGCATGTATTGACCACCACCGTCCGTGCCTCCGTCCCGTTGGAATCGAACACCACGTCATATCCCGCTGCAGCCAACTGCGCCATAACATGCTCGGAGTCCACCACGTTTTTGGAACAGCCGAGCGTAACGACATTTATCTTTTTTCCCTTTACTTTTCCCATCATCCAATCCTGATTCCGGATATCCGAAACGTTCCTCCGCGGCTACCGTCGGCCAACCACGGCCCGCCCTTTCGGCCGACAGGCGGAACGACAAATCTCCTTCTCTCCTCTATTCGCCGAACAGGGCGTTCACGAACTCCTGCCGGTCGAAAATCTTCAACTGGTCGATACCCTCCCCGATACCGATGTAGCGCACCGGAATCCTGAACTGGTCGCTGATGCCGATGATGACACCCCCCTTGGCCGTACCGTCGAGCTTCGTAACGGCGAGGGAGGTGACCTGCGTAGCATCGGTGAACTGCCGCGCCTGCTCGAAGGCATTCTGCCCCGTACTGCCGTCCAGCACGAGCATCACCTCGTGCGGAGCATCGGGGATAACCTTGGCCATCACGTTGCGTATCTTCGTCAGTTCATTCATCAGACCGACCTTGTTGTGCAGCCGGCCGGCCGTATCTATCAATACGACATCCGCCCCGTTGGCAACGGCCGACTTGAGCGTATCGAAAGCTACGGAAGCGGGGTCCGCCCCCATCTCCTGTTTTATCATCGTCGCCCCCGCCCGGTCGGCCCATACCTGAAGCTGGTCGATGGCGGCCGCCCGGAACGTATCCGCCGCACCGATATAGACCTTCTTGCCCGCACGCACGAGCTGGGCTGCCAGCTTGCCTATCGTAGTGGTCTTGCCGACACCGTTCACCCCTACCACCATCACGACATAGGGAGCCCCCTCCTTCACGTCCAGTCCGAAGCTGTCGCGGCGGCTGTCACTCTGCTGCAGCAGAGCACTTATCTCCTCGCGAAGAATGGACTTGAGCTCTCCGGAATTCATATATTTGTCGCGCGCCACGCGGGCCTCGATGTTGCGGATTATCTTCACGGTGGTATCTACCCCCACATCGGAGGTGATGAGCACCTCCTCCAAGTCGTCGAGCATCGCCTCGTCCACCTGAGACCTGCCGGCCACGGCACGGGCGAGCTTGCCGAAAATTCCCTCTTTGGTCTTTTTCAGCCCCTCGTTTAGCTCCTGGCTGCCGGGAAACCTGCTCCTCGGGCCCGGCCTCCTCCTTTTTTTTCTTGAATATGTTGAACAGTGCCATATTACCGGTTATTTATGTTATCCATCCGCAAAGGTACGAAGAAAGCAACGAAGTTTCAATTTTTTTGACGTACCGTACTCTTCCTGCGGCAAGAAGCCGAGAACGCCCCCGACCGTTTCCCTGAACGGGAATTTTTTGGCATCTTTGTGTCGGGCAGTTTCGGCTCTGCAGGGAATCGTTTTTCTCCGGAGAAAAACGGGACGGCCTACGACATATGAAAAGAATTCTGGATTTCCTGCGCGAACTGCAGGAACACAACGACCGGGAGTGGTTCGAAACACACAGGACGGAATACCTCCGGGTAAAAGCCGCGACGGAAGAGTTCGCCGCACGGCTGATAGCGGGTATCGCCTCGTTCGACAGCACGGTCGGCGACCTCACTCCGAAAGAGTGTACTTACAGAATCTACCGCGACATCCGGTTCAGTTCCGACAAACGGCCCTACAAATCGCACATCGGCATCTTCATATCCCCGGGCGGCAAGAAATCGGGACATTCCGGCTACTATCTTCACATCGAACCGGAACATCCGGAGCGCTCCGACGGCGTGCCGTCGGGCGGTCCCATGCTCGTCACGGGACTCTACATGCCCGAACCGGCCGTCCTCAAAAGCGTCCGGGAAGAGATTCTGTTCAACGGCGAAGAGTTCGTCCGCAATATCGGACAGGCACAGGACTTCTCGCTCAACCGGGAGAATGCACTCAAACGGGTACCGGCCGGTTTTCCGACAGACTCCCCCTATGCCGAGTACCTCCGGCTGAAAGATTTCTGTCTGGAGAGGCCAGTCAGCGAAGCCTTCCTGCTCTCCCCCGCCCTGCTCGCAAGGGTGACAGCGAGTTTCGCCACCACCGCGCCCTTCAACCGACAGCTCAACCGGGCGGTGGATTTCGCACTCGACGAAATGTAACCACCCGACCGGAAAACGGTTCCGCCGGAAAGGAATGCGACCGCACGGATGCGGCCAACGTATATCAGGCATCCAAAAATGACAGTCCGGGCCCAAAATACTTTCCCACCCACAACCTCCATATAACGAAAAGGCCGTGTCGGCTCGAACAAAGGATACAGTTCAATCCGATACGGCCTCTTCCAGTCTATGGAAACACAAAGCTGCAAAACATCAAGACATGGAATGAAAGGCGCTTGCTGCCGTAAATAACCGAATGCGCCTCCGCAAATAATAACGCAGCCATTCGCAATGATATCACATCCGCCCTTTCCGGCATCCGCAGCACCCGGTACCGTTCGCCCCGTTTTACAGCCGTTCTTTCTCTCTCCACACAAGGTCGTCCCCGACGACCGCCCTACGGCTGCCGCCACCCGGAACATCTCCGCCGAAAAGACGGTGACCGATACCGCCCGCAGCCAGGCCTCAGTTCAGCAATCTCCTGACAGCCTCAGATATCGCCCTGCCATCCGCCAGGCCGGCCAGCTTCTTGGTCGCCACTCCCATCACTTTCCCCATGTCGGCAGGCGATACGGCTCCCGTCTGGGCGATGATATCGCGGAGCGCCGCCTCCAACTCCGCGGCGGATAACTGTTTCGGAAGATACTCCTCGATAATACCCGCTTCGGCAAGCTCGTTTGCTGCAAGCTCGGCACGTCCGGCTGAGGTATAGAGCTCCGCAGACTCCCGCCGCTGCTTCACGAGCTTCTGCATGAGCTTCACCACATCGGCATCCGTCAGTTCGTGGGCCGTCCCCGAGGTCTTCTCCAGCAGGATAGCCGCCTTCACGGCCCGAAGTGCAGCGAGCCGCTCCGGCTGTTTCGCAAGCATCGCCTGCTTGATATCGTCATTAACGCGCTGTTCCAATGTCATATCTAAACTCCTTTCCCTATTAAACCGAAGGCCGCCCCGTTAGCGGGCGGCCTTGCAATGATTAACCTGTCTCGTTATCGTGTCATGCTATCCTGTAAAGCCTGTCCCTCAGAAGAAGCGCACCCGCATATCGGTCACATCGCTCTCTTCCGTCAACGCCTGCATCGTACGTTCGCCGACATAATTCAGCGCATTGGTATTGAGACGTACCCGTTCGCTCTCGTCGGTTGCCTCGCCGGAGGTCTGCACATCGGTCACGACGAACCGATATACGCCGCTTACCCCCTCTACCGGCAGCGAAAGTTCTCCGGCCGGAACCGCCGAAACCGCTCCGATAAGCTGCGGCTCAACACCCACCTCGGGAATATAGAATGCGCTCCATTTGACACCGCTCACGGACTCGACCTCCACATCCGCCGCCCGTGCAGCCTCTTCGAGCGTACCGCCTGCCATCTCTTTCTCTATGATACGGGCCTTCTCCCTGTTGAGAAGCGTCTTGGTTATCTGAGCGGACACCTGTGCGAGCGGAGCATATCCCTCTTCCTTCACATCCACGAGAGCCGCTACATAATAGTCGCCGTCTATGTCCATAATCTGCGAGATATCGCCCGCCTTTCCGTTGAAAGCCCAGCGTACTATCTCCTTCGAGTTCTCCAGCCCGCTGATGGTACGGTCCGTATTGCGGATGCGCACCGTTCTCTTCGAGAGTGCGGCATCGTTCACGGCCTGGTTGAAGCCCTCCATCGTACCGCCCGCCGCGGTAACAAAACCGCTGGCTTTCTGGTATGCGGTCTGGATAGTCGCGGCACTCGGGTCCACCTTATAGGTCACGGTAGCTATCTGGGCCTTCCGCACCGGACGGCTCTTGTAGGTGAGCTGTACCACCTGCAGTCCGGCAGGGCTCTCCACGACGTACACGTCCCCTACGTTGGCCGCAAGGGCGGCATCGGTAAACTCGGCGGGTACCTGTGCGGGCGTGAACCTGCCGAGGTCGCCCGAATTCTGGAACACCGACCTGTCGAACGAATTGTCAAGGGCCAGAGCAGCGAAATCGGCCCCGGAACGGATGGCGGCAACGAGGCTGTCGGCCAGTTTCTCCTGCCCTTTCTGAAGCAGGATATGTTTGGCTCCGAGGGTGTCGGGCATCATGCGTACATCGGCTACCCGCGAAACCGTATATTCGTCGCCGTTCAGGGTGGGACCGCTCATCGTCTCGCCGCCGTTTCCGAAAGCGAGCGCAGCCAACTCGGCAGAGAGTTCGTCCTCTCCGTAATAATTGGCATCGGGCTTGGTCTGGGAATTGAGCGTAGCGTACTGCATCGGGGCGTCGCTGCCCGCGAACTCCGCGGCAATGTCGTCCACCATGCGTTTCGCCTCCGCATAATCCTCATCGGAAGGCATCACGTCGAACACCACATACTCTATATCGCGCGAAGTACCCTGTTTGAAAGCCTCCTTGTGGTCGTCATAATACTTTTTGATATCGGTCTGGGTAACGTTCACCAACGAATCGGGTACGGTATAGTAATCCTTGCCGATGACGTCGGCCGCATAGGTATGGTTGGAAACCCTCACTCCGTGAGCCACCTCCAGCGCGTTGGCATAGAAACCGCCCTCGACCAAAGCAAGGTACTTGCTCATTACCCGTTCCTGCTGCATCTGATTGCGCAGAAAAGCCCAGATGGCATACGAACCATCGCTTCCGGTCACGCTGCTCATGAAGGATTTCATGAACTGCGGGTCGAACAGTCCCGTCGAAGGATTGACAAAGGTAGAGGTTACGACCGGCGACAGATAAACACCGTCGAGCATGTCCAACTGTTCCGCCTCCGAAACCGTCATCCCCATCCTGTCGAATCCAGGTTTGAGCGAATTATCCATGATAAGCTGCTCCCATGCGAGGTTATAGACCATCTCCTGCTCTTGAGCGGAGAAAGCGTCGCGGCCCCACATCATCTTGTATATGGAACCCATGTAATCGGCCTCGTTCAGGAAATCGACATAACCGATGTTCTTGCCGTTGATTTCGCCCACACGCATCTTGCGGGAATTCATCAGGCTGCTGCCGGAGGTGAATACGTCGCCGATAAGGAATGCGAGAAGCGCCACGAAAATCACGATGGTCACTATCACGCCTCCTTTGGTTCTTAAAGTGTTAAGACTTGCCATACTCTATGTTGTTTATTCAATTATCCTTCGCTGCGTCCGGAAACGTACCGGAGCCGTTTCGCCCCGTCGTCCCGCGCCCTCCTCCGTTCCGGAAGTCCCGTACCGGACCCGCGGCACACATATCCAGACTAAAACGGCTTCAAAGATAATAATTTTCCCCGTACAACACCCTGTCCGAAAACGAAATTTTCCGGACGGCGGCCCAAAAGGGCGCCGCAGGCAGGGCACCGCCCTACAAAAGCCTGACCTTCACGAGTTCGATACGGGAAGAGGAAGATTTGAGTATCCGAATCAATTTGTTGCCGATGCTGACCTCCGCTCCGGTCGGAGAATCCCGTTCTCATTGGAAATGATATACCCCGCAAGCGTTTCGTACTCGTCGGACTCCTCTATTCCGAGGCCGTATTTCTCATTGAGATACTTCACCTCCAGACGGCTGGAAAAGACATATTCGTTCTCGGCCACCTGTCTCTCCACCATGTCGGACGTATCGTGTTCGTCGTCTATTTCGCCGAATATCTCCTCAAGCACATCCTCCAAAGAGATGATGCCCGCCGTTCCTCCGAACTCGTCGATAACGACCGCCACCGATATCTTGTTCTTGGTGAACTCTTCGAGCAGCCGCTCCGCAGGCATGGTCTCCGGCACGTAACGAACGCCTATCATAATATCCCGGATACTGGCGGGATTCCGGAAAAGACTCTTGATATTCACATAACCGACTATGTTGTCTATCGAACCGTCCCATACGAAGATACGGGAATATTGGCTCTCGATGAACCGGCCGTATATCTCGCCGATGGAACTCTCCACATCGACCGCTTCCACATCCACGCGCGGCACCATGCAGTCCCGGACAAGGATATCCGAAAAATCGAGGGCATTTTGAAAGATTCTGATTTCGTTCTCCTGTTCCGACTGCGTCTCGGTATTCTCCTCCAGCAGATTCTCCAGGTCCACCTTTTCGAAACTTTTGATGCCGTCGCTGTCCTTGACTTGGATACCGAACAGGCGCAGCAGACCGAACGACAGCCAGGTAGCGAACTTCGCAATCGGATAGAGCACGATATAAAAGAAATAGAGCGGCACGGAGAAAGCCCTGAGGTAGGCATTGGGCCGCAACTTGACGATAGCCTTCGGAGTGAACTCCCCGACGAAGATGATGATGACGGTGGATATCAGCGATTCGAGCAGTACCGACCAGGTTCCCGTACCGAGCCGCAGCCCCCACATATCGGCCAGTGCATGAATGATAACCGTCATGTTGAGCGAATAGAGCACCAACACGATGTTGTTCCCCACCAGCATGGTGGTGATATACTGACCGGGGTTATTGATGAACACGTCGGCTATCCTGCCGAACAGACCGTCCTGTTTGCGGTCTATCTCGAGTTTGAGCTTGTTGGAACTGGTGAACGCTATCTCCATGCCGGAGAAGAACGCCGACAACAGCAACGAGACCACCGCTATGACAATTACCGAGCCCATTTACTCCGCACGTTCGTCCTCCTCCCCGGATTCGGGCCGGAAGACATTCTCCGTACCGGGGTCGCCCTCTTTGAGAGCGGGTACCGGACGCAATGTTCCTCCTCCCTGGGTCGGATTCCACCCCGGAGACAACACCTGCCGCCGGCTCGGAGCATAACCGTTCCCGCCGCTCCTACCACCGGAGGGAACCGTCTGTTCTCCGGCAGAGGCGTCCGACGGGCCGCCTGCCGCACCGTCATACTCTTCATTGGGGGCAGTCTCCACGGCTATCGTCCCCTCATAATCACGGAACATCCATGATTTCAAGTCCTTGTCCGACTCGAAACCCTCCCCGTAATGCTCTCCGTCCTTATCGACGACCTTCACCCGTACATTCGAATAGACCCTGTCGGTCTTGGCATCCCAGAACAACTGCTCCGTATAGAGCGTATTGCCGGAACCCGAAGCGACCACATGCCCGCTCGCCATCCACAGGTCGCGCTTCTCGTAATTGATGGCCTCGTCGGCACGGAGCGTAGACTCGACCACCTCCGTGGAATCCTGAAAGGTCTGCACGAAAACCCCATCGGGATATTTCGTATAGGGTTCGGCCGCCAGGCCGTACTGCTGCATCAGCGGCGTGGTAAAATGGTAGGACTTCAGACCGTTTTTGCTCACGGTCATGCTGAGGTCCTCACTCTGCATGGTAATCAGGGTTTCCGGATTGACATTTCCGCGCGCCTTCTCCTTTTTGCACGACAATGACAAGAGAGCACTTCCCGCAATGAGAAATACCGTCCCACACCTTGCAAACGTACTCCAAAAGCCCATAATCAATTATGCGCGTCCCGTAATACGGGACGCCGCAATTCGTTTTCACCCTTTTTACTCAACCATCTTGACCGTGGTACGTCCCGTAATCCAACCGCACTTCACGTCGTATGCCGCCCCCGCGCAGTCGTCAGGCCGCGGAAGAAGAGCTCGTCGTTCGACGGGAACGAACGGCGGAACATACTCATGGTCTGGTCTATCTGCTGCTGCTCCGGCGAACCGTTCTCGAACAGCGAACGGGCGGAAGCGAGTATGTCGTAAGCCAGCCAATAAACGGTCTGACGGTCGAATCCCTCGCAGGCGGTCGCACCTTCAGCATACGCCTGTGCGAGCATGATGGCAGCATAACCGTTCGACGGGTCGAGCTGACGGGCCTGGCTGGCATAATTGGCAGCCACGGAAGCATTCTTGAGCACCAATTCGGTCGCCGCTATCTCCACCGCGAGCGTCGCTTTGTTCAGCGGGTCGGTCTCCTTGTCGAAAGCGGCTTTCAGGAAGCTCACCGCCTTTGCGTTGTCCCCCACCTTCACGAAGGCCGAAGCAACGAGTTTGGCAGTCGCAGCCGTCGGGTCGGCATTATAGTACATTTCGCCCACTTCGGTCAGGAATGCCGTATGGCACTCGCTGCGCATAAGCAGCGTAAAGGCTTTGCCCAACGTGGTAACGTCTGTCGGATTGGCCTCTACACGGGCCTTGAAAATTTGTTCGATGTTGTCGCAGCCGGCGGCATCGCTCGATACGAAGAGCGTATCGAACGTCTCCTTGGCGCTGTCGGCCTCCGGAGCGGTCACCTTGTCCAGCAGGGAAGCGAGCCACTCGTACTGCTCCAGATAATAATCCGTCTCGACCAGGTCGTTCTTGTAGTCCGTGGTCAGTTCATTGAAATAGATATTGATGAAGTCCACGTCCGGGTCGTCGGCATTGGCCTCTATCGCCTCCACGAAGACCTCGCGCACGCCGTCGCGGTCCATCGGCATGAAACTGAGATAATCCTTTGCCTTCTGAACGAGTATGTAGGGACGGCCGTACTTGGCATTGTCGCCGAAATACTGGATGCGCATGTCGTACAGCGTCAGCAGCGAATCGACATACACCTGACGCTGCTTCACATCCATGCTGCGCTGTATCTTATTCTTATAGATATTGATGGCATACACATAGATATTCTGTGCGCCGCGGGGAGAATTCTCAAGCAGTTCGGGCAGATAGGAGAGTGCCTTGTCGTAATTCTGGACATTGTAGGCATCCCGGTAATAGTTGAAGGTCTTGGCGTTTTCGAAGCGCTGCTCCTGCGTCGCATCCTCGCCCCATTCCGGTCCAAGCTGCACGTTCTGGGCAAAAGCCTGACTGCCGCCCAGCACTGCGGCGGCAACGATAAATAGCTTTAATTTCAACGAATTCATAATGTTCCCGTTTTTTATTTAAATCCGATTTAGTCGTATTTGTACTTCACAAACCAATAGTCGTCGCCGAACAGGCTGAGCCCTACCGAGACCTTGAAATAGTTCTCCCGCACCAGGCCTGCCACCACGCGTCCGCGCGTACCGAACTCGAACCCTACATTGACATTGTTCACGCCGCGGGTACCCAACGGATTCCGACGCCAAACGTCACCGCCGCCTCGTCTATGTTGTGCCCCCCGATAACCATATAATATTGGTCATACCGTGCCCCCAGCCGGTACGACCACCTGTTCATCACCTTGCGCACGTCGCCGGGATTGGGGATGAACTGTATTCCGGCCGCCACGGTGTGGGTATTGCGATAACGCACCCCGAACTTGTCGTCGGCGCCGTTCACGCTCCAACTGCCGTAACTGTAATCGAGGCCTGCGCTGAACTTCGGCGCCTGATAATAGAGACCTCCCCGGAAGATATCCGGAAGACGGAAATCGGAACGGTACTGCCTGTCCACCACCTTGTCGTAACCGACCGCCGAAAAATAGGGACCGTGCATCACGACCTCCGAAACCCGGCTGTTGAGTCTCCCGCCCATGCTGTACGAAATACCCAGGTTGAGCGTCCGGTTGTTCTTTTTCCACAACCGGGCCTGCAGGCCGAAATCGGCAAAGACCCGGCTCACGTGTTCCTGATTGTCGGAACTCATGCCCAGATAATATCCGCTGCCCGTGACGGGCACGACGGTCTGCTGGAAATTCCGGGTGATATTACCCTGATAATATATCATTTCCGCTCCGAGGGAGAGCCAGTCGGTAACGGCATAGCCCAAACCCGCCCGGTAACTGTTGATACCGCCGGAACCCGAATAAAGGTAGTGGACGTAGCCTATCTCCTCCCAGACATCGGAACCCTCTTCCGACTGGGTGATACGGTACCCCACACTGCTGAACGGCGAGATGCCCACCGTGAAACCGAGGCCCTCGGCAATGGGAAGCTGCAAAGCTATTTCGCTTACATTAAATGTATTGTAACTGCTCTTCGTATCCTGCGACCGCAGATAATAGTTCTGTCCGTAAAGACCGACCTGAAAGAGCGCCGTCTGCCTGTTGATAGCGCTGTACGAAGCGGGGTTGAGGGAGTTTATCGCTATCGGCGACCTGAATCCGAGTCCTACGCCGCCCATGGCACGCGAAAACGAAGGGTCCTGCGCCATGATGTCGCCTATGCCGTAATAGGAATACGGTGAGAAAGTATTGATGCTGCTGCTCTGCGCGGATACCGCCAACGGCAGGCACGACAACAGGAACGACAATACAGCTTTATAGACTCTGTTTTCTATCCGCATTATAATCCAAGATGGTATTCAGACCGGCAAGAACCAGTTCGTGGTTCGCAAATATCGTATTTTTAAATCTTTTTTCAAAGAGAGGGGCATCTCCCCCCGTAAAAATAGTAGTCAATCCGGCAAATTCCCCGGCATAACGCTCCATTCTTCCCCTTATCTCCAGTTCGATACCTCCCGCCACACCCGACACCATGGCCCCGACCGTGGAAGAGGGTACTTCCCGCTCCTCATAACCGACACATGCTTCGGCCTCCAGCAGCGGCAGCCGGTCCGTATAGTCGGCGAGCGACCTGAACCGCATACCCAGCCCCGGCGATATGCTGCCGCCGAGGTAACGCCCTTCCGCCGTTACGATGTCGCAGGTAATGGCCGACCCGAAATCCACTATCATCAGGTTGCGCCCCGGCAGCATCCCCACTCCGCCGACAGCCGCAGCAAGTCTGTCGCAGCCCAGCGTATGCGGCGTACCGTATCCGTTTTCCAAAGGGACGGGAACGGTACTGGCGAACTTCAGAAAATAACCGCTCCGGCAGCGCAGCATCTCTTCCGGCTCCGGGTTTTCGTCGCGGGTGGAAGAGAGGATGGCGCGGTCGAATCCGGCGTACCTGCTGAAGATTTCGTCAAACCTCCCGATTTCACGGCACCCGAAAGTCCACCGTTCCACTATCTCTCCCCCGCTGAAAACAGCCACCTTCATGCGACTGTTGCCTATATCAACAACCAGATTCATACTCTCACGCATGCGAACGTTTTCGTGCCTCCCGCCCCTGCAGGAGTTCTTTCCGCACGAAACGCGCCCTTCAGCCGACGTTTTTCCCGGAGGTATCCCCTTCGGCCAACGCCCCGGCGTGCATCCGGTCGAGTATCTCCCAGGCCTGGCCCATGCCTTTTACCTCTCTAACTGTCAACATCAGCCTATTATTGTTCTGTTTCAGCACAAATTTCGCATTATTTTTCGACACGTATTTCAGTATTCCCATGAACAGCGCACTCTTATAATACGGAGATGCGCTGTCGGAGATGAAGCGCAGCAGCATGAGCCCGTTCTTCACCTTCACCCACTCGAAGCCGAGAGCGACGGCTCGCCAACGCAACCGGACCACATCCATCAGGCTGCGGGCGGCATCGGGCAACGCACCGAAACGGTCGGTAAGCCGCTCCTCAAAACGGCGCATCTGCTGCTCGTCGTTCATACTGTCCAGTTCGCGGTACAGGCGCAGCTTTTCGGCACTCTGGCCGATGTAGTCGTCCGGGAGCAAAGCCTCTATGTCGGTCTCTATCTGCGCATCGGTGAGGTACTGTACCGTTCCTTCTCGCTCCCGGCCGCCCTCCAGCAATCCGCCGGCTTCCGCAACGCCTTCGGCCCGAAGCTCGGCGACCGCTTCGGCCAATATCTTCTGATAGGTTTCGAACCCCATATCGGCGATAAAACCGCTCTGTTCGGCTCCGAGCAGATTGCCTGCTCCGCGTATATCGAGGTCCTGCATGGCGATGTTGAATCCGGCCCCGAGATCCGAAAACTCCTCCACGGCCCGTATCCTGCGCCGGGCATCGGAAGTAAGCAGCTCGTCGGGAGGAGTCAGGAGATAGCAGTACCCCTTCTTGTCGGAACGCCCCACGCGGCCGCGCAGTTGGTGCAAATCGCTGAGGCCGAAATTCTGGGCGTCGTTGATGATGATGGTATTGGCGTTGGGAATATCGACGCCGTTCTCTATGATGGTCGTGGCCACCAGCACGTCGAACTCGCCGTAAATGAAGTCCATGACGAGTTTTTCGAGCTGCTGCGCGGGCATCTGTCCGTGGCCGGTCACCACCCTCGCTTTGGGACAAAGACGACGGATGAGGTCGGCAATCTGCTCGATATTGTCCACCCGGTTGTGGACGAAGAAGACCTGTCCGTGGCGTGCCAGCTCCGCCTCGACCGCTTCGCGGATAATCTCCTCGTCGAAAAGGTGCGACTCCGTGACGATAGGCCGGCGGTTGGGCGGTGGGGTGGCGATTACGGAGAGGTCGCGTGCACCCATCAGCGAAAACTGCAGCGTCCGCGGAATGGGCGTCGCCGTGAGCGTCAGCGTATCCACATGTACGCTCATCTGGCGCAACTTCTCCTTGCTCGACACGCCGAACTTCTGCTCCTCGTCGATGATGAGCAGTCCGAGGTCGTGGAACCGGATATCCTTGCCGAGTATCTTGTGCGTCCCGATAAGGATGTCTATCTTGCCTGCCGCCAGCTCCTCGCGTATCTGTTTCACTTCCCTGGCGCTCTTCACGCGGCTCAGGTTCTCCACCCGCACAGGCAGACCCCGCAGCCGCTCCGAAAAGGTACGGTAGTGCTGCAGGGACAGAATGGTCGTGGGTACCAGAACGGCCACCTGCTTGGAATCGGCCACCGCCTTGAAGGCAGCCCGGACGGCCACCTCCGTCTTGCCGAACCCCACGTCGCCGCACACGAGCCTGTCCATCGGCTGTGCCTGCTCCATGTCGTGCTTCACGAGCTCGACGGCCTGCTGCTGGTCGGGAGTCTCCTCGTAAGGGAACGACGCCTCCAGCTCATGCTGCAGATAACCGTCGGGCGAAAAGGCAAAACCGCCGCTCTCCTTGCGCTCGGCATACAGCTTGATGAGTTCGCGGGCAATATCCTTGACGGCGCTCTTCGTGGCGTTCTTCATGCGCTGCCACGCTCCCGAACCGAGCTTATAGACGCGCGGCGGCGTATCGCTGTCCTTATCCTTGTAGCGCGAAATGCGGTGCAGCGCATGGACATTGACCAGCAGCACATCGCCGTCCCGGTATTCGAGCTTCACGGCCTCGTGCACCTTGCCGTTCTCCACCGTCCGCACCAGACCGCCGAAACGCCCACGCCGTGGTCGATATGCACCACGTAGTCGCCCGGCTTCAACTCGTTCAGCTCCGCCACGGTAAGTGCCTGACTGCGGTCTATCTCACCCCGAAGCGAATAACGCTGATAACGTTCGAACAGCTGGTGGTCGGTATAGAGACAAAGCCGGAGCCCGTTGTCCACGAAACCTTCGTGCAGGGTGACGGGAAGTGCCGCGAACTTCACCTTCGGGAATCCTTCCGATGCGAAGATATTCCCCAAGCGCTCTATCTGCGCCTTGTTATCGGAAAGGATGCAGACTTTGTAACCCGCTTCGCTTCGGTCATGTATATCTTTGGCAAGCAGCTCATAACGTTTATTGAAAGCGGGCTGCGGCAGGGGTATCGAAAACGACCGTACGGGAGGCGGACAGCTCCTTCGGGCCGTCCCCCCGCAGCAGCAGCGTCCTGTCCTCCAGCGCCGACGACAACTGCCGGGCACTCGTCACACGTGCATCCACCCGTTCGGGCGCATCGGCCTCGGCCAGCATCTTTTTACGGATGTCGTCCACCCGGCGCAGCGTATGGCTCAGGTCGTCGGCCCACCACACGGCTTCGCCGGCAAACTCCGGAAGCGACACGCTGTGGCCGGCGCTTACGCTCCCCTTCATGTCCGGCACTATCTCCACCTGTTCGAGCTTCTCCGTGGAGAGCTGCGAAGCGATGTCGAAACGGCGGATAGACTCCACCTCGTCGCCGAAAAAGTCGATACGGCAGGGCCTGTTCTCGGCAAACGAAAAGATATCGATGATACCGCCGCGCAGGGAGTACTGCCCCGGTTCATAGACGAAATCCACCTTCGTGAAGCCATACTCCTCCAGCACATCGGCCAGGAAACTCATCTCCATCCGCTCGCCGCAACCAACCGTCACCGTCCGCCGGCCGAGCTCTCCCGCATCGGCCACCTTCTCGGCCAAAGCCTCCGGATAGGTACAGACAACCAGATGCCTTTTCCCTTCGAAACCGCGGAGGGCATTCAGCGCCGCCGTGCGCTGGACGACACCCGACGCATCCTCCTGCCCGAACTGTACGGAACGCTTGTAACCGGTCGGAAAGAACATCACCCCCTCTTCGCCCAGCAGGGAGTAGAAGTCGTTCATCAGGTAGGCTGCCGCATCCCTGTCCCCGCAGACGAAGATGTGCACGCCACCCCGCCGCTCCACGACCGCAGCGGCATACAGCGCATAGGCAGAACCCGACACGCCTTTCAGTACCGCCACCTCTCCGGACGCCGCCGCAGCGGCCAGTTCCTTTCCGGCCGGAGAGGCCGCCGCGCGCTCCAATATCTCCTTCATCGTTTCCATACACGCAATTTCAATACCGATTCTCCACCGGAAGCGGGTTGCCGGACAGACACGCCCGCCAACCCCTGCCGTCCGCAAATACATCACGCCTGTCGGTCCGAAACGGTTCCGCCTCTCTGCCAGGCCCCTATCCGACACGGGCCGGTACCCCAACGGTACCGGCTGCTGCAACCGGGAACGGAAACCCGGCCACACTCCCCGTTCATAACGGTTCCGGCAGCCGGGTTTCATCCGATAGTGCTCCGATGCTATAACAATACCCTGTCCTTCCGGTCCAGGAATTTATATTCCACGATGCCCAGCGACTGGTCGATGCCTATCTTCAGCCGGAAACCGTATTTGCTCATCCAACGGCGCCTGACGCTCGGAAAACCGCTCTTCAGGTAAGCCGCCACATAAGGGCTCACGAGCAGCCGGAGCTGTTTTATCTTTTTCTCTCCCGCATAATACGAAATCATATTCTCCAGCTCGCGCTCGATGCTGACCGTCGAGGTCACCTTGCCCGTACCGCCGCACATGGGGCAGACCTCTTCCAGATGCTCGATGGCCTCGGGCCGTACCCGCTGGCGGGTTATCTGCATCAATCCGAACTTGGAGAGCGGCAGCACCGTATGTTTCGCCTTGTCGCCGGCCATGAACTCCTGCATGGTCTTATAGAGTTTCTGACGGTTCTCCGCCTTGTGCAGGTCGATGAAATCGATGATGATGAGACCTCCCATGTCGCGCAGCCGGAGCTGGCGGGCTATCTCTTCGGCCGCCATGAGATTCACGTCCATTGCGGTGCTCTCCTGGTCGTCGGCCACCTTGGCACGGTTGCCGCTGTTCACGTCTATGACATTCATCGCCTCCGTATGCTCGATGATGAGATACGCCCCACGCTTGAGCGAAACGTATTTGGAAAAGAGCGACTTTATCTGGCGCGAAATATCGTAATGGTCGAAAACGGGAATCTTGCCCTTGTACAGCTTCACTATCTTCTCCTGTTCCGGCGCGATGACCTTGATATACTCCCTCACTTCGTCGTACATCTCCTTGTCATCCACTACGATGGCACTGAACGAACCGTTCAGCGAATCGCGCAGGATGGTATTGGCCCGATTCATCTCGCCGAGCAGCAGCGACGGAGGTTCGAGCGTCTTGATATTCCGAAGCACCTCCTCCCATTTATCGATAAGGGAAGTTATATCCTGACCTATATCCGTTTCGTTCTTGCCCTGCGCGGCGGTACGTATTATCACACCGTAATTCTTGGGCAGTATCGACAGGGCTATCTTCTTGAGCCGCTTGCGCTCTTCCGCCGAGCGAATCTTCTGGGAGATGGAAATCTTGTTCGAGAAAGGAATGAGCACCACGTTCCTCCCTGCAAGGGAGATGTCCGACGTAAGCCGGGGTCCTTTCGTGGAGATGGCTTCTTTGGCTATCTGCACCACGATGGACTGTCCCGTGGCGAGCAGGTTGGCTATCTTGCCGGTCTTGCCGATGGGTTGTTCGAGTTTGAACGTGTCGAACTGCACGTTTTTCTTCTTCGCTCCGGTGAGCTGTCCCACGAGCTTTTGCAGGGAGGCGAACTGCGGACCGAGGTCGAGATAGTGTATGAAAGCGTCCTTTTCGTGACCTATGTTCACGAATGCCGCATTCAGACCAGGCATTATTTTGCGAACCCGACCCAGATAGATATCGCCTACCGCGAATCCGGTCTTTACACTCTCCTTACCAAGCTCGACCAGCCGTTTGTCCTCCGCGAGGGCTATGGTTATCTCACTTTTGGATACATTGATAATCAGTTCCCTGTTCATCTGTTACTTCATTATGGGAAACCGCAAACCGGAAAGCCGCATGCGCCGGACCCGCAGGTCTCCTGCGCATGCCTTTCCGCCAAGAATCAATAAATAAAGCCAAAGAACCTTGCGTCTTCAGCTTTATCT
>ENA-OQDU01000014-OQDU01000014.1-human-gut-metagenome-genome-assembly--contig:-NODE-14-length-18651-cov-3.398078_pt1 | contig 18651 bp, 10 predicted proteins | sample MGYA00242789_ERZ504623 | MGnify/ENA primary metagenome ERZ504623 (study PRJEB26092, sample SAMD00036335) | human gut metagenome | host: Homo sapiens | study: EMG produced TPA metagenomics assembly of... | reverse complement strand
TGCGAATGCAACGAAGATTTCCTTACTCATAGTTCCATTTATTTTAATTGTTGATGATTTGTTTTTCTGTTTCCATACGGATTTGGCTGTCGCACCATCCGCTTCCGTGACTACACACGCAGGCGGGTCGTCGCGTATCCGGTTCTGTGGTGAAGCGGTGCGTCGGACAAATGGTGATTGACGACATTGCGTCATGAAGTCATTGAATCCATACGTCACCGAATTGTCGGAGAACCGGGTTTCCGACGGTTCGGGTACCGTTTCGGCAAGTATCCGAAGAAGCGGATTTCCGGGTATTTGAATGTTCCGTTTATCATATCTTCAAATCGTTTCGTTTCTTGAATCATGCTGCAAATAAACAAGTATATTTTGGAACCTGTATCACTTCTCCGGCAAGTGGCAGCACGTTGCGCCGGTTGGCAGTCATTGACCGGGTCAAGCATCTGTCCGATACCGCTTTAAGGGCGTAACTTTGCACCCGGACAGCAGGGTTCGCCGATGACGCGCGGCCCGGAGTCCTGAAAGGTATTTTCCCAATCCGTCCCCTGACGGATTTTTATGTTCACCTGAACATAGCAAGATGTCTTTTCAGCCGCTCAAAATATTTTGAGCAGCCACGAAAAGCACTTGCCCTTGCAGGGGGCGGGCTTCCCCTCCGAAGTCGGGCAGCCTTTCAGACCTACGGTGTATGTGCCTTGAAGCGGCGGCTTATGCCGTCAATCCGCTAAATCCAAAGTAATATGAATGAGAAAAGGAAAAGTAAAGCAGGGAGAAATCCCAAACTGGATCCGGCGGTGTACCGCTACACCGTCCGTTTCAATGAGGAGGAACACAACCGTTTCCTCTCTATGTTCGAGAAATCGGGGGTCTATGCACGCTCGGTATTTCTAAAAGCGCACTTCTTCGGACAGCCGTTCAAGGTGCTGAAGGTGGACAAGACACTGGTGGACTACTACACCAAGCTGTCGGATTTTCACGCGCAGTTCCGCGCCGTTGGTACGAACTACAACCAAGTCGTGAAGGAACTGAGGCTGCATTTCTCCGAGAAAAAGGCGATGGCGTTGCTCTACAAACTGGAGCAGCACACCATCGAACTCGTAAGACTGAGCCGTCAGATTGTGGAACTTTCGAGAGAATTGGAGGCGAAATGGTCGCAAAAATCAGTGTAGGCAGCTCGTTGTACGGCGCGATTGCCTACAACGGGGAGAAGATTAACGAGGCGCAAGGGCGGCTACTCACCACTAACCGCATCTACAATGACGGTTCGGGGACGGTGGACATCAACAAGGCGATGGAGGATTTTCTAACCTTCCTGCCACCGCAGATGAAGGTGGAGAAGCCGGTGGTGCATATCTCGCTCAACCCGCACCCGGAGGATGTGCTGACCGACATTGAGTTGCAGAATATCGCCCGCGATTATCTGGAGAAACTCGGCTTCGGCAATCAGCCTATCTTATTTTCAAGCACGAGGATATAGACCGTCACCACCTGCATATCGTGACAATCAACGTGGACGAGAACGGGAAACGGCTCAACCGAGATTTCCTCTTCCGCCGCAGCGACCGCATCCGCAAGGAACTGGAACAGAAGTACGGCTTGCATCCGGCTGAGCGTAAAAATCCGAGATTGGAAAACCCGTTGCGCAAGTTGGACGCATCGGCAGGCGATGTGAAGAAGCAGGTGGGCAATATCGTGAAGGCTGTCAACAGACAGTACCGCTTTCAGACGATGGGCGAATACCGTGCGCTCCTTTCCCTCTATAACCTGACGGTGGAGGAAGCGCGGGGCAACGTGCGCGGACGTGAGTATCACGGGCTGGTCTATTCCGTCACGGACGACAAGGGCGACAAGGTGGGCAACCCGTTCAAGTCCTCGCTCTTCGGGAAGTCCGTTGGCTATGAAGCCGTGCAGAAGAAGTTCACACGTTCCAAGCAGGAGATTAAGGGCAGGAAACTCGCCGACATGACGAAACGCACCGTCCTTTCCGTGCTGCAAGGCACTTATGACAAGGACAAGTTTGTGTCCCGGCTCAAAGAGAAGGGCATTGACACCGTGCTGCGCCATACGGAGGAAGGGCGCATCTACGGGGCTACCTTCATCGACCACCGCACGGGATGCGTGCTGAACGGCTCACGCATGGGCAAGGAACTTTCGGCTAACGCCTTGCAGGAACACTTCACCCTGCCATACGCAGGACAGCCGCCGATACCGCTCTCCATTCCGGTGGATGCTGTGGACGATGCACATAAGGCACACGGGCAGACCGCATACGACCGTGAAGACGTGTCGGGCGGTATGGGCTTGCTCACTCCCGAAGGCCCGGCGGTCAATGCCGAGGAAGAGGCTTTCATCCGTGCCATGCAGCGCAGGAAGAAGAAAAAGCGCAGGGGCTTGGGTATGTAATCAAAGTATCAACTATCAAAATAATTTCAAAGTATGTCACAACAAGAAGACGATTTGAGGGCATTGGCGAAAATCATGGATTTTCTGCGTGCCGTGAGTATCATTTTAGTGGTCATGAACGTGTACTGGTTCTGCTATGAAGCCATCCGGCTCTGGGGTGTGGACATAGGCGTGGTGGACAGGATACTGATGAACTTCGACCGCACGGCGGGGCTGTTCCGTTCCATCCTCTACACGAAGCTGTTTGCCGTCCTGTTGCTTGCCTTGTCATGTCTGGGAACGAAGGGTGTCAAGGGCGAGAAAATCACTTGGCGGAAAATATGGACGGTGCTTGCCGTAGGGTTCGTGCTGTTCTTCCTCAACTGGTGGATACTGGCTCTGCCGCTTCCGATTGAGGCGGTGACGGCTCTGTATATCCTTACCATCGGCACGGGCTATGGCTGTCTTTTGATGGGCGGTCTGTGGATGAGCCGCCTGTTGAAGCACAATCTGATGGACGATGTTTTCAACAACGAGAACGAGAGTTTCATGCAGGAAACAAGGCTCATCGAAAGCGAGTATTCGGTCAATCTACCGACACGCTTCTATTACAAGAAGAGTTGGAACAACGGCTGGATCAATGTGGTTAATCCCTTCCGTGCGTCCATCGTGTTGGGTACACCGGGCAGCGGCAAGTCATACGCCGTGGTGAACAGCTTTATCAAGCAACAGATTGAAAAAGGCTTTTCAATGTATGTGTATGACTTCAAATTCAGCGACTTATCCACCATTGCCTACAACCATTTGCTGAACCACCCGGAGGGCTACAAGGTGAAGCCGAAGTTCTATGTGATTAACTTCGACGACCCGCGCCGTTCACACCGATGCAATCCCATTCACCCGGATTTCATGGAGGATATTACGGACGCTTACGAGAGTGCCTACACCATTATGCTCAACCTCAATAAGACGTGGGTGCAGAAGCAGGGCGACTTCTTTGTGGAATCACCTATCATTTTGTTTGCCAGCATTATCTGGTATCTCAAAATCTACAAGAACGGGAAGTATTGCACGTTTCCTCATGCCATCGAATTTTTGAACCGTCGGTACGAGGATATTTTCCCGATACTGACCTCTTATCCCGAACTGGAGAACTACCTTTCCCCGTTCATGGATGCTTGGCTCGGAGGGGCTGCCGAGCAGTTAATGGGGCAGATTGCGTCGGCGAAAATCCCGCTTTCGAGGATGATTTCCCCACAGCTCTATTGGGTGATGTCGGACAGCGAGTTTACGCTGGACATCAACAATCCCGAAGAGCCGAAAATTCTCTGCGTGGGCAACAATCCCGATCGCCAGAACATCTACGGGGCGGCTCTCGGTCTGTATAACTCCCGTATCGTGAAACTCATCAATAAGAAGGGGATGTTGAAGTCGTCGGTTATCATAGACGAGCTGCCGACGATATACTTCAAGGGGCTTGACAATTTGATTGCCACCGCGCGAAGCAACAAGGTTGCCGTGTGTCTGGGTTTTCAGGATTTCAGCCAGTTGGTGCGCGACTATGGGGACAAGGAGGCGAAGGTCGTGATGAATACGGTCGGCAACATCTTCTCCGGTCAGGTGGTCGGGGAAACAGCCAAGACGCTCTCCGAGCGGTTCGGTAAGGTGTTGCAGAAGCGGCAGTCTATCTCAATCAACCGGCAGGACGTGTCCACCTCCATCAACACGCAGATGGACGCGCTCATCCCGCCGAGCAAGATTTCCGGGCTGACGCAGGGAATGTTCGTCGGTTCGGTGTCCGACAACTTCAACGAGCGTATCGAGCAGAAGATTTTTCACTGTGAGATTGTGGTGGATGCCGAAAAGGTGAAGCGGGAGGAAAGTGCCTACAAGCTATCCCGTCATTACCGATTTCACGGACGAGGACGGCAACGACCGCATGAAGGAAACGGTGCAGGAGAATTACCGACGCATCAAGGAGGAGGTGAAGCAGATTGTTCAGGAGGAACTGGAGCGTATCGCAAACGATGATAACCTGAAGCATCTGTTGCAGCAGAAGTAGCCTATTGGTAATAATAGAAACAAGTGGAACAAGTTTCAAAACCTGTCCCGCTTGTTTTTTATGTCATTTTCTCATGCGTTCCAACTCTTCGTCGCGCAGCATCCTCTCGTTCAGTTTCTCCTGCATCCTGTCGAGGAAGTAAGTGCGGCTTTCGTTCTTTCGGCGTTTGATGTCAATGTAGAAACGGTAGCAGTCCTTCGATTCAATACCGAATATCTTGTAGAGAAGTGGAGCGAGCTGTTTGAGCGGCATTTTGCCGTTGTTGATGCAACCCATCTCGTCAATGCCGTAGATAAGTTCCACGAGGTCGATGGCGTTGCCCGTCCATCGCAGAAGGCTTGCGGTGTTCTCGGTTGTGTTGTCGGCGGATATTAGTGGTGGCAGTTGGGGCATGGCAAGGAATTTCTGCATCTTTCTTACGAAAGACAGAGCCTTGCTGACGTAGGCGGCAATCTCTCTTTTTTCTTCTGACAGATTACGTACGGGATGGTGCTGCAACTCGATTTCGATGTAGGCAAGCGCGATGACGGTAAGGTTCATGTCCATGCCGCCGTTGCACAGTTCGATCACTTGGGTGGCGAAAGCCGTGTATGCCGTTTCCATATTGCAGTCGCCGGCTTCGTTTATCAGGCGGAAAAAGTCGGTTTCCGCCAGCAAGAAATAATTCATGGTTCTGTCAATTTTGAAAATTACACTTTGTTTTCTGCGTGCGCACATGAATATAATTGGCAAAAAACGCGGCAGAAAATAAAAAATCCAACACTCAATTTTACAAAGTGCTGGATTTCAGAGGTATAAAATTCAGTATTTTTTCACAAGGACAAATTATCTCCGACTTAAATTGTTTGTAATCGGAACATTTATTCTATTCCTGAAAATAGAAATGTATGCTTGCCGCACATTTTGGCTATCTTGCTTTTTTATCAAGGATATAGATAATGCGACATACACCGTTGGGATAGCTTTTCAAAGAGGAAAGCGTCCAGTGTTGCTCTGGCAGAGCCGACTTAAAAAAATGTCGTCCGCTTCCGGATATGAAAGGAACGGTGTATAGTATGATTTCATCCACAGCGTGCATCCGCAGCAGTCCGTTTATATAGTCTGCCGTGTCCGGTGTGGCTTCCGCGAGGTAACGGATGTTTGTGCAGTCTTTTCTCCATTCGTGCAGCATTGAAATGGAATAGTCCGGTGTCACACGGTAAAAGGCTTTCTTCCTGATTTCATCAAGACCGCAACGGTCAAGGCACAAATCCTGATGTGCTTTATCATATAACTCTGAAGAAAGACATCCGTCCATCGTCAGTACGGCGAGAATCTGAACTTTACCCATAATCGTTTCCTTTCGTTAGGCAAGGGTAAAAAAGTAGCGTGCAATTCACACTACCTTCAAGCGATGGCTCTGGTAAAGCCTTTACGGAGAGTACGTGAATGCACGCTATGCGTAAGCATAGCATAAGCATCACGCAATCGTCTCCGTAGTTCCAATTTACCAGATTTTCGCTTGAAACGCCTTGCGGTCTTATCCTATATGTTGGCGGCGAAAAGCTCCTGCCAATCGCCGTTTTTCTCAAATGTTATGCAAAGATAGCCAAATTCAGTGAATTACGGGCTATGATTGCTTGAATTTATATTTAAGTCCATACTCTTCAAGTTTGCTGTATAGTGTTGTCCTGCCTATGCCGAGCAGTTCTGCGGCGACACTCCGGTTGCCGTTTGCCTGTTTCAACGCACGCAATATCCGCTCCTTATCCTCCGCGTCATTGCGCAAGGCGAAGCTGACAGTAGAGGTCGGTTTCGTCACGGCAAGTTCCAGATGCTCTTTCATGACAACACCTTCCTGCGCCTGCAATACAGCACCCATAACTTTCTGCCGAAGTTCCCGCACGTTGCCCGGCCATGCGTGTGTCAGCAACGCTTTACGTGCTTCGGAACTGAACCCGCTCACGCTACACTCCAGCTCTCTGTTTGCCATATCACGGAAGAACTCTGCCAGCGGCATGATGTCTTCTTGACAGTCACGCAACGGAGGAACGGTTATCCCGAAGTCGTGCAGGCGGTACAGAAGATCCTGCCGAAAACGCTTTTCATTCACCGATACCTCCAAATCTTCATTGGTAGCAGCGATGATGCGGACATTGAAATTCCGGTCTGCCTTGTCTCCGACCGGGCGATACCGCCTCTCCTGTATGGCACGGAGCAACATCTGTTGGGTTTCCAACGCGAGGTTTCCTACCTCGTCCAGAAACAACGTGCCGCCTTCCGCCTCATGGAAATATCCTTTCTTGGCATTGTCCGCACCTGTAAATGCACCTTTGACGTGTCCGAAGAAAGCCGACGGTGCAAGCTCTTTGGAGAGTGAACCGCAGTCCACCGCCACAAATGGCTTGCCTGCACGTTTGCTCTTGTCATGCAACAGGTGGGCAATATGCTCCTTGCCCGTGCCGTTCTCACCAAATATCATCACGCTCATATCGGTGGCGGCTACCAGCCTTATGCGGTGCATGATTTTCTGAAAGGCGGAACCTTCACGGGCGAATATAGGCATACGGCGTTGTCCTGCCTGACGTTCTTTCAGTATGGAACGGATCAGGGGGACAAGTTTATCCTCCACAAGCTGTTTGGGAATATAGTCTATCGAGCCGAGTTTCATGCTTTCCACGGCGGTATTAACTTCGGCGTAGTCGGTCATAATGATGAAGGGCTGCATCTTTCCCTCCTTTCGCATCCAGCACAAAAGGTCTATGCCACTGCCGTCAGGCAGACGCAGGTCGGCAACCACGATATCATTATCTGTTGCCTGTTGCAGATGTTTCTTCGCGGTTGAGAGGTGGTAAGCCTTCATATTGCGGTAGCCCTCCCGTGACAGCATATTGCAGACATATTCGCAATACACGATGTTGTCTTCCACCACAATTATTTTTGTCTTATTCATCTTCGTATTTTCTCCTTTCCTCTTCTGCCAACCGTATTATTTCCACTCCCTTATCCAGCACGGCAGTCACGGCATGGCTTAACGCTTCACCATCCGGGAGAGCATCGCCACGAAGCAATCCGTAAAGTACATTCAGCGGTTGGTCGGCACGGAGCACCTCCCACGAACTGCGCAGGTGGTGGATCAGGGAATCCAGCTTTTGCAGGTCTTTTTCTTTTGCTGCATCCCGTACCGCCTGCATTTCCTTTTCTGTTTCAGTTATCAACTTTTCCAGCATGACGGCTTCATTGCCATAGGACAATAAGGCGGAAAAGTCCGGTTTCCCGTCCGGTGTCGCTTTTATGGCACACCTGTCGGAAACCTCCATCAGTTCCGATATGGAGAACGGTTTGAACAGGCATCCGGCAAAGCCTTTTGCCAATAGTTCCCCTTTGTTACAACTGCCCGAAGCGGTTGCCACAACCACCGGGATTGTTGGTGAATTGCCCACGTTGGACGAACGCAACAGTTCCAGCAATTCGAAACCGTTTATATCGGGCATATTCAAGTCTGTCAGCAACAGGCTGTATTCTTTCTGGCGTATCATTTCCATCAGTGCCGCAGCATCGGTGCAAGTGTCGCAGTGTATTCCTTCTTGGGAATACATCTCTTTCAGCATCAGAAGTAATACCTCATCATTGTCAATGGCGACAACATCATGGAATTTATTGTTATGATAAACAGGTGTATTGCTTGTATATCCAAGCTGTTCTTCAGCTTCCTGCATAGAAATTTCAACTGTGAAACGACTGCCTTTCCCTTTCTTGCTGTCTAAACGGATTGTTCCGCCAAGCATCGACACAATATTACGCATTATGGCAAGCCCAAGCCCGAAACCCTCCTTTGCGGCGGCATTTGATAGACGTTCAAACGCACCGAACGCTTGTTTCTGTTCCTCTTCTGTCATGCCTGTACCTGTATCTTCAACGACCAGTGTCAGAACTCCATTATCATATTCAGTAATCAAAGAAACACCGCCTTCTTCTGTGAACTTGACAGCGTTTGACAGCAGGTTATTCCCGATTTGTATTATTCGCTCTTTGTCGGTCAATACAATGGCATCGTGTCCAGTCTTCACGGACAAGGACAGCCCTTTGTTCACGGCAACAGGCATGAACTCCGTTTCAAGTGTGTGCGTGATTGCTGAAATCCGGCAGGGTGACAGACGGGGCTGTTCCTTGCCGTTGTCCAGGCGGAAGAAGTCAAGCAAAGTGTTAAGCATATCCCGCATACGGTCGGAGGATTGCAGTATGTTTTGGATATACTGCCCGGACTTATCCTCACACTGTTCTTTCCGTATCAGTCCGGCATAGCCTGTTATTGCTGTCAGCGGTGTGCGCAGTTCATGGGTGATAGTATGTACCGCCTTCTTCCTTGACGTTATCAGTGCCTCGTTCCGTTGTACGGATTGTTCCAGTTGCCTTATCAAATCAGTTGTCTTGTGCTTGTATTGTTTAATGCTTTTTGCATCACGATGTATGATGATGTAGGAAATTAACAACAATAGAAGAACGAATCCCATTAAACCGCCTACTTGCATAAATGACTTTTCACGCATGGCAACTATTTCGTTTTCCCGGCTTTGCAGTTCGGTTTGTACCTTTTCTTCTATTTGGCAAATCAATTCTTGCAGTTGTCTGTTAAGTTCTGCATTACGAGCTGCAAGGCTGTCGGCTTGTTCCGACAATTGGCGATCCTGCACTTTCTGTTCGCTGATTACGTTTCTATTGACCGAATGAAGGATAGTGGTTGATACTGCTGGAGTTACTTCCTTTTTTTTGCCGAATATGCCTAAGAAACCTTTTCGTTTTGGCTTTTTGGACTGTTCCTGCACACTTTTCTGTACAATAACCGGAATTTGATTGGCTATCTTCTTGTTAATAGATTGTTGTTCATCCATTAACCGGACTATCTGGAACATCTGTCGTTCCTTATCCTCTAAAAGACTGCGCACACTATCGATGCGCTCTGCTGGATAGGTGGCCTTGAAACGGCAGAGCATACTGTCCATTGCCATACGCCGTGCATGGTAATGCTCGATATCTTTATCGTTCCATTCCAGTATTGTTTCACCCAATAGAGAAAATTTTATCATTTGAATATTGATATTGTTTATTTCTTTTCGGAGCTCGTCTATTTTTTTATTGCCAAGTTCTAATGCTTCTATCTCCTGCCATTCATAGAGCTATTATATGCCATACATCCGATAAGAATGGAGATAAGTATATATCCCAACCGTATTGCCTTATAGAAATTTCCTGACCGCTCCATTATTTTAATGACATTGATTTTTGGAACATGAATAAAAGTTTATCTTTTTCGTTCATGCGGATATTATCAGAATAACCGTCTTTTGTTATTTGATACCCACATGGCTTAACCATAAAAATGCCTAAGCCCTTAGTGTACGAACTTACTTCTGAGGCATAGTCTTTACTTGTATTTAATGGAACTTTCCCTTTAATATGACACCACTCATTATTACAACTGATGTCTTCAATCTCAGACATCAGTTTTTGCAAATCTGTAATAGCTTTGGAACTCGCTACTTGGGGTATCTGCAACTCAAAACAGAGCATCGGTTCGAGAATGTCCACACCTGACTGTTGCAAAGCCAGCCTGAAGACATAAGGGGTCAGCTGTCTGAAATCAGCAGGTGTACTTACCGGGCTATAATACTCGGCTTGAGTAAAAGTTACTTTCAGATCTGTCACTTCCCATCCATGTAAACCAGATTGGCAAGACATACGAATCCCTTCAAAAACGGCATTTTGAAAAGAATGGTTCAGATAACCATAGGAGATGTCACTTTCGATTTGCAACCCTGCCCCTAACGGTAAGGGTTCAAGAGTCAGCCCTATTGTGGCCCAGTAAGGGTTGGGTGGTACTTCGATCTGAATAATCTTATTGACCTTTTTTATAGGTCGTTCTTTGTAGATAGTCTTGATCTCATCAAAATGGACCTTTACGGAAAATCGTTCTTCCAGCAATGTCTGTATGATTTCCTTTTGGGTCAAACCATATAACGAGATTTCCAATTCATCACTATATGAGTTTATGGAAAAGGACAAAGACGGGTCTTCAATCCACAATGTATTCAGAGCGGATATCACCTTGCTTCTCTCTTCGGGCTTATTTGGCCGGACGGAGGATTTGAGAGCGGGATGCTGATGAGATAATCCTTGAATCAAACAAGGTTTAGCACCTAAATAATCTCCGATTCGAAAATCTTCTATATCTTCTACAATCGCGATATCATTGGCACCCACTTCATCAACATTTATCTCTCTGCCCTGATAAATAGTCTTTAGATTTTTAATCTTGATGAATTTTTCCGAATCGTTGATTCTTACAACGTCTCGAAGTCTCAGACTTCCGTCAATTATTTTAAGAAAACTTCTTTTATGCCCTTTGGGGTCATGCTCTATCTTATAGAGATAAGCTGAAAGTCTGTTTGAGACTGATGCCGGAGGAAGTATAAAAGAAGAAATGGCGTCCAACAACTCATTGATACCGATATTGAACATTGCTGATCCATGTAGCACCGGATAGACTTTGGCTTTTGCCACAAGAGCGATTATCGTATTCCAATAATCAGCCGGTGAAATTTCGCTATCCGCCAAATATCGTTCTAATATATCGTCGTCATGGTTGCATACAAATTCTTTGTATTCTTCCTTTATATATGTTTGGGAGCAAACCGGATAAACCGATCCATCGACAACAGTTTGCATAAACAGGACATCTTGCGACAGATTTGTTTTTATATCCATATACAAACGCTCCAAATTCACACCGGCACGGTCAATCTTATTGATAAATATAATTGTCGGGATTTGCAGCTTTTGTAAAGTACTGAACAGCAACTTTGTCTGCGCTTGTATGCCTTCCTTTGCGGATAAGATGAGGACTGCTCCATCAAGCATTTTGAATGTCCGCTCCACTTCCGCAATAAAATCCATGTGTCCCGGAGTGTCAATGATATTGCATTTCACTCCATTCCAGATAATAGATGTCGTAGAAGCCCGGACAGTAATTCCTCTACGTTTCTCTATATCCATAGAGTCCGTTATGGTGTCACCATTATCCACACGGCCGCACTTTTCCGTTGCTCCACTGGCAAACAGCAGATTCTCGGTTACGGAAGTTTTTCCTGCATCAATGTGAGCAAGAATTCCTAAATTTATAATATTCATTTGGATTAAGCAATAATATACTACAGTAGATGCATTGTCGAAACGCACCTTTTAATACCTCCTCGTAGCATATGAGAACTACAGGATTACTAACTCGTATTAATATGTATATTATTACTGCCGCATAACGATTACAAAATTACACAAAAAAATATATCTAACAAAAGTGGGAGGATTTTTTAACTTTTTACCATAGACATTTTATTAGGGAAGCGTAGGTTCAACTGGCAAGTACAAATAAGTAGAAATGTTTGAACAACACCGTTTTAGGAAGTTGAAAAATCAAGTTTCTCTCTCGGTATAGCGTTTATTTTGGCCAATATCTTCTTTAGTTTAGCATTTGTGTATTTCCCATTCGTGTTCTATTTAGCTCCTTATTATGAGTATGTAGCAAGTTACTTATCAAATTCAGCCTCTTTGAGGGTCAAATATGGTTTTGCAAATGGTGACTGACAAGACATAAACAAGGTCAGCAGGAATTTTTTACATAAATGGACATGAATGTATATAACCTAAAATAAGAATAAATTTTAATAAGGGCTGCCCAAAAAGAAAAAAATGCAGTTGCCATCCTATAGATACTTGCAGAAAGGATAAAATTTACTTTTAGACCTTTTGGGATAGCCCTTATTAATACTTCAGATAAAATTCCTTAGGTTATATTTTCAATCCTTTGGACCGGGTTTCCTCCTTGGCATACAGTCCCGGACGCCCGATTATGACATGGTTGGCAACGATACTATCCGCCGGACTGCGTATCTGCGGCGGTGCATTTTCGGGATATTGCGCCTGCCTGTTCCTCACATCTTCCGCTTCCGGCTTGAGCTGTTGCCCTTCATTCTCCTTTTCTGCGACTTCGGGCGTGGGTGGCGCAAGCTCCAGCTGAATTTTTCGGTCAAGGGCGGCAAGTTCGGACTTCAACTGCTTCAGCTCGTCCTCCTTCTTCCACACCTTACCCGCTATCTCCTGTAACTGCGGTATCTCCATCTCCAGCACCTCGTTCTTCGCCTTGTACTGGTCGATGATGGAGGGTATCCTCTCCATCGCGTTGAGGAAGTTGCGGGCGGCGGCCAACGGGTCAGCCATCGCCAGATGCCCGTTGTTGTAGGTGTACTTGTAGTTCCCCTCGACCACGAAGCGGTTGTCGGTGAACTCCAATCCCTCTTTGAGTATCCTTTCGCTCACCACCTTTATCGGAAAACCGTAAAGTTCACCGACCTGCGTGTACAACCCTCCGGTCGTGGCATTCTTGGCTATCTCCTGCAAACGCTTTCCGATGACCTTCTCATCGGCGGAATCCACTCCGTCCACCTTTATTATATTAAGGCGGTTGCCCTCCTTGTCGGTCTGCACCACCGACAGGAAGCGGTTCCAGTCCTCCGTCATGGCATCTATGAAAGCCGTGTTGTTGCGCAACTCGCCGGTCTTTGACTCCAGCTTGAACTCCGAATCACGCTTGCCCTTGTTGAACGACTTGCGTTCCCCTTCGAGCGATGCGATCCGCTTTTCCAGTTTCGCCTTGTCCAACAGGTCGGTATTGCCGGAGAGCAACGCCATGTATTCCGAGAAATTCATGCCCGATTTTTCGTCCATTGCCCCCTCGTCGATGGTACGCGCACCCATCGCACCGCTTTTGAGCTGGCTTATGAAAGTCTGCTTGCAGTGCAGGAGGTTGAACTTGTAGCTGTCCAGTGACTTCTCCACCGCGTAGATGATTACATCCACGTTGTTCCCGGCGAAATGTTTGGCAATCTCATTACCTGCCCTAACTCCGCGTCCGTCACGCTGTTGCAAGTCGGACGGTCGCCACGGCGTATCGAGATGATGGATAGCCACACACCGTTTCTGGGCGTTCACACCCGTTCCGAGCATAGAGGTAGAGCCGAACAGCACACGCACCGTCCCGGCGTTCATGGCGTCTATCACCGCCTTCCGCGCCTTGTCGGTCTTGCACTCCTGAATGAAGCGCACCTCGCTTGGCGGTATACCGTAGTCCTCCGTCAGTTTGCGCTTGATTTCCGAATAGACGTTCCACCCGTCGCCCGGCTGGTATGTCCCCAAATCAGAGAAAACGAACTGCGTGCCTTTCTGGGCGTCGTATTTTTGATAATACTCCGCGATCATCTTGGCACAGTGACTCGCTTTGTTGTCGGGATGATCTTCGTAATTCGGGTCTATCATGCGCATGTCGAGTGCCATTTTCCGGGCATAGTCCGTGGCGATGAGCATCTTCGCCTTTTCTTCCGTTTCCGAAAGCGGCAGCCTGCCCAACAAGGTGGCATCGCCCGTCTTGGCGAACTGCATCAGTTTCTGTATGAAGTCCTCCTGTTCCGGCGTGGGCGGTATATGGTGCAGTATCTCGTTCTTGGCAGGACGGTCAACGCCCACATCCTCCGCCGTGCGGTAGTCCGTGATTTCATTATAGAAGGCGGCAAGCTCCGGCACTTTGATGAAGTAGCGGAAACGCTCCTTCTGGACCACATTGTTCGTCACGTTAAATTCAAAATCCGTCGTCTTCTTGGCAAATATCGCCGCCCAAGCGTCGAAACACCTTATGTCCTGCCGTTCCAGCTCCTTCGGGCGCAGGTACTTGAACAGCAGGTACAATTCAGTCAGTGAGTTGCTGATAGTCGTGCCGGAGAGGAAGGTCGCACCCAAGTCTTTTCCTGTGCGCTCCTGTATGGTGCGGATAGCGAAGAGCATATTGAGAGCCTTCTGGCTTCCTTCCGAGTTGCCCAGTCCCGCCACACGGTCGTGGCGCGTGTTGAACGTGAGGTTCTTGAACTGGTGGCTCTCGTCGATGAAGATGTGGTCGATGCCCATCTGCTTGAAATCCACCACGTCGTCCGTGCGCGATTGGATGGCGTGTTCCACCTTCTCCAGCTTCGCTTCAAGGTTGTGCTTGCGCTTCTCCAATCCTTTCAGCATCGCCCGCGACACGTTCTTTCCCTGCTCACGCAGCACTTCGAGGTTTTCCTCCACCGTGTCAAGCTCTGCTTGCAGGATGCGCTGCTGCAACTCCGGCGACTGCGGTATCTTGCCGAACTGGTCGTGCGACATGATGACACAATCGTAGTCGTTGTTTCGGATATTGTTGAAGAAACGCACACGGTTGGCGGTCGAGAAGTCCTTTTCCGAGGCGTAGAGAATACGCGCGTTGGGATATGCCGCCTGATAGGTGGCTGCAATCTCCGCGACGTTGGCTTTCAGTCCGATAATCATCGGCTTGTGCGCCAAGTTCAGACGCTTCATCTCATGCGCCGCAATGCACATTATCAGCGTTTTACCTGTGCCGACCTCATGGTCGCAAATTCCGCCGCCGTTCTGTTTCAGCATCCATACGCAATCCATCTGCGAGGGATAGACGCTCTTGATTCCACGGCTTGCCAACCCTTTCAGGTTGAGGTCGGGGAAGGTCTGGTGAGAGCCGTCATACTTCGGGCGCACGAAACAGTTGAACTTCCGGTTATACATCGTCGTCAGCCGTTCCTTGAACTGCGGCGACTGCTCTTCGAGCCACTCGGTGAAGCCGTTTCGTATCTCGTCAATCTTGGCGTTGGCAAGCTGTATGCCCTCGCTGTCGCGTACCTTGATGTCGTTGCCATGCTCATCCTTGCCGATTGACTTCATCATATCGGGGCAGGTGTTGTGCAGGGCGTGTTTCAAAAGGTGCATACCGTTATAGTTACGGTAATGCCCCTTCACACAGAATTCCTCCCATATCTTGAAGTTCTCACGGCTGCAAGCCACCGAGAACTCATCCAAAGTCGGAGAGTAGGCGATTTTCACCTCCGTGTCGTAGAAATGGCTCATATAGGCGGAATATACACCTGTCGGAATCCAACGTTCCCCGAAGTTGAAGTCCAAGTCCTCGAAGGCGATGCGCGGTGGTTCGGCATCTTTCAACGCCTCCAACGCCTGTTTCACCTCCGGCATACGCTCATTATCGGGGTTTTCACCCATCCAAGCCTCTATGCGTTCCGCCTTCTCTATCACGTTCCCGGCGATGAAGCGGTCTTTGATCTCGTAACCGGTCACGAGGGGATTATAGTAGATGCGCCCTTGCAGGGCTGTGAGCAAATCCTCCGCCGTGCTGTCGGTTATCTCACGCATATAGTCGAGATTGACCGTGCCGAACTTGTTGAGCGATGCGGACAAGGCTTCTTCGGGAGTGCCTACGTTGGCATGGCTCTCCACCGAGAAGGAAACGGGACGCTCGAAGATGTCCGCCTTGACGAACTTTCCGTTCTCCGCCCGTTCCAGCGAGAGGATGTCACGTCCGCCTGCGTCCATCATCACCAGCTTCACATTCTGCTTGGCGTTGAGGTTGCCGTAGCGCATGACGAACTCGTCATAGCAGGTGTTCAGATGCTCACGCCACGGTACGTTTTCCTCGTGACTGTTCGATTCATAGCGGTATAGCCGCTCGTATGCGTCACGCAGCGACACATATAGCAACGCCTTTTCCTTCTGGTAGCCTTTCAAATCAAGCGGTTGGAATGTCGCGCCGTAGGGCGTGATGTCTTTCAGATAGCCGATGTTATGACGTCCCCAGTCAGCCACCAGCGACCCTTCACGCAGGTGCATTTCCGGCGTGCGGTGGTAGGCACGGGGCGAGAGATCTATGACTTCCTCCTTCGGCTTCTCCGCCTCGATTTCGGGGAAAAGGGAGGTTGCCGCCTCCGACGGTGCGTCAGTAGTGGCAGGTGTTGAGGCGACTTCCGGCTGTGTTTCCTCATGTAGTGGTTGCTCATGTGGAACTTCCGGCACGGCTTTCACCTCAGTCTTTTCCGTTGCCTCCTGTTTCTCATTGTGCTGCCTTGCCAGCTCCCGAAGTTCCTTCCTGCGCTCAGGCGTGAGGTTCATCATCATCTCATAGAAACCGTTGATGGGAGGATTGGTTTCCCAGTCCAATGTGGCATAGATGTCGTCCGGGTCGGCAGGCTTGGAGGTGCTATCCGCTTTCACTTCCTTGTTTTCCGTTACTGACTTGACGGCTGGAGCCGTTGGCGCAGGTGTAACCTTCGGCTTGGACGGAGCGGTCTTTGCCGTAACTGCCTTTTTCACCGTCTTTTTCTTTTTGGCGGTTTTCGGTTGGCTTACCTCCTCCGTCATTCCCCAAAGGTCAAGCAATGATAGTTGCACCCCATCAGAATATTTCGGACGAGGCTCAATCTCCGGCTTTTCCTCAACGGGTTGCTGTTTCTCCGTCGGAGTTTCAACTGCTTGTGAAAATACCGTTTTCTGTGTTACCGCAGGACGTTCCGGCTCCTTTTGAACGGTAACCTTTTCTTCCGTTCTCGCCCGCTGGATTGAACCCGAATACAGACGCATGACAAGGCGAAAATGGAAATCCTCGTCGAGCATACGGCGCAAGTCCCCGGCGATGCCTTCGGTCTTGCCATCATGCAGATAGACCATAGCGGGCTTCCCGTATGGGTCGGTGTCAAGTTTCGCTGTCGTATGCACGATGCGCTCCGGGTGGTGGATGAAATAGGCGTTGTCGGTCAGGTCGGTTTTCGTGTCCGTCTGTATCACGGTCATTAACCGCTCGTCCTGCGACATTTCCGTCTTTTTAATATCCTTTTGCAGCACGATAAGGTCGCTGCCCACCTCCGTACCCGCGTTGTCCGTGAACAGGTTGTTCGGCAGGCGTATCGCCGATACCAGATGAGCCTGCCGGAACATCTCGTCACGCACGGAGGTCTTGGTGCTGTTCAACACCCCCTGCGAGGTGATGAAAGCCACGATGCCGCCGTCACGCACGGCATCCAGCCCTTTGAGGAAAAAATAGTTGTGGATGGCGTTCTGTGCCGATCGTCTGCCGAAGGAATCGCTACGCTGAAACTCAGGGTCGAACACGGCGATGTCGCCAAACGGTATGTTGGACACAGCCAAGTCAAAATAATTGTTGAACGGTCTTTCGATTTTCTCAAAACCGCAGGTGCGCATCTTTTGGTCGGGATAAAGATGCCGCAGGATTGTACCCGTGAGCAGGTCTTTCTCAAAAGCCATCACATCCGCACCGGGACTGTGCCGCAGCACGGAGTCCACGAACACGCCGACACCTGCCGACGGTTCGAGCATACGGGAGGGGCGGACGCTGTAATCCGCCAGCACGTCCGCGATGGTGTCGGTTATCTCTTTCGGTGTGTAGAAGGCGGTCAGCACGGACGCTTTGAGCGAATCCACAAACCGCTTGTACTCCGTTTCGTCCTTGCTGTTCTCACGGATGAGCTTGTGCAACTCCACCGTCGGGGCGAACAGTTCGAGGTCGGATTTCGCCCAACGGACGGCATCCGTCAGTTCCTTCGCGGGGTTCAGGATACATTTCAGACCTCCGAAACCGCAGTACCTTTGAAGTATGGCACGCTCTTCGGTTGTCGCTGTCCTGTTTTCCCTGTCAAGGATGAATGCCGTCCGTATCGCCTCGATGTTGTCCCGTAACTTCTGTTTACGGTTAAACGCCATATTCCTCAATGTAGAGGACGGTTGTACCCGTCAGCTCCGTGTAGAGCAGGTCATGGTCGGGCGACAGGGCGAAGTTGTCGTCCGAGAGGTCATAGATGGAGAATACATTGCCGACAAGCGGCAGGAGTTTCAGGATAAAGGCTTCACGCTTATCTTCCGGCACTTCGTCGAAGAACTCGTTTTCCACCACTTCGCGGAGGATGGCGTAACGGGAATAGTGCAGTCCGCGCAGCAGCGTGTCCATCGCCAGCTCTTGCGCACCGTCAGCGGCATAGCCTTCCAGCCGTGCCTTCTCATACGTTTCGGCGGCACGGTCGGCGCGTTCCCGTATGAAGGCGGCATCGGAAGCCTGTTCAAACTTGTTCGTACGGAGGTAGTCCAGCAGGTACAGACCGTAATAGGAAAAGTCGGTCTGACCCTCGTTTCTTTTCTTGTTGTTCATTACTTTGGATTTTAGTGGATTGATAAATACCGGGATAATTGGCTGTAAAAAAGGAAGAAAAAGGCACTCGGTATCCCTCCGAGTGCCACCACTAAATCCAAAGTATGAGTGTAATCCGGTATCGAAG
>ENA-OQDU01000012-OQDU01000012.1-human-gut-metagenome-genome-assembly--contig:-NODE-12-length-19734-cov-1.055490_pt1 | contig 19734 bp, 23 predicted proteins | sample MGYA00242789_ERZ504623 | MGnify/ENA primary metagenome ERZ504623 (study PRJEB26092, sample SAMD00036335) | human gut metagenome | host: Homo sapiens | study: EMG produced TPA metagenomics assembly of... | reverse complement strand
TGGAATCGGGTGGATTGACCCATCTCTTGATAATTGCAGACTATTACTCTCAGAATTGACGACTATATTAAATGTCGTAAAAAAATGCAACGGACTATTTTTTTTGTATCATGAGCGTATTATTCAGCAAATTAGTTGTATCTTTGTAATCGCATAGATTTTTTTGAAATGAAAACAGCTATACAGATTGCTAAAATAAGAGCAGTGGTACTCTACATCATGCAGAGTTTCACTCAAGGAGTGGACTATATAAAGTTATTTAAAAATACTTTTATTTTTGCCCAACAGGACCATCTTGTCAAATATGGCAAAGTGATTGTCGAAGACTCTTTCAGAGCATTGAAGCATGGCCCGGTGCCAGCCTATACCTACAAGGCACTGCAAATTGCAGAAGGCAAACCCTTGGATGGGAATTTTGACGAGTTCCTTTCAGACATAGAGGTTCGTGACAAGAAGGTATATACTTCTGCCGTACCCGATATGGACTATATATCAGGTGCCAACAAACGTTGTCTTGACGCTGCTATCGCTAAATATAAGGATACAGACCCTTATGACTTGTCCGATTTGTCGCATGACTCGGCATGGGAAGAAGCGATGACACGCATTCAGGATGATCCTCAAAAAAACTTCATTACCATTATAGATATAGCCCGGGCAGGAAAAGCTACCAAGGACATGGTAGATTATATCCGAGAAAAGCAGATTGTCAAGAACGCTTTATCTTAAATCAAATGGACGACAAAACCGGTGCATTGGAAAAGCTGAAAGCTATAATGGCCAAAGCTGAGCAAGTAGATATGTCATCAGTCAAAATTGGTGACATTATTTATGTCCCCTTGGACGAAGAGGACGGACTGATACTAAAAGACGGATATAAAGACCGCAATAAATATATTGTTATTATCGGCTTTACTCCGGAAGGTGTCGCTATCGGTGCCTTACTGATAAATTCGGAAATAGACTCTTCCAAGAGGTCGGAAGAGCTACTGGACTGCCAATATCCTTTGATGGTTCGGAACTATCGTGATATTCTGGACTATGACAGTTGGCTGGATTGTTCCGATATATTTGAGCTTTCAAAATTAAAAATCACGGAAAAGAACGGAAAACTGAAAGGTTGCCTGATTTCCGAAGACAGGGAACGGGTAATGCAGTTTCTAAGAGAGACAGAGGTGTTCGATAATGCAACTAAAAGACGTTATGGCATTATTAAATAATGGCGTTAAATCATAGGGAATGGATAGAATAGGTTTAGATACCAGAATTTCAAGGAAAGAATCGTTTCTATTGGCAAATGACGGTTTGTATTTAGGCAGATTGTCGTTGAACACATCTACTCCTGATTCCATATCCAACAACGAGAATATATACGGTAGTCACTTTTCAAGTATATCTTTCAAGAATCGGTATTCCATATATGGAAGTCCCAGTTCATCATTAAGTCCATACAATCCGAATACATTAACCCCACCAGTTATTTATTTAAGAGGTGAGAAAATCGGTTGTTTGAGTAAAAATGTGAATCTTACAAATCGTGTAGATCCGGACGTGCTTAATGACTGGATGATAAGTCAGCGATTATTTGATTAGTTTTCCATACAGAAAAATACATAAGTTTCCAATCGTAAATTGGGAACTTATGTATTTAGTAGGTCAAATGCTGATGCCGTCCTTTAAAACGACTGGAGTTATCGTTGTAAGTGATAACTTCTTCAGACATCATTAATCTCTACTTTCCAATCTTATACATATTATCACGGGAGTCAAACCGCACACCGCAAAAAATGTAGTCAGGTGTACGCACTGCCCTTGCCGTGTATATATCCTTGCAGTTGCATTCTTCAAGGTATCCTGCCAAACTATCCACCATAATAGCGCAACTTAACTCCGCTGTTTGATGCTTGAACCGCCTGCCGTTTATTTCGACTAACACATAAGGGGTAAAAAAATCAAACGGGCTATTGCTTTCGGGGGATAAGATGCCAATGTCTATCAGTCTGACAGGATTTAACTTTTCGTCCTTTGCCTTGTCGTTGTCCTTTTCAATTTGTTCACGTAGCAAGCGGAGGTAGCAATCTTTCTTCGCTTCAAAAGTATGTATCGACTTAATCCACTCACGAATCCGTTTCTTAAAGTATGCCATACTATTGGAAACAAAGAGCGTTATCCGTCCGTCTATGACAAAACCGTAATCGGTCATACCACTCCATTTACCCATACATTTATGTCGTACAGGCTCCCATGTCTTGCCTCCTACAAGGGCAACAAATTCATCTACTGCTGCTTTCTCTTTCCTTTTCATTGTTATTATAGTTTTTAAAATTCAGGAATAGTTGCTTTCTCAATCAAAACGTTGTCGGCATAATACTCAATCGCCCCCGTCGTAACACCAATATCCTGACAAACTGTTCTGAGATAGTTTTGATAGTCGTTTCCAGAAAAGTTCTTTACCACATAAGTTTTTTGAAAATCATCGAAATGGATATATCGTCTGTACTCGATAGTATCACTTTGCCATTCTGCCTAATCTCTGTTTTCATAATGTTATTTTTGTTTTTATTGTTACTATTTCCCTTTGTTCAACCTGTTTGCGACCTTTGGGATTTATTTTTCTGCCTCCAAAAGGTGGCGGAAACAATCTGACAAGGCTGATGCGGGAAAATACGCTCGACAGACGGAGAGGAAGATTTTTGCGGCTCACTCGCGGTGGAACGCCGGCATTGGCAAGATTGGAGCAGCCTATTACCTTTGCGGGAAAATAAGTCCACGAGAGGTTGCACGGCAGCAGCAAAACGATAATAAATGACAATCAAATAGAAAGGGATGAATAAAACTGTAAAACAGGGGTGTTAAAACAGGGTAACGGACAACCGGAACGGATTGCCCGTACTATATCGGAGGAAGGTGAACTATAAAGGGAGGTGGAATCGGATGGATTGGCCCATCTCTTGATAATTGCAGAATGACGACTGTATTAAATCATAGGGAATGAGTAAGTCTTTTTGATAAGGCAGAATGCAGTTCGGAACAGGCAACCAGAAAAACAATGTTTTTTGTTTGCTTATCCGCCAATCTTTCGTTATCTTTGTCAAAATGAAGACAGCAGACGGTACTTTCGGGTACGGTCATTGTCGTGACATGGAAGATTCATACTCGGCTTGGAAACAGGCGGAGATTGATATATATTATACGTTCACTGAACGTCTTGGAATAGCGTGGGTTCATGCTGTCCTTTAGGGTGCAAGGTGGACATAATTCTTAAAAACACATTGAATATGAAACAGATTTCCTTGCACGTGTACCAGTCCATCGACGGTTGTCCGGCTCCTTCGGACAAGCATTTTGATGCGGCTGTGGATGCCTCCAGTTGTGTGCTGATTGACGAAGAAACTTACCTGCGTATTTATATGAACCATTTGGGTTGGCCGATTACGGCGAAAGAGACTTTGGTTGTGACGAACGGCGGCATCGACCTGACGGAGAATGAACGAGTGAAGTTTATCCAAGGAGATGCAGTGGCAGAACTGAGACAGATGAAGGAAGACGGCGACGGTATGGTGGTGGCTTACGGTGAGGAAATCGGGGCTTTACTCTTGGATAACGGGCTGGCGGACGAAATCACAGTGACAACCGTTCCGGTACTAATCGGCGGTGGCGAAAAGGCATTGGAATGCGGATTGAATGACGGCAGAGCTTGGATTGTGCGGTCAAATAAGGTGCTGGTGGACGGAAAAATGAGGACGGTGTACGGGAAGGTCTAATATGACAAATAGATATTATAGCAAAAGTGTAGCAACCAATTGCTGCACTTTTATTATAAAAGACGTGCCCTAAACATGCTAAATAGGCGAAAAGTAAGGCAAGTATATTACTTTTTAAGCCGAATACTAAAAAAGGTAGAGAAAAGACATAAGGAGGATGGAGCCTCCGAAGATATAAAAATACAGCACACCAACTAAACCGGCACATAGGTAAAGCCGGGCAATACATCAGAACTAATAGCGTACTTTGCCATATCACGCTATGGCTGACAAAACAGCCTTTACATGAATGGCAAAGGAGTCACCGCTACGGCTCGGAATATGCGAAAACAAGATGGCTGTTATACGATTGAGCTGCCATAGAGATTTAGAACTTTTAGTCCATTCGCTGTAGCCTTACGATAAGTATAAAACGTACCACCCTTGGGGTTTCCGTCATACCAGGCAATAAGAGACGAACTGTGAAAAACCATATAGTCGTTGCGTCGAAGCAAACAGCCATGGTAGTAGTGTTCGCTCAGGATGATAACATCATCCGAGTTACAGAGAATAGTATCATACCGGGCTTTCATCGCATCGTTCCACCGCTCGGATTGTCCGCGATACGGTACTACGGCAATAACTTGCAGACCTGACAATTCGGACTGCAACGCAAGGGCAACTTCTGCCGCCAGCATATCAAACCCCATGGCACAACCACAGTAAAATGACGATAACCTCCAGCGTATGCCTTGGTTATCGCTGCCTTTAATTGCAGCTTCAGTTGCTTCCTGTATAGGAATGGAATATTGCGGTGTCCACTGAAGCAAACGGACACTGCCTTATCATACTTTGTCTGGGTCATATTATTTCACTTTGTAATGGGTTCTTGCGAGGAATATACCTCCGAGTACATTAGCACCAAGGCTTTCAAGCTGATTGGCATAGGTAGCATAACTCAGCCCTTTGGTTATCACATCATCAAAGACTACCACAGACCTGCCGTTGAAAAAAGCCGAATCAAACTCAATGACGTTTACCTTACGGACTTCTTTCTCTGCCTTACGGTTTTCGTGAATGGTTAGCCTCTCACCACTCACTGATACATGGTCATAACCATTGATAGCTCCCGTCAGTTCGCATACTCTTTGGCAGAATGCTTTGTAACGTATCTCGTTCTTCTTATCGGTGGATGCCGGTACGGGAGAAAATACAATGTTAGTACATGATGTTCCATAACGTTCGGTCATGTTGGCTGCCGTGCGTTGAGCAACCTCTTCGTATGCCCGTCCATCCTTGAAATCAAAGACTAACTTGCGGTCTGCTATCTCACGCTCACTCACATTGCGTATGCGTGCAGGAAAATACTTACAGAACCATGCCTGTGGCTTGTCCAACTGTTTTTGAAGTTCTATGTCTATCGTCTTTGCCATAACTCTGATAATTTTTCTTTTTCCCTCTTTTTGAAGGCTGTTCAGCCTGCTGAGGGATATTTTCTGCCATCAACTGCCGCCCAAGAATACCGATAAGACAAAACGGGGACAAGAAATACGCTCTGACGTGTCAGAGGAAGATTTTTCGTTCCAGCGATAGTGGCGATTTGATGTTTGGTAAAAGGCGGCTTACTTTGCGGAAAATATGACTACAGCAGAGCTAACCGACAAACAGAATATGCTTTCTTACTACAGGCGGTTGTCATATAGACATGTAGAATAGGTGCAAGATTTATAAAAGGAATGGGTGGGCAGTGGAGCGTCTGTGGCTTGCCGGTCCAAACTTCCCGATGAAGTGACCGTACAACTTAGTCTCAAATCTGGCGAAGCGTAAGCCTTGGCAGTTTGTGACCGAGGTGTACGGTCTTTTCATGTTTGGCTTCCGTAAAGAGTCTTTCACTCACCCCATAGCAGCTCTGCTGCCATAAGGTGAGTGAATGTCTCTTGCGGACAAGTCCTGTGACGCTCCGCTGATGGTGTGGGGCGAAGCTATAAAAACAAACAGACGGCATTGCCGGTTACAAAAGAACAGATAGCAGAGGTCGCTGCAAGGACAACAGATTGGCTTGATTGACACTTGTGGCAAATGTGCCATCGTCCTTGCTTTGCCCCAAAGACGGGTACACAGCATATAGCAGACTTGTATGCCATTTGCCGTGTACCGGTCAGGGCGAACATCTTCTATAAAAGTTGAGCATGTACAATTAAAAGAGGAAATTGTATGGGTAAGACTTTATGATATAAAAGTGATATGACTTATAAATTATCGGTGCTATTTTAGATTAGTGCCACGATTTTACTAACTTTGCAAGTGAGTGAAAACGAATTTGATATAAGTAATGAAGCCATAACCCCCATATCCGATTATGTCGAAATACACCGTAATGTTGTAAATAACCAGATGAAACGGGCTGCTTCATTCAAATAAAAATACGATGAATGCAAGACTATTGTTCATACTCCTGCTTTTCACAATTGGGACATTGTGGTATATTATCGGCTACTGGCGACGAAAAGCAGGAGAAGCGGCATTCGCCGCCGCACGGTTGACCGAAAAAAGCGAGGAACGTGAACGTTACTGTCGTCTGGCGGTAATGGCCGGTCATCGGGAAGCCTGCCGTATGTTCTGTCTCTTGCATCCCGAACGGTTTGATGGCCATTCTCCCCATAAGCCGTTCAAGTTACGAGGCATCCGAATCTCCTTTTACGGATATTACTATCCGTCACGATACAATGCGCTACTCAATGATGAACAGAGGGCTTTCTGCCATTCCATCTACCAGTTCAAACAAGGAGATATACACGGAATCGAGTTCTTTAAAACGTGTATGAATGCCTTGCAACTGAAAAAGAGACCTTACCATATAATGTTCATGCCGTGTAGCAACTGGATAAAATACGGTCAACGGTTCAAACGGCTCGACTGGTACATCGGAAAGCACCGACAGGATTTAACTTCAGGACTGTACGACGTTGATATTTGCGATGCACGAGAAAGCCTGCATGAGGCCAAAGGTGGAGAGAAGCGTATCCTCGAACGAAACTACCTCATTACTGGAAAAATCAAAGGGAAAGAGATTATCATCATAGATGATGTGCTGACAACCGGGCAAAGCGTGGTGGATTACAAGGAAGAGATAGAACGGTGCGGTGGCAAAGTAGTGGCGGCTATCTTCTATGGCAAGACGCTCTCCATGCCTTCGATGCTCCTTGTACAAATACACGTCTGGGGCAACCATATTGCCCATATTATTGAACGGATGACAAAGTAACCGGAACGTTTTCAGCCCTTTTCACTTCTCTTTTACAAACCTGCCAATGCTGATATACACTCCTGCCGGATGGATTGGATATAATCGAATATAAGCGAGGGGCTGATACTCCTGCCATTGAGTTTGCAGGTGATATGCAGGTGTTCGCCGGTGCTGCGTCCTGTGGAGCCGGTAATGCCAACCACATCACGAGGATGAACTATTGCCCCTTTGACGATAAGAATTTTAGAGAGATGACAATAACTGACGGTGTACCTACCATGCCGCAAGGTTACATACTTGCCGGAAGTCTTGTCCTGTCCGACCTTCACGACCACACCCTCCATCATGGCCATCACCTTGTCGCCACGTGCGCGCAAGTCCAGTCCGCCATGAAATTTACTCTTTCCCGTAAACGGGTCCTTACGGTAGCCATAAGGCGAAGTGACCTTGATATAACGTAACGGGTAACTTACACTCAAGTAACGATCCATCCACTTTTTCTTATCCATATCTGCGGATACCGGGATACCTGTTGAAACTTCCTGTACGGAAATCTCGCTTTCGGATGCCGGTTCCGCTTGGTCTACCCCCATATCCAATACCTCCATCTTGTAGCGTGTTGGGGTAACGGCAACGGTATTGAATTGTGCTTTGGCTGGCGTGATACATAATGAGACACCCGTCATCATCAATAATAAAATCTTTCTCATGGCAGCAAAGTTAGCACGCTCTTCTTATGGTCTGTCCATTGCCGAACTGTTTTTTCTCCAAATATAACTATTTAATCAATTTTGAATATGATTATTTGCGAAAAATCATATTCAAAACATTAAAAATACCACTTTATAATCACTTATAAAGAAATGTTTTAGTCATCAGATAAGAAATCGCTCTATAATTTGCTGAGTATAATTTTAATAACATCGTTACAGAATATGAAAAAAGAACAATTTGAGTTCAACGAACTGCCTTATCCGACATTGGCCCGCTTTGGGCTTACCCAAGAAATGATTGAAGATTTGCCCCTGTGTATCCTGAAAGAAATCGGGAAAGGCGGCTACTCGCCGGTACTGCCCATGCGTGTCACTAACGAGAATGGCGAAGTAATCGAGAGTCGCAGTCGGTTTGCCTTTATCCGTATGGATAGCGGCGAGGTGGATGTGGTCTTTTATCCCACACTGAAGTCGTCACCACTGGAATGCTACAACGAGGAGCAGCAAAAACAGTTGCTTGACGGCAAATCCATCATTGCAGACGTGGCTATGGCGGACGGACGACGCAGTAAAGCTTTCGTGCAAATCGACGAGGAAACAAAACAGGTGATGTATGTTCCGACACCCATCATCGCCCGTAACCTGAAAGTGCTGGCAGAGGTAATGCACTTAGGTACAGTAGAAGTAAACGGAATGCAGCATGGTGAACCTCTGACGGTGGCAGTGGATGGCGAACCTGTCACGGTAGGCATCGACCTTCACAACAAGACGGCATCCGTTTCTGCGCAGGTGACGCGCAGAAATGGAAAGAGCAACCCAAGCGTGAATGGGATAAGTACACCTTCGGTTGCTACGGTTGTTGGGTGATGGATGATGACGGCAATCTCGACTACGTTCCAGAGGAGGAATACACCGAAGAACTGTGGAACGAACAGAAGAAAAGCGGTGAGCGTAACCGAGCGGCAGGTATTCACAAATAAGACCTATTTAATATAAGCGTATGGCACAACAGAAATATTATCCCGAAGAGATTCTCGTCGAGAAGATGCAGAGCGGCGAATACGGCTGGCTCGATTACATCAACCATTTTTCTGCCGAGTGGCAGGAGGAGTACGCCCATTACTGTGAGGAAAAAGGACTCACGGTCTGCGAAGATTCTGCCGCCGGGTTTGTCCGTTTCAAAGACGAACAATTGGAAGCGGCTATGAAATACGGCAACGCATAACAAGTAACCATCATAACATCAGACTATGACGATACGAACAAATACTAATCCTCGGCAGATGGACTTGCAACCCGAAATGCGCAATCTACTGATGCGTAACGGACTTCAAGCCCATGTCGCATTTGACGGAGGCGGCTACCGGCTGATTGTGCAAGGGCATGATTCACCGTTATTGGTCTATCCTATAACAGAACGACAGATGTTGGCTCTGACGGACTTGGGGAACGAATACGGCCAACAAGAAAGCCTACAACATACTCACGAGTATCATAGGAAAAGACTTCTATATGCCGAAAAATTTCGTCCATGCCCGCAATGCCAACGGTCGCGTGGCGATGGGGCTACATGGCTACCGCATCGGTATCGGTGAGTACGGACACATGGGGCGACTGGGTATGCCCCCTCCATTCCTTGGTTGGACACCACGCGAACAGTGGGGTTTCCACCTACGCAGAGTTGGTGGGCAGCTTTTCTTTCCGGGGCCATCCATCGTACCCGAACGCCCAGACGGGCGCATGAAGCCCGGCGAACTGCAATCGGGTGGCTACGGCTTTTACTACAAAGGCGGTCAACAGGAGCAACCCATTGTACAGCAAGATGTATTGAAGAACTTGCAGGAGGTCATTACACCGCTTGTCAGCCGTCCGCGCAGCAAGGAACCGGCACAAGCATACAAGGAGTTGATTGCTTCACCAGTCTATTTTTCCAACGAGAAATGGTCGGAGTGCCTTACTTCGCACGGTCTTATCGTGGATATGGAACGGAGGACACTGACCGTACAATCGGAAAGTGTCAATGCCGATATGGTCTATGACCTGACGGAAGAAGAAGTGAAAAAACTGGCTACCGCATCCATCGAGGAACAACCTGTAGAGAAACGGTTGGATCTGCTGAACGGCATTATCGGAGCGGACTTTGCCGATAAAGTAACGATGGAACAGCTCAACAGCGAACAACGCATCAGTATCGGCCTGCATCCCGAAGTGCGGCATGAACTGGAAGAACGGCAGCGGCAGGAACAAGAATTATTCATGCAGCAAGAAACTCCGATGCGGCAGGAATACATACAGGGCAGTATCGGTGCGGCCGTGGACGGGCGTGACCTGCAACTACTCAACGAAAGCAAAGGCTGGTATCGTGAGGAGAAACATGGCCGGGAAGTAGAGGTCAGTGACATTGCCGTGCAACCGGCACAGACGGAGGGTAAATACAAGATGTCCGCTGTTATTGACGGACAGGTCATCAGCCACGAAATCAGCCAGAAAGACTACGACAAGTTTCTTGCTGTGGATGATTACCACCGGATGAAACTTTTTTCGAAGATTTTCAACGGAGGTGGATATGAAGACACGTCCTGAAGCGAACAAGGGGCTTGGCGTGAAGATATTCGCTGCCCTTACCGCCGGTGCTGTGGTGGCATCGGAAGTCGCACATGGCTTCCATCACCACCACTCTCCGGAGTTCTATGGCGAACGTTTCAGCGGACCGCCACATCCATACTTCAAGCCCGGCGTAGATACACCGAGAGATGTGGCCATCCGTAATTTCGAGGCACAGATGAATCAAGATATTAATGAAATGAGAAGAGGGAGGTAAACCTATGAGAGACGGAGACCTTACATACGATGACTTTCTGCAACGACTAAACATCCAGGACGTATTGATTGACGCAGGGTATCACCTGAACCGTCGTGACGGTCTGCGCTATCCCTCGTATGTTCGTTTGGACAGCGACGGCAGACGTATCCGTGGTGACAAATTTATTGTGACACAACAAGGAAAATGTTGTTTCCACGCACAACAACAGAAAGTTTATAACATCATTTCCTTCATCAAGGAGCATCCGCACTTTTTCACGGAGTACCATGCGGGTATGTCTCCGGACAGACTGGTGAATCTTGTCTGTAACAGATTACTGAACATTCCTGTCACTGAACGGAAAACCCGAATAGTGAACCCTAAACGAGATGTAAAGCCATTTGACATAGCGGATTAACGACATTCATAAGTTCAATCCGCAGAATCGGGAAACGCAGAAAAAATTTTATCCTTATTTTAAAAGCCGAGGTATCGACCTTTATACACAATATGCCTTCCATCGGCATTTTTATCTGGCTACGAAACATCGGGAGGACGGTGCGACCTACACGAACCTGTCCTTTCCACTAACCTGCCCAAAGGCGACGGAGCGATTGTGGGACTTGAAGAACGAGGACGTGCCCGTATGGACGGGAGCGGCAGCTACAAAGGCAAAGCCGCAGGGAGCAATTCAAGCGAGGGACTGTGGATTGCCAGCCCTGCCCGCACTTCTCTCACCTCCGCCAAACATATCTATTGGTTCGAAAGTGCTTATGATGCGATGGCATATTACCAACTTCATCAGGCACAGAACAAGGATCTGCGAAAGGCGGTATTCATCTCTACCGGAGGGGCACCGAGCCAGCAGCAATTCAAAGGAGCGATAAAAGCAACTCCCCATGCCTCACATCATCTTTGCTTCGATCATGACCGTGCCGGACAAGTCTATGCTATCCACTTTGCTCTCACTCATGCAGGCTGGAACTTCTCCACCTGTCTGTCACAAACCGGCAGACTGATTGTACAGAACAACAGCAAAGACTATTCACAGTATGAAATAGAACTTGAACCATTCAATTTTGAAAAGATTACAGCCATTCTGGGTATAAATGATGCAAAACAAAATTTGAAGAATGGGGAGCGTGACGACATGGGAATTGGTGACGGCTATCTACAGGAAATGAGAATGGTTTGTATGGATGAGTACGAAATGGCTCGTGACGAAGGTTCTGCCAGTGAGGAAGAATTAGAGAAAATGAGAAGCAATCTGGAAGCCATCGAAAAAGCGATTGATGCTTCCATTTCCGGTCCGGAAGCTACAGGATGCATCTTGTATGAATCTGCCGCAGAGGGTTATAAGGATTGGAACGACCAGCTACTCGGCAAACGGATAAAACCAGAGAAGGACAACCTTGACGATTGGGAGATCAGCGGTAAAGCCACGCTGAATCATGCCTTGTCCGATTTGCCCGAAGTCAATCCGGAACATATCCGAAACGGATTATACGACGAAGCAGACCATGAGGCTGTGCGAAAGCGTCTTGAACGTGCGGACAGAGTAATATTCTCCTTTGAAACCAATGACCAAGGAATGTCAGATAAGGGTTTTCAGGAAATGTACAAGATACGGGAAGAACTTGCCCGGTTGGAAGTGGATATAACCAATTCTCTTTCCGGAATGAGAGAAGACTTTCATTCCCGTTTTCACCGATAATCCATAAAACCTATGCAGAGAACTTGTCACAAAACCATTGTCATCCATCCACATACCGGGCAATTTATCATCAACGAGCTGCCCACTCTCGTGCTGTGCGGCACTGTATGGGTGTACGGAGGCATGGAAGGGCTGCCATTGACAGCTATTGCCACAGTTAATTGCCTTGATGCTCTCGTTACTGTTACTCTACCGTTATCTCTACCTGCGGCGAATCCGTTATTGCATCGGTACGGAACAACTTGTCAGCGAATACGGTATTATCCGTCGCAAAGTAGATTATATGGAGCTATATCGTATCGTGGATTTTCAAGAGCACCAAAGCCTGCTGCAACAATTTTGTGGGCTGAAAACCGTACGTATCCTTTCAATGGACAGAAACACGCCCCGTCTTGACCTGATCGGTATCTTTCATAGGGACGACCTCGTGTCAATTATCCGTGAACGGGTAGAAACTAACAAACGAAAAAAGGGAATATATGAAATCACGAATCATTAGTCTGGGGCTGGTTGCCTCGCTGGTATGCCTGCTTCCACAGGTGGCAGAAGCCCAAATTGCGGCTTCCAATCCGTTGGAATGGACTGCATTGGCCGAAGGTAACGAACTGATAAACGGGCAGATTGAAAAACAAATAAAGGGACAGACACAAACAGCCTTGCTCCAAAACAGCATCGCTACCGAGTTCAACCAAATCCACAAGTGGGAGAAGCAGTACAACAGTTACCTCAAGACAGCAAGCGGTTACGCTTCATCACTGAAAGCCTGTACGCATCTCTACAATGACGGTGTGCGGATTTTCCTCACGCTGGGGAAATTAGGCAAGGCCATCCAAAACAATCCGCAGGGCATTGTGGCCAGTATGAACATGAACAACCTCTATATAGAAACAGCAACGGAACTTGTCTCTGTTTTTACATTGCTGAATGACGCTGTGGCCAAAGGTAGCAACGAAAACATGCTTACGGGGGCAGAACGCAGCAAGACGCTATGGGCGTTGAACGACCAACTATCGGATTTTAGCCGGAAGTTGCATCTGCTCTATTTGAGCATACGGTACTATACTTTCAATGATGTGTGGAACAACGTAACGGCAGGAATGCTTGACCGTGACAACGGTGAGGCAGCTCGTATGGCTCTGTCCCATTGGCACAGGGCGGCAGCTCTCGTCCGATAAAATATATCAGTTATGAAATGGACAATTTGGATAAGTATATTACTGCTGTGTCTTACCGGTATCGGTGAGGTACAAGCGCAGAATGACCCTGTACTGGCCGGAATGATTGCAGTATATACCGAAAAGGCAGAGAAGGAGCTGAAGAATCAGGAAAAGGTCATGCTGATGCAGACCACCGGACAATATTTGGACAAAAGAAGAAGTGCAGGCGACAACAGACCTGCAACGAGAGTTTAATAACTATCTAAACTCTTTCCGGTCAATAGTCTGCTATGCGGCGCAAACTTATGGGTTCTATTATGAGGTATCGAGCTGACAGACAATATGGCGACTTCACCAAACAATTGAAGCGAAGTCCAGCCAATACGCTTGCCGTAGCCCTATCCACACAGCGCAACAAGATTTATAGGGAACTGATGATGAACAGCGTGGAAATTGTGAACGATATACGCACAGCGTGCCTTTCGGAGAACAAGATGACGGAAAAAGAGCGTATGGAAATTGTCTTTGGCATCCGTCCAAAGCTCAAAACAATGAACACAAAGCTGCAACGACTGACCAAAGCGGTAAAGTACACGACAATGGGCGACATTTGGCGGAAAATCGACGAGGGTGCACATCCCGAAGCCGATAAACGTAGTATCGTGGACGCAGCCAAGCGACGTTGGCGACAGATTGGAAAGAATGTAAGACCTTAAAAATGTAATGATATGGGAATTTGGGATTCAATATTAAAATATGGCGGCAAAGCAGCAAAAGCTACCGGAAGAAGTATGGGACATGCTGCACTGCATCCTTCACAAACCTTACGGGGCACAGGACAAGCCGTCAAGACCGCAGCCATCGGCGGTGCAGTCGGTTATGTGGGTTGGGAGAAACTAACCACAGATAAGAGCGTGGTACATATCGTAAGCGATGCGGTCATAGGGAAATCGGCTACGGATACCCTTGCAGATGCAGCGGACGGTGTGCGAGAACTGACAAGCAAAGCCGGAGAAGCAGTCGGTTCCGTCAGCGGTACGGTAGCCGGCATAGACTCAAAACTGGGTGGAGTATCGAATTTTCTACGGCAAGTCTCCAATGGCGGAGTTTCCGATATGTTCGGTAACTTTTTCCGTAATCTCGGACAGGGTAACGTGTCGGGATTGAGTATAGCGGGACTGGTCGCAGCAGCATTTCTTATATTCGGACGCTTCGGCTGGCTGGGCAAGATTGCCGGTGCATTTCTCGGCATGATGCTTATCGGCAACAATGCCGGTATTTTCCGCACACCTGATACGAGAAGCATACAACGAATACAGACACCCGCTCTTCCCGTTGAAGAACAGACGAATAGCGGAGGGATGAAAAGATAAGAATAAGAATACGAATCAAATATAATCACATAATGAAATATACAGAAGAAATGATCCTGCAATCCGAAAGTGGATACTGTATGCCTTTTGAAGAACGGAAGGGCAAGGATGTGAAACTATCGCTCGGCTACGGCGAACAAACCGATCCGACAACGGGCAAAACATATTTTCATCATGGCGTCGACTTCGATGTACGGTGCTACACGCTGGCGGCTGTCGCCAGCGGTATCGTGTCAGGTATAGGCAATGACCCTATACTCGGCATCTGCCAAACTATACGCTATGGGGAGTATGAAGTGACCTATGGGCATTTGTCAAATGTCTTCGCCCAGTTCGGACAGCGTGTCAAGGCCGGACAGACTGTAGCTTTAAGCGGTGACAAGCTGCATATCGGGATACGCTTCAAGGGTGAGGAACTGAATCCGCTGGAAATTTTTCTTAACCATGCTGTATGGGAATATCCAAGCATTGTGTCATGCTGATGGAGGCGAAGCGGCAACATCTCCCAACATGGAGATGGCACTGACCACCGATTACGAGCAGGACAGACAGGAAATAGAGGAATTGATGCTACGTTTCCTGCCCTACTACATGGAAGACTTACAGCGTGGTGCATACCGACTTCCTCCACATACGGAGCAGTCACTCCGCCATGTCTTTACAATGGGAGCAGTCAAAGAATATTTCTATGAAAATATGCCAAGTATATCCAACCCACTCGGACTGGGACATAAAGCAATGCCGCTTGCTTGTAAGGTGCAGAACCTACTCATTGCGGACTTCCTGCATTACCTTGCCCTACGGCATGGCGTGTACTTATCGACGATGGGCGATGATGTAAAAAAAAACTCTACGACGAAGCCCTGACCCATAGTGGTATCATTGACCCACTGGCAGAATTAGACATAGACATCCAGAGCTTTGACATACCGAGAGCAGTCACGGTATATCCTGACCGGGCCGGTGTGCGCTGGTGGACCAAAGCATGGTTCAATAACCGGGAAGAGGGCGAAGCATCGGTGGAGATTGAGCGAGAACAAGCGATACGCTTCATTCACGACAACATCGAGAAGGATGTATGGCTGGAAGAAGTTTTATCCCAAACAGATGGAAATTTACCACAACGCCATCGAGCAGACAAAAGAGCAATTATTAATGAATAGAATAGGATAAACATATAATACACTATGGACGGAATCAAGCATAGCGGACGGTTTGCAGAAATGGAACGCCTCGTGAACGACTATTTCAACTGCCATATCGCACCCATCATGTCAAAAACGCGGACTGACCTCATACGGAATCAGGGAGAGGAAATGAAAGAATATTCCACCTCTTTAGGTGGTATTCTCAGTATGATGGCATCTTCGGCACAACCAATGAGCGACCCCTATCAAGCACTCAAGGTCACAGGCGAATGGAACTCCAAAACAACAGAGGACTATATCGAGATGTGCAAGACGGAGATTACCGGTTCCGAGGAAATGCAGCAAGACCTTGCGTATATGGCCGGGCAGTGGCGGGATACCGTCGTGCAGGAAATCGGAAGGGCACGTTACAATGAGTTGTCAGAACAGCTCGGTTGTGACCTCGCCTATGCCTATATGGACCACCGGATAGAGGAACTGATGATTGACCGGTTGGTGAAAGAACGTATGCCCAAGTCTTCCGCTGACTACATCATCCGAAAGGCTGCCGAATCGAGTCTGCTGGGATTATCGCAGACGTTAAGCCGTTCACCGCTGACCGATGAAATAGAGGCACGAGGCGAAGCAGCTTACCGCCCGAACAGATGGGAAAAAGGTACGGGATGGATGTTGGGTACAGCCGCAGATACCCTGATGATGGGTGGTACTGGTTCATGGACGGCACTGGCAAAGTTTACCGGTGCAGATGTGGCTATTGCAGCCATCACCAATCATTTTGAAGGCAAGAAGCCTGATACCCTTTCAGTAGAACAGTGCATCAGTAAAGGAGTGTTCGGCAGAGACAGAAACGTATTCGACGATTTTCGCAAAGAGGCAGCCCAAATACAAATCAAAGAGAACACGGCGATTGGTACAGACAACAAGCAACTGAAAAAGAAAATCCCTGTCATGGACTTTGGCTTCATGGAATGGACACAAAACCAGAATAGCGGTTTATTGTGGCCGAATGTACAGAGCAAGGAAGAACAGAAATATGAGGAACGGTACAAGGATGTGCCGATTGTTGTTGCTCCCGGACAGGAAGAAGCCTACTTGCAGTCTTTGGAACAATGTGACAAAGCGAAAAGGTCAGGACAGAACAGGATGAAATTATGAAAGAAGAGAAGCATGAAACTGTTGTTCCTGCCAATGATGCGGAACAACATGTACAAACGATACAAAGTGCGCAAGTAGCACAGGGAAACGGAAACGGTTGGGGCGGACTGCTTGGTATGCTGGGACTGGATGGCATAGGTAATATCACAGGCAATCTCGGTTATGTAATGGCCATGCTCCCTGATGTTCTACTGGGAATATTCACAGGCAAGACAGAATCATTGCATTTGGAAGACAATATGTTACCGATAGCGAGCATTGTGGCGGGTATGTTTGTGCGTAACCCGTTGCTGAAAATGCTCCTGATAGGCCTGGGAGGTATGAACTTGTTGAATAAGGCAGGACACGAAGCCTTGAAAGAACGAACAGAGGGAAAACTGAACGTAACAAATGAGAACAATGTGCAGTACCGACGCTATACAAATGAAACTCTGAACCCACGTATAGTAAACCCTGTATTGCAAGATAGTACGTTGATTGCCACGATAGACCGAGTACCGTGTACCATCCAGTTGTCACCGATTGTAGCAGAAGCCTACCGTACCGGGGCATTGCCTTTGAACACGCTGGCAAATGCTGTCCTTGCCAAGAACGACCAGCTTCGCCAGGCTGCCGCACGGAATTATGAGGACGGAAAACTGGAAACCATCGTGCGCCCACGGGGTATTCAATAATCCTATAATCAAATAAACGATATGAAAGAAAAATCGCAAATCGAAAAGAAAGCCGAGGAAAAACAAATCACCTTGCTTTCTACGGCTTTGAGTGAAGCCTCGAATGCCGGTGGACACTGGCTCAACGCATCAGGAAAGGGATACCCGCGCCTCTATCCAAAGGGTGTTTCTGTCAGCGCATTCAATGCACTATTCATGACGCTGCATTCTGATAAAAATGGATGCAAAACCAACCAGTTCACGCTATTCAGCGATGCCAAGCACAAGGAGCCTCGGTGCGTGAGAATGAACAAGGCGTTCCATTTTTGTTTTTATAATTGGAACAAGTACGTTCACCGCAATAATCCAGAACAGGTTATCAGTCGTGATGACTACATGAAACTGTATGAAGAGGAACAAAAATTATATAAAGGTGTACATAACCGTGAAATTCGCACTTTGTTCAACATTGACCAGACGACACTACCCTACGTGGATAAGGAGCGATACGAAACGACGTTGCGGCGGTATGGAAGTGCAGTGGAAAGAGGATATACGGAAGCTGACAACCGACGGTTGCATATTCAATTCAACGACTTCCTACTGAGGATGCGAGACAACCTTGTGCCTGTTCGTTTGGATGGAAGCGGTGTACCCCACTACGAAACAGATAAGGATGCGGTCTATATGCCGCGACAAAGAGAGTTCAGACATTATCACGACTATATAACAGGAAGCCTTGCGGCAAATCGTGAGTGCTACCGGACACCAACAACGGTTAGCGCGTGAAGGTATGGTGATGAAGAACGGTGTGGCTCCTCGGAGGATGCTGTCAGACAGGAACGGTTGGTAGTGGAACTGGCTTCAGGGATTAAAATGTTGGAACTGGGGTTGCCAGCACGGTTGTCTGAAGAAAGTCTGAAGACAGTGGAATACTGGTGCCGGGAGCTGAAAGAGAACCCGAACTTGATGGACGCTCTCGAAAGTGACGTGAACAATGCCATCGAAGTAATCAATAAAGCGGAACGGGGCGAGAAAATCGAATACGCCACCATGCGCAACCGGCGAGACACTTCAACCATGCAGGAGCAAATGCCCAAACATTATTTTGTGTCGAACGAGATTCGGCAGCATCCGGATAAAGAAACGAAAAAAATTGTGCTTGTTATTGATCCACAGGCAAAAACCGCAGATGTAATTCTTCCTGCAGGGGCTTCTACAGAGGTAGATAACGAGATACCGGGAATGAACAAGGGACGTATCATGCGAGCGTTGCAGAAAGATGGAATCGAGCAGGTACGCTTCTACAATACGGATGGTGCATTAGGTTATCGACCCGATGACAGTTATTTTGCCGAGAAGATGATTATGCTGGCCCGGCTGAAGAACTGGGCGATGGAGAAGCTCTCCACACTGGACGTGGCGTCAGCGGTCAAACAGGCGAATGAGATCGGATTTGACACGTAGAGATGATTCAAGATGATAAGAAACGATGGGCACTTTATATCAAACCCGAAAATAAGAGCGGATATAGCATCTATCCTGATAAAGAAGATATAAACCGCTTCTTTTCAACACTCAAGCAAGCGATGGATAACATCGGTAAGGTTCGGATGGAACTGGCGCACAAGTATTATGCGCTGGCCGAGGTCAAACCTGACCTGAAGGTGGATTTGTTCAGCAGCGAAATGCCGGAAATAGACTTGAACCGTATCCAGCGTGTTTCGGTTTTCAAAACCAAACAAGACGGCATACAATGCGTCGCAACTATTGATGGGCAGAAACAGCCTGCCCGAAGTGTCACTCCACAACAGTGGCAGCGGATGTGGATAGCGGAAGAGCGTGACAGCTACAAACGTCATTTGGCAGCTACCTTATTCGCAGACGTACTACAAAAAGGACAATCGCAGGAGGCACACACCGGAGAGAAACAACAGAAAGAAGCAGAGTTGTGGCCGATAGAAACGGTAGCGCAGGAACGGACGGAATCAGACAACAAGGGTATTTCACCGGAACGGCAGTTGTGGG
>ENA-OQDU01000011-OQDU01000011.1-human-gut-metagenome-genome-assembly--contig:-NODE-11-length-20354-cov-1.050625_pt1 | contig 20354 bp, 23 predicted proteins | sample MGYA00242789_ERZ504623 | MGnify/ENA primary metagenome ERZ504623 (study PRJEB26092, sample SAMD00036335) | human gut metagenome | host: Homo sapiens | study: EMG produced TPA metagenomics assembly of... | reverse complement strand
GCTGGGTGGATAGCCGTCACGGCCACCCCCTGCGGCCGGCACTCCAGCACCACCGGTTCGCCGGAGAGGTCGTCGGCAGGCAACAATCCGCGGTCGTCACGGAACCGGCACACGACAAAGGTACGGCCTTCGGCATCCGGAACGACATAGTAACGCACCGTATAGGTCGTCACGGAACGTTTTCCGAAAAACAGTTCGAGGTATTCGTTCTCCATGCGGTCTATCCGTTCCACCGCCGTGGCGAGCCCGGCCCCATAGACCGTCTCGGCATAATCGCCCGTAATGAGCTCCGTCCGCCTGCTGCGCAGGTCGAATATCGTTTGGGCGGCATCCCTCGCCGCATTCTCCAGGCTGCTGCCGGAGGCGCTGCGGCGGTCGGGAAGTACCCGCGGGAACTCCTCCGCGCTGCCCGTATCGGCGTATATTTCCGTATGGGGAGCAGGTATCGGACCGGGATTCAGGTCGCGAGTCACGACAGGGTCGTAACGGCTGACGGCCGCCGAACGGAGCGTATAGGTCTCCTTGTCGGCGAGCGGCGCTATCACCCCGAAATACTTCTGGGCGAAACGGGCGTACGGCCCGGTCACGACGCTCTCGCGGGCCACCGTAATATCGACCACCACGGTCGTCTGCGGCATGGCATAAACCCGCCGGCCATCCGGCATCACCGCATCGCCTACGGGAGCCACGTCGAGCACCTGTCCGTAAGCCGTACCCGTACAAACCGCCAAAGCGGCTGCAGCGAACATCATCCTAATCTTTCCCATATCTCATGCTTTTTTGTATGTCTGTCGTCCTCTCCGGCGCACTGCGCACCGGAAAACAAGCAGTACAAATCTAACGTTTTTTTGAGGGAAATAAAAACTGTCGGCGGGAGTTTCAAAAGCGCAGATAGAAATCGCCCGTCAGCCTGCGGTACTCATCCGTATAGCTCCCAGAGCCCTCGCCTGTCTCTATTGTCAGGGTGTCTTCGACGGGCATCGCCCCGCAGCTTCCGGCGAAAGCGAATTCGAGCAAGACGCGCTTGGGAGATATTCCGGGAAGGGTAAAGACACGTGTACGACGGTTCAGTCCGAACCCGGCGACGCGGGCCCCGGCGAGAAAACGCTCCTCGCTGTCGGCCGGCAACACCACCGAAAAGAGACCCTCCGGCGCCAACAGACGGGCAGCATGCTGCAGCAGTTCACCATAAGGGAGCGAAATCGGCGTGGCGAGCCACCTGCGTCCCGCATGGGGAGAGGGCAGCGAATCCACGAACCACGGCGGATTGGAAACGATATGGTGATAAAGCAGTTCGGGAGGGACTGTTGCCGACTCTCCTTCTTCGGAACAGTCTCCGGCAGCAGTCTCTTCACCGCCATCCGGTACGCTCGCCACGTCCCTGCCGCCCCACAGGGGTTCCGACACCCCGGGACGGAAAATCCCGATTCCGCAGCGATACACCCTGACCGCATGACTCCACGGTGACGATGCGGCATTGGCCGCGGCCTGTACCGCTCCCGCACCATCCACCTCCACGGCATCGACGGTCGCCCCACCGGGCACATCCTCCGTGCGCTGGGCGAGCATCAGAGCTATCACCCCCCGTTCCCGTACCGATATCCAGATAACGCGCAGGCCCGGCAGCACCCGTGCCCACGCGCCGAGCAACACGCCGTCGGTACCCACTTTCATGGCCGTATCCGACTGCTCCACGACGAACCGTTTGAACCTAAACCAACTGTTGGACATTCCACAAACCGGCAACCGCCCTCCCCGGGCCGAAACCGTTCCTGCATTTAATAATACGTTATCTTTCTCTCCTCTATCCGGTACGGCACCCGTTCCCCGCCTTCGGCCATACGATACACCGTCCGGAAGGTCCAATTACCCGCGCCGTCGAATACGGTATAGGTCATCTCGGCAGAACCGGCCGCCGCGCCGTTCACGAACCTCTCCACCCTGACCGGATTGCCGTTTCCATCGTAGGAATATTTCAGCACCTCCGTACCGTCGGCCGCCGTCCGCTCCTGCCTTACCGGCAATCCCCGCTTGTAACGGGTTCGGAACGTCACGCTGCCATCCCCGCCGACCGCCACGCTCTCGGACCGGTTCCTCCTCCACTCGGTACGCTCTTCCGACACTTCATTTCCCTCCTCGTCAAAGGTGCGGCGCACATGACACCGGCCGTTCCATTCGAATTCGACCGTCCGGTCGCCGCCGTAACGAACCGAACGGGACACGATACGTTCCGGCCTCCCGCTGCCGTCATAGACGAACTCTTCCCATTTCACCACATGGCCGCCGCACAGATACTCCGTACCGGTGACATATCCCCTTTCATCGAAACGGTACGAACAGCACGACTGCATATCGTCTACCCGCGACCCTTTCGTTACCGTTCCGCCGCACGCCTTGGCTTCATAGGCCGATACATCAAGTGACCTCACGTTCCCCCCGAAGCCCCATCCTTTCAAGGCTGTTCACCGCATCGCCGCCGGAACATCCGGCGAAAGCCGCCACAACGGCCGCCATGCACACGTTCCGGAATCCATTGACGACACTCTGCATGATACCTCCATCGTTTAACGTTATACATCAATATCTCTACACAATCTCCCGACCCGCCATCGGAATCTCCGCAAAACGGTGCGACGGACACTCCACGGGCCACGTACAGGCGGCAAACCGTCTGCCTACCGGAGATAGCCGGCGATGCCCGCACCGAAGAGCGCAAAATCATACTTCACAGGGTCGTCCGCATCCAGAGCGCGCAGCGCCTCCGTCACCTCTTCGACAGCCCTCCAGTCGTTCTGTCTCCGCTGCAGCAACCCGAGAGCACGCGCCATCGCTCCGCTGTGGACATCGAGCGGCAGATAGAGAGCCGAAGCAGGTATGCGTTTCCACATCCCGAAATCCACGCCGCGGCCGTCGTCGCGCACCATCCAGCGCAGATACATGTTGAGTCTCTTGCAGGAGGCTTTCCGTTCAATGGAGGAGACGTGTTTTTCGCAGCGGACGGGATGGTCACAGGCGAAAAACTCACGCCGGAATTCGGCAAGCACGATACGCAGGTCGCCCGTCGCGGCATAACGTTCCTCGAAAAATTGGCCGATGCCGCCCCATACGGTACAAAGTCTGCGCAGTGCCAGAACGAACGCAATGAAATCCGTTCCGTTGAAAGTACGGTGCACGAAATGTCCGAGCGGCCGCAGCTCCTCCGGCGAAGCGTGCAGCGTGAATTCGTAAGGCGCCCCGTCCATCAACTCCATCATGCGCCGGCCACTCCTCACGATGGCCCGACGGTTGCCCCACGCGACAGTCGCCGCCAGAAAACCGGCTATCTCCCTGTCCTCGCGCCCCGTAAAGAGATGGGGTACGGACACGGGGTCGTTCTCTATGAAATCCGCCGTGTCGTACCGGTCGTAAAACGCATCGAGCAGCTCCTTCAAAACCTCTTTCTCCATCCGTCACCGTCCATTCTTCCGCGAAGGTACTCAAAAAGCCCTACACCGACAACGGTACGCAAGAGACCCCCGAATGAAAATACCCAAATACGGCAGGCGCCGGACTTTTACAAGTCCGGCGCCTGCCTCGGTACTCCATACCAGAATCGAACTGGTATTTGCAGAATGAGAATCTGCTGTCCTAACCGTTAGACGAATGGAGCGGTTCTCTGCAAATCCGGGATTGCCTCCCGAAAGCGGGACAAAAATAGAACAAATATCCGAAACCGCCAAACAACTCGCAAAAAAATCGGCATCTCCTCCCTGCGGCAGGCGCTTTCCCTCTTTGTACCGTCTGCACCAACCGCTGCCGCACACTGTCCCCGACTCCTCTCGTTCTCCCTCAGAGCCGCCCAATCCGCCTTACCGCCCGACGTACCCGGCGGCTTTCTGCAACCCGTTCCCACCCCGAACGACTGCTGTCAGACCATTTTCAGCCCCACCACAGAAGCTATCAGCGTACAAATGAAAAAGAGACGTGCGAAGGAGACCGGTTCATGGAAAAACACGATGCCGAGCACGACCGCTCCCACAGCCCCGATACCCGTCCACACGGGATAGGCGGTACTGACGGGCAGCGTATGCACGGCCTTTGCAAGCAACAGCATGCTGATGACCACACAGGCGAGAAAGCCCGCTCCCCACAGATACCACTCCGTACCCGCAGCCTCTTTCATCTTACCCAGACAGAATGCGAAACCCGACTCAAAAAGTCCGGCAACAATCAGAAGAAACCAATCCATAAATCCTGTATTGTACGATTAAACAATCCGACGGGCAAAGTTATCCCGTTTCCGCCGCAACCCTCTTTACATTTGATAAGAAAACACCGGACAACGCTTTCCGAGAGATATTCCGTACCTTTGAAAAGAAATACGAACCCGACCATGGAACTGCAGGAGATACTCAACGCCATCTACCGGATACCGGAAGCCTCGGCCGACCGGCTCGCATCCTGTTCGGTACGAATCGACCGGCCGAAAGGGTGCCGCATACTGGAGGCCGGAAAGGTCGAAACGGACCTCTTCTTCATCGCACGGGGGATTGCCAGAGCCTATATTCCGAAAGGGGACAGAGAGATAACGTTCTGGATAGCCAGGAAGGCACCGCTATCGTATCGTTGAGAAGCTACGTATGCAACGGAGCGGGATATGAAAGTGTGGAGCTGATGGAAGACTCCTCGCTGTACCGCCTTAGGCGCAACGACCTCGACACCCTCTACCGCGAAGATATCCACATAGCCAACTGGGGCAGGAAATTCGCCGAATCGGAATTCCTGCGGACGGAAGAGAGGCTCATCCCCCTGCTTTTTACGACGGCCTCGGAACGTTACGAACTGCTGCTGACACAGCATCCCGACCTGTTGCAGCGCATGCCGGCGTGGAGTGCCTGGCTACCTATTTGGGCGTCACTCCCGTCAGTCTGAGCCGCATCCGGGCGAAACGGAAATAAAAACGAAAAGCGGACACCCGTCGCCGGGTATCCGCCTCTATCGAACTCCGTCTCCGAACTATTCGTTCACCGGAGTAACGCTCACGTAAGACCTACCGTTGGTTTTCTTCACGAAAGCCACCGTTCCATCCACGAGGGCGAACAGCGTATGGTCTTTACCCATGCCCACATTCTCACCGGGGTTATGTACGGTACCCCGCTGGCGTACGATGATGTTGCCCGCCTTTGCGAACTCGCCGCCGAACAATTTCACTCCGAGCCGCTTGCTTTCCGACTCACGACCGTTCTTAGAGCTACCTACTCCTTTCTTGTGTGCCATCTTCTGCGAATTTTAGGTGTTAAGCGACTGTGATGTCTTCGATGAGTACCTGGGTAAGGTACTGACGGTGTCCGTTCTTCACCTTGTACCCTTTCCTGCGTTTTTTCTTGAACACGATAATCTTGTCGTCCTTGAGGTGACGTACTATCTTCGCGCTCACGGAAGCTCCTTCTACACAGTGAGCCTACCTTGACCTGACCGTCGTTATCCGTTAGCAGGACTTTGTCGAAACTCACGGAGGAACCTTCGTCCCCCTGAAGACGGTTGACATAGAGTTTCCGACCTTTCTCAGCCTTGAACTGTTTGCCTGCGATTTCTACTATTACGTACATATATTCTTTTAAAGAATTTGCGAATCAGCATGCAAAGATAACGATTTTCCCCGCGCCAAGCAAACATCCGCAAAATTTTTCCCGTTTTCGGGACAGCATACCCATACCGCAGTATTGCGCCGATGCGGAATTTTGCTTTATTTTGCATGACATTTTCCGGCAAACGCTCCGCAGGAACGTCTGGTGGATATCCCTAAACCAACCACGCCATGCACAGGAGATTTCCAATCCTCGTCACGCTCGCCTTGCTGTCGGCCGCCCTTCCGGCACAGACACCCCATACGATACGCATAGAACCGCTCCGCAACGAAAAATGGTGGGGGCTCTTCGCGGGGGGAGGCCCGGCACAACCTTTCGCCGCACCGTTCGACAGCAGTGACTGCGACAGTTGCGGAACATTCGCCATCCCGTTCATGATATCGAGCGGCGGCCGCATGATGTGGAGCAGTGCTCCGGCCGATGTCGTCTTTGACGGCAGCCTCTTCACCGTAACTCCGTCGGGCACGCAGCCAACCGTCGCAAAGGGAGGCCGGACGCTGCGCGAAGCATACCTCTACTGCGTACACAAATACGCCTGGCCGAAAGGCACCGCTCCGGCCCGCCACCCCTTCATGCGGCCCGTTTACGACACAGGCTGTCGGAAGCCCTCATCGCCGCAGGCGGTACCGCCCTGCTCGCCGCAGCCGATTCCATTACCGCCCACGGCTACCCGCCCGGCCTGCTGCTCATCCCGGACGGCTGGCAGGACAACTCCGGAGAGGGGGGCCTCGACCGCAACCTCTATGCCTCTTTCCGCGATACGGCGGATGAACTTACCCGGCGCGGATTCGACGTAATGTTCACCGTCACTCCCTACATTCCCGCCGCCGGGCAGCGTTACATCGAAGCACGCAGAAAGGGCATGCTGCTCGAAGACGCGGAGGGCCGGCCTGCCGTCATCCGTCTGCCGTCCGGTTACTACGCATGTCTCGACGTGACCCTGCCGGAAGTTACGGCCTACTTTGGCGAACTGCTCGACAACCTCCGGAAAGAGGGAATCACGGCACTCCGTTTCGACTGCCACCGTGCCCTCGACATCCTGCCTCCCGGAGAGCGCACGGAACGCTATCTGACCGCCTGGGCCGCACTCGGCGAACGCTACGGCGCAGCCATGTACCCCCTTGCGGAACAGACCCAGACACAGTGGCGCCCCTATTCGGTCGCACTCTCGCCGGAAATTTCATGGGAGTCCATGCGCCGCGCCTTGACAGACGCCATCCATGCGGGACTTACGGGACATATCTATCCCTACCTTTCGCTGACCTCCTCGGCCGGACACTGCTCCGACGAGACGATGCTCCTGCGTGCCGTACAGCTCGCCCTGTTCATGCCCATAGCGGCCGTTCCGCCCGACGGCAGTCTCTTTCCGACAGGCACCTGCCGGAAAGAGATGGAAAAGGCCGTGGGGCTGCGCATGGAGATGAACGGCTACATGGAAGAGCTGCTGCAGGAGGCCGGGACGACGGGAGAACCGCTGATGCGCCACATGGAGTACCAATTCCCCGGACAGGGATTCTGGGACTGTACGGACCAATACATGCTCGGCTCCCGATACCTCGTCGCGCCGGTACTCGACGACACGGGCCGACGAACCGTAAGACTGCCGCGCGGAACATGGATATCCGCCGACGGTACCCGCTACAAAGGACCACGGGTGATAAACGTGGATGTAAGCGACGGAAGCATCCCCCTCTTCCGACTGCGATAACGGCAGGAAAAAGAGGCGGGTTCCACCGCAATACCGCGGCACGAAGGACGTTGGCTCCGTAACGAAAAAAGAAAAAACGAACGGAATGACAAACAACCGGCGAATGGTATGAAAAATGCGGCTGCCGGTCATAAACGAACAATGCAACAAATACAGCTTATGATAACCAGGGAACAAAAGGAATACCTGCTGCCCAAGGCATACAACGCGGCCATCCGGGCCGGGGCCGCGATACTCGACATCTACAACAGCGGCGGCCCGATAGATGTGGACATCAAGAGCGACCGGTCGCCTATCACGGTGGCCGACCGCCTGGCCCACTCCGTCATCCGGGAGTATCTCGGCCAGACACGCATCCCGCTCCTCAGCGAGGAGGGACGCGAAATGCTCTACGCCGAGCGCAAGGACTGGGACCTCTTCTGGATGGTAGACCCGCTGGACGGAACGGTGGAGTTCATCAAGGGCAACGGCGAATTCACGGTGAACATCGCCCTCATGGCCGACAACCGGCCCGTCTTCGGGGTGATATACGTACCGTACCGCAAACGGATATACTTTTCCGACTCCGACCTCGGCGCCTTCCGCTCCTGCAATACAGAGGCAGACCCCGAAGCGGAATACGTCTATGCGGAGATTACCGCCGGAGCCGAAGCGCTCCCCCTGACCGACTGCCGCAACCGTCCGCTGAAGGTGGCCGTCAGCCGTTCGCACAGCGACGGGGAGACCGCCCGCCATCTGGAGGAGCTACGGAAAAGACATCCCGACGCAGAGGTGCTGCAACAGGGGAGTTCCTACAAACTCTGCCTGATTGCAGAGGGTTCCGTAGACTACTATCCGCGCACCACCGAGACCTACGAATGGGACACGGCGGCCGGCGAATCCATCATCGCCCTCGCCGGCGGAAGCATCTATCGCTCGACGACACCGCCCCGCTCCGGTACAACAAGGAGTCGCTGGTCAACCCCCGCTTCGCCTGCCGCAGCAAATGGTTCGGTGACTGAGCCGCGGCAGTCGCCGTCACAACCATACGGGGATGTACCCTCAGGTACATCCCCGTATCTTATCCCGGTTTCAGCCACGGTGCAGCCCTTCCGCTTCAAGCCCGCACCGACAATTACCGGTCCGCCGCCTCCCGTTTCCGTTCGGGCGAACAGCTTCCGCAATCGCCGCCGCACGCAATATCGCACGACGAGGAGTCCAATCCGTCGAGTTCGCGCGTCTCCTGAATAACGCATTTGATACCCCGCGCACGCATGTTCTCGTTCTCGCTTATCTCCGACTGGATATTATGTCCCTTGAATATCAGCGTCAGCGACATTCCCACCACGAAAAAAGCGACCAGCCCGACCGCTATCAGTATGACTATAAGCGCATTTGACATATTTTCTGCAAATTGAACCGACATGTAACCGCACCGTAACAGAATTATTGGCACGATTTTGACTAATCCCCGGTAAAGTTATTAAATTTGTGCGGATAATTTGCGGACAAATTCATAATATCTCGATGAAGATAATCATTGCGGGGGCCGGCGAAGTGGGCAACCACCTGGCGAAGATGCTCAGCGGCGGCCACCACGACATAACGGTCATCGATGCCGACGCCAGGCTGCTCGACGACGTGGAGGGAATGTCCGACATCGTGACGATAGAGGCGACTGCACCACTTTCGCCACGCTCCGGAAAGCCTCCGTACGCAAGGCCGACCTCTTCATCGCGGTGAACCACGAGGAGAACATCAACATCATCGCCGCCATCCTCGCCAAACAACTCGGCGCACGCAAATCCATCGCCCGTATCGACAACAACGAATACCTTGAGCCGAACAATAAGGAGATGTTCATGAACCTGGGCATCGACTACCTGTTCTATCCGGAGAAGATAGCCGCACGGGAGGTCATCAATCTGCTGGGACACACCTCCACCACCGAGTACGTGGACTTTTCGGGGGGCAGGCTCGCGCTCGTGGTTTTCCCGATAGATGCCTCCTCGGAGTTTACGGGCAAGACGGTGGCGGACATCAACGCCCTGAGCGGCGCGTCGTTCCGCCCGGTGGCCATCAGCCGCGACGACAAGACCATCATCCCGCATTCGCGCGACATGTTCTACGAGGGAGATACGGTCTATATCATCACCAACAACGAGGCGGCCAAGACGGTCATGAACTATTCGGGCAAGACGAACGTCTCGATAAAGAACCTGATGATACTCGGCGGCAGCCGCATCGGCGTCCGGATAGCGACCGAACTGCAGGACGAGCTCAACGTCAAGCTCATCGAATACAATCCCGACAAGGCCTACAAACTCGCCGAAACGCTCGACCGGACACTCATCATCAACGAGGACGGACGCGACATAGATGCCATGACCGAAGAGGGTATCACCAGCATGGACGCCTTCGTGGCAGTCACGGGGCGCTCGGAAACGAACATCCTCACCGCCATGCTCGCCAAACGGATGGGGGTGAAGAAGGTCATCGCCGAGGTCGAGAACCTCACCTACATCAACCTCGCCGAAAGCATCGGCATCGACACCATCGTCAATAAAAAACAGATAACCGCCAGCCGCATTTTCCGCTTCACGATGGACACCGACGTGCAGGCCATCAAATGCCTGACCGGCAGCGAAGCGGAGGTGCTGGAGTTCGTCGTCAAACCCGACGCTCCCATCACGAAATCGACGCTGCGCCATGCGGGGTTCCCGGACAACGCCATCATCGGCGGCATCGTGCGCGGCGACAAGGTATTCATCCCCGACGCCGATTTCCGCATCAACGCCTACGACCGCGCGGTAGTCTTCTCGCTGCCGGGGGCGATACCCAAAATAGGCAAATATTTCAACTGACAGAGGAACCCGCCATCCGAACCGACGCCCGAATTCCAACCCATACCGCACATGGCCGCAATAACAAAACTCATCAACCTTTATTTCTCCGACCGTCTCCGCGAAATCGACTACTTCCGCGAGCACCCGGCCGAGGTACAGGAACGCCAGTTCCGCTACCTGCTCGCCAACGGCGCGAAGACCGAGTTCGGACGCGACCTCGGCATGAAGGGCATTGCCACGCAGCAGCAGTTCCGCGACCGGATACCCATTTACGACTATGAAACCATCAGCGAGTTCATCGACCGCACGCGCCGCGGCGAACGGCACGTCCTGTGGCCGGAAGAGGCCAAATGGTTCGCCAAATCCTCCGGAACGACGGGTTCGAAAAGCAAATACATCCCCGTTACCCTGGCCGGAATGCGCAAATCCCACATGCGGGGACCGAAAGACATCATGGCGCTCTACTGCCATCTCTACCCCAAAACCAGCGTAGTGAACGGGAAGATGCTGACGCTGGGCGGTTCCAAACGCATCGAACGTGAAGGGGACAACATGATGTCGGGCGACCTGTCGGCCATCCTGATAGAGAATACGCCTGCCATCGCCAACATCCTCCGCATTCCCGACAAGAAGACGGCGCTGATACCGGACTTCGACGAAAAGGTGCGGCTCATCTCGGAACAGTCCACCCGGCAGGACGTGCGTTCGTTCACGGGCGTCCCTTCGTGGAACCTCGTCATGCTCAACCGTGTACTGGAATACACCGGCAAGGAGAATATCCTGGAGATATGGCCCCATATGGAACTCTTCGTCCATGGCGGGATGGATTTCCGACCGTATCAGGCGCAGTACCGGAAAATCATCCCGTCGCCCGACATGCACTACATGGAGACCTACAACGCCTCGGAGGGCTTTTTCGCCATCGCCGAGGAGCCGGGTCGACAGGAGATGCTGCTCATGCTCGATTACGGTACCTACTACGAATTCCTGCCCACCGACCGGCTCGGCGACCCGACCGCCGCCGTACCGCTCGAAGGCGTGCAGACCGGAGTGAACTACGCAATGATAATCACCAACTGCAACGGTCTGTGGCGCTACATGATAGGCGATACCGTCCAGTTCGTTTCCACTTCACCCTACACCATCCGCATCACGGGACGTACCAAGCACTACATCAACGCTTTCGGCGAAGAAATCGTAATAGACAACGCCGAATCGGCCATGCACGACGCCTGTACGGCGACAGGGGCCGAAGTGGCCGAATATACCGTAGCTCCCGTCTACATGGAGGGACGCAGCAAAGGCGCGCACGAATGGGTGGTAGAGTTCCGTACTCCGCCGGTCAGCCTGCCAAAGTTCACGCAGGCGGTAGACGAGGGACTCAAACGGGTGAACTCCGATTACGAAGCCAAGCGTTTCAAGGATACCACGCTGACCGAGCCCAAAATAACCGTCGTACCGGCGGGAACCTTCGAACATTGGCTGAGGGCCCACGGCAAAGTGGGGGGCCAGAACAAGGTTCCGCGCCTCTACAACGACCGGACCTATGCCGAAGAGCTCATCCGGGCCGCAGCAACGGAGAGGGCAGAAACGCTCCTTGCGGTACACAGCGACCGGACCGAAGCCTGACAGCGACCGCAGTGCTCCGCCGCAGCGACACGAAAACGACACGAAGACCATGTACATCGCCATTTCAGGAAATATAGGCAGCGGCAAGACCTCGCTGACCGAGATGCTGACCGACAGGCTCGGCGGCACCGCCCTTTTCGAGGAGACGGGCAACCCCTACATAGCCGACTTCTACGAAGACATGAACCGCTGGGCGTTCAACTTCCAGGTCTATTTTCTGGGCTGCCGGATGAAACAGGGTCTCCAGATAAAAGAGACGAAAGGTTACGTCATCCAGGACAGAACCATCTACGAAGACGCCCACATATTCGCCGGCAACCTGCACGAAATGGGGCTCATGTCTCGCGCGACTTCAATACCTACATGAAAATCTTCGACCTCTCGGCCAACCTGATACCTACACCCGACCTGCTCATCTATCTGCGCGGCGGGGTACCCACGCTCGTAAGCCAGATTCTCAAGCGCGGCCGCAGCTACGAGATGAACATCGACCTCGACTACCTCGAAAGGCTCAACAACCGCTACAACGATTGGATAGACAACATCTACCGCGGCCGCGTGCTGACCGTAAACATAGACAGCGAGGACTTCGTCCTCAATCCGGCCATCGTGGACGACATCGTGCAGCGGATAAAAGAGGCCGAAACATCGGCGGCGCATCCCGCCCGATAGACGACAGGCGACCACCGACCTCTTTCCGGAAAAGCCGCACCGCAGCGACGATGCCCCGGCAGCGGAGCGACGCTCCAACTCCGCAACGCCTCCCGCCGCCGAAGAATCGCCGAAATATTCAATAAAGTATGCGGCAAGACGATATAATTTGCATACCTTTATTGTTCGGTAACGACGCCGGACATTCCCGGTCGGCCTTCTCGCCGTATCCTTATGGAACGTACCCGACCAGCCGTTATCCCGAAAACCGAACGAGACACCGTCGAACGCCATGAAAACGATTCTTACGCTGGCCGCAACACTGCTCCTCGCATACGGAAGCACGGCCGCCCCGAACGCAGTCCCCGCCTGCGACGACACCGGAACCGTCGTCCATACCGCCAAACCCCGCAGGGTAAAAGGCAGCGAACGCCTGGTCACCCGAGACCTGGGGAGAATCGGCGCGTACGAAGTCCTGTACGTCTCCGACGGCATCGAAGCCGTCGTTTCCGCAGCGGTCTCCACGCTGGTCATAACGGCCGACGACAACGTTATCGACCGCATCGTCACCCGTTCCGACGGCAAACGGCTGACGATGCGCATCGACGCACGTTCGATAACGGACTGTACGGTACGCGCTGTCATACCGGCCTCCGCGGCACTCCGGACGCTCGAAGCCGAAAGTATGGGCACCATACACTGCGAAGTACCGCTCGGAAACGGACCGGTAACGGTACGGTCCTCCGAAGGGAGCAGGATTGCCGCCGACATCCGGACCGGAAACGATATCCGGGTACATGTATCCGGATGCAGCCGGTTCGAAGGAGCCCTAAAGGGCAATAACTGCAAAATTACGGTAACGGAGGGCTCGCAGACCGACACCCGCCATCGAGGCGTCCCGGCATCTGCCGCGTCGATGTCTCCGCATCCAGCCGGGCGAGCGGTTCGCTGAAGGCACACCACTGCGCCTTATCGCTGACAGAAGGTTCCGTCGCCGACATGCCGGTAACGAGCACCGGCGAAAGTACGCTTGTAATATCCTCATCGAGCCGGTTCAACGGGGCTCTGAAAGGCAATAACTGCAAAATATCGGTAACGGAAGGCTCGGTATTCGATGCCCCGTTCACCTGCAAAGTACACGGAGAAATCCTCCTCGACGCTTCGAGCCGCTTCGCAGGCGATGCATCCGCCGGCAACTCGCTCCACATCAAACTGACAAACGGCTCGGTCATGCACGGCAACACCGATGCTACCGTAATCCTCGTACACACGGCAGCATCGAGCCGCTACGAAGGCAACATCTCGGCCGAAGGACAGGCCGAGATGAAAAGTACCGACGGCAGCGCCATAGCGGGTGCTTTCGCGGGCGGCCACATCTATGCCGTATCCACCGCTTCATCCCGCATCGCCCTAACCGGCAGCACCCCCGTCCCCTCGGCCGTCATCGAAGTCGCCTCCGGCAGTCGGTTCAGCGCTCCCGCCCTGCCGTTACGGAACTGTTCCGTAACGGCAACGTCGTCGGGACACGCCGAAGTCCGCTGCACCGACGAACTGCTGGCAACCACCTCGTCGGGCGGTACAGTCTTCTACAATGGCGACTGCCGTGTAACGACGAACAATCCCTACGTCCGCAAACAGGACTGATACATGGCTCCGGCCCGCACCAGCCCTACCGAAAATACCGGATACACAGACGACACACATCCGTACCGTTCCTTATCGGCGGTACGGCATACGATAATAACTTCGACCGACAATGACCGTTTCACTGCCCGAAGCATTCATACGCAACATACGCCGGGACATTCCCGGCGATGCAGACGCCCTGTTCAGCGTATTGGACGGCACGCCGCCGGTATCGGTACGTTGGAACCCCTACAAGACACAATCGCCCGCAGAAGGTATCCCGGTGGCATGGTGCCGTTACGGACGCTATCTGCCCGAAAGGCCGTCGTTCACGACCGACCCACTGTTCCACGCCGGGGCCTATTACGTACAGGAGGCCTCCTCCATGTTCGTCGAACACCTTCTGCGCTCGACGACAGAACCGGAAGGGGCGCGTATCCTCGACCTGTGTGCCGCACCGGGCGGCAAAGCCACCCTCTACTCCACCCTCGCGGGCGGAGATGGCATCGTAATAGCCAACGAAGTGATACGCAGCCGGGCACTCATCCTTGCCGACAACATCCGCAAATGGGGCATCGGCAATACGATGGTCACCAACAACGACCCGGCCCATTTCGCCGGCCTGGGCGAGTGGTTCGACGCGGTGGCCGTAGATGCCCCCTGCTCCGGAGAGGGGATGTTCCGCAAAAGTCCCGAAGCCCGCGGGGAGTGGAGCGAGGCGAACGTCCGGCTGTGTGCAGCCCGTCAGCGCCGAATCGTATCCGACGCATGGGCGGCGCTCCGTCCCGGAGGAGTCCTGATTTACAGTACCTGTACCTTCAACCGGACGGAAGATGAAGAGAATGTGCGGTGGATTGCCGAGGAACTCGGCGGAGAGGATGCCGGAGCGATGGTTCCGCCCGACTGGGGCATCGAAGAGCGTGAGGCCGGCGGAGTACGCTGTTTCCGTCTCTGGCCCCACCGTATCGCCGGCGAAGGCTTCTTCGCCGCGGCCATCCGCAAGGGCGGCCAACGGGGACGCCCCCTTCGGCCGAAACCACGCAAAACACTCTTGGCAGAGGCGTCGCGCAGCGAAACGGCCGAATTGTCCCGCTGGGTAGGGCAGCCCGACCTGATGCGTTTCGCCCGTATCGGCGACAGCCTCTACGGCTACTATGCGACACCTTTCGCCGACATCCGCAGCGCAGCCGAGTACCTCAACACGCTCCATTCGGGCATCTGCATGGGACAAATGTTCGGAGGCCGGCTGAAACCCGACCACTCGCTGGCGATGTTCCACGACCTCGCCCGCAGCGCCGCAGCCGAAACCCCGCTGTCGTCCGACGAAGCCCTGCACTACCTGCGCCGGGAAGATTTCGCTCCGCAGGCAGAGGCCGCCGAAGGGATGAACCTCATGACATTCGAGGGCTACGCATTGGGATGGGCCAAACGCATCGGAAACCGGTTCAACAACCTCTACCCGAAATCCCAGATGATTCTGAACAAATAGGGCTCCGCGGACAAACGCCGCGCCGAGTCTCTGCGGGATACACTCCCGACGAACGGACGAAACCGATAGCGCCCCGGCAAACACGATACGCCGAAACAATACGGGCAGGAGTCCGTCGTTGCACACGGCCTCACAACAACAGATGCGGACGATTTCCGACCACCGCATACGCAACCGGTTCTCCCCGGCCGTTCCTACATTTTTTCGGTCAGTTTCCGGACTATCTTGAAATGGTTGAAGAACTCCTTGGCGATGACGCGCAGAACGGTATAGCCCGGTATGGCGAAAAGCATCCCGACCACACCGGCGAAGTGGCCGGCCATGAGTATCACGATGAATATCTCCAGCGGATGGGCATTGACGCTGTTGGAGTAGAGGAGCGGCTGCAACAGGAAGTTGTCTATCATCTGGCCGCCAGAATGGTGATGGCCAGCGAGAGCACGATGAAGGTCATGGTCGTCCCGCCTCCCACGAAAGCCATGCTCACCAGCAGGCTTATCCCGAAGCCGAGCCACGGTCCCACGTAGGGGAATCACGTTGAGCACCCCCGACGATAAGTCCGATAAAAGAAGGCGTTCTGGGGGAAGGTATCCGCAGCATATCAGGGAGATGGAGACCATAAGCATCATGATGGTGGACTCGGCGAGTATCCCGATGAAATAGCGCGAGAGCAGCGATGAAGCGGAACTCAGCGCATGCTTCACATTTCCTTCGTATTTAGTAGGCGTGACCGCGAGAATTATCCTCAGGAAAAGATTGTCGTCCTTGAGAAAGAAGAACGTGATGAAAGTTATCGAAAAGAGCGCTATCACTGCATTCGCCACGCCCGACACAATGGAACCGAGGAAGTTCTGCAGTTTTTCGGGATTGAACAGCCGTTCCACCTGCGCCCCTATCGTATCGGAAATGGAGATGGTGGAGACGTTCAACGAGAAATACTCCTCGAGGAAATTCTGCAGTTTGTGCAGCGGCTGCTCGAACGAGGCGAGAATGGTGGAGAAGTCCACCGATGCCAGTGCGGTAAGCTTGTCGAAAACGAGCGGGATGAAGATGGCGAACATGGCGACGCCACCCCCCACAGCAGAAGCAGCACCACAAGCGCGGCGAGCCAGTCGGGCACGGAGCGTCCCCGCACACGCACCCGCTTCATCAACTTCGCCAACGGAGTACCGATGATGGCCAATACGGCCGACACGATGATATAGCCGACTATATCGCGGAAATACCACACAAGCAACAGGCCCGCCAACGTGGCGAGCACACCGACCGCATACCTGGTCCAGTGCACCGTCGGCTTGCTCTCGTTCCCCGTACCGTTCATACTCCTATTCTCTGTGCAGTTTCGCAAGCGGCGTCTGTCCGCCCCGTACCCTGTCGCCCAGACCGACGAGCACCTCGCAGTCCAGCGGCAGGAAGATGTCTATCCGCGAACCGAACTTGATGAAGCCATACTTGGCGTTCTGTTCGGCCCGCTCGCCCACCTTCGCATAATTGACTATCCGGCGGGCCACCAGTCCGGCTATCTGCCGGAAGAGTATCCTCTCATGCCCCGTATCGACCACGGTCGTGGTACGTTCGTTCTCTTCGGACGACTTCGGGTGCCATGCCACGAAAAAGCGCCCCAGATGGTTGTTGCGATAGACTATCTCGCCCCCTACGGGATACCAGTTTGCATGTACGTTGGTGATGGACATGAAGACCGAAAGCTGCAGACAGCGCTCCTTCAGGTACTCCCCCTCGAAGACCTCTTCGATGACAACCACCTTACCGTCGGCACTGGAGAATACCGTATCCGGGTCGCTCCGGTATTCGCGCCGCGTGGGTTCGCGGAAAAAGAGCGCCACGCAGACGCAGAGCCCGAAGAGCAGAACCGCCACCGCCCAGAAGAGCCATACGGGCATCCCGGCGTACTTCACGGCGAACGCCATGCCCACCGCAACGGCCGCGAAAACCGCGAAACGTACACAAAACAATGGAATATCCCTCTCTGGCAAGTCTCATTGGCAAGGAATTTATTCGGTCTCTCCGCCGTTACCGGCCGCGGAGCCGCAGCACGCGCCCCTTTCCGGGCACTAACCGGCAAAGATAGTAAAATATGCGAAAACAAACGGTACGGAGAAAATCAATGCATCGAAACGGTCCATAAACCCTCCGTGTCCGGGAATGATGGCCCCCGAATCCTTGACGCCCGCCGACCGCTTGAACATGGATTCGACCAGGTCGCCGAGCACGCCGCTGACCACGACCACAAGAGCGAGTCCGCCCCACCACACCATGTCTTCGCCGCGCAGCCAACCGCACATCACACCGAAAGCAACGGCGAAAAGCAGTCCTCCTGCAAATCCCTCCCACGACTTCTTGGGCGACACCCGCTCGAACATCTTGTGTTTTCCGAACAGTACCCCCGTCAGGTAAGCGAATATGTCGTTCACCCACACCGTAAAGATATAACAGAGTATCGTCCATGCGTCGTAGCTTCCTCCGTAAAAAGCCACGAAGCACATCAGCGACATCGGCAATGCGGCATAGACGAGCCCTCCGACCGCAACGGCGATATGTATGAAAGGTTCGGGCGGCCTGCGGCGGAGTTCGTACACGAATATCACATACAGCAACGGGAAGAAAATGGAGAGCCACACGACCGGCAGCGTACCGCGTGCCACAAGGAAACTCATCGCGACGGCCACGCCTCCTACGGCAACCGGATAGACACGGTCGACGGAAAGGCCCTTTTTCGCCGCCATACGGTAGAATTCCCAGAGGCTGCCTACGCATATCGTCAGCATCAGTGCCGCAAAACCGTACTCCGATACGGAGACCGCACCCACGACGACCAGCAACAGCACCGCTCCGCTCAGCGTCCTCACCGCCAATTCCTTACCAAACTTCGCCATACATTACAGCTTTGCGGGCCGTCCGGCCGTCCCGATTCGGCGCCCCGGCATGCGACAACCCCGCATAACAGGGACAAAAATATGGAATAATTCCGAACCGCCTAAATCACAATCCGAAAATACGCTTTTTTCCGCCGACGGGCAAACCGGCAGTGCAGAATCTCCATGCAGACTGCCGTACCGTATCCCGTATCCGACACATGCAAAAACCGTGCGGGCGGGAATGGTCGTTCCCGCCCGCACGTCAGGCGAATCCGTGCTTTACGTACAACCTCCGGTCAGGACGCAGGCTGCGGCGTAGGCGTCGATGCCACCTTCAGCTCCAGTGCGCCTGTGCGCGTCCCCGTTATCCGATAACCCGCATCATCCACAAAATCGAAAGTCAGCGTATACGCTTCGCCGTTCCTTGCCACCGTCACGGTACCTTCGACTATCGGTGCGGAACCGACATACTCATCCTCGACGAGCCGGTAATACCAACTGCCGTTCGGATTTATGACGCTGTTGGATTCGGAGCCGGCAAGTACCGTGAACGGTTCCCTCGAGTTCTCGTCGTAGATGTCCTCCGTCACCACCCGGTAGGTACCTTCCGGCAACCAATATTCGTTGTCGTCGTTAAAATAGATGACCGAAGAACGTATCGTCATCTCCAGCCGCGACCCGCTGCCGTAATACCCGACCGAATAGGGCCAACTGACCTTCACATACTCCAAATCGGCCCCCCACAACGACATGTACCAGGTGGTCGTCCTGAAATCGGTCCAGTCATCGACGGGTATGACGCTCAGATTGCCGCCCCCGCCGGGGAGGTCCTCCATGACCGCGTCCCCGGTCAGGTCGCTCAGGAACTCCCGGCCGGCCTCCTGTGTCACCGCGACGGCGATATCGGGAACGTCGTCCTGGCCGGAGGTAACGACCACATACCCCGACCGCTCCTCAAGCGTGGCATTCGTCTCCACGTTCACGATGAAATAAGAGTCTCTTTCGGATACGATGGAAATCCATTCCACCGGATTGCCGGACGTATCCGGAGTATCGGACGTAACTACCTTCCAGTCTACGGCAACGGCAGCGACATTCACCGTCTGTCCCAGCATTTCCGCCCTGCTGCCGAAATGCAGTTCACGTACATCCACACCGAGCGAGGCTGAAGAACCCGTCCCTCCTGCACCACCTTCACCGCTTTGGGGCCGACCCCCGCGACATCCGCAGAGATGACGACACTCCCCGAGCGCGGTTCGGTTGCCGGATTGTCGGCCACCGTCACGACGGCCGTTCCCTCTTTCCGGACCACCGTCACCCAACTCCGGCATGCCTCGTCCGCGCGACCGTCCACTCGAGCCGTTCCCCCGCCGACCGTCCACGGCAATCTCCTGCGCCGGCGCATCCTCTCCTGCAAAGGACAGCGAGGCGGGTTCCACCGACAGTGTATAACTGCTGCCGGACTGAACGACCGTTATCCGTTTGGTTCGAGGTCGGGAGAGGCCGGTACGAGGGTCACGGCTCCGCTACGGGACTCCACCCCCGAATTGTCGGCCACCGCAACGGCAACCCCGCCCGTTCTCTTTTCGACGGAAATCCAGGCCCTCGACTCGTCGCTCATGGTGCAGTCCCAATCCACATTGGAGGTCACGGCAACGGTCTGCACCGCCGCACCCACGGCCTCGAACTCAAGGTTCGTCGTTTCGAGCTTCAAGAAAGCCCGTTCCAGCTCCTGCTCCCCGCACGCGACGGAAAGCACGCCAAACACTGCAAAGAACAGCAATTCCCATACTCTTTTCATAACATAGAAGTTTTGGTTATCATGTATCTGTCGCAAGATAGCACAAGGGCGCAAAAAATGCAACAACATATTATATAGCAATACTTTACACCGCAGACTCCTCAGCCGGAGACAAAAGAAGG
>ENA-OQDU01000009-OQDU01000009.1-human-gut-metagenome-genome-assembly--contig:-NODE-9-length-21363-cov-1.061688_pt1 | contig 21363 bp, 20 predicted proteins | sample MGYA00242789_ERZ504623 | MGnify/ENA primary metagenome ERZ504623 (study PRJEB26092, sample SAMD00036335) | human gut metagenome | host: Homo sapiens | study: EMG produced TPA metagenomics assembly of the... | reverse complement strand
CCGGTTTTTTCCGCGAAGGAGGATATCGTCGTGGCCCGATACGAGCCGAAGGAGGAGTAAGCGCGGCAGGGCCGACGGAGGAAAGACCGGCCGGAGGGGACAGAACAAGCTGTCCCCTCCGGCCGGTTTCTGTTTCCCGACGGATACGGTTAGGCTGTCGGCATTATTCTGCAACCTGTTTTATCCATGCCGCGATATCGGCGAGCACTTCGGGCGAGAGGGTCTCCTCTATCTCCCCGTATTCCGCAGGCAGGCCCGTTCCGGCGTGCTGGAAGAGGTGGTTGAGGTCCGGGTACACCTTGACGGTGAGGTCTGCAGCCGGGTTGATGCCTTCGCGCAGCGGGAGTTCCACGACTGAGGGCGGTACCTGTACGTCCTTCTCGCCCACCAGAGCCAGCACCGGGCAGGTGATGCATGCAAGGTCTGCGGCCGGGTCGTAACGCCTGAGCGATACCATCTCGGGTACGGCGGATTGCAGAAGTCCCGTTTTGATTTGGTTTACGGCGAGCGTATCGTTACGCATGAAGGCCGGCAGCACGGTCGCTGCAAGCGAATCGAGGTGCGTTTCTACATAGTCGTAGGGGTATCGGTCGGTCACCTCTATCATGTACTCCACCATCTGTTCGTTCTGGCGGAAGGCCGATTCGGGAAGGCCCATCCTTTCGGTGATGAGGTGGCGCTGTTCACGCATGAATTCCGTCCCCTTGACGGCCGGTCCCGCCATCGAAACGATGAAGTCGGGGGCCTCTCCGCCGCCGGCCAGCATGTAGGCGATGATGCCCCCTTCGCTGTGGCCGATAATGCCTGTGGCGGCCGTTTCGGGCTGTGCGGCGAGCCAGCGCCGGGCGCTTGCCGCATCGGAGGCGAAATCCTGCAGCGTGGGCGGAGGCGTAGTCGCCTTCCGAAGCGGCCGTTCCGCGGTCGTCATAGCGCAGGACGGCGATGCCGTTGCGTGTCAGCCAGTCGGCCAGTACGAGGAACGGTTTGTGGCCGAGGAGCTCTTCGTCGCGGTTCTGTGCCCCCGAACCGGTCACGAGGACAACGGCGGGGAAGGGACCTTCTCCGGCGGGCAGTGTCAGGGTTCCTGCAAGCGTGATGCCCGCAGCGGAGTTGTCGAATGCGACCTCTTTCGCGGTGTAGGGGAAGGGCGGCTGGGGCGACTGCGGCCTCGCCCGTTCCGCTTTATGGCGCGTGAAGGTCAGCGGCAGGGCGAGCCCTCCCTGCCGGAACGTTCCCTTCAGGGTATCGGCGGCGAATGCGCCTTCGTAGGTCATTCCCAGAGCGGCGGCCCGGACGGTCAGGGTCGTGCCGTCGAATACGGTCGAAGAGGTCTCCAATCCTTCGGCATGCTGGTCGGGGCTGTCCATGACGGTCGCGTATCTCCCTTCGTTTTCGCTGATATGGAAGACCAGGGCGAGCTTTTGCGGGCCTATTTCGAGGGTTCCGTACCAGCGCCCGTAATGTCCTGTCCTCTGGCCGGAGCGAAAGCCAATGTTATAGCCAGGAGCGGCAGCAGCAATCTTTTCATTCTGTCGGTGTTTTTTGTCGAATCGTCGTCGTGCGGTAATGTTACCGATTGCAAGGTACGGATTCTGTTCGGAATGCACAATGATTGTCGTTGCGGTCGGAACGGTTTATTTTTCTATCTTAGCACCGCAGTATTCCGCGCCGGCTGCCCGAAACGATTATGGCACGGGTGTCCCGTGCGGGAATTCAAAAATGGTTTTTGTCTATGACGGACGAATGTTACGGGACGGGATTCGCCCTGAGCGGCGGTTTCGTGAAGGGATATGCGCATCTCGGTGCGCTACAGGCGCTTTTCGAGTACGGCATCAGGCCGGAAATCATCGCAGGGGTCAGCATCGGCGCGGTGGCGGGTGTATTCATCGCCGACGGCAAGAGGCCGGAGGAGGTGTTGGAACTCTTCATGAGCAGGGAGTTCCGGAGTTTTACGGGTTTTACCCGTTCGCGCGGCGGTTTCATGACCTCGATAACTTCTACGGTTTCCTGCGCGACACCCTGTCGGTCGGGCGCATCGAAGAGCTCTCCTTGCCGCTGGCGGTGACGGCGACCAACCTCGATACGGGGCGGAGCGTCCACTTCCGGGAGGGGGAGATAGCGCCCCGCATCGCGGCCTCGTGCTGCGTGCCCGGCCTTTTCACCCCCATCGAGATAGAGGGCGACCACTACGTGGACGGCGGCGTGCTGATGAACCTGCCCGTGTCGGTCATCCGCGGCCGGTGCGAGAAGGTGGTGGCCGTGAACCTCAGCAAAATCGTGCCCGACAGGGATTACCGCCACAACGTATTCGGTATCCTGATGCGCACCTATCACCTGATGTCGCACTGCAACGTCATCCACGACCGGCGTAATGCCGACATACTGATAGAACCCGACGGGCTCTCCATCTACGGCAATACCCAGCTCGACAAGGGCAGGGAGATTTTCGACATCGGATACGAGGCGGCGCGGAAGGTCATCGAACAGGTGAAGGATATCGTTTACCCCCGCTCCGGGGAGGCGTGATGCCGTACCGTTCGGGGCGTCCTGCGCGGGAAAAGGGTCCGTCCTGCGGGTGACGGGGGAGTGCCGGCGGGAGGGCATGTCCGGGCGGCGGTTGCGGCGTATCTCTGAAAAAAGCGGAAAGGAGCGTTCCGTATATCCGAAAAAAGGTTAAATTTGAGGGATTCTAAATTTCTAACCTACTATTTTATGAACAACGCTCTATTCAAATTTCAGAAGCCGTGTAACGAACCGGTGAAGGGATACGCTCCCGGTTCGGAGGAGAAGGCGGAACTTAAAAAGGCACTCCACCGGCTCGCATCCGAGAAGTGGGAGATACCGCTCGTTATCGGCGGCCGCGAGGTACGCACGGGTGATACCGGCGAAGTGGTGATGCCGCACGACCACAGACATGTACTCGCTACCTATCACAAGGCCGGAGAGAAGGAGGTGCGGATGGCGATAGAGGCTGCCATGAAGGCCCACCGCGAGTGGGCCCGGATGCCGTGGGTGGAACGCGCCTCCATCCTGCAGCGTGCGGCGGAACTTATCGCCACGAAATATCGTTACCTCGTCAATGCCTCGGTGATGCTCGGCCAGAGTAAAAATCCTTTCCAGGCCGAAATAGACGCCCCGTGCGAACTGGTGGATTTCCTGCGCTTCAACAACTTCTTCGCGGGAGATATCTATGCCGACCAGCCCTGTTCGGAAAAAGGAGTCATCAACCGCATGGAATACCGGCCCCTGGAGGGTTTCGTGTTCGCCCTCACGCCGTTCAACTTTACGGCCATCGCTTCCAACCTCAACATGTCGCCCGTGCTGATGGGCAATACGACGATATGGAAGCCTTCGACCACCGCCCTCTACTCCAATTATCTCGTAATGCAGATATTCCGCGAGGCGGGCCTGCCCGATGGCGTGGTGAACTTCGTCCCCGGCCAGGGGAGCCTGATGGGCAAGGTGATAACGGCGAGTCCCGACCTGGGCGGCTTCCACTTCACCGGCTCGACGGCGACCTTCAACTACCTCTGGGGGCAAATCGGTGCCAATCTCGCGGGCTATAAGTCCTATCCCAGAATCGTGGGCGAAACGGGCGGCAAGGACTTCATCTTCGTACACCCCTCTTCCCCGACGACGGAAGTGGCAGCGGCCATTGTGCGCGGCGCGTTCGAGTATCAGGGGCAGAAGTGTTCCGCAGCTTCGAGGGCATACATCCCGAAATCGCTCTGGGGCAGTATACGTTCCGAAATAGGGGATATGCTGCGGGAGGTGAAGATGGGCGATGTGCGCGACTTTACCAATCTCGTGAATGCCGTCATCGACGAACCTTCGTTCGACAACATCATGGCGAACATCGAGTATGCGAAACATTCGTCCGACGCCGAGGTCGTATTCGGCGGCAGGGGGGACAAGTCCGTGGGTTATTTCATCGAACTACCGTCATCGTCACCACCGACCCGAAGTTCAAGACCATGGTGGAGGAGCTGTTCGGTCCGGTCATCACCGTCTTCGTGTACGACGATGCGAAATACGAGGAGACGCTCGACCTGTGCGACGCCTCTTCGCCCTATGCTCTGACCGGTTCCATCTTCGCCCGCGACCGCGCGGCGATAACGACCGCGATGGAGAGACTCCGCTATGCGGCCGGCAACTTCTATATCAACGACAAGCCTACGGGGGCTGTCGTGTCGCAGCAGCCTTTCGGCGGTTCACGAGCTTCGGGTACCAACGACAAGGCGGGCAGCGCCCTCAACCTGATACGCTGGACGAATGTGCGGGCCATCAAGGAGACGCTTGTTCCCCCGACGGATTTCCGCTATCCGTTCCTCGGCGAGAAATAGGGGACGGCCATGTTGGATTTCAACGATACCAAGACCGCATTCGCCCGTAAAAGCGACGGTGAGATGCGGAACGCCCTCATGCTCTTCCGTATGATGAAGAGGCCCGGCCTCGTGAAGGCCGGCAAGCGGGCGTGCGGTGCGGCTGCCCGGCTGCATCTGCCGATGGGGTGGATTGTGAAACCGACCCTTTACCGGCAGTTCGTCGGCGGAGAGACGCTCGAGGAGTGCGGGCCGACGGTGGACGGTCTCGAACGGGCGGGTGTGAAGGCGGCTCTCGACTACTCGGCCGAGAGCGAACAGACGCCCGTGGGAATTGAGGCGGTTTTCGCCGAGACCGAACGTTCGATAGAGTATGCCGCTCGTAACAAGAACGTTGCCTACGCGGTGTTCAAGCCTTCGACGCTTACGACGGATACCCTGCTGGCCAAGGCATCGGAGCACCCGGAGACGCTCACGGCTGCGGAGCGTACCGGATTCGATGCATTCGCCGCGCGTTTCGATGCGCTCTGCGCTCTGGCTCACAGGCATGGGGTGCGGATACTCGTCGATGCCGAAGATGTCCGGTTCCAGGATGCGGTGGACCGGCTGACGGAGGAGGCCATGCACAGGTACAACGGCGGACGGGCCATCGTATTCGCCACGCTCCAGATGTACCGCTGCGACCGGTTGCCCTATCTGCGCAGGCTGTACGAAGATGTCCGGCAAGCGGATTGTGTGGCCGGCGTGAAGTTCGTGCGCGGCGCTTATATGGAGGAGGAGCGTGCACGGGCTGCAGCAATGGGGTATCCCGACCCGATATGCCCCACGAAAGAGGCCACCGATGCCAATTTTGACGAAGGCGTGGCGTTCGCGGTGGAGCATATCGACCGGATGGAGATTTTCATGGGCAGCCACAACGAAACGAGCAATTACCGGCTTGCACGGCTGATGGATGAGAAGGGGCTGGAGCGCAACGACCGGCGTATCTTCTTCGCCCAGCTCCACGGCATGGGCGACCATATCTCTTTCAATCTGGCGGCCGCGGGATACAACGTGGTCAAGTACGTGCCTTATGCCCGGGTACGGGACGTGCTTCCGTATCTTATCCGCCGTGCGGAGGAGAACACCTCCATGGCGGGGCAGACCACACGCGAGCTCGACGTGCTCGGGCCGAGATGAAGCGCCGTCGGGAGGCCCGTCGGGAGCGGTGATTCCGGTCGGAAAGCGCAGATGAATTCAGGGGCGGGAACAGTTTGTTCCCGCCCCTGAATTTGCTTGGTCGGCCCGTGCGGAGGCATCCGCAGTTTCGTCCGCCGACGGGGTATTACATCACGATATCCGTGACGCCGGCGAAGGAGGTCTTCCAGAGATAATTCCAGAACGATTTCTGCGGGTCGCGCTCATAGAAACCGTGCCCGATGCGGAGTTTGCCGCCTTCGGGATTGTCCCGGTGCAGTACCATGCCGTTCGCGATGGTGGTGAGCAATTCCCGTTCCCGTTCGGGGTCTTTCTTGTGCAAAATGGCTATCTGCAGGTTGTTATAACGCATGTCCACGACCGACTGCGCCTTGACGGAGCTTCCGGAGAGCTCCACGCTCACCGAATGGAGGTCGCCCGATACGATGCGAACGTTGGCGATGGGTTCGGTGACCGGCGAGGCGATGGTGGCCGACATGGGTCCTACCTCCGCCTTGAGCGAGAAGCGGTCGTTGCTGCTGTCGGCGGGGAGAGAGAGGGTGGTTTTGACGAGCGCTCCGCCGAACATGTACCCTTCGGCGTAAATCCGATATTGCTGTGTCGGCTTTTGGGGCCGGTTCGTCAGGCCGGTTATCCGGGCGTCCATGTCGGTGAAGGTGACGACGCCGGGTACGGTGGCCCCTTTCGATACCTCCTCGTAGCGGATGTTGATGCCGCGGGCGTCGATGACGGGAAAATCAATGCCGACGGGGATACGTTGTACCGATGTGTAGAGCATCTGCCGGAATGCAGGCGACTGGAGCTGGTTGCGGTCCTTGTAGCTGTCTATCTCTACGCTCCCCACGCTGACCGAGTCGGCGTGCAGCATGTCGTGACCGGAGAGATAGGGAAGGCTGACACCTGAACAGGCTATCTCCCGCACGTCGAGCATCACCCAGTCGGTGTGGTCGCCCACGCGCACAGCATACTGGTACTTGTCGTACTGCGGGAGCAGGGCCAGCCGTCCGGCCGAAAGGATTCCTTTCCCCGAATCCAGCGAGAGGGTGTCCGCCTCCATCTTAAGTGCTCCGTTCTTGAAAACGTAGGCGAGGGTTCGGACGGAGAGGCTGACGGCCGAGACGCCGGCCGGAACGCTGTCCGCCTGTCTGAGCGTCTCCTTCGGTATCCCGCTCCCGAAGGACAGGTGCAGCAGCGTCAGGTCGAGGCCTTCGGCAGTGAAATTGTTCTTTTCGCTCCCTTCCCAGATGCCGGCGTGTATCGTGGCTCCGCTTATTCCGAAACGTTCGATGTCGATTTTCATTGGCTTGTTCCTCTTTCCGGCAGCAGCGGTACGGCAGGTGTCCCCTTCGGGGCAGGGAACGCCCTCGAATATCACCTCGGGAGCGGTGACTTCGAGGCTGCGTATGTGCAGTGCCCCTGGTACGGTATCCCTTCCCTTACGATAGTGGATGCCCCATGCGCTTACCTTTTCGGCACGGGCCTCGAGAACGGGCACGGGGCCTTGCTTCCGTGTACGGGAGTTCTTCTGTGTCTTTACGCTGACTCCGTGCAGGGTGACGCTCCGTCGGGCGAGGTCTACCCGTACTCTGCCGACGTCGGTTATGTAGGCGCTTCCGTCGAGGTTGAGCGGTTCGCTCTCCAGTAGTTTCGTCACTTCGCGACCCAACCACGCCTGTATGCCGAACCATGCGCCCAGTAGAACGGCGACCGCGATGCCGCTTATCAAAAGGATGCGGCCCGTCCGCGAGAGCCGCTTGTTGTTGTCTCTGTTCATGTATGATGTCTGTTTCCCGATTTTTAAAGATATGCAATTATTCTGCCTTTTTCGTACCGGGCCCGACGAATCTTTCCAAGTCCGGCGTAAAATGGTCTCTCTCCGGGCCTTATTGCGCCGGGTGGTGGCGATAACCCGTTTTTTATGTGTACCTTTGGGCCGAGAAATAACGATGATATGTCTAAGAAGAAGACTGAAGGGGGGCCGAAGGGGACCCCGAAGAGGCGTGGCGCCGACCGCAGCGCCGTCATAGCGGAACTGTTCCGCTCGTTTCCGGGCAAGCAGTACACGATAAAGAACCTTGCTGCGGCCAGCGGCGGAAACGACAAGGAGGGGCGTTACCGCACCAAAGAGATTGTGGACGCCATGGTAAAGGAGGGAGTGGTTGCGGAAGCCTCCCCGGGAAATACAGGCTGAGCACCTCGCAGATGCCTTCCTACGAAGGGGTCGTGGACCTCGTACCTTCCGGAGCCGCATACGTTAAAGTAGAGGGCTTTGATAAGGATGTCTATATCGACGGGCGCAATACGAATCATGCGCTGCAGGACGACGTGGTGAAACTGGTCGTCATCCGCCGCAAGCGCAACGGCGACCCGGAAGGAGAGATAACCGAAATCGTGAAGCGGGCCGACAGGCAGTACGTGGGCCGGGTGGAACTTACCCGCAACCACGCCTTCGTGCGGGTGGATTCGCGCAAGATGCCCTATGACATATTCGTCTATACCAAAGGGATGGAACTCCACGACGGAGACAAGGTCGTGGTGAAGATAAAGGAGTGGCCGGCAGACACCAAAGTCGCCTACGGGCGAAATCATCGACGTGCTCGGTCCGGCGGGCGACAACGATACCGAAATGCATGCCATCCTCGCCGAATTCAACCTGCCCTATAAATATCCGGAGGAGGTAGAGAAGGCGGCCGATGCCATTCCGGAGCTGATACCGGCCGAAGAGATAGCCCGGCGGCGCGATTTCCGCGGAGTGACGACCTTTACCATCGACCCGGCCGATGCCAAGGATTTCGACGATGCGCTCTCGATACGTCCTGTAGGGGAGAACCGATGGGAAGTGGGCGTACACATTGCCGATGTCACCTATTATGTGCAGGAAGAGAGCATCATAGAAGCCGAAGGCCGTGAGCGCGCCACTTCGGTCTATCTGGTGGACCGTACGATACCGATGTTGCCGGAGAAACTCTCCAATTACCTCTGTTCGCTGAGGCCCGATGAGGAGAAACTCTGTTTCTCGGCCGTGTTCGAGATGGATGCCGACCTGAATATCACGAACGAATGGCTGGGCCGTACCGTCATCCGTTCCGACAGGCGCTTTACCTACGAGGAGGCGCAGCGCATTATCGAAACCGGCGAGGGGAATTTCAGGGAGGAGGTGCTCACGCTGAACATGCTTGCCCAGAAGATGCGTGCGGAGCGTTTCCGCAACGGCGCCATCACGTTCGGCCGCGAGGAGGCGAAGTTTACCCTCGACGAGCAAGGCAAACCCACAGGCGTCTATTTCAAAGTACAGAAAGAGGCCAACCAGCTTATCGAGGAGTTCATGCTGCTGGCCAACCGCAAGGTGGCCGAGTTTGTGGGGAAAAAACGGGGCAAAGGTGCCAATGCGGAGCGGACGTTCGTCTACCGCGTGCACGACAAGCCCGACCCCGACAAGCTGGAGCGTTTCAGCAACTTCATCCTCAAGTTCGGCTACTATTTCAAACCGGACGCCAAGGGAAAGGAGATTTCGCGCGAGATTAACAGGCTGCTCAAGGAGATAAAGGGCAAAAGCGAAGAGAATGTCATCTCGACGCTCGCCATCCGCTCCATGGCGAAAGCCTACTATTCGACCGACAACATCGGACACTACGGACTCGCGTTTCCTTACTATACCCATTTCACCTCGCCCATCCGCCGTTATCCGGACATGATGGTACACCGGCTACTCGCCCGTTACCTTGCCGGCGGCAAGTCGCCCGACGTGGCGTTTTACAACGAGCAGTGCGAACACTCCTCCGATATGGAGGTGGTGGCTGCCGAGGCGGAGCGTGCATCGGTGAAGTATAAGATGGTGGAGTTCATGGAGGACAAGATTGGACAGGAGTTCGACGGCGTCATATCGGGCGTTACCGAGTGGGGCGTCTATGTGGAGCTCGACGATACGCATATCGAAGGCATGGTCTCCACACGGGATATAACCGACGATGTCTATTCGTTCGACGAGGAGAATTATGCCCTGCGCGGTCACCGTACCGGTCGCACCCTTACGCTCGGAGAGAATGTGCGCATTCGGGTGAAAAATGCCGATCTTGCCCGCAAACTGCTGGATTTCGAACTGGTGGGAACCATCGAGTTCGGTACCGGCAGGCTGCATCCGATGGGGCAGGCCGCGGCCGGAAAGCAGGGCGGAGCACCGGACAGGCAGCCGGGAAAGTCCAGAGGAAGGCATCGCCGCTGAGCGGGTGACGGCCGGTCGGCGGAGGATGCTCTACGGACCGTGTCCGGAACGAATCGGGCAGCCTGCCCGGACATAGATGCAAAGCGAGGGGAAACGGATAACGTTTCCCCTCGCTGTTGTGTGGACGGTCTCCTTACTTTTTGACGTTGGGCAGTTCCAAACCGTAGTGGTTCTTCGTGTCGAGCCGTTTGAGCCAGATGCCGAGGAAGAAGGCGAGGACACCGAGACTCGCAAAGACAAGCATCGGTACCGTATAGTTGTAGGTTACGCCCTCCACGCCTGCCTGTATCTGTTCCGATACACCGGGGTTGGTAGCCTGGAGCGTTTTGCCGATGATGAGCGGGAAGGCCCACAGACCGAGGTTCTGTATCCAGAAGATGACCGAGTAGCCCGAACCGAGGTACCGGCCGTCCACCAGCTTGGGTACCGAAGGCCACAGGGCGGCGGGAACGAGCGAGAACGACACGCCGAGCAGAATGATGGCGATGTAGGCGATGGGCTTGGTCAACGGGACGAGCGCGAAAGTGAGGTGGCATGCACACATCAGAATGGCGCCGAGAATGAGCATCGTGGCTCCCTTGCCCCTGAAGTCGAGGAATGCACCGAGGAGCGGCGTGAGTATCATCGCTCCGATGGGGAACCATGCGAAGAGGTCGGAAGCCTCCTGGCTGGAGATGGCGAGCGTGTTCTGTAGCATGGGAACGGCGAACTTCTGGAAGGGGAAGATGGCCGAATAGTAGAGCACGCAGAGGAATGCCACTATCATGAAGGTTTTGCTTCCGAAGAGGTTGCCGAGGTCTTTTACCTTGAATTTGTCCTCCTCTATCTCTTCGATGTTACCCATTTGCCGGTCGAGTTTCCGGTCCATGAACGTGAAGACGAGGAAGGTGAGAAAGCCGATGCAGAGCAGGGCGCCTACGACCGCTACCGGGCGCACGACGCTTTCGGGTGCGATTGCGGCCAGACGGGGCGAGAGGAAGAAGACGGCCGTCACGCCGAGGCGTGCAATGGCCATCTCCACACCCATGGCGAGCGCCATCTCCTTGCCGTCAAACCAGCGTGCGATGCTCGCGAAACCGTCACGCCCGCCATTTCAGCGCCGCATCCGAAGATGGCGAAACCGATGCATGCCACCTTTGCGCTGCCGGGCATCGAGGGCCAGAATGAATTGAAGAATTCCCAGCCGAAACCGCCGCCCACGAAGTAGTCGCTGATACCGTAGAGTTTAATTCCGGCACCTATTATCATCAGGCCGGCCGAGAGGAGTCCCGTGAAGCGCACCCCCATCTTGTCGAGGATGATGCCTGCGAATATCAGGAAAAGTACGAATACGTTGAGGAAATACTCCGAACCTACGACCGTGCCGTAAACGTCCGGCGACCACCCCCGCTGCGTCTCCAAAAGGGACGATATCGGGGAGATAACGTCCACGAACATGTAGGCGAAGAACATCATCAGTGCGATGAGTATCAGCGCCCCCCACTCTTGCCACGAACCGAGTCGTTGAGCTTTCTTTGCATTGTCTGTGTCATTTTTTCTTCATTTGATATTTTATGGTTTATGTCAGTTGTCCGTGTCGTTCGGCATGCCGGCGGCTGAGTAGAGCCGGAGCAGGTCGTAGGCTTCGCCGATGCCGAGTTCGCCCGCCTTGCTGATGTCGAGCAGCCCCTTGCGGGTATCCTTCATGTATATCTGTACCAAGCCCCTGTTGAAATAGGCTTCGGCGAGGCCCGGGTCGAGGGCGATGGCGTGCGAATACTCCTCGAATGCCTCCGGGAAGCGTCCCGACAGGGCGAACAGATTGCCCCGGTTGTAGTAGATGCAGGGGAGGTTCGGATTGAGTTTGGCCGCCTTGTTCAGGTCGGAGATGGCTTCGTCGTAGTCGTACGTCCGTGCCGCGTCGCGCATCCTGGCCGAACGGTCGCTTTCGGGCGAAATGCGCGAATAACCGTTGTCCATGGAGGAGATGAAATCCGTCATTTCGGCCTGTACGGCGCTGCGGGCGATGTAGAGGAACGGGTTGCGCGGAGAGAGCGTGATGGCAGTCGAAAGGGCTCCGACCGCGTTGGTGTACTGTTTCAGCAGCGCCTGTGTCATGCCCCGCATGAAATAGGCTTGCCAGCGGCTGCCGTTGGCGGCGATGTCCGCCGAGACGGCCTCGTCCTTCCTGACGAGGGCGGCGGCCGCCATGTCGCTTCCTTCGCATCCGAAGACGACCGATGCGTCGCCCAGCGAAGCGATGAACTCTTCCGCCTCGGCCTCTCCGGGGTGCAGGATGAGGCCCCGGCCTGGCTCCACATCCGAACGGAGGGTAAAGCCGTAGGAGGGGCGCAGCGTTATTCGCTCTTTCGTTCCCATTGCCGTATTGCGTACCGGTCCGTCGGAGAGCTGCGTGTCGAACGACAACAGTTTGTCGAATTGCCGGGAGGTGTCGGCAAAGGAGACTTCGCTTTCCCCTTCGAGCCGTGCCCGGTATTCGGCGATTTTGCGTTCGGCGACACTGCGGTCCCGTTCGGCGCCTTCGCTGTCACGGAGCAGGTATTTGACCGAAGCCCGGCCGAGGTAGGCGTTGGCGAAGTCGGGATAGAGTTCGATGGCGCGGTCGTAGTCTTCCAGCGCCCCCTGCAATTCGCCGAGTCTGAAGCGGAGGCCGGCCCGGTTGTAGTAGACGATGACGTTGCCCGGCGAGTAGGCGGCTACCTGGTCGTAATCCTCCAGGGCCCGGTTGTAGTCACCCGTTTCGGTGCGCACCAGCGCCCGGTTGAAGTAGGTTACCGAACTGGTCGGGTCGAGCTCCAATACCCGGTCGAAATCGGCGAGTGCGGCCTGCAGGTTGTGCTTCCTGTAATAGGCCATGGCCCGGCTGAAGTAGGCCGGTATGTACGACGTGTCGCACCGTACGGCCGTATCGAAATCGGCGAGCGCTTCGTCGTACCTGCCCTGCTCCATGTAGAGCGAACCGCGTTCGAGGTAACCGCGCGGATACTCCCGATTGGTGCGGATGGCCCTGCCGAAGTCCTCGTATGCGGCGACCGTATCCTGCAGGTGGAGGTACGCTGTGCCCCGGTTGGCGTAGGCGTCGGCGTCGCGCTGGTTGAAGCGCATGTACATGTTGAAGTCATCGACGGCTTCGCGGTAGCGCCCCGTGAGGATGTTCGTGACGCCCCGGCTGTAATAGGGGGCCGGATAATCGGGACGCAGTTCGATGGCTTCGTCGAAGTCTTTCATCGCGTCGTCGTAGTTGCCGAGCCGCGAACGGGTGAGTGCACGGAATTGGTAGGCGTTGGTGTAAACCGGATTTTTTGCGAGTGTCAGGGTGAAATCCCGTTCGGCGCCCAGCAGGTCGTCGAGGTGATACTTCGCGATACCGCGCCAGAAGTAACCTTCGTAGGCGTCCGGGTCGGCGCGCAGCAGAATGTTGAGCGTCTCTATCGCTTCCCGGTAGCGGCTGTCCATAACCATGTCGCGGCCTACCCACACGAAATACTGTTTGTTGACCTGCGCTCCGGCGTTGTCTGCGAACATGCAGAAAAGGAATAGTATGGCCCCAATGAATTTACGCATTCCCGGATTTTAAGCTTGCTAATATAACGATTATAATCCTAATACGGATGCGCCGGAGGCGTTTTCGGAGCGGCAGCGGTCTGAGAGGACTTGTTAAGTGGCTGGATGTTAGTGTATTCGTATCCGATGGACGGTCGGCCGACGGGAAAGCCCCGAAAAAACGGGACGTTTATGCACCTTTCTCGGAAAAAAGAGTAAATTTGCATCCGGCCCTAATTTGGAACGGTGTATTTGCAGCTATCCCGGCTATGTAGAGATAGTATTGTCATACAGTATGTTGCAATGCAAAGGCAGGATGCCGGGCCGTCTTGCAGGGCCGTGGCGGGGCATGTCGGCGGCGGTGTCGGCAGGAGCCTTCGGAAATCGGTGATATTAAAAGGAATCCCGTGCGGCGCAGCCGCACGCGGTTCGGTTACTAAATAAAAGTTAAGCTAATGGGAAAACAGTTGAAAGTAGTTGTACTCGCCAAGCAGGTTCCCGACACGCGCAACGTGGGCAAGGATGCCATGAAGGCCGACGGTACGGTGAACCGTGCCGCCCTGCCGGCCATCTTCAACCCCGAAGACCTGAATGCGCTCGAACAGGCACTGACCATCAAGGACATGTGCGAAGGGAGTACGGTATATATCCTGACCATGGGGCCGCTGCGTGCTGCGGATATCATACGCGATGCCATGTTCCGCGGTGCCGACGGCGGATACCTTCTTACGGACAGGGCATTTGCCGGTGCGGATACCCTCGCCACCTCCTATGCCCTTTCGCGGGCGCTGGCCGAGATAAAGCCCGATATCATCGTGGCGGGCCGGCAGGCCATCGACGGCGATACCGCGCAGGTGGGGCCGCAGGTGGCTGAGAAACTCGGTCTTCCGCAGGTGACCTATGCGGAACAAATCGTGTCGATAGACGACAGCCGCATCGTCATCAAACGTCGTCTGGAACATGGCGTGGAGACCGTTTCGTCGCCTTATCCGATGCTGATGACGGTGAACGGTTCGGCTCCCGAATGCCGTCCCCAGAACGCGAAACGGGTGATGAAGTACAAGCATGCCCGTACCCGCAGCGAACTGCAGGAGCTCGGCGAGGATTACTACATGCAGCTCCTCGAAGCCAAGAGTTACCTGAAAATCAATGAGTGGAACGTCGGCGATATCGATGCGGACCCCCAGCAGCTCGGACTGCTCGGTTCGCCCACCAAGGTAAAACAGATAGAGAACGTGGTATTCCAGGCCAAGGAGTCGCGCAGACTGACCGCTTCGGACGGGGATATCGATTCACTGATGGTCGAACTTATTTCCAGCCACACGCTCGGATAGAGGAGGAATGTAAGATGAACAACGTATTCGTATATATTGAAACGGAAGGCGGCAAGGTGGCTGATGTCAGCCTGGAGCTGCTCACCAAAGGCCGCGAACTGGCCGACCGCCTCGGGTGCAAACTGGAAGCGCTCGCCCTCGGTCACGAACTCAAGGAGATGGATAAGATTGTCGGACGCTACGGAGCCGATACGCTCTGGCTGGCGGACGAGTGAGCGTAGCTCGCTCCGTCCGCCGACCTCCGCCCATGCGGAGGTGGTTTGCGGTATCTTCGAAGAGGAGAAACCCCAGATAGCCCTGTTCGGTGCGACGCCGGTGGGGCGCGACCTCGCTCCGCGCGTCTCCTCCCACGCTGCGCAGCGGCTCACGGCCGACTGTACGAGCCTCGTCATAGGCGACCATACCGATGCCAAGAGCGGCCGGTCGTACGAGAACCTGCTCTATCAGATTCGTCCTGCCTTCGGCGGCAACATCATCGCCACCATCGTCAATCCCGACCATCGTCCGCAAATGGCGACCGTCCGCGAGGGCGTGATGCGCAAGGAAGAGCTCAAGGAGCCGAAGCATCCGGAGGTGAAACGGGTGGACGTGGCGAAGTTCGTGAAGGAGAGCGACCTCGTCGTGAAAATAATCGACCGGCATATCGAGGAGCGGGGCATCGACATCAAGAACGCCCCGGTTATCGTGGCCGGCGGTTACGGCATGGGGTCGAAGGAGAATTTCGCCATGCTGCATGAACTGGCCGACCTGCTCGGCGGCGAGGTGGGCGCGTCGCGTGCCGCCGTGGATGCGGGATTTACCGACCATGCCCGTCAGGTGGGGCAGACCGGCGTGACGGTTCGGCCGAAACTCTACATCGCCTGCGGCATCTCCGGTCAGATACAGCATACGGCGGGAATGGACCAGGCCTCCATCGTGATAGCCATCAATACCGACCCGGAGGCGCCCATCAACAAATTCGCCGATTATGTGATTACCGGCAGTGCCCTGGAGGTCGTGCCCAAAATGATAAAGTTCTAATAAACAAAACTCCAAATAGGCGGGAGCCGTTTCCGGGGAGGGCCGAGAGAGACGCCGCTTCCCGTATCCGGGAACCTGCCGCAAGGCAAGATATGGGAAACTTTTTTTTAGACAATAAAGACCTGCAGTTCCACCTGAATCATCCGCTGATGAAGAAAATCGTGGAGCTGCGCGAGAAGAATTTCGCCGACAAGGATGTGTACGACTATGCACCGGCGGATTTCGAGGATGCGATGGACAGCTACCGCCGCGTATTGGAGATAACGGGCGGAATATGCGCCGACGTAATAGCGGCCAATGCCGAGGATGTCGATAAGGAGGGACCGCGGGTGGTGGATGACCATGTCGTCTATGCACGCGGTACGCAGGCTAACCTCGATGCCATCCGCAAGGCCGGATTGGGCGGTATCCACCTGCCCCGCAAGTACGAAGGACTCAACATGTCGCTCATCTGCTTCGTGATGGCCAACGAGATGGTGGCCCGCGGCGATGCCGGTTTCGAGAATATCTGGGGATTGCAGGACTGCGCCGAAACCATCAACGAGTTCGCCAGCGAGGAGATAAAGCAGAAATATCTGCCGCTCGTATCGCGGGGGGCTACCTGCGCCATGGCGCTTACCGAGCCCGATGCCGGTTCCGACCCTGCAGGCGGTGATGCTTCGGGCGCATTACGACGAGGCCAGCGGCAAGTGGTTGCTCAACGGCGTGAAGCGGTTCATCACCAACGGCGACGGCGACATCTCGCTCGTGCTCGCCCGCTCGGAAGAGGGGACGAAGGACGGACGCGGTCTCTCCATGTTCGTCTATGACCGCCGCGACGGCGGAGTGAAGGTGCGTCGCATCGAGAACAAGCTGGGTATCAAAGGCTCGCCTACCTGCGAGCTCGTCTATACGAACGCTCCGGCAGAGCTCGTCGGCGACCGCAAGCTCGGTCTTATCAAATACGTGATGTCCCTGATGAATGCCGCCCGTCTCGGTATCGGCGCACAGGGCACGGGCTGTGCGAGGCCGCCTACCGCGAAGCGCTGAAGTATGCCAACGAACGCCAGCAGTTCGGCAAGCCCATCATCCAGTTCCCGGCCATTTATGAAATCCTGACGAACATGAAGGCGAAACTGTACGCATCGCGTGCGATGCTGTACGAGACGGCCCGTTTCGTCGAGATATACAAGTGCTGGGCGGAGATAGGCAAGGAACGTCCGCTGACGGCCGAGGAAAAGAGCGAGATGAAGGCCTATAACAAGCTCGCCGATGCCTTCACGCCGCTCTGCAAGATGTTCGCCAGTGAATATGCCAACCAGCTTGCCTACGAGGCCATACAGATACACGGCGGTTCGGGCTACATGAAGGACTATCCCATCGAACGGATTTACCGCGATGCCCGCATCACCAACATCTACGAAGGTACGACCCAGCTTCAGGTGGTGGCCGCCATCCGCCACGTGACGACCGGCACGTTCCTCGCGCAGATGAAGGCATACGAGGCTGCCGAGCGCCCGGCCGAGTTCAAGTTCCAGCTCGACAAGCTCATCGCCATGCGCGAGGAGTACGAACGGGCGATAGCCCGCGTAACGGGCGGCGGCAGCGAACAGATAGAGTTCCATGCACGTCGGCTCGTGGAGATGACCGGGCACATCGTCCTTTCGCACCTACTGCTCCGTCAGGCGGCCGAGAGCGAAGAGTATCGGGTGCCTGCCGAGGCGTACATCAAGTATGCCCAAGCGCAGAACAAGGCGGCGGCCGAATTCATCGCCAACTCCTGCTGCGGCGATATCGACCTCTACAGGGCGGTTCTGAACGAGACGCTGGAATAAGATAAGAACGGTTGCGCGGAAAGCGTAGCCGATTGGGACGAGGGGTGCGGCAATCTTGCCGCACCCCTCGTCTCGTCTTTGCTCCGTGGACAGCCGTAACGGATTGCCTGCGAAACGGTGCGGTAAAGTGGGTGTCGTTGTCGGGCAGTGTATCCCGGCCGGTGAAACCCAGCCGGACATGACGCTGTTTCGGGAAGACGTTCGGCGGCGGTGTCCGGGAAAGGATAGGGAGAGGCTGGCAGGTCAGAGTTCCTTTATGAAATGCGGATATTTGTTCCGGTATTCGTCATAAATCCGTTCTTCCTGTCCGTCGAGGTTGAGTTGATACATGCGAAAGACGACCAGGATGTTTTTGGGCTGCCAGAGCTCCCGGTAGGAGTAACGGTATTTCATACCTATGGCCTGCATCACGTTTCCGCTTCTCGGGTTGTTCACGTTGTGCGTCGCCGTAACATAAGGGAGACCGTCTCGCCGAAGCTGGTCGATGATGGCCCGGCAGGCTTCCGTACACAGGCCCCGGTGCCAGAATGCTTTTCGGAGTCCGTACCCCAGGTCGTGGCTGCCGGCGCCGCTTACGTGGACATAACCGACGGGTACATCGCTGCCTTTCATGCAGACGGCATCGTATAAAAGCGATTCGCTGGAACGCAGTGCTGCAAGTTTCTTGTGCAGGTATGCCTCGGCCTCTTCCAAATGCTTCAGCGGAAACATGGGCAGGAATGTATTCACTTCGGTGTCGCCCAGAATGTCCAGCAGGGCTTTCGCATCCTGTTCGGCGAACGGCCGCAGGTGCAGCCGTTCCGTTCTTATGTCATGGGACATGCGTTCGTTTTGTGAGGGTTGTCGCATTGTATCCGGGCATTTATCGGTGAGGCGGTGCCATGCCCCGTACTTTGCCGGAAGGCGGGAACGACGGATTCGGGGAAATTGGCCGGAGGACGTCCGTTCGCTGCCGCACGAAGTGCGGCGGCACGGAACGGCCTGCCGCTGCGCTATTCCTCGATATAGAAGAGGTCGCTGATGATGCTGTTGGAGACCATGAGCTTTTCGGGTGGTATCCTGTACACATTGCCTTCGCGGACTATCAAGCCGTTTCGGAGAAACTTGCCGGCACAATATTCGAAGTAGAGCAGTCCCTTGAACCCGAACCGTTCGGAGAGCGCGTCGCGTCGAATACCGTAATCGGTACGGAGGGCGGTCATGATATATTCGTTGTACTTGTCTATGCGGGAGAGGATTTCCCGTCCGTATATCCGGTCGGTACCGGCCAGTTCGATGTACTTTCGAGGTTGTTGACCGAGTAGATACGTTGGTCCCCGTCGTAGGAGTGGGCCGATGGGCCGAGGCCGAGATAGGTTTTGCCGCACCAGTAGGCCCAGTTGTGCAGCGAGCGGAACTCTTCGCCGCGGGCATAGTTGGAGATTTCGTAGTGACAGAAACCGCTGTCGGTCAGAATGCGGTGGCATATCATGAACTGCTCCTCACATATTTCGTCGCTGGCAGGTATGAGCGTTCCCGCCTCCGCCATGTCGCCGAAGACGGTGTTGTCGGAGATGGTCAGGCAGTAGGCCGAGATGTGCTGTACGCCGAGTATTACGGCACGCAGGACATTGTTTTCCCACTCGCGGAGCGACATGCCGGGGATGCCGAAGATGAGGTCGAGCGAAATGTTGCCGAACCCCTTTGCCTGGGCCGCCCGGATAGCCTCTACCGCCTGTTGGGCGTTGTGCCGTCTGCCGAGCAGCTTGAGGTCGCGGTCGATGAAGGACTGTACGCCGAAACTGAGCCGGTTGATGTCGGTACGGGCGAGTTCGTCCAGATAGTGTTCGGTGATGTCGTCGGGATTCGCCTCGACCGTGATTTCCGATACCCCTTCCAGATTCCAGAGCGAGCGGGCCTTGTCGATGAGCCGCTGGAGCAGGGCGGGCGGAAGAAGCGACGGGGTACCCCCGCCGAAGAATACCGTGTCTACCGGGGTGTCGCCGAAATAGCCGCGCCGGTACTCCATCTCCCTTTCGAGGGCTTCTATGTAATCCTCCGTTTTGGCACAGGATGTGCTTTTATAAAAATCGCAATAGTTGCAGCGCGTTTTGCAGAACGGGATATGGATGTACAATGCGGCCATTTCTGGGTGGAATGATGGTGTGTTTCGATTTCGTAAGGTGCTGAACACAAAAAACGTGCGAAAGTTAGCAAAAAAACCGTAATAATGGCCGCCGCTGCCGTCATTATGCGGTGGGGGAAGATGTGCAGATAGGTATTCCCGGTTTCCGGTACGGTAAAAAAAGTCGATTTTATACGGTGGAATTAGTACCGCAAGACGGAATTATTCCATATCTTTGCGCCGTTGTTAGTGTGCTAACAATAATTCCGGCGGGAAAGAGTTATATAACCGGATTCGCAGACCGGACCGTTCCGGGTGTCCGGAGGCGCATATAACAGGTGAGAATAGCATAAACACATAATATACAGAAGATTATGGCAAAGAAGATTGATTTGACCAAGTATGGTATCACCGGAACCCCGGAGATACTGTACAATCCGTCGTACGAACGGCTTTTCGAGGAGGAGATGAACCCGGCCCTCACCGGTTACGAACGGGCCAACTGACCGATACCGGTGCGGTGAATGTGATGACCGGCGAATATACCGGCCGTTCGCCCAAGGACAAGTTCTTTGTGATGGACGACACGACGCGCGATACCATCTGGTGGACCAGCGACGAGTATAAGAACGACAACAAGCCCGTGAGCGAGGAGGCGTGGAAGGAGCTCAAGAAGATTGCCACGAACGAGCTCTCCAACAAGAAGCTCTTCGTGATGGATACTTTCTGCGGCGCCAATGCGAATACCCGCCTCAAGATACGTTTCATCATGGAGGTGGCATGGCAGGCCCACTTCGTGAAGAACATGTTCATCCGTCCGACCGAAGAGGAGCTGGAGAACTACGGCGAACCCGACTTCGTGGTGATGAACGCTTCCAAGGCGAAGGTAACGAACTATAAGGAGCTCGGCCTCAATTCCGAAACGGCCGTCGTCTTCAACCTGACCGAAAAGGTGCAGGTCATCATCAATACGTGGTATGGCGGCGAGATGAAGAAGGGCATGTTCTCCTACATGAACTATCTCCTGCCACTCAAGGGCATCGCTTCGATGCACTGTTCGGCCAACACCGACAAGGAGGGCAAGAATACGGCCATCTTCTTCGGCCTCTCGGGTACGGGCAAGACCACCCTTTCGACCGACCCGAAACGCCTGCTCATCGGCGACGACGAGCACGGCTGGGACGACCAGGGCGTGTTCAACTTCGAGGGCGGCTGCTACGCGAAGGTCATCAACCTCGACAAGGAGAGCGAGCCGGATATCTGGCACGCCATCAAGCGCGATGCGCTGCTTGAGAACGTGACGGTGGACAAGGAGGGGCATATCGACTTCGCCGACAAGAGCGTGACCGAGAATACCCGCGTGTCCTATCCGATATACTTCATCAACAACATCGTGAAGCCCGTATCCAAGGGCCCGGCTGCGGAGCGTGTTATCTTCCTGTCGGCGGATGCGTTCGGTGTGCTGCCTCCCGTTTCGATCCTCACTCCGGAGCAGACGAAATACTACTTCCTCTCCGGTTTTACCGCGAAGCTGGCGGGTACCGAGCGCGGTATCACCGAGCCGACACCGACTTTCTCGGCATGTTTCGGTGCGGCGTTCCTCTCGCTTCACCCTACCAAGTACGGCGAAGAGCTCGTAAAACGCATGGAGAAATCGGGTGCGAAGGCCTACCTCGTGAACACCGGCTGGAATGGTACGGGCAAACGTATCTCCATCAGGGATACACGCGGCATCATCGACGCCATCCTCGACGGCTCGATAGACAAGGCCCCGACCAAGCAGATTCCTTATTTCGACTTTACGGTG
>ENA-OQDU01000008-OQDU01000008.1-human-gut-metagenome-genome-assembly--contig:-NODE-8-length-22047-cov-0.934124_pt1 | contig 22047 bp, 20 predicted proteins | sample MGYA00242789_ERZ504623 | MGnify/ENA primary metagenome ERZ504623 (study PRJEB26092, sample SAMD00036335) | human gut metagenome | host: Homo sapiens | study: EMG produced TPA metagenomics assembly of the... | reverse complement strand
CTGCGGGGTGCTCGTTTTGCCTGTCCGGTTTCGGAGCGGCAGGGCGGCTCGGGTGGCTTTGTCCGTGCTTGCCTCGGCGGGGGATGAGCTGGTCGCTGCGCAGGGTGCCGTCGGCATTGCGGAAGAAGTAGCTCTTTTGGCGGCGCTTTTCGTCCTGGCTTTTCGCCACGTAGAGGGGACGTCCCGTGTAGGGGTCGCTCTCCGTATAGAACATCACGGAACTGAGCGTCATGGGGGTGGGAGTAAGGTCCTGTACCTGCTCCAGCCGGAAGTCGAGCGAGCGCGTGATTGCCGAGAGGCGTTCCATGTCGGCTTCGGTGCAGCCGGATGGCTCGATATGAAATAGGGGATGAGCTGGTAGCGGAGCCCTTCGCGGCGGCAGATGTCGTTGAATTGTGCGTTCAGCTCGCGGAACAGTGCGAACGACGGCTTGCGCATCAGCTTCAGTACCTCGTCTTCGGTGTGCTCCGGGGCTACTTTCAGCCTGCCGGAGGTGTGGTTTACGACCACTTCGCGCAGGTAGGCCCCGCCGTCGCTGCGGTCGAACAGGTCGTAACGGATACCGCTGCCGATGAAGGCTTTCTTGACGCCCTTGATTTCCGTCGCCCGCCGGTAGAGCGCCAGCAGCCGGGCATGGCTGTTGTCGAGATTGGGGCAGGGTTTCGGGTGCAGGCAGGAGGGGCGCGTGCACCGGCTGCACAGCGATGTGTCGCGGCCTCCCATGCCGTACATGTTGGCCGAGGGGCCGCCGATGTCGGAGATATACCCTTTGAAGCCCTCCATGCGGGTGACCTTCTCGATTTCGGCCAGTACGGAACGTTCGCTGCGCGAGGAGATGAATTTGCCTGATGGGCGGATATGGTGCAGAAGCTGCATCCGCCGAAACAGCCCCGGTGAATGTTCACGGAGTATTTAATCATCTCGTAGGCGGGGATGTCGCCCTTGCCGGTATAGCGTGGATGGGGCAGGCGCGTATAGGGGAGGTCGAAACTGCGGTCGATTTCGGCTTCCGTCAGTGCGGGGTAGGGCGGATTCACCACCACCGGTTTTCCGGCTGCATATTCCACGAGTATCTTCTCCTGTCGGAGGCGGTTGCTCTCGGTCTCGATGCGGACGAAATTCTCGGCGAAGGCCCGTTTGGAGGCGAGGCACTCCTCATAGGAGTGGAGCGTAAGCGTCGTTTCCGGTGCCAGACGGGCGACGTACCCTTCGTCGGCGAGGAAAGCCACCTGCGGCAGCCGGCGCAGGAGTTTGGCATTGAAACCGTTTTTCATCGCCCGTGCCACGTCGATGATGGATTTGTCGCCCATGCCGTACATGAGCAGGTCGGCGCCGCTGTCGATGAGCAGGGATGGATGCAGCGAGTCGCTCCAGTAGTCGTAGTGCGTCAGGCGGCGGAGCGAGGCCTCGATGCCGCCGATGACTACGGGCGTATTCGGATAGAGCGACTTCAGTATGCGGGTATAGACCGTCACGGCGCGGTCGGGCCGAAAACCTGCTTTTCCTCCCGGTGTATAGGCATCGTCGCTCCGCAGCCGCAGGTTGGCCGTGTAGTGGTTCACCATGGAGTCCATGCTGCCGCCCGATACGCCGAAGAAGAGCCGCGGCTTGCCCAACTTGCGGAAATCGCGCAGGTCGTCGCGCCAGTTGGGCTGCGGTACGATGGCCACGCGGTAGCCTTCGGCCTGCAACAGTCGGCCTATTACGGCTGCGCCGAATGCGGGATGGTCTACGTAGGCGTCGCCTGAGAAGAGAATGATGTCCAGATAGTCCCAGCCGAGCGCTTCGACCTCTTTGACGGTAGTAGGCAGCCACTCCGCAGCGGAGTGTGTGATGGGGGTGCGGGTCATGTCTCGGGAAGGTTTACGGGAGCAGCAGCGAACTGTCGCCGTAGCTGAGGAAACGGAAACCGTGCGAGAGGGCGTAATCGTAGAGGCGTCGCCACTCTTCGCCGATGAATGCCGATACCAGCAGCAGCAGCGTGCTTTTTGGCTGGTGAAAATTGGTTATCATACCCGAAGTCAGCCGGTAGGTGAAACCGGGCATTATCATAATCTGCGTGGCGGCCTGCAGCTTTTCGGTGCCGGTGGCCTCCATGTACGAGGCGAGCGTGCCGAGCAGCTCCGCACCGTCGGCTTCGGCCGGTAGGTCGTAGGCTTCCCACTGTCCCACGGGGGTGTCGGTATGCGGGTTGCCCTCGCGGAGTATCCGCCATCCCAGTACGGGGAGCGATTCCAGCGTCCGTACCGAGGTGGTGCCCACGGCGACAATGTGCCTGCCGGCCGCCGCAGCGGCGAGGCGGCGTACCGTGGCTGCCGTTACCTCGAAGTGTTCGGTGTGCATGGTGTGCTGCAGGGGATTGTCCGTCTTGACGGGAAGAAAGGTGCCCGCACCTACATGCAGCGTCACCTCTTCGGTGCGTACTCCTTCTCTGCGCAGTCTCTCTATCAGTTCCGGGGTGAAGTGCAAACCGGCCGTAGGGGCGGCTACGGAGCCTTCGAAACGGGAGTAGACGGTCTGATAGCGGGTGTTGTCTATCTCCTCGCTGTCGCGGCCGAGGTAGGGCGGTATCGGGATGCGGCCCAGGTGTTCGAGCAGCTGGCCGAAACTCAGTGCCGCGTCCCATGTGAAGCGCACCACCTGCGAGGTCCCCGCCGTGCCTTCGCGCCACGCCTGCACCCGGCACGGAACGCCGTTGCAGTCGAAGTCGATGGCGAGCGGTCCCTCCTTCCACTTCTTGAGGTTGCCGACGATGCACTGCCACCGGCACTCGCCCTGTGCCGCGAAAGCACGTTCGTAGTCGGCCGGGGGGTGCGGTTCGAGGCAGAAGACCTCCACGCGTGCGCCGCTGGGTTTGTGCATGACGATGCGTGCGCGTATCACTTTCGTGTTGTTGAACACCAGCACGGCCCCTTCGGGCAGCTCTCCGCCGATGCCGCGGAAACGGGTCTCCGAGAGGGCGCCCCTACGGTACACGAGCAGCCGCGATGCATCGCGTTCGTCGGCCGGGAAACGCGCGATGCGTTCGTCGGGCAGAGGATAGTCGAAATCCGATATGTTGACGCTGTCTTTTGGTGTCATGCGTGTGCGGGGAGAATATGGCGTACGGCACGGCCGCATCCGGTTGTTCAAAAAAAAGAGAGACCCGCATGCGCCTGTAAGCCGGGTTCTGTGCGTGCCGCGGCTCGCACCGCGGCACGTTTCCGCCATTTATCTACGCCTGCAGTCTCCCGCAGGCTCAAGCGGCCTACCCCCCGGCAGCGGGCGAGCAACCCTTGAATGCCGGTATACATGGCCTTGCAACCCGCAAGTGGTACGGCCCCGCGTGTCGCCACGGCGGGCGGTGGGCTCTTACCCCGCCTTTTCACCCTTACCCCGAACCGGGGCGGTCGTTTTCTGTTACCTTGACTGTGCCCTCACGGACATCTACCCGTTAGGTAGTGCGGTGCTCTGCGTTGCCCGGACTTTCCTCTCCCCCTCGCGGGGCAGCGGCGGAACGTCGCGGCGGGCTCTCCGTGCCGCAAAAGTAGTCATAATCGGCGGGAATCCGACCGCTTCCCCCGATTATTCCGCATCGGGCCGGTCGGACGGAGGGGCTTTCGGACGGTGTCCGAAACGTCGCGGTGGCCCGTCAGCCGAGCGATAATCCTTATCTTTTGCTATCTTTGTCGGGATAGAGCGCGGGAATGATGAGGATAGTCGTGATGTACCTACCTGGGGGGAGGCCAGGCCGTTCATGCTCGGTTCCGCCGGAGGTACGGCGGAGGTGTGGCGGTGCGGTATCGGTGCCGTGGAGTGTGCTGCGCGCACGGCGGGTGTCCTCGCTGCACGGAGACCCGACTTCATCCTGTTGGCCGGTATTGCCGGTGCACATCCGTCCGTCGGGCTGGCGAAGGGCGATACAGTGATGGTGTCACGCGAATATGCCGCCGATGTGGGGACGCTGCGCGAGGGGCGTTTCATTCCGCTGCCGGTGGACGGGAACGACGTGAAGAACAACTTTTACGATAACCCCACGTCCGTGCCGCCCCTTTTCCGGAGCGTAGCCTCGGATACGGTCGCCGTCGCGGGAACACCCGTGAGGGCGGAGAGCGCGGCCTGCATAGAGAATATGGAGGGAGCCGGTTTCTTCGCCGTATGCGGTGCGCTGGGGGGTGCCTTTCGCCGAGCTTCGCTGCATATCGAATTATATCGGCGAGGAGCGCGGCCGTTGGCGGATTGCGGAGGCGGTCGGAAGGCTTGCGGAGGATGTCGGGAGGTTCATCGACGCTGTGCGGGAGTGGTCGTAAGGAGTTGCCGGACGGACGGGCCGTCTTCGGGACGGAGGAACGAAGATTCAGTAATAGACAGTTGGACGTATGAAATTATCGCTTGCCATTTCGCCGTGTCCGAACGACACGTTCATGTTCGATGCCATGCTCAACGGACGCATCGATACCGAAGGGTTGGAGTTCGAGGTCGTCTTCAAGGATATAGAGGAGCTGAATGCGGGACTCTCCGCCGCGGAGGGAGTACGTCCGCACATCAGCAAGGCGAGTTATGCCGTCCTGCCGCAGGTTGCCGACCGTTATTGCGCTCTGCGCAGCGGGAGTGCGCTGGGACGCGGGCAACGGCCCGCTGCTGGTGGCCGGCGACGAAAGTGCCGCGACGGACGACTGTTCGATGCGTATCGCCGTACCGGGGATGCACACTACTGCGAACCTGCTCATGGAGCGTCTCTTTCCGCACCTTTCCGACAAACGGGCCTATCTCTTCTCCGATATTCCGCACATCGTCGGGCGGGGCGAGTGCGATGCGGGGGTGCTGATACACGAGGGACGTTTCGTCTATCGCCGTTACGGGCTCTTTCTGCTGGCCGACCTCGGTGTGGAGTGGGAGCGGGCGACCGGGCTGCCCTGCCGCTGGGAGTCATCGTCGCCGACCGGAACCTGCCTGCGGAGGTGGCCGGGACGGCGGAACGGGTGCTGCGCCGGAGCATCGCCTATGCCTTCGCGCATCCGGCCGATTCGTTACCCTTCGTCCGGGAGCATGCGCAGGAGTTGGACGAAGGGGTGATAAGAAACCATATCGAATTCTTCGTGAACGACTATTCGCTGGATATTGGCCCGGAGGGTGCCGAAGCGGTCGCCAGACTGCTCGACATGCCCTCTGCAACGTTGTTCCGGGCTTGAGTGCAGGTACTGTTTCTCTTTTGTGGCGTAATTCAGTTGAAGACGTGAAATTCTTTCCTATCCTGTTTGTCAGTCGGATGACGGGCGGGGTAATTCGAATAGCCGTCTGCACCGGCGGTTTCCTTTCCGGCAGTCGGCAAAAAGCATTTCCGGTTCGGTAAATGGCCGTTCCGGCGCATAGCAGGGTATAGATGGAATAATTCCGTCAAATTCCGGGGCGGACAGTTGGATTTCCCGGATATTATCCGTTTATTTGTTGCCGGAAAAAGGGGGTGCCTCCGTGGGGGCGGCTGAGATTATACCCAATGAACCTGATACGGTCAATACCGTCGTAGGGATTTTTTCTGAGTATATTGCTTTCTTTTCGTGCGCATTCGGGCACTTTCGTTTTCCTTGACCGATATTAAAATGGGAGTGGAACGATGTTCGGCGTACAGTTCATTACACATCATACCGATACCATCACGTACCTCGACTCCGTGCGTATTGCACTGGAGGGAGGATGCCGCTGGATACAGTTGCGCATGAAGGAGGCGTCCGACACGCAAGCGGAGGAGGTCGCCCGTCAGGCGCTGGCCCTGTGCCGTGCTGCCGGAGCGGTATTCATCATCGACGACCGCGTGGAGCTGGCTGGCAGACTGCATGCCGACGGCGTGCATCTCGGCAAGGCGGACATGCCGGTAAGGGAGGCCCGGCGCCTGCTCGGGCCGGGGTTCCGTATCGGAGGAACGGCCAATACGTTCGAGGATGTCCGTATCCATTACGAGGGGGGCGCCGACTATATCGCTGCGGCCCGTTCCGCTACACCACGACCAAACAGAAACTCGCCCCCATTCTGGGGCTCGAAGGATACCGGGCCATAACCGCCCGTATGCGGGAGGAGGGCATCGACCTGCCCGTGGTGGGCATCGGTGGTGTGACGGCCGAGGATATGTCTGCCCTGGCCGGAGCCGGACTCAGCGGTATTGCGCTCAGCGGGAGCGTATTGCGTGCCGCAGACCCGGTGGGCGAAATGCGGAGGGTCATGCAGATTGCGAAACAAGTTTCAGATAACTATGGAAGACAAAATCAAAATTAACTACCCCGATTCCGAAAAGGTCTATATGCCTGGCTCCCTCTATCCGGAGCTGCGCGTGGGGATGCGGCGTGTGCGGCTGACGCCCACAGTGGTCGTGAAGGACGGGGAGAAGGTACTTACGGAGAATCCTCCGGTGTACATCTACGATACCAGCGGGGCATACAGCGACCCGGCTGTGCCGATAGACCTGCGCAAGGGGCTGCCCCGGCTGCGGGAGGAGTGGATACGGAAGCGGGAGGTGGAACGGCTCCCCGGCATCACTTCCGAATACGGCCGGGCACGGCTCGCCGACCGGAGCCTCGACCATCTGCGTTTCGAGCACATACAGCTTCCTTACCGGGCCAAGGAGGGGTGTCAGGTGACGCAGATGTATTATGCCAAACAGGGTATCATTACCCCGGAGATGGAGTATGTGGCTATCCGCGAGAACATGAACTGCCGCGAGCTGGGCATCGACTCCTACATCACGCCGGAGTTCGTCCGACAGGAAATCGCCGCAGGACGGGCGGCGCTGCCGGCCAACATCAACCATCCCGAGGCCGAGCCGATGATAATCGGTTCCCGTTTCCTGGTCAAAATCAACACCAACATCGGCAATTCCGCCACTTCGTCCACCATCGAGGAGGAGGTGGAGAAGGCCGTGTGGAGCTGCAAGTGGGGCGGCGATACGCTGATGGACCTCTCCACGGGCGACAACATCCACGAGACGCGCGAATGGATAATCCGCAACTGTCCCGTGCCGGTCGGGACGGTGCCGATGTATCAGGCTATGGAGAAGGTGAAGGGCCGTGCCGAGGATTTGACGTGGGAGCTTTTCCGCGACACCCTGATAGAGCAGTGCGAGCAGGGGGTGGACTACTTCACCATTCACTGCGGCATCCGGCTGAGGAATATTCACTACGCCAACGACCGCCTGTGCGGCATGGTCAGCCGCGGAGGCAGCATCATTTCGCAGTGGTGCAAGGCGCACAACCGGGAGAGCTTCCTCTATGAACATTTCGATGATATCTGCGACATTTGTGCGCGGTATGACGTGGCGCTGTCGCTCGGCGACGGTCTGCGTCCGGGAGCCATCCGCGACGCCAATGACCGGGCGCAGTTCGCCGAGCTCGATACCATGGGCGAGCTGGTCGAGCGGGCCTGGGCGAAAAACGTGCAGGCCTTCATCGAAGGGCCGGGGCACGTTCCCATGCACAAGATACGGGAGAACATGGACCGTCAAATAGAGAAATGTCACGGCGCCCCCTTCTATACGCTCGGGCCGCTGGTGACGGACATAGCACCTGGCTACGACCATATCACGAGCGCTATCGGCGCCGCGCTGATAGGGTGGTACGGGACGGCCATGCTCTGCTACGTAACCCCTAAGGAGCACCTCGCCCTGCCGCAGAAGGAGGACGTGCGCGTAGGGGTGGTGACCTACAAGATAGCCGCCCATGCGGCCGACCTCGCCAAAGGGCATCCGGGAGCCGACGTGCGCGACAATGCCCTGAGCAAGGCGCGTTACGAATTCCGCTGGAAAGACCAGTTCAACCTGAGTCTCGACCCGGAACGCGCGCTGCACTATTACCGCGAGGCAAACCACCTCAACGGCAAGTACTGCACCATGTGCGGGCCGCATTTCTGCGCCATGCGCATCAGTCAGCAGCTCCGCGACTGCGATTACACGGCAGGCGGGGAGGACGACGGTATCAGTGGACAGCAATAACTAAAAACAGATGAAGCATATGATTGAGACGAAAGTATCGCAGGGAATCGTAAGTACCTATTTCGACAAGCTCCAGAAAAATCTGGAATTGGACGTAGCCATCGTGGGCGGCGGGCCTTCGGGTATCGTGGCGGCCTACTACCTCGCCAAGGCGGGGCTTCGGGTGGCGCAGTTCGACCGTAAACTCGCTCCCGGCGGAGGCATGTGGGGCGGCGCCATGATGTTCAACCAAATAGTGATTCAGGAGGAGGCGATGGATATCGTGCGCGAGTTCGGGATAAATTATGCCCCCTTCGGTGAAGGACTTTACGTGATGGATTCGGTGGAGAGCACTTCGGCGCTCCTTTATCATGCGGTACATGCCGGAGCGACCGTATTCAACTGCTATTCGGTGGAAGACGTGGTCTATAAGGAGAACCGCGTGAGCGGCGTCGTGGTGAACTGGACGCCGGTGCTGCGCGAAGGGCTGCATGTGGACCCGCTCAACATCCTGGCCAAGGTGGTCATCGACGGTACGGGCACGACAGCGAAATAGCTGCCACGGTAGCCCGCAAGAACGGCGCGCGGCTCAATACCGAAACGGGGGGCGTCGTAGGCGAACGTTCGCTCGACGTGACCGCCGGCGAGGATGAAGTGGTGAAGGGTACCAAGGAGATCTACCCCGGACTTTATGTGTGCGGCATGGCCGCTTCGGCGGTTTCCGGTACGCCCCGCATGGGGCCGATATTCGGCGGGATGCTCATGTCGGGCAAAAAGGTGGCCGACGAGATAATCGCCTGTCTGAAAAAGTGATGCCCTGCGGCGTCCGCGTATTTGCCGCCCGCCAGAAAAGGCGGGCGGCTTCTTTTTTTCGTATGGTGCAGGCTGCGGAAAGGTGGGAAGGGGTGAAACACGGGGCGGGCGGTGTGCGGGGCGGGAGACTTTTGCCTTCGCCGTTCGGGGCGGGAAGCGGATTGTTCTCGGCGCTGGCAATGAGGTCGGCGGTCGTGTTGCACAGTGGCGGTTTGCATGTCGGGGAAACGCTTCGTGTTCGGGGACGGTGCGTCCGGGGCGGAGGGTCGGGCTGTCGGCGTAGGGAGATGTGTCCGGGCGGGGCAGCCGGGATGCAGATTCGGATGCCGTGGAAAAAGAACCGGGAGCGGGTCAGCGGGCGGCTTGCAGCAGGTGTCTGAAGTGGCGGAGTACCTCTGCGGTGTCGGCCGGCGAGCGGAAGCGTGCCCAGATGTCGCCGAGGAGGGCGGCGCCTCCGAAACCGTAATCGCGCACCTCCGGCAGATTCGCTTCCGATACACCTCCGAGAGCCAGCACCTTTTCGTCGATAATTCCCGCGGCAGCCGCTTCGCGCAGCGCTGCGGGCGGGAAGGCGGAGCGGTACCCCTGTTTCGAGATGCTGTCGAAGACGGGGCTCAGGAAGAGATAGTCCGTCGCCGTGCGGTGTGTGGCCACCTCTTCGAGCGAGTGGCACGACCGGCTGACCGTGCCGCGGTAGCCGTCGGGCAGGTCGGGATTGCGGCCGTTGAGGTGTACGCCGCCCAAGCCGTAGGTGCGCTGGAGGGGAAAGTGGTCGTGCAGGGTGATGCGGGGGCGGAAGGGGGCAGGGAACCGTTCTATCAGTGCGGCGAGCTCGGCGGCCGTGCATCCCGGCTTGCGCAGGTGTATCCGGTCGAGCCCCTCTTCGAGCATGGCCTGCATGAGTTCCGTTTCGCCCGGAAGAAATTCGGGGGAGGTGATGACTATCAGTTTCATTGCGTGTCGTCTGTCTTGCCGGGGAAGTGCCAGAGCGGGCCGTTGCCCCGGCCGATTTGCAGGGTGCGTGCGGCTTCGATGGCGGCGGTTACGTATTCCTTTGCCCTGCCTACGGCCGTCTCCAGCGGGAGCCCCCTGCCAAGCAGGGTGGCGATGGCCGACGAGAGTGTACAGCCCGTTCCGTGGAGGTTGGAGGTCTCGATGCGGTCGGCCGTATAGGCGTACATCCGTCCGTCGTACAGGATGCGGTGGGCCGGTCTGCGTCGAGGTGGCCGCCCTTTATCAGGAAGGCGCAGCCGTAGCGTTCGTGGAGCAGCCGGGCCGCACGGCGCATTTCCTCCTCGTCAGTGATGGGCTCTCCCGTGAGCAGCGATGCTTCGGGCAGGTTGGGCGTCACCACCCGGCAGAGCGGAAATAGACGGTTGCAGGCGGTTTCAAGGGCGTCGGGCTGGGTCAGTATTTTGCCGCTCGTGGAAAGGGCCACGGGGTCGAAGACCACGTTCCGGCATCCGTATCGTTCCAATACCTCCGCGATGGCGGAGATGATGGCGGGCGTGCCTGTCATGCCGATTTTGACGGCATCCGGGGAGAGGTCTTCGATGACGGCCCCGCATTGGCGTCCGACCGTTTCGGGGGAGAGGTACTCCACCTGCGCCACCCCGCGGGTATTCTGTACGGTAATGGCCGTGACGGCTGCGGCGGCATAGCCTCCCAGCGCCGAGACGGTTTTGATGTCGGCCTGTATGCCGGCTCCGCCGGAGGGGTCGGAACCTGCTATGGCGAGAATGACGGGCGGTGTGTTCATGTTTTCGGGTGGTTGGCCGGCCTGCCGGGGCAGGGGTGCGGCGTTTCTGCAAAGATAGGGAAACCGGCGGACATTCCGGTCTGCGGCGACCGGGCGTATGGGCGTGTCATCCCACCCGGTCGCCCTGCCGGGAGTCACGCTTTGCGGAGGAAGGTACGGAGAGGAGGGCGGGCCGTCGGTCTCTATGGCGAAGGTATCGGTCTCGGCTTCGTTCAGCGTACCGCACCACCACGAACGGAATCCCTCTGCGGGGGGAGTGTAGCGCAGGCCCCGGACGGAGATGCGTGTGCCCGGTACGATGGTGAAAATGGAGACCTGCTGCCGGGGCATGCTGTCGAAGGTCGCCGCACCTTCCACGGCATTGAAGACACCGTAGGGGGTCACCATTTGTACGTCGGCCTGCCGGGCATAGTCGGCCAGCAGGGCGATGTTGCCTATCGCATGGTCTTCGCGGCCGCCGGTGGCACCGAGTATGGTGAGCTCCCTGCGGCCCTGCTCCATGCAGAAAGAGAAAGCTTTCGTAAGGTCGTTGGTCTCCTGGTCGGGGACGATGTGCAGGATGTCCCGGAACCGCTGGGCCGTCGTGCGGCCGATGGAGTCGCCGTCGCCCACGATGGCCGACGGGATGCCACCGCGGGCGGTATAGGCGTCGGCCGCCCCGTCGCAGCACACCACATAGCGGGCCTGGGCGAGGAGTGTTGCGGGAATCCCCTCCGCGGGGTATTCGCCGTCGGCGAGGATAACCGTTTCGGGCGCTGTTGCGGCGTCAGGCATCCGGAAGTGTCGTCTTTCCATTTTTCATCATTTTTAACCATTTGAAGTAACCCGCCACTGCCGCGACGGCATACAGGGTATAGAGAACTCCGGTGGGGCAGAGCCCCTTGTAAAAGTACAGACCTGCGGAGACGATATCGACCGCTATCCACACGAGCCACTGCTCCGCATATTTGCGCGAGAGCATCCACAGGGCGGTAATGCTCAGCGCCGTGGTAAAACTGTCGCCGTAGGGCACTGTGCTGTCGGTGAAGTGCACCAGCACGGCGGCTGTCGTGGCGAACACTGCGGCCGTAAGGAACGCGAGCGGCGCGACGAGGCGGAGGGGCATCCTCGCGATGGGAGCCTCTTCGCCGGAACCGCCCCGTTTTCTCCACATGAACCAACCGTATATGCCGGCACCGAGGTAATAGACGTTGACGGCCATGTCGGCATAGAATCCCGAACTGTAATAGACGAAGATGTAGATGGCCGGCATGACGATGCCGGCGAGCCAGAGCCAGATGCTGGCCCTGTATTCGAGCCACAGGTATGCGAGTCCTACGGCCGTACCGATTGTCTCCAGATAGTTCATGCCGGGTACGGGGTTGTCCGGAGTACAAAGATAATCATCTTCCGTGGGCCTTCGCAGCCGCGGCGGCTCTTTGTTCGGACAGGTTGCCTGCCGGTGCGGATACGCGCCGGGTGTCGGTTTGAAATGTGCTTTCGGATTTCGTCGAATATATTATATCTTTGTCAGACGGCAGACAGGTGTGCCGCACAGGATTGAATTGTCCAATCAATTAAATAACTTAGCAATGAGCAAGGTACTGATAATCGGAGCCGGCGGTGTGGGAACCGTGGTGGCGCACAAGGTGGCGGCCAGTCCGGTGTTTACGGAAATCATGTTGGCGAGCCGTACCAAGAGCAAGGCCGACGACATAGCCGCCGCGGTGGGCGGAGGAAGGATTAAAACGGCCCGGGTGGATGCCGACAGCGTCGAGGAGCTGACGGCGCTGATGCGGGCTTTCCGGCCGGATATCGTCATCAACGTGGCGCTTCCCTACCAGGACCTGACGATTATGGACGCGTGTCTCGAATGCGGCGTGAACTATCTGGATACGGCCAATTACGAACCCAAGGAGGAGGCCCATTTCGAATATTCATGGCAGTGGGCCTATCAGGACAGGTTCCGCGAGGCAGGGCTTACGGCCATCCTCGGCTGCGGCTTCGACCCCGGCGTCACTTCCATATTCACGGCCTATGCCGCCAAACATCACTTCGACGAGATACATTACCTCGATATCGTGGACTGCAACGCGGGCAACCACGGCATGGCGTTCGCCACCAACTTCAACCCGGAAATCAACATCCGCGAAGTGACGCAGCCCGGCAAGTACTGGGAGAACGGCAAGTGGGTGGAGACCGCTCCGCACGAGATACACAAACCGCTGACATATCCGGAGATAGGGGAGCGCGAGTCGTATCTTATCTATCACGAGGAGCTCGAATCACTCGTGAAACACTATCCCTCCACTCCGCCGGGCCCGTTTCCTTGGAGTGACTTTCGGACATGGAGTACCTGGACGCACCTGCGCGTGATACAGAACATCGGCATGGCCCGCATCGACCCCATCGTCTACAACGGGGTGGAGATAGTGCCCATTCAGTTCCTCAAGGCTGTGCTGCCCGACCCCAAATCGCTCGGCGAACACTATACGGGCATGACTTCGATAGGATGCCGTATTCAGGGCGTTAAGGACGGCCGCGAACGTACTTATTACATCTACAATAACTGCGACCACGAGAAAGCCTTTCGGGAGACCGGCACGCAGGCGGTCAGCTTTACGACCGGTGTGCCTGCCGCGCTTGGGGCGGAGATGTTCGCCCGTGGTCTCTGGAAGAAGCCCGGCGTCTTCAACGTAGAGGAGTTCGACCCGGACCCCTTCATGGCCGAAATCGGCGAGAGAGGCCTGCCGTGGGTAGAGCTGTTCGACGTGAACCTCGAATTGTGACACGGACACCGTTATCTTACAACTTTTCCGGCCGGAGAATTCCGGCCGGAAAAGTTTCCTGAGAATCGTATTTTTTAACCTTAAAACCTATTGAACAGATGAAAAGAAGCATTTGGCTGTTGTTCGCTTCGTCATGCCTCTGGCTGGCGGGGTGTTCCGAACCCGCAGGAGGCACAGGAACTGGCGATGACAATGGAACCCGGGAGGCTCCTTGGAGGAGGAGTATGTGGAGATATCCGACCCGCTCTTTTCCGCCTTTCTGGTAAAGCAGTTCGACAAGGACAAAGACGGCCGCATTTCGAAAGCGGAGGCCGAGAAGGTCACCGCTATTCGGGTAACGGAGAATTGGGAAATCGCCTCCGTCGAGGGTATTGCCTCTTTCCCCAACCTGAAGACCTTCGAGTTCTGCGGCGATTTCGAGCATACGCGGCCGCTGACGGGGCTGGATGTGTCGGCCAATACGAAACTGGAGGTACTCAACCTCAGCCGTAACGAGCTGGAATCGCTTGACGTGCGTGCGAATACTGCGCTGCGGGAGCTGAATATCGCCTGGAACGGGGTGGCTGCGGTGGATGTCTCCGGCAATACGGCGTTGGAGGTGCTCAATCTCGGCAGTAACCGACTGGCATCGGTCGATGTGAGAGCCAATGCGGCGCTCCGTGAACTGTCGGTTTCCGGCAACGAAGCGTTGGCGGAGTTGGATTTGAGCAACAATTCCGGACTGGAGGTGCTGGATTGTTCCGGTACGCGGATTCCTTCGGTGGATGTGTCGGCGATGGCGGGGCTTCGGCGGCTGTCGGTCGGAAGCGGTAACATCACCGAAATCGACGTGACGCACAATCCGGTGTTGGAAGAGTTGAATATCGTTTCGTGCAACATGCTCTCCGTAGACCTCAGCAACAATCCGGAGCTTGCGCTCATCTATGCCGGACTGAACAAGTTCACGGAGCTCGATATCAGCGGGTGCGCATCCAGAATGGAGGGGGTCTATTGTGCAGGGTGTCCCGACCTCAGAACGATTTACCAGCGGAAAGGACAGAAGGTGGAGACGCTCCTGAAGGACGATACGGCCGAAGTGGTCGTGAAATAACCGAGGGCCGTGACGGCTCCGACAGCACCGGCGGGCAATTGCCCGCCGGTGTTTTTTATGCCTGACGGGCTGCGTAAATCCCAGCGGATGAGCAGCTATGAGCCGCGTGGAAATTGGACGGCGCCGTACCGCAGGAGGAAGTGTTTGCAAATTCTGGAAAAATGTTTGTAAGTTGCTATATATTAATGTTTTTGTAGTATAAGTTTGCAGCGTGAAATTCGTGTGGAGCGGCCGGATGCGGTATCGGTACGGCGGCTTCGTAACGGAAACAAAACGGGTTCGGGTCGCATGGACCGGCGGAACACCTTGAGTGATTGATAATGAAATTCAAAAATACAGGTTTAACTTTTTAATGTTCTTTATCGGCATGATGAGTATCAAGGAGGATATCCGCGCCGCTTATGCGGCACCGAAGATTGAAACGACGGAGGTTAGGCTCGAAACGGGCATCGCACAATCCCTGCCTTCGGCGGGCGATTACGAAGAGGGGGGGCGAACTGCAGCCCTGGGAGTAGAACGGACGTACAATTTAAAAACGATTTCAGGGGAGAAGAAAGTATGAAGAGGCAATTGTTGTTTTTGGCGGCGGGGGCCGTTGCGCTCCTCGCTTCCTGTACCGGGAGCGAACCCGGAGCATCTGCCGGCGGGATGCGCACAATAGAGATGACCATCGGTGCCCTGACGCGGGGAGTTTATGTGTCGGAGGGGGATACGCGTGTCTCATACGACGATTTGGCCGCCCTGTGGGAAGAGGACGACGTAATCATGGTCGGTTTCGCGGATGCTGCCGGCCGGACATACGGGCCTTTTGAGTTCAGGGCGTCGCAGGCGGGGGCCGTTTCCGACTTTACGGGGAGTGTGACTGTCGGCGAGGAGACTACGGTATTGACCAAAATATACGCCTACTATTACGGGTCGGGAGTGACCGGCGTGAATGCCGACCTGCGGGCGGGGACACTCGCTTTCGGGCTGCCCGCCGTACAGAACGGAAACCTGTCGGATTATACCCTCGGAGTGGCTTACGCGACGGGCGAGTATTCCGTCGAGGCGGGGACTACGGAGTTTACGCTGCCGGCCGGTTTCGCTTTCCGTCCCTCTCTGGCGCGTCTTGATGTGAACATGACGGGCCTTGCGGCGGGTGAAACGGTACAGTCGGTAACGGTCGGTCTTGACGGATATACCTTCTATGACGGCGGTACGGTGGATTTCGCAGGCACCGCTGAGCCCGTCTTCTCGGCTGCGGATGTGAACGCGGCGGTACGGGTGCTTCCCGGTGTTTCCGCATCCGGCGACCCGGCCGGATATATGGTCGGCATCGTTCCGCTCGACCTCGGCGGCCGGTCTGCACGGATGGACGTGACGGTCATTACCCGGTCGGGGCAGAGCGGCAAGAGATATACGGCGAGTTTCGTGGCTACGGAGCTCGCGGCGGCCACGCGTTACACCGTGAAGATGGATGTGGCTTCGCTCCAGAGCGAGGAGGTGACCTATATCGAGGATGGAACCCTCGATGCCATCAACAACGACAAGGACGGCTATTTCATCCTGACCGATGACGTGGAGCTGGATGCGATGCCTAACATCACCGATTTCGGCGGAACGCTGGACGGCGACGGACATACCATAGACATGGGTACGGTCGGCTCGGTGAGCAGCGAGCAGGCCGGTATTTTCGCTACAACCACGGGCGATGCCACAATCGTGAACCTGAACGTGAAAGTGGAGTCGCTGGAAGGCGATGCGAGCGAAGGCGGCCTCATCGTGGGTAAGGTGAAGGACGGTACGCTGACGCTCGACAACGTGCATGCTTCCGGTTCCATAACGGCTACCAGATACGGTGACTCCAACCACATGTTCGGGGGCGGTCTGGTAGGGTTCGTTCCTATGGGGGCGGTACTCGAGGCTGCGAACTGTTCGTTCACGGGGTCCGTGTCTACGAATATGACTGCACTGATAGATGCCAATGCATATAACTGTTATGTAGGTGGTATCGTAGGTGCACTGGAAACCGGAGTGGATTCTTTTGAAAAGAATACGGATTATGCAGGCAGTGAAGCGGGTGCGGCGTCGTCGATTGTAAATTGCCGGGTATTCGATGCAGCGTTGGTCAATACGTGGCGCGGTGGTACTTCGATTGGTGGCGGTATAGCTGTCAGGTCCGAGTTCTATACGGGCGGTATTGCGGGACGCTGTACGGGACGCATCGAGAACTGCTCGGTCGAGAATACGCATCTGACGGGTGTTGTGGATACCGACGGTGCGGGACGTCAGGCAAAGCCCGTGGTCGGGAACGACTGGTACGAATATACGTTCAATGAAAACAATAGCTATACGAACGTGACCGTAAACGGAGGTGAGGCGCGTACCGGTTTGTACCGGGGAGCCGGTGCTGCCGGAACGGACAGGCCCGATTATTCCGACATACAGTAATGCCGCTTGGCCCCGCAGGGGCGTCGGGCGGCACCCGGGAAAGGCCGCCCGGTATATCTTTTCCGATACCGGTACGGCAGCGCAAAGTGCGCTGCCGTACCGGCGTTTACGGGTGGATGGTTCCGGCTGATTCGGCCGAATCGCGCCTGCCTCTGCGGGTCGGGCTGTCGTCCGAAGACCGCTTTCAGCCTTCGGCGAATATTCGTATATTTGCAGAAATTGTTGTCATGGTGGATTTCGATAAGGTGCCGTCGCCCTGCTTCGTGCTCGACGAACGGCTGTTGCGCAGGAACCTTGCGGTCATCGACAAGGTGCGTCGGGCTGCGGGTGTAGAAATAATCGTGGCGCTGAAGGCGTGTGCGATGTGGCGCATATTCCCGCTGTTGCGGGAACATTCCGACGGGGCTACGGCGAGTTCCGTGGCGGAAGCGCGCCTCGTGCTCGAAGAGTATGGCAGCCGGGCGCATACCTATGCGCCTGTCTATACCGAAAACGATTTTCCGGAGATAATGCGTTGCAGCGACCACATTACGTTTAATTCGCTGGGACAGTGGGAGCGCTTCGGCGCCCGGGCCCTGCTGAACGGCATATCCTGCGGGCTGCGGGTGAACCCGGCCTATTCGACGGTGGCGACCGACCTCTATAATCCGGCGTCGCCCGATTCGCGGCTCGGTATTCCGGCTGCCGACCTGCCCCGGCTGCCGGAAGGGGTGGAAGGGCTTCATTTCCATACCCTTTGCGAGTCGCGGCCGGCCGACCTGCGCGCGACGCTCGGGGCGTTCGAGGAGCGGTTCGGCCACCTGCTGCCGCAGGTGCGGTGGGTGAACATGGGGCGGCGGCCATCTGATGACGGCGGAAGATTACGACGAGGAGGAACTTATCGATATCCTGCGCGGGTTCGCGCGCGGTATCCCCACCCTGCGCATCATTCTGGAACCGGGGAGTGCGTTCACATGGCGTACGGGATGGCTCGTTGCGACAGTGGAGGATATTGTCCGCAATGGCGGGGTGAATACGGCGATGCTGAACGTTTCGTTCGCATGCCACATGCCCGATACGCTGGAGATGCCCTACAAGCCCGCCATCGTGGGGGGCGCACGAGCCCCGGCCCGGGGAGGTGCGCTGGCGCATGGGCGGCAACTGCTGCCTGGCGGGCGACTACAAGGGCGACTGGGCGTTCGATACGGAACCTTCGGTGGGCGACCGGGTGGTGTTCGAGGATATGATACACTACACGATGGTGAAGACCACGATGTTCAACGGGGTTTCCCACCCCTCGATAGCCATTGTGCATGAAAACGGGAAGCTGGAAGTGGTAAAACGGTTCGGTTACCGCGATTTCCGTGACAGAATGTCGTGAGGAGAGCGACCTCAGGCCAGGTTTTCGCCCGACGACCGTTTTCGGTTTTCATCGAATATGTTTTTTATATTTGCTTCAAACGAATTGCTTTGCGAGCGTGCGCCGGCCTTTGGCCCGACATGCACTTTCGTATTTCAGCGAATATAATTTTGCTATATTTGCAGTCCAAACCAAATAGATAGATATGGAAGATTTCCGGCCTACGAAGTATAAACTGCGCTGTGTGGCTACGGGACGCGTGTTCGAAGACGATGGTCTGGTGCTTGAGGACAGGCAGTGCAATACCCCTTCCCTTATCAGAACCGAATATGAAGTGAAGTGCATCGATATACGGAGCGACGACAGCGGAATTTACAAGTTCTGCGACTGGCTTCCCGTCCGGCGTACCCTGAAGGGGTCGGCCGCACCGGTAACCTACAAAAGCGAGGGACTGGCCGCCCATCTGGGACTCGATAACCTCTATATTACGTTCAGCGGCTATTTCCCGGAAAAGGGGGCGGAGATGACCACCTGTTCCTTCAAGGAGACCGAGGCGTACAGCGTATGCGGCCGTTTCGACGAGTCGGCCGGACGCATACTTGTCGTGGCCTCGGCGGGCAATACCGCGCGTGCGTTCGCGAAGGTGTGTTCGGAAAACAATATACCGCTGCTGCTGAGCGTACCGGAGGACAATCTCGATGCGCTGTGGTTCGAGGAACCGCTCAACGACTGCGTGAAGCTGATAGCCGCCCAGAAGGGTGGCGATTATTTCGATGCCATTCATCTGAGCAATGTGGCGCTCAAATCGGGGCGTTTCATCGCCGAAGGAGGTGCCAAGAATGTGGCGCGCCGCGACGGTATGGCGACCACGGTGCTTTCTGCGGCGGCCTTCATCGGGCGTATCCCGGACTACTATTTCCAGGCCGTGGGCAGTGGAACGGGCGCCATCGCCGCATGGGAAGCGGCCATGCGCCTGGGAGGCGGACGGTCGCTTCGGCCCAACCGTATGAAGCTCATGGTTTCGCAGAACGCTCCCTTCGTTCCGATGTACGATGCGTGGCGGGCCGACTCGCGGCACATGCTGCCCTACGACGACCACCGCGCACGCCGCGATGCGGGTATCATCGATGCCAAGGTGCTATCTAACCGCCGTCCCCCTTACGGTCTGGCGGGCGGATTGTACGATGCCTTGAAAGAGAGCGGCGGCGATTTCTTCGTTTCGACCAATGCGGCCCTTCGCCGGGCGTCCAAACTTTTCGAGCAGACGGAGGGCATCGACATACACCATGCCGCTGCGGTGGCGGTGGATTCGCTGATACAGGCCGTGAAGCAGGGCAAGGTAGGCAGGGAGGATGTCGTCATGCTGAACGTGACCGGAGGCGGGGAGAGACGCTACAAGGCGGGCCGGCAGATGTGGTATCTGAAACCCTCCATCGTATTCCCTCTGACGGCTTCCGAAACGGATATCATCGGCAGGACGGAGGCCCTGTTCGTCCAATAGTCATTTCCTGCGGTGACATTCGTCGGGTTATATCGGGCAGGTCCGTCGGGGCCTGCCCGCTTTTTTCCCGGTAGGAGAGGCTGTGCCGCAGGTTCCGTCTGCCGTGTCGCCTGTTCAGGGTGCTTCCGGTGCTTCTCCGGCTGGTGGGAACACCTCCTCCGGAGAAAGAGGGTAGAGGAAATTCCCCGTCACGGCGTGGCCGTATTTATCTTTCAGCGAAAGGTCGATTTGCAATTGGCCGTCGGCCGTTTCGCAGAGTATCGTTTCGCCTTGGACGGCTCCTGCACGGAGAGTCGGGGCGGATGTTCCCGTGCTGTCGGGGGCAAAGTGCGCATACCAGCAGCCGGCACCCGTATCGAATATCGACGCCTGCCCGCAGTTTACCTCCGGAGTTCCCGGCAGGGCATATCCCGCGGATTCGGGGATTTCGTACCGGTCGTACAGCGGGTAGCTGCCCAGCGGTAGGGTTGCGGCCGAGTCGGCCAGTAGCTGAATACCTATCAGGTCTCCCTCGCCGCTGACGGAGAGGGTACCGTCGGGGGCGGTCAGAACCGTTACTCCCTCTTCATACAGCAGGATGCGCCAGAATCTTCCCGGAACGTTTCCCTTTTTGTCGCGGGGCGGCCATGAGTCGTCGGTGTCGGCCCGGAAAAGTGACAAACCGGTCAATTGTAGGTCGCTGTCGAGCGAAGAGGCGGGAGCGGTCATGTCTATTGCGTGTGTCGGCGGTACGCCTTCGAACTCCCAACGGATGATATCGCTCCGTTGGTGCAGATGTATGGAACCGTCCGTTACGGTGAAACGGATGCCTGTCAGTTCGGTAGAGATTTTATAGATGCCTTCGTCGTCGGTGATGGAGATGGTGCCGTCGTCGATGAGTATGCCGGAGGCGATTGTTCCGTCGACAAGGGTGTATTCGAGTGTCTGAAATTCATTGGCATAACTTTTCAGCACTCTGTAAGTGCGCTCCCAATCCGTGGAGACGTGGAAGATGCCCGTCGGGAGCGTCACGTTGTCGGCCGGGTAGCTACCCTCTTCGGGCAAGGGAACGGTCAGGGCCAACTGCAGTCCTTCGCCGGGAGTTTCGGAATGCTCCATGACGATATGCAGCAGGCCGTGTCGCGGTGCATGGAGCGGATATCCGCCTATGTATCGGAGGGAGAGCCTGTCGGCTCGGTGCAGAAACCGGTCGCTCCGGTCGTCGATGTGGATGGGACCGCTGTATTTGCATTGGATAAGCTGTTCGCCGGCGTAGAACTCTCCGCGGATGAGGTAGCCGCCCGCAGAGGAGAGGATGGAGAGCTGTCCGTCCGTGAGGGGTATGGGGGTACCGTGGTCCATGAGCAGCGAGCCTTCGTCCGCCGTGTTATCGGCGGGAAAGAAGGTTTTGATGCAAAGCGACTCCCGCTCGGCATATTCGTAGGTGCCGGCGACCAGTCTGATGGCGAAGATGGTTTCGTCTACCGTGCAGGAGAACAGTCCTATTCGGAGTTCGTAATCCCCTTCGGTGAAGGTGAGACGGTAGTAGCCGACGTCGCCGCCGAACTTGTCACCGTAATATTCTGCTCCGGAGAGTTCGGTGAACAGGGGAGGCCCCGACGGTGGCGGTGGTGGAGGCGGCGGAGGAGGTGGTGGACAGGTGGTGGTACAGGCGGTAGCCCATGCGATAGCAAACATCGCAGAGAACAGTCTTTTGAAGTTCATGGTATTCGGTTTAGGTTCGTTTAACGGGCGGGTAGAACATCCCGTTTATCCGTATGATGCATGAAGGAGGCGTTTTGTTGCATTGGTTGCGTAAAATGCAGGGGGAAGCCCTATTTCCCCGACGGGCGGCGGGTGTTTCGCGGAGACCTATCGGCCGCAATACGGAACAGGCGGCGCGAATGTTTTCGCGCCGCCTGCGGAGTTTGGCAGCCGTCTTTACACTGCGGAGACGGGAGTGCTGTCGCTGCCGGCCGGGATGTTCCGGGTCGTGTGGCCGTCGGTCGTTATCCCCGGTCGAGACTGTTGCAGTCGGGGTTTATCTTTTTGACCTCCGCTGCGACCTCTTTGCGTGTGACCTTCTGGTTTTCCGGTTTTCCCTCATTGTCGAGTCTGACCTCTGCCACCTTCTCGCGGAGCTCCGCCGATAGCTTCTCTTCCTTTTTCATAGCCTGTATTTTTTTGATTCGAGTTTTGTCGTTTCCGGTTCAGGTATCAAATACCCTGCCAGCGGTCCGCCGGCCGGGGTCGGAAGAGGGTTTGGACGTCCGGATTATTTGACCCATCTTTGCGGCGACATAACGAAAACAGGACGTTTTGTAATCCTCATCGGAGGGCGGAGGTGCCGGATAAGATGGCTGGGTAGAACCAATCGGCTTATTCGGCACTTCTCGTTGGGGGCGGTGCGGCGGGCGTCTTGCCAACCGAAA
>ENA-OQDU01000006-OQDU01000006.1-human-gut-metagenome-genome-assembly--contig:-NODE-6-length-22629-cov-1.069061_pt1 | contig 22629 bp, 24 predicted proteins | sample MGYA00242789_ERZ504623 | MGnify/ENA primary metagenome ERZ504623 (study PRJEB26092, sample SAMD00036335) | human gut metagenome | host: Homo sapiens | study: EMG produced TPA metagenomics assembly of the... | reverse complement strand
CACAAAAGTAATTATAATTTTCGGATTTTCCATAGCCCGGCCCGATAATTCGTGACGGATTCCTGTCGGGACGGTTGGGTACCGGTTTTCTGAGAGATGTAATGTATTTGCCGCAGAAGTATTTCCGGCTGTCGGGAGATGCCGGGACGGGGCAGTTTACGGATAATTTGTTCCGAAAGACCGGCAAATGGCCGAGGAGTGCTGCATCCGGTGCGGACAGGGTATGGCTGTTTCGGCTTGCGTCTTGGCGGGATTGCAGAGCAGACCGGGAAGATTGGAACCTTCCCGACTGGAGGAGTGTATCGGACAGAACTGTTGTATTACAACAGGCGGGACGAACAATCCTCACCCCGCCTGCCGTGCTTGAAAGAGCATCGTGTTATTCCGTCACGACGCTTACTTCGGGTCTGTCTTTGAAGAGGCCGCTCACGTATTCCAGTTCGTATCCGGGGTCTACGATTACTTTTTTGAGCGACGTATTGCCCTGTACGATATAATATTCTGCCCAGTCGCTGCAATAGCCGTTTTTCAGGTTGATGAGTTCCAGAACCGGCATATCCTGCAGTTCCACAATTTCGACGTTCTCATGGATGCTCAAATCGATTTCCCTGACGGGGTTGTTGCTGGCGTACAGCTCCCGCAGGGCGGCATTGCCGGAAAGGTCCAGTTCGCTGAGTTCGTTGTCGAAGACGAACAGCCACATCAGGAACGGTAGCTCCGTGAGGTCAATCGCGGTGAGTTTGTTGGCGTACACGTTGAGCCGCATGAGTTTGGGCAGTCCGGAGAGGGAGAGTGAGGTCAGTCGGTTGTCGTTCAGGTGCAGTTCCGTCAATTCGGCGCAGTCGGCTACCGTCAGCTCCGTCAGTTGGTTTTTTTACGGCATCCAGCCGGACGAGGTTGTCGAGCCCGACGGCACGCAGGGAGGTCAGTCGGGCTTCGTTTATGTAAGCTGTTTTCCAGCTTGGGCAATACCGACAAATCGAGGTCGGTCAGGGCGGTACGCTGCAGGTACAATACCGTCATTTCGGGCGTTTTGCTCAGATTCAGTTCCGATATCCCGGTGCCGTACAGGCGAAGGTCCGTCAGTTGGCCCAGTTGGTCGAGTCTGAGGGCGGTTATCGGATTCTCGCCGAGGTTCAGGGCCCGGAGATTTGTCAGTCCTTCTATCGGTGCGGCATCCGTGACGCGATGGAATTTCAGGTTGAGGGTTTCCAGCGCAGTGAAGTATTGCAGCCCGTCCAGACTTTTCACCGTATTGGCGTCGGTCGCATCCTCGGCATAATCGTATCCCATCTCTATCGCAGTGAAAGCAGCGGCTTCGTCGAATGAGATGATGCCGTCCGAATCTATGTCGATGCCGTTGTCGAAAAGATATTTTTCGAGGACTTTGTCCGGAATTGCGACATGGCTGGGCGGTTCCGGTTCATCGGCCCGGGTCGTGAAAGAGATTTCACGCCAGGAGGAGTCTTCGTATTCGTTGTTGCCCAAGGCCCGTAGAGCCAGCGTATAAGAGGTTTCGCTCTCCAGCCCTTCTGCGACAGCCTCCGTTTCGTCGTCGGGAACCTTCTGGCTGACGACCGTCGTCTCTTCCCGTTTTATCGTGTATTCGTATCCGTCGGCGTTTTCTACTTTTTTTCCACGAAAAGGCGGCGGTAGTTGGGGTAATCGCTCCGAGCGTTACGGCCGGGGTTGCAAGTTGCGTCGGGCCGACGGTTGGGGGTGCAGGGGGCGTTTCTTTGCAGCCTCCAAAAGCGAAGGCAAGGAATCCAATAAAAATCGAAGTCAGTCTTTTCATAGGAAATCTTTGTTAGCGGTTAGTGAAATGAATTATGTCGCAATTTAATCTTTTTATTTGAAAATATAGCATATATGCCGATTATTTTGAAAATAATCCGTCATTTAGTTGTATATATGAAGCGGTGCGGAGGATGTGTGTACGGTTTGTGGCAGGAGTCTATGTTGTCGTTTCGGAATATTTATTCGATGTTTCCGGGTGTCGGGTATTCCAGCCGCGCCGTTCGGTCCGAATGTTATTCAGGTAAGATATTGAAGTAGGATGGGTGGGGAAACGGCTTGAACAGAGGGAAAAACTGGGCGGGATGAGTGGCATACGCTTTGTTTTTGCGGAGATTTGGTTTTAAATTTGTTTCTGAAGCAACGTTTCGGGGATATGCCGGGTACGGGTATCCGTGGAATTGCCGAGGGGCTGCGAAGGATGCCGGGAGGGAGACTCACGGTTTCTTCTTGATACGAATTAAATGACAAAGGATATGTATGTAAAGAGCAACTGGTTTTTCATCCTCTATAAGGCGCTGTTGGTCATCGCGGCGGCATACGGACTCCATTTCCATATGGCGGCCGGCAAGTGGGGCGATTTCAACTATTATACGGTACTCAGCAATGCGGTCTGCTTCTTTTATTTCCTTGCGTCGCTGGTGTTCAACGTCCGGCGGCTGGTCCGGGGGTGCCATACGGTGACGTGGAGACCGCGGGCCGAGGGGGCCGTGGTTTTCTGTATCACGGTCACGTTTCTGATATATCACTTCATTCTGCGGCCCGAAGCGTTTCGGATGGGAAACGGAGGCAGCTTCTACTCGGTGCTCAACATGGTGCAGCATTACATCGTTCCGCTGATGGCCCTGCTCGACTGGCTGTTGTTCTGTCCCAAGGGGCGCTGGCGCCGTTACGACCCCGCCTCCTGGCTGCTTATCCCGCTGGCCTATTTCATCTATATCCTCATCCGGGCACCGTTCGCCGGCAACATAGGCGGAACGTCAAGCCTTATCCTTACAGTTTCATAGACATACAGGCGCACGGAGTGGGCATCGTGGCCCGGAATGCGCTGCTCGCGGCCCTCGGCATGTTCGTGCTCGCCTACCTGATGTATTTCATCGACCTCGGCCTGTCGCGGCTGGGCAGGCGGATGAAGCGTATGCATCTGAAAGAGCGGGACTGACGGTTCCGTTCGGGTTGCGATTGCCGGATACCTGCCGACGATATACCGTCGGCAGGTTCTGTTTCTCGGAAAGGCGGGGCGTTCCTTCCGGCCGCATTTGAAAGAGGCCGCCCTTTAGGGCTGTGGCTGTCCGGACGGTACGTTGCCGGGGCAACGGCAAGAGGCGGGTACCGTAAAAGATCGATTTTATGAATCGATAAAATCGGGAATCTTTTGGAATGTTGGAAGTGATATTCTATATTTGTTATACGGCCTCCGAAGGCAGGGAGGTGGGGTAGCATGCTGGAATCGAGACGGTTGAAGGTAATTGCCGCTTGCCGTTTCGGGAGGCTGTCCGGCACATGAATTTCTGTTCGGGGGTACGGCGTCCGGCAGGCGGGTAGGTCGGTACGAGATGTTCGGCGTCATGTTTTATGGTTGATTTCCGGAATCTGGATTGTCGTATGATGGAATTCGATGGTACGTTGAGGAATATCCAGTTGATTCTGAGCCTGATGATTCTGGGTCTGTGTGTGTTCGGAGGAGTTACCCTGTTGGCACACCCGCGGAGAAGCAGAGCCAAATCCATCCTTGGGGCGGGTATGCTGCTTTGGGCGGTGTTAATCGTTTTCCGGTTGGCGGTCAATCCTTGGCTGGACAGTTCCAAGCCCCTTTTCCAGCCGCTTATCCTCATTATCGGAGGATTCGGGATGGCTGTCACTACATGCTACATCATTGAGATTCTGCGTCCGGGATTCCTTACATTCAGACGTTTTATTCTTTTCCTCTCTCCGGTCATCGTCTGTTCGCTCCTTTTCGGAGTTTATTACGTTTACCGTCGGCAAATGCCGGTTTATTACAGCCCGAGAGATTTGCTCTCCTTCTCCGATATCGACATATTGTTCCGGGGTGCGCTGATAGCGTGCAATATTCTGTATATGCTCATCCCGTCCTACCTGACAATCCGCGACGGTCGGGCGTACTCTGCGATGTTGCGGGAAAACGTATCCGACCCGGAAAATTAACGACTTGCGCTGGCTGCAAAGGATTATGCTCATCCTTTCGACTTTGTATGTTTTCTATCTGGTGCTGCTGTTCACGCACAATACGCTGCTGTATGTAATCGACAAGGCCGTCATCCTCGTCTTGTGGTACTATTTTTTCTACCGGGCCCTGTTCCTGAAAGAGGTACCGTGGAGGGTATCTTTCCGGGCCGGTTGGCGGTGTCCCGACGAAGGGGCGGATGCGAATGATACCGGAATCGGTTTCCTCACCGGAACGAATTATGTGAAAGAGATAGAACAGTGGTTCAGGGAGGAGAAGCCTTACCTTCGGGGCGATTTGCGCCTGTCCGATTTGCAAAGGAGGTTTCCTATCGGCAGGACCTATCTTTCCCAGTTGTTCAACAAAGCGCTGGGAGTCTCTTTTCTCCGACTATGTGAATCGGTTCAGGGTTGAGGAGAGCCGGCGTCTCCTCGAGACGGATTCTCGGATGACCATTGACGAGATAGCGGAACTGGCCGGGTTCAATTCGACCAGCGCTTTCCGCAGGGCCTTTGCGAAATGTATGGAGGTGTCGCCTTCGGAGTACCGGAAAAGGTATATGAGCAGCTCCCCCGGCAGATAAATCGGACGGGAAGAACTGCCCATCGTTTCGGTACGGCGAAGCCGCCCGAAATCTCCGGGCGGCCTGTCGATGTTCCGTTCCAATCAAGGTTGTCGTTTTGCAGTACTGTTCCCGTCCGGGCCCAGCCACTCCTGTAACATACGGTCAATTTCTTCCTCATCGGAGGGCGAGGGAGCGTGTATGTCGATAATCCTGTTATGTCCGTCGAACAGCATGAAACGGGGGATTGCCGTGATGCTGTACTCCTCCTCTAGGACCTGTCGGGATTGGGGTGTGGCCAGGTATTGTTTCCAACCCGGTCGGTCGGGCATGGCCGTTTGAAGCCATGCCTCCCTGTCCGTATCGATGGAGAGACTGACTATTTCCAGGCGGTCGTCTCCTTCGTATCGTTGCGCCAGCTCTTCGAGGAACTGCATCTCGTAGCGGCAGGGGCCGCACCAGGAGGCCCATACGTCGACATAGCGGACTTTCCCTTTCAGGCTGGAAAGGTTTACCTTCGTGCCGTTCCGGTCCTCCATCTCCAGGTCGAGCAGTTCCTTGCCCGGGCCGAACTTCCGGATGGCCGTTATTTTCGATTCATAGGCTTGTTCCATATCCTGCAGTGTGGCGGTGTCCCGGCATATTCGGGTAAAGAGCGCATAGGTTTCTTCCAGCGATTCGACGGCGGTTTCGTTCAGGAGAGCGGAATACATGCACTCTCCCGAGAGACAGTCCAGTACCTCTTGATTAGAGACTCTTCGCGCCAGTTCCTTCTACACGTTGAGGTCGGAGCGTTCGATATGCGCCGATTGCATGTCCCACACCAACACGAGTTCCGTCAGACCGCTTCTGGCATTCGCTATGTCGTTCAGGTCAATGTTCCGTGCGAAGTCCAGAACATCGCATCCTCCACGTCGCCCTCGGGCGCGACATAGAGTTTGTAGCTGGCGCGGTAACAGTAAAGGTTGTAGTCCCTGCGGGCCGTCAGCTCCTTTAGGGCCGATTCGGCGAATTTCCGGTCTTTGACCTTTTTCAGCAGTTTCACGACGGCCGTGTATTCGTCCATGAGCTTTTTGCGGTACTCCGGGAAACTCATCCGGGCGATTTCTTCGGGGTCGTCACCCGAAAAGGCTTCGTTCATCCAGCGGACGATTTCGCATTCATTTGCCACATTGCCGCGTAGGGTGGGCGGCTGTCCGGGTTCGTTCGCATCGAACCTGATACGTATGCGGGCACCTTTCCGCACATATAGATAGACCGGTGTGGAGGTTTCCGGAATGTACAATAGATAGGTTCCCGAAGGTCCCTCCACGGCAAAGCGGTATCGGAAAGTACCGTCTGCCTTTACTGAAATGGTATCCGGCGCTGTCGCTCTCCTCCTGCAGAAGCAGCAGTTGTTTGTCATCGAGGTTTCTGATTACTCCGGAGATGACGGCTTCCTTGTTGAAGAGGTGCCCTTTACAAGAGACGGTACCTGCGACGATACTTCCGACAGCCAGCAGGTAGATACAGGAGGAGAGGGCTTTTGTTGCTTTGTTGTTCATACCGTATCGTATTTTTAAAGTCTGTACCCGATGGTGACGGAGAGGACGGAGTTGTTGTTCAGGTTGTTGATGTCAAGATTCTTGAGTACCCCGTATCCTCCCATTGTGTATCGTATATCGAGTATGAGCCGGTCGGTGAAGTCATAGGAGATGCCCAGAGGTACCGCACAGTCGTAACTGCGGATACGTGAATGAACCGGCTGTTTTTTAATCAGTTTGCCTTTCACGTTGGCATTGAGCAGAATGGACGGCTGTAAGCCGACCTCAGGGCCAATCCCTTATAGACGTAGAAGTTGGCCAATACGGGGGAGGTCCCAGATAGTTCAGTCTGAATTTGGCATCGGTGATACCCGGGATGAGGTCGGCTTTAAACCCCTTGCCGGAAAACAGGATGTCGAAGGATAGCATGAAGCGCCGTGAAAAACGGTAATTGATGAAACCGCCGCCGGTATACCCCCAGCGCGATGCAATATGGTCATCCTCCTGCAGAATCTTCGACTCCGTTATGAGGGTGCTCAGGTTGGTGCCGCTTTTTATGCCCCATGAAAAACCGTGGCGGAACTCCTGGGCGGAAACCGAAGTCATGGAAAAGATGGCGAGCATGGCCATACATACTAAATAAATCCTTTTCATTTCTTTGTTTTTTATGTGTTAATTGATTTCCGATGCAAATTTGCAGCACGACTGCCGGGTCGGCATGTCGTTTCGTACAAAACGGTACGCCTTTTCTTCAAATGCGAAAACGACCGGATTGTACGCTGCGTCTTATTGTTCATATTTCATTGTAAGTAATTGTATGTCATATAAAAAATGTATGGGCGATTTTCGTTTCTGCCCTCGGCGGCCTCGGCCGTTCCCGGCGGGTTTATCGGGATAAAACCCCCGGAAAAAGCGTTTTCTCTGTTTGCAGCCGGAGTTATGTTCTGTGAGGGCCTCCGAGCGGCGTATCGGCACATATAGAGGCGGCATCCGGTCTTTGCAGTTCTTTCGTGTTTACCTCAACCGAATCGTGTCTGCGCCCGCAGACTGGGCTGTTATTCGATGATTGCGTTCGGTTTTCATCGAATATATTCCTATATTTGCTTAGCAAAGCGGCTTCGATGCAGCCGGTATACCTTATGTTCTCGTTGGGAATGTTCCCTGTATTTGTGTCTAATGTACAGTAAATATGCAGCAGGCATTCAATATCTTGCTTATCGTCATGGCTGTGCTGGCCGTAGTGGTTTTCATCGCGCTTTTCTTCGTGGATGCTGGGTACGGCATGCTGCTGAACCGGAAGTGGGGCAAGACAGTATCCAACAAAGTGGGCTGGTTCGTGATGGAGTCGCCCGTCTTCCTGCTGATGACCGTGCTGTGGCTGATGTCGGACAGGCGTTTTGAGGCGGCGCCGCTCTGTTTTCTCTTCCTGTTCCAACTCCACTATTTCCAGCGGGCCTTCATCTTTCCCTTTCTGCTGAAGGGGCGGGGCAGGATGCCGTTGGCGATTATCGCCATGGGAATCCTCTTCAACATGGTGAACGCCGTCATGCAGGGCGGCTGGATATTCTACCTCGCTCCGGAGGGGCTCTATACGTCTGCTTGGCTCAAAACCCCGCAGTTCATCGTCGGGACGGCCGTTTTCATCGCCGGCATGGTCATCAACATACACTCCGACCATATCATCCGGAACCTCCGCCGCCCCGGCGATACGGCTCACCATATCCCTTACGGCGGAATGTTCCGCTGGGTGAGTTCGGCCAACTATTTCGGCGAGTTCGTGGAGTGGGTAGGGTTCGCGGTACTCACATGGTCGTGGTCGGGGGCGGTATTCGCCCTGTGGACGTTCGCCAACCTCGCGCCCCGCGCCGTCTCCCTGCGTAAACGTTACGAGGCCGAGTTCGGCGACGAGTTCCGGAGGCTCGGCAGAAAAAGTATCCTGCCTTTTATATTTTGATAGATTCAGACGACTTAGACTTAGTATTCTGACGACATGAAAAATTCGCTTCTTTTTACTCCGGCCAAGATAGGGCCGCTGACGCTCCGCAACCGTACTATTCGTTCCGCTGCGTTCGAGAGCATGTGCGAGAACAATTCGCCGACGCAGATGCTCGAAGATTACCATGTCTCCGTGGCCAGGGGCGGCATCGGCATGACGACGCTCGCCTATGCGTCGGTAACGCGCAACGGCCTCTCCTTCAAGAGGCAATTGTGGATGAGGGAGGAGATAGTGCCCGGCCTGCGCCGGATTACCGATGCGATACACCGGGAGGGGGCGGCCGCTTCCATTCAGATAGGTCACTGCGGCAACATGTCGAAGAAAAGCGTGGCGGGGCAGCTACCCATATCGGCTTCCAGCGGACTGAATATCTACTCGCCCACTTTCGTGCGCGGTATGCGGCCCGGTGAGATAGAGGAGGTGGCAAAGGCGTTCGGACATGCCGTGCGCCTCGCCCGTGAGGCGGGATTCGATGCCGTGGAGGTGCATGCGGGGCATGGCTATTTGCTCAGTCAGTTCCTGTCGCCCTATACCAACCACCGCAAGGACATGTACGGCGGCTCGCTGGAGAATCGCATGCGTTTCATGAAGATGGCGATGAATGAGGTGATGGAGGCCGCCGGCAGCGATATGGCCGTACTCGTGAAGACCAACATGCGCGATGGATTCAAGGGGGGTATCGAGCTGGACGAAGGGCTGGAGATAGCCAGGGAGCTCGAACGCTGCGGTGCGCATGCGCTGGTGCTCAGCGGCGGGTTCGTAAGCCGTGCACCCATGTATGTCATGCGGGGGCAGATGCCCATCAAGACGCTGACCTACTATATGGATATTCCGTGGCTGAAGGTAGGGGTCAAGCTCGCCGGGCGTATGATGATACCCACCGTCCCTTTCAAGGAGTGCTATTTTCTCGAAGATGCGCTCCGTTTCCGCAAAGAGTTGAAGCTGCCGTTGGTTTATGTGGGCGGAGTAGTCAGCCGGGCCAATGTCGAAACCGTTCTCGACAGCGGATTCGAGTTCGTGCAGATGGGGCGTGCTCTGGTCACGCAGCCCGACTTTGTGAACCGGATGCGGGAGAACGACGGCGATATGGCATGCAGCAGCGGATGCGAACACAAGAATTATTGCATCGGGCGTATGTACACCATCGACATGAAGTGCCACAAGCACGTGCCCGACCTGCCGGCGAAACTGCGGAAGGAGATGGAGCGGATAAAGTGATGCGGCAGAAGGCGGGTCTGGGCCCGCCTCCTGCGGAACGCGGTTAAAATATTCGGGACCGTACACCGTTCTTTAGGAGCGGTGGCGGCCCGAAGTCGTTTAAGGGAGAGACGGAGTAGGTATTCCGTCGTCCGGCAGTCCTCTTTTAACGGATTCGGCGTGAAAAACCGCAAAATGTAAATAAATATCTTTTCAGGATAAATTTATTGCGACACTGCCTGTATACATAGGCGGTAAATAGCTATATTTGCAGGATTATGCAGGGAAAAGGCAAGAAATTGGGAAAGGAGGAACGTGCCAGACGGTTCACGAAATGGTTCTGGACCATTCTGTGTATTCCGGTAGGGATATTTCTGGTATTGTTGGTGCTTACCGCGTCGGGAGCTTTCGGTCGGCTGCCTTCGTTCGAGGAGCTCGAAAACCCGAAGAGCAACCTGGCTACGGAGATATATGCGGACGACGGCCGTCTGCTCGGTTCGTTCTTCATACAGAACAGGTCGTATGTCGATTACGAGGAGCTGTCGCCCGCCCTCGTCGCCGCCCTCGTCGCCACCGAGGATGCCCGCTTCTACGGCCATTCGGGCATCGATTTCATTTCGCTCGCCCGTGTGGCGGTGAAGACGCTCGCGTTCGGCAACCGCAGTCAGGGGGGAGGCAGCACCATCACGCAGCAGCTCGCCAAAAACCTCTTTCCGCGCGACACCACCGTTTACCGCAATCCGCTCGTGCGCGGCGGACGGATGGTCGTCACCAAGCTCAAGGAGTGGGTGACTGCCGTCAAGCTGGAGTACAACTATACGAAGGAGGAGATAGTCGCCATGTACCTCAATACGGTTTTTTACGGCAGCAATGCTACGGCATCAAGGCGGCGGCCAAGACCTTCTTCGACAAGGAGCCTTCCGAGCTGAACGTACAGGAGGCGGCCCTGCTGGTGGGGGTGGTGAATGCGCCGACGCGTTACAGTCCCGTGCGCAATCCCGAACGGGCGCTTGCCCGCCGCAATACGGTCATGACGCGTATGCAGCAAAACCGCTACATTACCCGCGGGGAGCTCGATTCGCTGAAACAGGAGCCGATAGAGCTCCGGTATGCACCTATTTCGCATAACGACGGGATAGCGACCTATTTCCGGGAGATGGTGCGCAACGTGCTCAACATGCCGCGTCCGACCAAAAAACAGTACGGCAGGGATTACGAGGCCGAACTGGCACGGTGGGAGAGCAATCCCGTTTACGGCTGGTGTCGCAAGAACTTCAAGTCGGACGGAACCCCTTACGATATCTACCGCGACGGCCTCAAGATATATACCACCCTCAGTTACGACATGCAGGAGTATGCCGAGGAGACTCTCTGCCAGCAGCTCGCCGCCATTCAGCCCCGCATGGATGCCCAGGTGAAGCGGACGGGGCGCCTCTTCATCAAGACCTCCAACGAAGCGGCCGAACGCATCATCCAGAATGCCATGCGCTATACCGACCGTTACCGCAGCCTGGTGAAGCAGGGGGCGAGCAGGGAGGAGATAGAGGAGGATTTCCGTACTCCTGTACGTATGCGCATCTTCACCTATAAAGGTGAGGTCGATACACTGATGACGCCCCGCGACTCCATCCTGCACCACAAGCAGATAATGCGCGGTTCGTTCATGGCCATGAATCCGAATACGGGCCATGTCAAGGCCTATGTAGGCGGTCCGGATTTCAAATATTTCAAATACGACATGGTGAAGCAGGGCAAGCGGCATATCGGCTCCACCATCAAGCCGTTCGTTTACTGCTTCGCAATCGACTATATGGCATGACGCCCTGCACCAATGGTGCCCAATCTTCCCGTAACGCTCGAAACGGGAGAACATGGAGCCGTGGCAGCCCAAGGAGGCGGGCCGGGTGGAGTACGACGGCGTGCTGCATCCGCTGCGGTGGGGGCTTGCCCGCAGCCGCAACAACTATTCGGCCTGGATAATGAAGCAGGCAAAAGACCCGAAGGCGGTCGCCGACTTCATCCACCAGATGGGGATACACAGTTATATCGACCCGGTCAATTCGCTGGCTCTCGGTACGGCCGACGTATCGCTGTTCGAAATGGTGGGGGCTTACAGTACCTTCGTGAACAAGGGGGTATTTACCGAACCGATATTCATTACACGCATCGAAGACCGGCAGGGGAACGTCATCGCCAGCTTCGTACCTGCGGTGAGCGACGCCATCAGCGAGCAGACCGCCTATACGATGGTGCAGATGCTCCAGAACAACGTCATAGCGGGGACGGGTGTCCGTTTGCGCAACGTGTACGGTTTCCGCGACGTGGAGGTCGGCGGCAAGACGGGTACCTCGCAGGAGAATCGCGACGCGTGGTTCATGGGCGTGACACCCAACCTCGTCGCAGGTGTGTGGATAGGCTGCGAAGACCAAAGCGCCCACCTGGTGACGGGGGGGGGAGGGCGCTTCGCTGGCGCTTCCGGTATTCGGGGAGTTCATGAAGAGAGTGTATGCCGACCCCTCGTTGGGAGTGCGGAGGACAGACCGTTTCTACCGTCCGCCGGGAGCCATAGAGTACCGTTGCCCTGACAGTGCGGAGGGGACGGGCTATTCGGGCGACGACGGAGTTTTTCGACTGATGCGGGGTCGGTCTGATGTCGCCGTTCTGTGCGGCCCGGCCGGGCAAACCGGCGAACGGGTGCCGCAACCTGCGGAGAGTGGGGGCGTACGATGGACGGGAAAGAAGGAATTGTAACATAATCGAAAATGAAAGTAGCGATTGTCGGCGCGAGCGGCGCCGTAGGGCAGGAGTTCCTGAGGGTATTGGCAGACAGGAATTTTCCGGTGGATGAGTTGCTGTTGTTCGGTTCGGAGCGCAGCGCGGGCAGTTTTTATGAGTTCGGCGGCGAGCGGGTGCAGGTGAAGCAGCTCCGCCACAACGACGATTTCAAGGGGGTGGATGTGGCGTTCGTATCGGCGGGCGGCGGTACTTCCAAAGAGTTCGAGAAGACCATTACGAAACACGGGACGCTGATGATAGACAATTCGAGCGCGTTCCGCATGGATGCCGACGTGCCTCTCGTGGTGCCGGAGGTCAATCCGGAGGATGCGTTGGATGCACCCCGCCGCGTCATTGCCAATCCGAACTGTTCTACCATCCAGCTTGTCGTGGCACTCAAGGCGATAGAGAATATCTCCCATATCCGCCGCGTCTATGTTTCGACCTATCAGGCCGCCAGCGGCGCGGGGGCCGGCGCGATGGCCGAGCTGGAGGGGCAGTATGCCGATATGGCTGCCGGACGGCCGCCCCGTGTGGAGAGGTTCGCCTTCCAGCTCGCCGGCAATCTCATCCCGCAGATAGATGTATTCACAGACAACGGATATACGAAGGAGGAGATGAAGATGGTCAATGAGACCAAGAAGATAATGCATTCGGATGTGGCCGTGAGCGCCATGTGCGTCCGCGTACCCGTCATGCGGGCCCATTCGGAGAGCGTATGGGTGGAGACCGAGCGGCCCGTCGCTCCGGAAGAGGCCCGCCGGGCTTTCGGGAGTTTCGAAGGCATCGTTGTCATGGATGACCCGGCTCGGCAGGAGTATCCCATGCCGCTCTTCACGGCGGGCAGGTATCCCGTGTATGTGGGGCGTATCCGGATGGATACCGCCAACCCCAACGGGCTGACCTTCTGGTGCGTGGCAGACCAGATTCTGAAGGGAGCCGCACTGAATGCCGTACAGATAGCCGAGTACCTTGTCGGAGCTGGTCGGCTCGGGCGGTAACATGTGCCGCGGTCGGACGTCTTGTGGTCTCCGGCCTTTTCTCGCGGCCTGCACCGGCGGGTGAGGAGGCGTCCGGACATCTCGGAAACAGCAGGGAGGGAGCCCCGGTATCGGGCTCCCTCCCTGCTGTCGATTAGAAGGTTCGGACTTAAAGGATGATATCTATCGGGCCGGTATAGGAACCGGTCACCTTGCATCCGGCGTCGCTTGTCAAATCCCACGATACGGTGTAGTCGTCTCCGTTTTTGCTGACGGTTATCGTACCGCTTTCTGCGCTGGCCCATTGGGTCGCTTTGCCTGCTTCGATGACCTGATACCATGTTCCGGAGGGATAGAGAACGGTTTTGCCGTCGCCCCGGCTGCCGCATGCCCATCCCGGCTGGCGGTCGGTGAGGGGCTGTTTGTTGTACTCGTCGTAAGGTACGATTTCATAAGTCATATCTTCGAGTTTCACATCGTCCTCGTGCTGAGGCGAACCGAGCAGGAGTATCCGCATGCGTTCGCCCGAACCTTCCCAACGTGCCCATGTCTTGTTGTATGTCAGCCCATCGGTGTAGAGCGTCAGAGTCCACTGTACGAAGGGGTAGTCGCGCCAGTCGTTGTTGGCCCTTACCTCTACCCGGCTGTAAAGCATCGGGCCGGTCTCCACATCTTCGTATATCGTACTGTTGACATCCGATTTTCCCTTTTGGGTGATGGTGACCCTAACGGGTTCCGTCTCTTCCGATTCATGCTGGAGGAACAGGTAGGCGGTACGGGTCTCCGTGGCATCGTTTATCTTGTATTCGAGGATGATGCTGTGCTGTTCGGGAGCTACGACTGCGTGTACGGTCAGCCAGTCCGGTGCTTGGTTGTTTTCGTCCCGTGCGTAAGCCGACCACTGTGCCGTTTCGGGAGCTGCTTTAACCGCAAATTTGACGACCCCTGCGGTGAACGGCAGTTCGAGACCCTCCTCCGGGGTGGCTCCGTCGGGCAGTACGGGTTCTATCGAAGGCGGTACGGCGGCGGCTTCCTGCGTGACGTATATCCTGCCGGTCTGAACGGTCTTGTCGCTCGGGGAGACGTTGATGGATGCTTTCCGTTCCAGAGCGTTCGGGTTGTCGTCCACCGTGACGGTGAATTTCCCTTCGGCGGGGACGATGTGTATCCACTCCTCGGCACCCGAAGGGGATGCTTTCCAGGTGATACCGCCCGTCACGGTTACCGTCGCTTCCTGTCCCGATGCCTCCGCAGCGGCGAAGACGAGCTTCTCGGGCGATACCGAGAGCGAAGGCTTTTCCGGTTCGGGAGCTTCCGCGGCCTCCTGCCGGACCGTTATCTTCACCGGTTCCACCCCTTCGGCGGAGGCGTTGAGGGTGATGGAGGCGCTGCGGTCGGTCTCATCCGCATTGTCCGCGACGCTGACCGAAAGGCGGTCTCCGTCGCGCGTTGCCGTCAGCCATCCGGCATCTTCTGGGATGCTGTGTGTCCACTCCGTTTCTTCGGCCGTGACGGTAACGGTCTGGGGGGGGACCGCTGCCGCGGCGAAGCGGAGCGATGCGGGTTCCGCCTTCAGCGTCGCTTCGGGCTGTGCGGGGTTTTCGGGGCCAGTGCACGATATGTTCAGGACAAGTGCCGCTGCGGCCAATAAGTATGCGTATCGTTTCATGTTTTCTCTGTTTTAATCGGTCGGATTTGTCGTTGTCTATCGGGGGGAGGAACGGCCTTCCCGGTCGGGCGGAGTGCCGGCTCCTGCCGTTACTCCGCTGTTTTCCGTGTGACGTACCATTTCCTCATCGGTTCCATCTCACCGCTCAGGTCGTAACCGAATGCCGTTCTGCCGTCGGGCGAGATGTATTCGAGCAGGGAGTTGTCCGGAATGATGATGCCGTAGGTGTCGTATATCCATTCGGTACTCGTGCCGGCTTCCGTAGCGGTGGGGATGTTCACCATGACCGTGTGGGAGATGATGCCGCTCGCACCGTTCATGCCGATGACGCCCAGCCCTTCATCGGTGACGGTCATGCCAACCGCCCCTTCATACTCCGAAAAGATGTGCACTTCGTCGGTCTCCGTATCGTAGAATGCGGGGCACGACGTATAGATGACGTCGGTTTCGTTTTCGGCGAGCTCCTCGGTCCGATATGTTCCGGCAATCCATTTGCCGGAAGGACTCATATAGTAGGGGTCGCTGGAACCTACGATGCCGTCCACGAGGGTGTAGTCCGTATAGGTGCCGGTAGCGGTGTCGTATATCTTCACGGACTTGAGTTTGCGTACCTTGTCGCCCACCCAGCGGGGAGTGCCTCCCTGTCCCACCAGATGAGGCCGGAATCCAATCCTTCCCAGGCAGTGCCGTAGATGATGCTACCGTCCAGGCTGCATCCGCGGCCATGGCCCCCGCATTCCATGCTGCTCCCCGGAAGGTCGTTTCGGGCAGGGGAAGTATTTCGGGGTGGCCATCTGTCCACTTGACCGGCGAATAGACCGTACTGCCGCCGGAACACCAGCCTACCCATACGCCGCTCTCGTCCGAAGCGACCTGCGACAGCCACGGTTTGCCGGCTCCCGGAACGTTGTCGAGCACGGTAATGTCGCCGCTGATGCTGAAGCCTATTATCCGGCCGTCCTCGCAGTGGAAGAAGACGGTGCCGCTGTCGGTTATCGCACACGGGTCGTATAGGGGATAGAGGGAGTCGAGGAAGGGGGCCGGCAGATACTGCTCGCCGCTCTCCAGGTCGGTGATGACTACCTGGAGCAGCCAGTGGTCCGTGGCGTTCTCATCCGGAACGCCGATAAAGCCCGCCGTATAACGCCCGTTGGGGGAGATGACGGCTCCCATGGTGTAATCCCGGAAAACGTCGTATCGTGCCGGTACGAACGTGTCGCCCGTCTGCGTGACGCGGATGGTCTTCGTCATCTCTCCCGCCGTCACGGTGATTTCGCCCTCCCGTTCGGTGCTCGCCGGATTGTCGTCCGCCGTCAGTACGATACCCTCCTCCGTCTGTTCCGTTATCCGTATCCAGCTTGCCGAAGGTTCCGCACTCCACGGGCCCGGATTGGAGGAGATGGTTATCCGTACCGGAACGGCATCGGTGCCCTGGAACGAGCAGGCAATCATGTCTACCTTGATGTAATGGACCTCTTCGGTGGGTTGCGTGCAGCCGGTTGCGGCTACGAGGAGCAAAAGCGGCAGAACGCTTTTGCAGTACATGCCTTTTTTCATAAGGTTGTTCGGTTAAGTAATTAATCGGGTTCATGACGGAACCGAGCGGGGGATTCCGGATATCCCCGTTTTCGGAGTCCTGTTCTATACAATTATAACAAACCTATATGTCAAAAGACAGAATATTAATATATTAGGGTCGTTTTCCTGTGAAAATGAACGAAGAAAACGAAGTCCGGACCGGTTGCGGTCTCTGTCGTAGGGAGGAGAGCGGGTGGCCGTCGGCGCGTCCCGGTTGCTGCGGTCGCCGGAACCGGAAAGGGTGTATGTGAAAAGGGCGGTGCGACATGCGCACCGCCCTTTCGGACAGGTCGGGAGAAAAGCGGTCAGGCCTCCCGTTCCAGGTTTACGAATTCGTCGATGATGCCCTTGACGCTCGACTGCGTGAGGCGGCCGAATACCTTCTGGCCCACCATCACGACCGGAGCGAGACCGCAGGCACCCACGCAGCGCAGCGAATCGAGCGAGAAGAGGCCGTCGGCGGTCGTTTCGCCCACCTCGATGCCCAGTTGGCGCTTGAATTCGTCGAGCACCTTCTCCGCACCGCGGACATAGCACGCCGTGCCCATGCAGACCGAAATCGGGTATTTGCCCTTGGGTTTCATCGTGAAGAACGAATAGAAGGTCACCACGCCGTAGACTTTCGCCGCCGGGATACCCAGCTCCATGGCTATCAGTTCCTGCACCTCCTTGGGCAGGTAGCCGAGTTTCCCCTGCACGGTGTGCAGGATGTTGATGAGCTCGCCGGGGTCGTTCCCGTGCTCCTTGCAGATGGCCCTAATCTCATCTATCCTCTTTTGGGACATACATATCTTTTCCATACGCTGTGGCTGCTATTTCTTGGTATTGGTGGAACATGGTTCTACGACCGGCTTGCGGTTATAGTAACGGGTGTGGAGAAGTTCGTGCGAGAGGTGCCCGCAGGGTTCTCCCAGGAAGTCCCGGTAGAGGGACTGGATGTAGGGATTCTCGTGCGACTTGCGCAGGGGCTTGTGTGCGTCTTCGGCGTAGAGCGATTCGGTACGCTCCTGCAGCAGCCGGATGTCGCCCCGGTGGTAGGGCTGTCCCCCGCCGCCGATGCAGCCGCCCGGACATGCCATGATTTCGATGGCATGGTAAGGCGACGTGCCGTTCACGACCTCTCGGATGAGCTGCCGGGCATTGGCGAGCCCGTGGCGATGCCGATTCTTACCGGCGTTCCGTCGAAGTCCACCGTCGCCGAACGGACGCCCTCCATGCCGCGGAGTTCGGTGAAGTCTATCCGGTCGAGCGGCTTTTTCGTCTGCACTTCGTACGCCGTGCGCACGGCAGCCTCTATTACGCCGCCCGTGGCGCCGAAGATGACGCCGGCACCGGTCGATTCGCCCAGCGGCCGGTCGAAATCGTCCTCTTCGAGCAGGGCGAAATCCATGTTGGCGAAGCGTATCATGTGGGCAAGTTCGCGCGTCGTTATCGAGATGTTCACGTCCGGGTCGCCGTCACGGCTGAACTCCGGCCGCGCCGCTTCGGCCTTCTTGGCCATCGCAGGGCATGACGGAGACCACGACGAGGTCTTTGCGGTCGATGCCCAGCTTCTGCGCGAAGTAGTTCTTGGCGATGGCGCCGAACATCTGCTGCGGCGATTTGGCCGTCGAGAGGTTGTCGGCCAGCTCCGGGAAGTGCTTCTCCATGAAGCTCACCCAGCCGGGACAGCAGGAGGTCATGAGCGGCAGCTTTACGCCCTTGTCGCCCCCGATGGCAGCGTTCAGGCGTCCGAGCAGCTCGGTACCCTCCTCCATGATGGTGAGGTCGGCGGCGAAGTCGGTGTCGAACACGTAATCGAAACCGAGCCGGCGCAGCGCGGTAACCATCTTGCCCGTCACGCTCCGGCCGGAGAAGCCGAAATCCTGTCCGAGCCCGACGCGCACGGCGGGAGCGGTCTGTACCACTACCGTCTTGGAGGGGTCGGCGATGGCACGGAGCACGTCGGCGATGTTGGAGTTCTCCGAGAGTGCGCCCGTGGGGCATACCGCCACGCACTGTCCGCAGTTGATGCAGTTGGTCGTCTGTATGGGGTCGTTGAAGGCGGTGCTCACCACTGCCGGGAAACCGCGGTTGACGGCCGAGAGGACGCCTACCGACTGGATTTCGTTGCAGGCGGTCTCGCAGCGGCGGCACATGATGCACTTGTCCATGTCGCGCACGATGGATACGGACATGTCCTTCTGGTATTTGGTGGTTTCGCCCCGGTATTTTATCTCCCGTATGCCCAGGTCCTGCGCCGTGCGCTGCAGTTCGCAGTGGCCGTTCTTGGTGCAGGTGAGGCAGTCGTTGGGGTGGTTGGAGAGGATGAGCTCCATGACCGTCCGGCGCGCATTCACCACGCGCGGGGTATGCGTGCGGACCACCATGCCTTCCGTGCACACCGTCTTGCAGGCGGGGGCGAGGTTCTTGCGTCCCTCTACCTCGACCACGCAGATGCGGCAGGCGCCCGGCTTGTTTTCGTAACCCAGGTCGTGGAGGTTCATGTAGCACAGCGTGGGTATCCGGATGCCGGCCGATGCGGCGGCTTCCACGAGGTTGGTGCCCTTTGCGACCTCTACCTGTTTGTTGTCTATGGTCAGTTTTATCGTTTCCATGCTGAATTGTCTCTCAAGATTTACCTTACGCTGATAGCGCCGAATTTACATTTGTCCATACAGGTGCCGCACTTGATGCAGACCGTCTGGTCTATCGAATAGGGCTGTTTGAGTACCCCGCTGATGGCGTTCGTGGGACATACCCGCGAACAGAGCGAACACCCTTTGCAGACCTTCGGGTCGATGACGTAGCTCATCAGGTCGCGGCACTGGTGTGCGGGACACGATTTGTCGCGTACGTGCGCCACGTATTCGTCCCAGAAGTTGTCCATCGTGGAGAGAACGGGGTTCGGGGCAGTCTGCCCCAGTGCGCACAGGGAGGAGTCCCGGATGACGCCCGCGAGGTTCTTGAGTTCCGTGAGGTCCTCCTCGGTGCCTTTGCCTTTGGTTATCCGGTCGAGTATCTCCAGCAGGCGTTTGTTTCCGATGCGACAGGGCGTGCACTTGCCGCAGGACTCCTCGACGGTGAATTCGAGATAGAATTTGGCCACAGAGACCATGCAGTCGTCCTCGTCCATCACTATCATGCCGCCCGAACCCATCATGGAACCGCTGGCGAGCAGGTTGTCGTAATCGATGGGGGTGTCGAGGTGCTTCTCGGTGAGGCAGCCGCCTGACGGGCCGCCGGTCTGGACGGCCTTGAACTTCTTGCCGTTCTTGATGCCGCCGCCGATGTCGAATATCACTTCCCGCAGGGTGGTGCCCATGGGGACTTCGATGAGACCGACGTTGTTGACCTTGCCCGCGAGGGCGAACACTTTCGTCCCCTTGCTCTTCTCCGTACCGATGGAGGAGAACCATTTTGCTCCCCGCAGGATGATGGGCGGGATGTTGGCGTAGGTCTCCACGTTGTTCACGTTGGTAGGCTGCCCCTTGTAACCCGACTCGCTGGGGAAGGGGGGCTTGACGGTCGGTTCGCCGCGCTTGCCCTCCATGGAGTGGATGAGCGCCGTCTCCTCGCCGCAGACGAACGCCCCTGCACCGTAGCGTATCTCGATGTCGAAAGAGAAACCCGTACCCATGATGTCGTCGCCCAGCAGGCGTATTCCCTCGCCTGTGCGATGGCCACTTCGAGCCGGTGGATAGCCAGCGGATACTCCGCGCGGATGTATATCATGCCTTTCGAGGCTCCCGTGCAGTAGCCGTTGATGGCCATGGCTTCGATGATGGAGTGGGGGTCGCCTTCGAGTATCGAGCGGTCCATGAAAGCCCCCGGGTCGCCTTCGTCGGCATTGCAGACGACGTATTTCTGGTCGGCCTGCACCTCGCGGGTGATTTTCCATTTGAGTCCCGTAGGGAAACCGCCGCCGCCGCGGCCGCGCAGTCCGGAGTCCATAATCTCGCGGATGACCTCCTCCGGTCGCATCTCAAGTACCTTGCCCAGGGCGGCGTAACCGTCGCGGGCGATGTATTCGTTGATGTTCTCCGGGTCGATGAAGCCGCAGTTGCGCAGGGCGATGCGGACCTGGGGTTTATAGAACTCCATGTGCTTGGAGTCGGAGACGTGTCGGCCCGTGTCGGGGGCGACATAGAGCAGGCGCTCCACCTTGCGTCCCTTGATGATGTGTTCGCGGATGATGGCCTCGGCGTCTTCCGGTTTGACCGATACGTAGAAGGTATTGTCGGGCACCGTCTTGACGATGGGTCCCTGTTCGCAGAAGCCGAAGCAGCCGGTGCGTATCACCTGCACCTGGTCTGACAGTCCCGCCTCGTCGAGCTCTTTCCGGAGGGCGGTTATGATGTGTTCGCTGTGCGATGCACGGCAGCCTGTGCCGCCGCACACCAGTATGTAGTTGCTGAATTGTGCCATTGCGCTGTTCTTGGAAGTTTGTCGGATTGGAAACTTACACCGCTGTGGAGGGGCCGGTCGCGATGATGCCTTCGGCGGGCTGCCCGTTGCGGATGTACTTGTCGATGATTGCCGCCACGCGGTCGGGAGTGACGTCTCCGTACAGGACGGGTTCCCTGCCCGGCAGGGTGATTTCCACGGTCGGTTCCGCTTCGCAGTGGCCCATGCAGTCGGTCTGTGTCACCACCGCATCCACGTTCCGTGCCCGGAGTTCGGAGATGAACCGGGACATCACCTCTTTGGCTCCGGCGGCGATGCCGCAGGTTCCCATCGAGATTCTGATTTGCGGGAGGTCTTCGGGATGGTTGCTGTTCTCCCGGATGTTCATATCCGAGCGCAACCTTTCGCGCATCTGTTTAAGTGCGTCGAGGGATTCTACTTTAGTCATTACAATTTAAAAAGTTATAGGTAGCATTCAGAATGGCGGCCGCCGCGGCCTGCCTTTTCCTTACAGACAAAACTAATCATTTGTTATGGGAATAACAAAGGATTTTCCCTCGAAAATAGCAAAAAGTTGTTATGAAAATCGGCGGAAAACGGACGATGCGTAACCGTTCGGCCGAAAAACGGCCGATATTATAAGTGGTATCGGCCGTTCCCGAAAATCCGGACGAGGAGTGCGGCGACGGCGTTGCGTACCGGGACGGCCGCATCCGGCAGCCGCAGGGGTACGCTTCCGAGTGCGTCGGAGAGTTCCGTTGTCGAGAGGCCGGCCGCTTTCGTTCCGCACCGCAGGGTGAGGGTGAAGGCGGTTCCCGGATTGCCTGCCATGATTTGCATCAATGTCTCGGCGAGGTCGCCCGCCGGAGGAGAGTCGGGGTGGTCGGTCATGAAGAGTGCCCGGACACAGGTACCTTTGCCCGGTACGGAGCGTATCGCAGCACTGCCGCCGCAGCCTTCGGCGCTTTGGAGCAGAAACGGCAGCCCCAGACCTGTCCGGCGTGTGGTGCGTGTCGTATAGAAGGGGTCGAATGCCCGTCTGACCGCTTCCGGAGCCATGCCGCAGCCGTTGTCGGTGACGGCGAGTTCCAGTTGTGTTCCGTCGAGCGACAGGGCGATGTCGATTGCATCGGCGCCGGCACGGAGGCTGTTCGCTGCCAGGTCGGTGATATGGAAGGCGATGTCCGTCATCGGAGCAGTTCGTATATTCTGCCCGAAGCTTCGAAAGGGGAGAGGAGGGTTGCGAGGAGAGCGACTCCTTCCGTTTCGGCCAATCGGAGGCATTCGTTGTCGGGGCGTACGCCGTTCGTCAGGACGATGCCGGCAGCCCTCCTGAGCGCGGCCACCGCGATGGCGTTGCGGTGTACCCGGGAGGTTATCCATACCGTTCCGGCGGCGAGGCGCCCCAGTGCTTCGCTCGGCAGGTCGCCGTACAGCCTCCCGTCACCTATTGCTGCAGTCCATTGCCGGGTACGAGTATTTCCATGCCGAGCCGTTCGGCCACTTCGTGAAGTTTCATTTCGTTCCTGTTCGCTTGTGTCCGGGGCAGCACCTCTCCGGATATGCCGTCCGTCGGGTGGTGTTGCCGGGCGTGTGTCCGGCCGGCATTGCCGTACCTTTGCCGAGCCGTTTTTTGTCCTGTCCACTCCCCGCAGGTCGTCGTTCCGGACCGGTGAAGGTCCGCATTAACGGGTCGGGACTATTCGCCGCAGAGCGTGGCGTTTTCGTACTCGTAAAGGAAGTCGTCGTAAAGGTCGTCCATCACCTCCAGCAGCTTCGGAAACACATCCGTGAAATCTTCGGCATCACGGAGGTACATGGAGCTCTTGATGACGGCGAAACCGTCATAAGCCTCCACCTTGGCCGTTTTGTAAAGATTGAGTTCGTCGGCTGCATGCAATACCCGGTCGTAGTCGTAATCCTCCACATAGGGAGCGCCACGCATAGACGGGTGACGAAAGAAGGGCGAGGAGTCCACGTGCTG
>ENA-OQDU01000005-OQDU01000005.1-human-gut-metagenome-genome-assembly--contig:-NODE-5-length-22811-cov-1.282446_pt1 | contig 22811 bp, 30 predicted proteins | sample MGYA00242789_ERZ504623 | MGnify/ENA primary metagenome ERZ504623 (study PRJEB26092, sample SAMD00036335) | human gut metagenome | host: Homo sapiens | study: EMG produced TPA metagenomics assembly of the... | reverse complement strand
GATCATTTAGAAAAGTACATCTCTACACCTGATAATCAGCCAATGCTGATTATCAATCTCCTTATTTATATATTGTTTTATCGATTAGACAAAAGCAGTCATTTTTTGTCCAGCCGGGAAGACAATTTCTCTTTTCCTTTGGGTGGAAAGACCTTCCATGATTCTGCCGGTCTATTTTTATTGGGCTAATCCGGATTCTTTTTCCAAACATTTCAAACCAACCTGTAGCGGTCACGACTATACCTTAATATGGAACTGTCGGTACAGGAATATCAATATCTGGTTTCGGAGATAACCCGCGAGACGGGTGCCAAACGGGACGGGAGCGGTAAGAACCTTATCGTTCCGCGCTGCCCGTTCTGCGGAAAGTCGGGCGGTAAGTTCGGTATCTACATCGGCAAGGCGACTGCCACCGCCGGCCTTTCATGGCCCACTGCTTCTCCTGCGGGGCATCCACCCGTACATTGGAGCAACTTCTGGCGGCTATCGGTCGCATGGACCTGATGGTTTTGCAGACAGCTGACATTGCCGCACCGTTGAACCTGCACCTGCTGGAGAAGGACGAGGCGGAAGAAATAGACGACGAACTGGTGCCGGTCGAATTGCCGGACTTTTACAAGCGCACTTTCCGGCATCCGTATTTGCAGCGGCGCGGCTTCTGTTTCGACGATTACGAGTATTTCCCGGTCGGGATAACCGGCAGGCTCAATCCGCGCTACGCGGACTATGTCGTCTTTCCGGTCATCGATGACTGTACGGTTGTCGGCTATGTCTCCCGCCATACCTGGCCGAAAGAGGATATAGACGCCCACAACCGCAAGACCAGACATAGCGGCGGGTACAAGATCCTGCGTTACCGGAACTCCACGGAAAACGACTTTTCCAGACTCCTTTATAACTACGATGCCGTCCGTATGGATGAAACCGATACGGTCATCCTCGCGGAAGGTATTTTCGATGTCATCGCCCTGACCCGCAGACTCGAACTCTATGACAATTCCCATGTCGCAGCCGTGGCCACTTTCGGAAAGAAAATATCCGATGTACAGATCTACAAGCTGCAATCGAAAGGCGTCAGAACCGTAGTCATCGGTTACGATGGTGATGCCGTCGAGTCGGTAAAGCGGACGGCTGAACGGCTGAAACCCTATTTCGAGGTTTTCATCGCGGACATTGCTGATGCCGCCAAAGACTGGGACGAACTCACGGAAGCGGAAATCTACGGGATTTTCGCCTGCCGCCTGCTGTCCGTCCTTGAATACAAACTCAAAAAAGTACAGGAAAGATGATACAGGAACTTTTCTCATGGCTCGATGCACAACGGATAACCTATATCCCGGTCGATACGGAAGTGGTGGATATTCCCGGCTTCGGGCGGCTTTTCACGGCCGACCTGTCGGGAGTGGAATCCATCTTCCGCGGCGACGGGGACAAGCTCGTGTTCAACCTGATGGAAAGTCCGGATGTGCTGATGGAAGAAGGAATCTCATGTGGCCTTCCCGTTCGGCAGGAACTGGTACTACTATGACCTGCGGGAAGAATTCCGTTTCAACCTGCTGAAATATATCGGCCGGCCCAAGCCTCCGGTACATGATGTACCTTTCGTGAACCTCGGCATCCATACCTCCTACGAGCTGCTGAACGCCTGCTGCTCGCCGGAAGATTTGTGCCGCAAGGCGAAATGGCTCGGGCATACGGCTGTCGGCATCTGCGACCGCAATACAATGGCCGCCACGCTGAACCTTCAGAAGGAGTGCGCCAATACCGGGCTGAAACATATATTCGGCTACTCGCTGACAATGATGCACGAAGAAGAACGTGTCGGGCTGAAGATTTATGCCTTGGATAACGAGGGGCTGCATAATCTGCTGCGCATCCAACGGGCCGTCATGGTCGATTCGGAAGACAACACCCTCCGCTATGAACAGCTGCTGATGTATGCCGCAGGTTGTGTGGTGGTTTTCGCCATCCGTTCCGTCTACTGGATGGCCGGACACCCCAAACAGGTGAAGCGTATCCGGAAAGGTGCCGAAGCGGTCTATTACCAGGTCGACGCCAACGAATACAAGGCGGACCGCATCGACAGGGAGCAACTAGAAGCCCTGAAATATTATTTCGGCAACTGTTATGATGCCGACACGGATTCATTTACAGTAGAACCAGTCCTGATTCCGGACTGCTACTACATGGACAAGGACGATGCAGGGTACAGAATCGTGGTGAACAAGATTGCCACGGGAGCCGCCCATGAACAGAGCGATGACCAGTATTTCAAGACAGCGGATGAATTGTATGACACGCTCCGTCCTCTGTTCTCCGGGCAATGGGACTTCGATTCCCTGTTTAGGCGCATGTGCCGTCCCACGGTGGAGATTGCCGGACGTGCGGACGCCTCATTCGAGACCGGGCGAATGTTCATGCCGGAATACCGTATGCGACCGGAAGAGCGGGAACGGTATGGTGACCGCCGTACGATGTTCCTCCGACTGCTTGACGACGGGCTGGACCGGAAAGTGCCGGAACCGGAGCGGGAACGCTATCGGGAACGGCTGGACGAGGAAGTCTATATCATTGAATCGACCGACAATGTGGACTATTTCCTGGTGCAGTGGGATATGGTGCGGGAGGCGCACCGGAGAGGCATCGCAACTGGTATAGGTCGCGGTTCCGCCGGGGGCTCGCTGGTTTCCTACTTGCTTGGCATAACCTCCATCGACCCGCTGAAATACGACCTTATCTTCTCGCGCTTCCTCGTGCCGGAACGCTGCGGGCTCAGCTGGAAAGACGAACTGACGGTGCTTGCCCCGGACATCACACTCGGCAAGGGCGAACGCTATGTGGAGATGGAATCTGAAGGCAAGACTTACCGTCTGTGCACGGATGCCCGGATGCGGGTAATCCGTAACGGAGAAGAGCGGACGATATACGCAGATGAATTGATGTGTGGCGACGAAATCCTTTTTGACCGCCGAGATTGCTTGTGGAACCTAAAGGAACTCGAAACCCATGAATCCGACCTACGAACACCACCGTCCCTATGACGGTTGCGACCTTTACCGGGGCGATGCACTCGATGTGCTGCCCCTGCTGGCTGAAGAAGGCATCACTGCCGACATGGTATTGTCAGACCCTCCATACGGTACGACACATTGTCGATGGGACGCCGTGATAGACATCCCCGGGATGTGGAATGCTGTACAGGGCATATCCAGACCTGACACTCCCGTACTGCTGTTCTGCCAGCATCCTTTTACGAGCCTGCTGGGCAGCTCCAATCTCCGCAGGCTGCGGTATGCCTGGGTATGGGAGAAGACGCAGGCGACAGGCTTCCTAAACGCCAGGCGTATGCCGATGAAGGCGCACGAGGACATTCTGGTCTTTTACGACAGGTTGCCGAAGTATCATCCGATCAAGACGGACGGGCACAAGCGCAAGGTCGTGATGGCCGAACATCAGCGGAAATGCGATGCCGGCGAGATATACCGGAAGCACGATAATTTCCGGGATTACATATCCACGGAACGCTATCCGCGCAGTGTGCTGAAATTCAAGACGGACAAGCAGCTCTCCTGCCTGCACGCGACACAGAAACCTGTCGCCCTGCTGGAATACCTGATACGCACCTACACCGACGAAGGAGACATCGTCCTCGACTTTGCGATGGGCAGCGGCAGTACAGCCGTGGCCTGCCGGAATACGGGACGCCGGTTCATCGGCGTGGAGATAGACCTGGGAATTTTTCAGACAGCACTAAACCGTATAACCCATGGCTGACACCCGGGAAATCTGGGTGGATATCAAGAACTATGAAGGAAAGTACAAGATCAGCAACCTCGGGCGTGTCAAGAGTCTGGAACGGCAAGTTTCGCATGACGGTATCACCTGGACACAACCCGAACGTATCATGTGTCATTGGTGTGGGACGACTTCGCTCTATGACTGTGTCCGACTCTACAAGGGCGGTGTCGGAAAGAAGTTCTCCGTGCACCGTCTGGTGGCACAGCACTTCCTGCCCGACTGGAATCCGGGACTGGAGGTGAACCATATCGACGGGAACCGCGACAACAACCGTGCGGATAACCTGGAAATGTGTACGCACCAGCGGAATATGGAACATGCCATAGCGGGTGGCCTCAAACGGGATTACGGCGAGAAAAGCGTGAACGCCAAACTGACCAACGGGCAGGCGGAAGAGATACGGGTGAGGTATTCCTCCGGCCAGGCTTCCCAGAACAGCCTGGCAAAACAGTACGGTGTCAGCCGCCAGACGGTAAGCGCGATAATACGATACAAGAAATATATCAGATGAAAGTAACACATATAAGAATCAGGAAAGCAGACGGACCGCTGACGGTCATGGATGCCTTTGTGGACAAAGGACTGACAGAAGGCGGCCACGCTTCGCTGCCGGACATAGATGTCGACTATGCCTCCGACCGGCGGCAGGAGATCAAGGATTACCTGGAAGAACGGTACAACGCGGACGGCCGCCAGCGTGTCTTTTCCGCCGGCACCTTTACCACGATGAAACTGAAAGCCGCCTTGAAGGACGTGGCACGCGTACACCGCGTGCCTCACTCCATCGTGAACTATATTACCGCCATGATAGATGACGGCACGGACTGGACAGGACTGTTCAGACAGGCTGCCTTCAACAGAAAACTTCGGGACTTTATCCAGACCTATCCGCTGGTCATCGAGGACGTGCAAGGATTGCTCGGACAGCCCAAAGCGGCCTCCATACACGCCTCGGCCATCGTTGTCACACCGGACACGCGGGACGGCAGGCCCGCCGAATGCTTCGATTTCCTGCCGGTCCGTAAGATGGACGGGGCACTGGTATCGGAGTTCGACGGCTATTCGGTCGATGAGATCGGATTGTTGAAGGAGGATGTGCTGGCGACAAAGGAACTTGCCAAACTGAGTGCCGTCATCGCGTTGGTCAACCGAAATTTCGGGCAGGAACTTACTATCGGGCGTATTACGCAGGATATGCTGGAAGACGGGAAGACCTACCGACTGCTCTCGGACGGCAACACGCAGAATGTGTTCCAGTTCTCTTCGCCGGGCATTACCCGGTTTATCCAGGATGTACAGCCGGAGTGTATCGAGGACCTGATCGCCATCAATGCCCTGTACCGTCCCGCCACACTCGACATCGGTGCCACCGATGATTATGTCCGTTTCAGGCGTGGCGAAGTGGCCCCGGTCTATAACTACGGCTGTTATGAAGCAACGAAGAACACTTTCGGAATCATGGTCTACCAGGAGCAGTTCATGTCCGTTGCTCATACGCTCGGGGGATTCGACCTCGGGAAGACCGACTATCTGCGCAAGGCCATAGGAAAGAAGAAAGCCGACCTGATGGCCACGCTGAAGGCGGATTTCATTGCCGGAGCCGTCGGGAACGGATGCCCGGACTATGAGGCGGAGGAAATCTGGCACAAGATAGAGGTAGCCGGGAAATATTCGTTCAACCGTTCCCATGCCGCGGCATACGCCCTTACAGCCTATTGCGGGGCATGGCTCAAGGCCAATTACCCCTCGGCATTCTACACGGTGGCATTGCAATGGGCGGACGACAAGGAGATTCCTTCGTTGATGGCGGAGATGGAACGCTGCTCGTCGGCCAAGATCGTGCCGCCGGACATCAACCGCTCCGGGACGGAGTTCTTCACCGACTATGCCACCGATGAAATCTTCTGGTCGCTTACCCGTATCAAACAGGTCGGTGTCAAGACAGTGGAATACATCGTCACGGAACGCGACCGGGGCGGGGCATATACCGGTATCGAGAACTTCATCCACCGCATATTCCGTTACAAACTCAAGAAATACAGTTACTGGGACGACCCCGACAACGCGGAAGAGGCCGTGAAAGTCCCCGTGAACGCCCGGCATGTCAAGCACATGATCCTTGCCGGATGCTTCGACCGTATCGAAAAAGTCGGGGCGGTTACCGAACGCTGCGCGCTGCTCGAACGCGCAGCACGGGAACTGGGATTCTCCCTTTCTGAAAAAGACTTCCCGCAGGACATGCGCGGGCGGCATTTCTTCTGGTCGCAGCAGCAGATTGCCGTGTCGGGCATAGGCAGCATCGATTATCGCCGCATCTTCAACAATTCGAAAGCCCGCAGGCAGGTCAAGGGAAAAGCCTCTTACCTGACCCTGGACGAGGTGGCACGGGACGAGAACGACGGCAGGCGTGCGACTGTCTGCGCCACGGTGTGGATGTAACCGAACATACCTACAAGGACAGGGAGACGGGAAGCCGGAAGCGTTTCGCCAAGCTGACACTCTCCCAGAACAACCGTCTGGCGGAATGTGTATGCTGGAACGACTATTACATGGAACACCACACCGTGATCCAGTCGCTCAAAGACCGGGTGGTCATCCTCACTGCCGTCATCCGTTACAGCGACTACAACGGATGCAATACATTACAGACCTATAGGAACTCATTGTTATTCATTCAATCCTGAAAAGATATGGCACCCAAGACAGAACAGAAGATATATGTAGGCATCGGGCTGGACTTCGAGACCGGAGGGCTGGACTGCCGTGAATGCGCCTGTACACAGATCGCCCTGCAAGCCGTCCGTTTCGACACATGGCAGGTATTCGACCGCTATCAGGCGTATATCGCCCCCTACGGGAAACAGGACGCGGGGCTTCCCCGACGCAAGGTGTTGCGTACCCGCCATGAACAGGCGAAAGAACCGGAATATGTCCCGATGAAGTACGAACAGACGGCATTGGACTATTCCGCCATTACCATGGAGATGCTGCGCACACAGGGTGTGGACATGAAGAAAGTCGCCGGAGAAGTCATCGCCTTCGCCAAACGCAGCACCCTCTCGAAGGGCTATCAGTGCAAGCCCGTGCTGGTCGGACAGAACATCGCTTTCGATATCGGATTCCTGCAACAGCTGATGAACTATGCCGGACTGGCCGCCGAGTTTGAAAAGACCTTTTCCGGTACCAAGGACTATTACGGCAACTTCCAGCCGCACTACATCGACACGCTTGTCATGGGACGGTTGGCTTTTGCCGCTGATCCGGAGGTTACTTCGTATAAACTGGAACTGGTAGCCTCAAAATTGGGGGTGGAACTGGACGATGCCCACGATGCGGCTGCGGATGTGACGGCCACGCTTGACATCCTGGGGGTCTATACCTCCCGTCTGCGCCAGACGGAAGGGGCGGCAATCGCTACACAGAAGAAAGAGAAAACCCGTAAATATTTCAAGATATGAGTATGGACACGAATAAGGAAGCCCAAGGCATTGACCGGGAACAGATTCCCGAGACCATTACATTCCGTACGGCGGACCGGATGACCTACGGGGCGCTGGGCTATGACGGGAACGAACTGATGGCGTTCATATCGGGCTACGACCTGGAAATCAAGTTCAACCTGCGGCTCATCAACTCGCTAGCGGATGCGGAGGCGTGTGCCGATGCGTTGGCCCAGGTATTCTATGACGCATTAATGGAGCAGTTGCTCAATGAAAAGGCGGATTTTGTAAAACCTCCGGGATACAAACCCGCTACTCTTTCAGAAAAGGAAGGAAGAACCGATGTCAGACAAGATAACGAACACGCAGGATAGGCCGGAAGAGAAACCGCTCACGGAGCAGGAGCTGCAATTCTGCAACCTCTATGTGAACGGCGGGCTGGAATATGCCGGACGGCCGAAAAAATGCTTTGTGGAGGTATTCGGTGAGGATACGGTGAAGAACCCGTATGCTTCGGCCAATTACCTGATGAACAAACCGCATGTGCTGGCACATATCAAGGCATTGCTCTCCTCGGAACGGTTCGAGATGGAGACGATGGCTGTAAAGCTGCAGGTGACCGAGACTCTCAAGGCAATCATGGACGAGACGGCCACTTCGGACTATACAGACCGTTTCGGTGTGCCGCTCTCTCCGGCACCGCTCAGGGCCGTGTCGGTCAATGCCGCCAAGGCGCTGATGGATATCTTCCCCATCAGGCACAAGGAGGAGAACCGCCTGCGTATCGAAGGCAGCGACGGCAATGTTATCTTCAATGTAATCGTACCCCAAAATCCTGTAAAAGATGGCGAAGCGGAAACGTAAAATCACTAAGGAAGAAATCGCCTGGTGGGTCTATCTGGCGATGATGATCGCGCTTGTCATCTATGGGTTCCGGGATAGTGCGGCAGCCGAGACTCTGCTGAGGGCTATCAGGGACGCATTCTCACTTTTAATGGAATAAGATATGGAACAACTCAAAGAATTTGTAATGAAGTACTTCAAGATCATTGTCGTGGTACTCTCGTTCTCGCTGACACTGTACATACAGCATGTCAACAACACCGCCCAAATTGCAGAACTGGAAACCAAATGTATCGGTTTGGAAGTGGAAATCAAGAACCAGTATGACCGTATCAACGCCATGAAGCTGGACAAGTCCGTGTTCGAGGCAACCATGATGCAGCTCAACACGGTACAGAATGACCTGCACGAAATCCGTGCCGATATCCGTGAACTTCTCAAATGTCAGGGAACGCACAAGTAAAAACATCATGGAAAGACCAGTTATGAAAAAGAATGCATACGTTACCATCATCGCTTCGCCTGAACTCTCCGAAATGAGGTTGGACGAACTGGTCGGTCGCCGTGGACTGGTCGTTGAAGACCTCCCGCAGAACCGAAAAAAGAACCGGGGCGGCCTTGTATTGTTGGAAGAAATCTATATGGATGAATTTCTGTGGTTCATCCCCGAAGAATCAGTATCATATGAGTAGATTAAACAGAATACTTCTGGCAACGGTGTTGCTGCTCTGTAGCATCCTCTGGCTGCAGCACCGGCGGACAATACGCCTCACGGAAGAACGCGACCGATTCCGCATGAACAGCACCGCACTGCTTTCCGATGTGAAGCGGATGCAGATCGATTCAGCGACGATGGTCCTCGATGCCAAGGCATTGCGGCTGACTATAGATGAGTATAAAGAGTTCCGTGCCAAGGATGCCGAGACCATCGAAAGGCTAGGCGTGAAAATCAGGAACCTCGAAGTGGCTGCACGGCATGAAGTCGAAGTGAAAGCCCCGATAGATGCCGCCATCCGTGACACGCTCATTATCCGTGATACCGTTCCACTGCTGCGGCAGAAGGTGGAGATGGTTACACCGTATATCCAACTTACCGGGTTGATCGAGAACAAACGGCTCAAAGGCGACATCAAAGTTCCGGTAACCCTCAATCAGGCGGTTTGGGTAGAATACAAGGGATGGTGGTTCTGGAAGCGTGTAAAGGCTATCCATCAGTCCATTTCCAGTGACAACCCGTATGTGGAAATCAGGTATTCGGAATATATACGCATACAGTGAAAGAACATGTGTCTTTTATATGTGAAAAGTTCCTGTGACGCCGGTGCGCCAAGGGACTTTTTTGCTTTTAGATGTGTTAAAGGCAGATGAATATTCATGCAATGGTTTCCCCGGGATTAGTTTTCAGGTGAAAAATTAAATAACAGATATATTCATGGCAACAATAAAAGTTAAATTCCGTGCCTCTTCCGTCGAGATGAAGGAAGGCTCGCTCTACTATCAAGTGATTCACAACCGTCTGGCAAGACAAGTACATACCGGCTACAAGCTTTTTCCCTCGGAATGGGATGCCGGCATTTCCGAGATCGTGATGGATTCCGGCACGGAAGGGGGGGGGCGCAGGAATTACCTGCTCTCCGTGAAGACTGCCCTAGCAGAAAACTTGTCCCGTTTGAGAAGCATCATCGCACAGCAGGGATGTTTTTAGAAAGCCTTTCAAGCTCCCGTCCGTGTTTCGAAACGATAAATATCTATGTATCTGACGCATGTATTGTCTCGTTCATCCATAAACCCAAATCGGTTTCCCTTGCGGCATTTTCAAGTCTCTCAAGTAAGACTATTGTTGTCTGTTTTCTTCACTTCTATTCCCTTTCTTGTCGATGTAATACCATTCGTCGCTTTTCCAATAGTGGTATTCTCCGTCCGAACCCGGCACTTCTTTCATTTCTCCCTTGTCGGTTACTTTTGCCTTGCCGTTCTCGAATGGGAAGCCGAAGGCGAAGCGGGGCTTGATGACCGTCCTGCCGCTTTCGTCCGCGTACCCGATACGCCCTCGCTTGTCCACGATACGGTACAATCCCTCGCTGACATAATCGTTGCCATTGTCACATTGAAACACGCCGTAGTGTTCATGGAACTGCAACCGCATAATAACATTATCACAATTATCGTTGGAATTTTGCTCATTGTCTAAATTTTAAAATATCAGAACCATAAACTATTACCATTCTTCCCGCTCATTGATACACAAAGAAAAGCCAATAGGCTATGCCCAAATTAATCAGAAACAGACCAAGCGGCAATAGTAACTGAAGCCAGAAATAGTTTTTATCCTTTCTTTCAGGATAAAGGCGGTAATAGGCACGCTCCCGCGCTTTGGTAAAGTACTTCTTTTCAATCTTTGAATACACCTCTACTGCTGCCCAGACCAAGCCGACAGACAAAGCTGACGGCAGCCACAACGGTATTACCCAGTATAGGAATCTTATTATAAGAAGCGAAGGGACAACAGCGAAAACCCACAAGAAGATAGCATCCAACGGCATAGACCACCTGTTGTGGATGCGTCGTATGCGACCCGCATAATACAGGTGGTCTATTATGCTGAACTTATATTTCCGTTTGAAAGCCATAGCTGATTTCCATTTTTACAAAAATACTGTTTTTACGGCAGACAAAGAGCATCCGGCACATTGTTTTTCGGCATAACGTGGTGATTGAGTGGACGAAAAACATTATTTTTGCGTTCGGAATCACGATTATCGGCTATGGCGAGTAGATTTCTGCAAGTATTATTGTCGGCAACTGTAGTGGCTTTCATTACCGTAGGGTGTGGCAACAGAGGTTTCAATCCTCCGTCTGACGAGGATATGATTCATAAATTCTATGCCCATGAAGATGCGTTTAATGAAATAACCGAAATTCTGTTGAATTGCCCGTATGGCGACATTTACCCTCCGTTCTATCCAATCGGGAGCGCAACGGATTCATTGTGTTTGTCAAGTCTTGGCAATGAAAAATGCACGCGTCTTGATTCCCTGCTTGCATCGGTGGGTGGTAGGAGATTGTATTTCAAAAGCCGGCATACTTTGTGGCAGATTGAACATGGCGATTTTAGCTCAATTCCTCCCATTGAGGAACTGCCCGACACCATTGTTCCAAGCATCTCTATCATTTACTATTCTGCCGGTTGGTCTGTCGGGCCGAGTGTGGACAAGCAGTATGCTTACAGGTTCGCGGAGGACTCAACCTATGCGGTCAATTGGGAACTGAACGACCTGATTGAGCTTGTTAGGAATGATCCGGATGCACCGGGCGGTATGGCATCAAGACACATTGAGGGCGATTGGTATATTGAATTATGGTATGACAAATGATAATTATGCAATGAAAGTTACCGATATATACGAAGCTATGAACAGCAAGGCGGAAGCGTTTTTCGAGTGGTTGCAGGCTCACCCTAAATACGGGTTGCTGTTTGGTGTCGGGTTGCTTGCCCTATGGCTTGCAGGGTTGCTGTTCCGTTGGAAATGGGCATGTGAGTGGCAGTTTCATGGAAAGCTATGGTTCTTTGATGATTGCAAACCCGAAACACGCCGACGGATTAAGATAGTGCTGGTCAGCGTTCTGATTATCCTCATATTGGTCGATTTCTTTGTATGGAGGTGAGAGCATGGATAAGGACAATCGCAAATACCGGTTCTGCTTCATCGACTATATGTGGTATGTAGCCGAAAAATGGAGCGAGCGAGAGCATAACAATCTCAATGGGAGAATGTTGCTTTTCCTATGCTGGCTGTTTGCCATAACCATACCGCTTGGAATACCGCTACTATTTCGCCTTTTCAGTTGGATAATTGCTTTTGCCATAGTAATGATTCTTTGCTTTCTTCCCGACTTATTTTGCCAGCTCCGTTACACAGCCGGGCGGCGTGAAGCGCTCCGTAAATATTACGGAAAGATGAAACACTCCGGCAGGAAGCTCGCCAAAATAGTCCTTATCGTCATCGCCCTGACCGTAGCGAATTTCCCACTAATGTTTCACTTCGGATTTATACATTGGGCATGACAATGCCTGCCACTACCGCCACTGCAATGACAACGGCATAGTACACCTCTATCGCCTTTTTCCAATATAGAGGACGCAAATCAAGTTCTTCTCGGATTTCCATTCTCCAATCAGAAGGTTTGAACTGAAATCCGGAGATGCACCATGCTGCGACAACCGCCCATCCGATCAATATGCCGGTAACTATTTTCTGACCGTTATTCGGGTCGTCTTTTAGCGTAAGTAATGCCACCAAAATTAATGAGAGATAGGGAAGTCCAATTATCCCACCAGCCCGACGCTCCACCCAATCATGCCCCCCTTTCCTTCGCAGCATATCGTAGGCAAGGATGTATGCGGTTTTATGTATCATCGCAATCAAGCGAAATAAATGAGGTCTTCCTGTTTCTGCTCTTTTCATACTTTTGTAGGTTTTAAAATTCCGTATCTTCCGTCCATTCCAGAGAGTCCACCGGACAAAGCCCGGTGTTTCTCACCTCGTACCACCCGGTCAGCAGTACCCTTATGCTGTCCGGCGTATATCCCTTGACCCATGTACATTCGACAAACTTCTGGCTGCCGTCTTGGATTTCATCAAAGGTGGCATGGTTCAATAGCCCTACACGGAACTCTCCTCCCATATCTTCCTCCCTTACCTGCATGACATAGACCGGTTGCCCGTATCGGGATGTGCGACCGTCCTGATTAATCAGATATTGCAAGGCTTCGCTGGGTACTTCCTGACGGGCTCCTACCGTGATATGCAGCGCAAGGTAATCCCTCCACCTTTGCGGAACTTCCGTCCGTGTGTTCTCCACCGGCTCCGCCTTGCGCCCGTCTATCCGCATCAGTGTGCTTGGCAACAGGTACATTTCGGCAATCATCAGAAAGCGAGGGAGAACAGGAAGAAGTAACATCTGAAGGGGCTGAACCTGCGTCCCTCATAGTGCTGCATGACCGCTTCCCTTCGTGAAAACGGGTATATCCGACCATTCGATAGATAGTGGAGAATTGCGACGATTCCGGCTATCATGGCGACTGTAAACCACTCAAATACCGTGGAGTCGAAAAGGAAATGAGCGGTTGTAAGGAAGATCGGCTCATAGATAAATATCATGATGCAAAGCATCAGCATGGACTCCCCGTCGGGGCGTCTTGGCTCGCCCTTGTAATGCCTCTGTGCCATTTCTCCCAACCAGAACAGGTAGTCGAAGAAATAATAGCGCCGTTGTCGTTCTTGCTCCTTATAGTCCCGTTTCTTCATTCTAAATATAATATTTGGTGGCTAACCGACCTTTAGGGGAGGTTACGCCGTTTGCTATCTACCGTTGTTTGATTTCTTTCGTTTAATATGTCTTTGATTAATTCCGGTACAGAAACAAAACGTACCGAAAGACGGAAACAGGATTTATTTCGGTACGCTTCCCCGATCGGCACAAAAAACACGCAAAAAAACGAAAAATACTACTTTTAGTATTTTAGTATTATTAGTATTTTAACTATATTTGCGGACATGACAACCATTTAAAAAACTGAATTTATGAGCAAAGCAAAAGTAATCTCCGTATTGAATCACAAGGGGGGAGTAGGAAAGACCACAACCACGATCAACCTGGGCGGCGCGTTACGTCAAAAAGGGTACAAGGTTCTTTTGATCGACCTTGACGGGCAGGCCAACCTGACCGAATCGCTGGGCTTCTCCGCGGAGCTTCCCCAAACGATCTACGGCGCGATGAAAGGCGAATACGACCTGCCGATCTACGAGCATAAGGACGGTCTTAGCGTCGTTCCCTCCTGCCTGGATCTCTCGGCCGTTGAAACGGAGTTAATCAACGAGGCCGGGCGGGAACTTATCTTAGCCCACCTTATCAAGGGCCAAAAGGAAAAATTCGATTATATCCTGATCGACTGTCCCCCCTCGCTGTCGCTGCTCACGCTTAACGCACTGACGGCCTCGGATCGGCTGATTATCCCGGTTCAGGCTCAATTCCTGGCAATGCGTGGAATGGCCAAACTTATGCAGGTCGTCCACAAGGTGCAGCAACGTTTGAACTCGGATCTTTCGATCGCCGGGGTCCTGATAACCCAGTACGACGGAAGAAAGAACCTGAACAAGAGCGTTTCGGAACTGGTACAGGAAACATTCCAGGGCAAAGTGTTCAGCACCCATATACGCAACGCCATTACGCTGGCCGAAGCCCCGACACAAGGGCAGGATATTTTTCACTATGCCCCCAAATCTGCCGGGGCAGAGGACTACGAAAAGGTATGTAACGAACTGCTAACAGAAATAAAGTAACCATATGGCAAAGAAGAACGATTTAAAAAACAGTATGTCGGCCGGGCTGACCGGGGGATTAGACAGCCTGACCCAATCCACGGCCGGGCAAAAAGAGGCTCAAAAGCCGAAGAAAGCGAAAACCGTGCATTGTAATTTTGTCATGGACGAAACCTATCACCAGAACTTAAAGCTGATCGCGATCCGCAAAGGCGATTCGCTAAAATCGGTATTGCAAGAGGCTATATCTGACTACTTGGATAAAAACAGTTCCCTGCTATAACAGCGTATCGGGAATATACAGGGCAAACACTCCACAAAAGAAATTCTCCAGGAAAAAGGTACGCAAAAAAGCACCCCTACACATCAAAAAGTATATTGAAAATGCGATTCCCTATAAAAAACCCGTTGGCAGGGTTAATCTTGCGTATGTTTAACCTGCCAACGGGTACGATATTAATAAACGTTTGGATTAAGGTTAGACGTTTACGTCTTTATCTGCTTTATCTGCATTACCCCAGTCTGTTGTCTCTGCATCAAACCGGATCGGATTCAACACAGCCTCTCCCTGATCATTATAACCACCACCGAAAATCAACGTGTAGATATGACGCTTGCCCGCTACCCATGTATCTCCGAACGGAACATAAATTGTTTTGTATTCGCTTGCTGAACCCAACAGATAAGCTCCGGACTGCCGGATTTTGCAGGCGATCTCCAGATAACATTGCTTCGCATTATCGGCCTCCAACTTGCTTTTGGTGGCTGTTTCGGAAACTTTCCAAGCAGTCAGCTCCTGTGGTATATTCAGCATAGGAGTATTTGTGGTAATATCGGTAGCTTCGGTATTGCTATTGACCGTGATGTTTGCGTTTTTCACTACGGTAAATGCGTGTGGAAATGCTAAATCAGACGAACTCCAACTTCCCGTTCCATCGGCTGCCGCAGGCAATGTGAAGGCGCCGGCAAATTTGAAATTATGAATCTTGATCACGTCGATGTCCACCTGCATGTTATCGTATTGGGTCTTTGCTTTGAATACGACCTGTGACAGAATATGTTTGAAATTAAATTTCACTATTCCGTTGTTCATGTCTTTTGTCTGGCCTTTGGCCATGGCATACATCACGTCGTAGTTTGCATGAGTACCGGCTCCATACTCATCCATGCAGGTATAACTTATCTTTTGGACATCCTTGGTGACTTCCCAACTATAAAACACCATCATGTCTTCACTAACCGTTCCGGGATTGAACGCGTAAAAGTCCAAAGCCTCGGTAGGCCAATAACGAAGGTCGTTCGCATCGTCATAATCCCACTTACCATTTTTGTACACGATCTTCACTCCGTCATGTCCAAAATCCTCTCTGCTCGTTCCCATGAAGGCAGTACCATCCGCCGTAAAAGCGAACACGTCGAAATCGGTGCTCGTCAAGTTGTCGGGGGTAGTAGGGGTAGCCCTCGTTTCCGCCGCATTACTTAACACGTTAAAACCAATCGCATTCCGTGAGGAGGTTTCCACATTCGCAATCTCCTCGTCTGAGCAACCCATCAACAATGTTCCAAAGATTGCCCCAAGCATTACTGTACTTTTTTTCATAAAATGAAAATTGTTAATAAATATAATTAATAAAACTCGATTACAACACTATATCCACATTCACATCATCCCAATCATCAACGTCCACATCAAATCCCGCACCGTCACTTCCCGGCTCGGATGGTACCTCATAATCAAAATTCAACACCAGATGCACATCACCGACATGCCCCGCTACCGGGACATCATGCACTTGGTCGCTCACGTCCTGTTCCAATACAGACATGCTGCCGGAACGGTTCTTGAGATACAGCCGGAAAACATTGGGCTCTCCTTCAAGTGCGGAATGTCCAAACGTATAGAATCCGCCTATAATCTGATTCCGTGAAACCATTCCATCAAAGAGCAGGCTCTCCGAAAGACCGGCGGGCAAACTGTCGCCGGACATGTTAAGCGAGCCGGACATGCCGGAAAGAGCAGCCCGCAAATCCGCCACCCTATCCAGTCCCCGAAGACCGTTCACCTCATACGTGTAGTGACATACCATGTTTACGGGAGTTAGCCGTACTATCTCCGCGCTTCCTCCCGGAATGTCCTTGAGGATAACTCTGTCTATATGGTCGCCACACAGCCAGGGTGGGGTGACAGCCATTGTCCGGTTATCCGGCGACTGAACATCACGCGTATCGGCAGTAAAAAGCGTGTAACTGCCGTTTTCTTTCCAAACCATCCCGTCGGTATCGTAGTTGAAGCAAATTACCCGGTAATCATTCTCGGGGAGCTCCACTTCCCCATCCTCTCCTCCGGGGAAATCAAATATCCACGTGTTGCTTTCATCGTCGGTCGGATAAAATACGACCCTCATGCCTTCAGGCTTGTCATGATTGGAAATCTTGGTCCAGTCGAATATTACCCGCACCGTGGCAAAGTGCGGATGATCGTAACATAAATCCTTATGCTCACAAGCCGTCAGTCCTATCCATAAAAATATGAACACCAGACTAAAGCGTATCCGTATCACTGCCTGCCTCCTTTCTTCTCGTTGTAGTTGCCACGGCCGATCAACCACACCAAAGAGATACCCACCTTGGTCGGGCCGAACCAGCGGCGTTTTTTAGTGGTCTGCCATACATAGTGACCGTCCAAAGGGATGTACTCCTTGTACGATCCTCCAAGGTAGCCGATTCCCAACGTGAAATCCACATTGAACCGATGTCCCACAGGTAACGAGTAGCCGTAAGCCACGCCTCCCCGTAACTCCATTTATCCCCAAGTACCTTTCCACCCAATTCGAAATCATAGGTGACGATCTGCCCGTACAATCCGACATGATGCCCGGAAAACGGTTTTTCCACCGCTCTCCGACCGAACCAGCGGCGCAACTCCACATCTCCCCCATAGATACGCCAATAATTATGCTTCCGATCACTTTTCCACCAGGCATACATCCAATTCCCGGCCACAGACCAGTTCTTCCCCAAACAGAACTCAACCCCGATGTCAGGTATCAAAACAGCGTCATAAAGCAAGTTTGTTTTCACCGCCATGCAAAACGGCCGTTTCTTTACCGGAGCTATGACGGTAACGGTATCACGGATGCACAACGTATCACGTGTATGTATATATACCGTATCTCTGACGGGATTTATCGGATCACTATCATAGCATATTTTCACCATCGACGAACGAAGTTTCGGAAAATGGAATTTATACAAATATGAGTATGGCCTCCCCCCTTTCAGTCTTTTCAGTTCTCCCCCCCAATAAGGGCTGTCCTGGTTTTCCAAACGGACGATCTTCTCCAACAAACGAAGGACATCCTCCCTCTCCGGAACATTCACATCCGCTCTCACCATCGTTATAAGTCCGTTCCAGTCACTTCCCGAAAAATGAAAATCCATCTCCAATACCGGAATCTTTATATAAGGTGATATATACCGCCACAAAACCTCTGCTCGTTTTTCAGACAGCCTTCCATTCAACAGCCCCCCTCCTTCCGGGGAAGCTCCTCCTATTATTTGAATTTTCCTGATAAGACGGACGGAGTCGTTCAATGCGGAACAGATTTTAGCAAACCGCTCCATCTCGTTCCCATTGTCAAGTAAACATGTATCTATATTTACCTTTCCTTGATGAAAATAGATCCTTACCGAATCACGCTTCTCCTGAGCGGATATTTCTCCGCTTATACTCAACACGAGCACGAACAATACACATTTAATATAAAAAAACATCTTTTCGTCATTTAATCATTTGTTAATATGACAATCCAAACCCAGGCTTTTACACCCCTTGAATTTCGACCGCAAAATACACATCTATAAACCAACCTCCAAAGCAAAAAACAAGTATTTTAAACTTATAAATACTTAAACATACAAAAAACAGTTATCTTTGCAAGAAACATCATACTTAATAACACTTAAAACAATAAAACACATGAAAATCAGCACAAAAGCCGCCACTTTTCTAAGTTCAATAAAAACTCAAACTTACGACAAAAAAGAAAGAGAAAAGATAATAACGTATCAACAAAAACGTGTCTTTCATCTATCCCTGCTCATGCTGGCCTTATGCGCACCCATATACATATTTTCAGTTCCATTTCCCAATGAACAGTTTTATTATATTAACAGCGTATTATTCCTGTTTATCATTATGTGCACTCTCGCTTATTTTAAAAAGAGAGTAAATCTGACCACGACCTTTTCCATTATACTGATAGCCATACATATCGAGATTTTTATCGAAATAATTTATTGCTCAATATGTAGCGGATATGAATATAGTTATCAAAGAGCATTGATAATGAGTAACATTACTATCTCTCTCTTATTTACCATGCTTTCCATCTGTGCCTATATGAGTAATATCTCCATCCTATTGTCCTCCCTTACCATAGCTTCCTATACAATCTGCACACTTATCACCGACGAACCGTTCCTATACAGTTATCTGCCTTTGATCATCATCATATACACCATGATCCCCTTATTAGGAAGATCCTTACACAGTAATATCAGCAGCTTGCTAAAAAGTAGCAACTTGCTAAAAGAGGAAGAGGAAATGCTTTTGAAACGTCTCCAAATGAAAAAGGAAGAACTATTCGCGTTCGCCGAGTTGTTAAGCGAGAATAACCCGGAAGAAAAGACAAGCTCCCTGTTAAACATAATAGGGGAACAATCCAAAGAAAATCTTTTTACAGCCCTTGCCGCATACCAGAAAAAGGAAAAAAGTAAACTTGATACAATCAGGAGAATATATCCCAATTTATCCCCGTCCGAATTAAACATCTGCCGTTTAATACTGCAAGACAAGACCGTCAGCCAAATATGCGAATTATTACATCGGAGTAGCGGAAACATAACCAGCCAACGAGCGAACATACGTGCCAAACTCGGACTGAAAAAAAGCGACAATTTAAAAGAAGCATTACAAGAACGCATGAGGCTGTATGAAGAAGAACACCGGCAAGAGGACTTTTCAGCCATGCGTTAGGGATTGCAGAGTAAAGCCCACAGCCTTTAGGCGAGGACTGAAACGTAAAGCCCGACCGTCCCACGGGAACGCCCAAAAGAAAAAAATCCCCCGAACATTCATCCGGGGGTAGTGTAAACTGAACTGTGTCACGGCTCTGTTTTTTATTCTTTCCCTCTTATTTGTGTGCAGATTTCACATCTGCATACAAATAAGAGGAGCCTTTCACAAGCAAAGTTACATAATCTTGAACCTATCACCAAATTTTATGGCAAGTTGCTGTGATATCAGTGCCCAATTAGACAGTGGCATAGTCCATTTCCCACTAATGTCTCGATAGGCAAGATACACAAGCTTTTCAAGTGCGGTGTCTGACGGGAACACACCTTTGTTCTTCGTTACTTTACGCACCTGACGATGATAGCCCTCAACCGTATTGGTTGTGTAGATAAGTTTGCGGATTGCAGGAGTATACTGAAAATATTCCGTAAGACGCTCCCAGTTGTCGCGCCAGGATTTGATTACTATGGGGTACATCTCACCCCATTTTCATCAACCATGTCAAGCTGTGCTAATGCAGAATCCTTGCTTACAGCACCATATACGGTCTTGAGATCCTTCAGAAACTCTTTCTGATGCTTGCTTCCTACATACTTGATTGAGTTACGGATTTGGTGGACTACACATAGCTGAACGGAGGTTTCCGGGAATACACTTTGGATGGCATCAGGGAATCCCTTAAGACCGTCTACGCAACAAATCAGAATATCACGTACACCACGGTTCTGAAGGTCGGTCATAACATCAAGCCAGAAGTTAGCACCCTCACTCTCAGATATATACATACCAAGAAGATCCTTGTGACCAGACTTGTTTACACCTAGGACATTGTATATTGCACGAGTGACTGCACGACCCTTATCGTCTTTTACCTTGTAGTGAATGGCGTCAAGCCAGCAAATGGCATAGACGGGGTCAAGCATACGGGACTTCCAGGCTGTTATTTCGGGAATAACTCGGTCGGTTATAGCACTGATGGTTTCTGCTGAAAGGGTTGTGTTAAACTCACGCTCAAAGTACTTGCTTATATCACGAGTGCTTGTACCAAGAGCATACATGTTGATGATTTGATCTGCCATACCTTCAGCAAGAATTGTCTCACGTTTCTTAACTGTCTCCGGTTTAAAAGAACCGTCACGGTCACGAGGGGTTTCGACTATCACCTCTCCATACTTTGTCTGTACGGTCTTGCTCATCTTGCCGTTACGACGATTGCCAGAACTGCAGTCAACGCTATTAAGGTGAGCATCCATCTCACCTTCTAAGGCTGCGTTTAGGATACGTTCTAGCATAGGAGCCAAAGCTCCGTCTTTACCGAAGAGTGCTTCACCGCTACGCAGCTGCTGGGCTGCTTTCTTGTAGTCTATTTCCAAATTGGCCATATTATAAAAACTGTGTTAAACTATTATTATTATAGCCTGACACAGTTTATTTTACACTCTCGAACGGGGCATTGAAAGCACTCTTGGAGTTTTTCATTTGTCAACAGGTTATTATCTTTGGATAGGTAGCTTTTTGACTTTGCTATTGGGCGAAATCGCATTGTTTGTATTAAAAAACAAAATAGGATGACTCACTATAATCTACTTCGTATTTTTCCATAAATGCAATCCTTGCCAAAAAGCAGTTTGTTCGGGTGGTTGTTTGGGCGTTCCCCCTTCGGGTCGGGCTTTCCGCTACAAGTCCTCGCTATGCTGTGGCTTTTCCCCTGCAATCCCTAACGTGGGTGAAAGGGTTTTCACTATCTTGCGCTTGCACTTTGACACACGGGGCTTCGGCTGTTCGCCGAAACTTCCCGCGCCCCGTCCCGCCCGAAAGAGTTCCCCGGCGTTTGTCCGGCAGCGACATTATTCAAGGTAGTATTCTATAATATCTTTTATCAGTAGCTCTTCTCCTTGTTTCCATAATTTCCAGCCTTGTTCACTCTTTATTGTATCGCCTTGTACCTCAAACGGTTTTCGGACTTCTGTATTGTCCTTGAAGCAGACTACCGTCACCATGCGAAGATAGTCTTCCCAAGAGATATAGTAGGTGTCAAAGTCATGCGTTCTTTTCGCTGGAATACCATTTATCCGCATGAGGCTGCGGTTGCGTTGCATCCTGTTTCCATGCATCATAATCTGCCCAGATGAACAGTTGATCCATGCCGTTTTTCCGCTTTCCTCGTTCAGTACAATTTCAGCCCTTCCCGCCATTAAGCCCAACACTCTAAAACGGAGCATGGGAAAAGTGTAGATCAGACTTGCCGTCTCTTCTAAGTATTCATGTATGTTGCTTCCGGATCTCCATGCCAAGGGCATTAACGTATCTGATTCCGAAGAGTAACGATAGTAATATCTGCCATCTTTGCATGAAGCGTTATTCTGTCCGTCCTGCCATTCCTGCGGATTGTCATCCTTCCTTTTCCGCTCGGCAATATCCTTGTCAAACGGATACTGATGCAGTGCAATGCTATCTTCCGGCTCCTTGCACGTTGCTGTCCGGTATAATGGTATGACGGGGTTCTGCTCGGCTATGACCTCCATGAACCCAATACCCAAAGGAGCATATAATCCATTCTTGCGTTGGAACTGGAAATGATTGCCTTGTATGAAAAGGGAGGGAAAATCATCGGAAGCAATCCCCGTTATTATATCCGCTTCGCCAATAACATCCGCTGTCCGTTGGTCTTGTTTGCATGAAGATGTGCAGGCGGACTCATTGTCTGTCGGAGGCATAGGCGGCTTGCAACTCATGACCGATGCAGCCGTCAAAAGTAGTGTTATGATGACGGTTTTCATCTAAGTTTAAGCCCCACCTTCACCATGCCATGTGCAGGTTTGGGTATTATCTTGATAGTTATGCTGTATCCATTGCCCTGATTTCTCACCGTCGGTGTATTGTCCCTCAATGGTTATATAGGGTTTACCCTCCATGTTGATTCCACACGATACGAACCGTCGAGTTTTCCATTACGGTAGTGGCATGTAGTCTTGCTGCGTATTGCGCGGCCGTCCTCGAAGATTTCCCATTCCTCGCCATCTTTTTTCCCGTCGATATAATGAGATTCAAAAATCTGCTCTCCTGTCTTGCTGTCAAAGCGGCGCTCCCGCCCGCTCTCCACACTCTGCTTATATTCCTTTTCGGCTTCTATTTTGCCGTTACGAAAATAGGTCTTTACAGTTCCGTCTATCTTGCCTTGCTGCATGGGTGTTTCCTTTCGGGGAGTAACGCCGTCTTGGTAATACTCCGTGAATGTGCTGTTACGCTTGCCTTTGCATATATACCCGATTCACGCAGCACCCCATCACGATAGCGGCGATAATCACCGTTTATCATGCCATCGGAAAA
>ENA-OQDU01000004-OQDU01000004.1-human-gut-metagenome-genome-assembly--contig:-NODE-4-length-23292-cov-2.078524_pt1 | contig 23292 bp, 23 predicted proteins | sample MGYA00242789_ERZ504623 | MGnify/ENA primary metagenome ERZ504623 (study PRJEB26092, sample SAMD00036335) | human gut metagenome | host: Homo sapiens | study: EMG produced TPA metagenomics assembly of the... | reverse complement strand
AAAATGCTTAAAACTGAAATTAGTGATACGTTTTCCAGCGTAGGAAACGATGTTGATATATTAAATACCAGTACAGAGTATTATACAGATTCATTATGTGTAATAAAACTATCTGTCAAAGGGAAAAATGAACTTGGAGGAAAAACTTCAAATGTGTTTGAATATATATATTTAAAAGAAGATGATAGTTCGACTATGGGATTTCTTAGAGAAATACAAAAAAATGATTCTTCATTGATGAAAGTAGCTGATATTGAAAGTGAAGACTCCAAATGGAATAATAAATCATTTGATGAAAAGTTATACCATCTATGTAGAGTTTATGCTGCTACCAAGGCTTACGCTAAACAGCTTAAAAAAAATACAAACTAAATTAGGTGAACATAGTTAGTAATAAAATCATGAATGAGTAGGGCTGGCTCCAAAGTCAGCCCAATTTATTTGTTATGTATTGAAAAGAATCGCAAATTACCTCTTGATTGTATAAGAACGGAATTACGTTCTTTTAGTTTTTCCTCTGTAATTAAGTTTTTTACGAATTGTTTAGTAGAATCGTTTCTGTATAGCGCACCATCTGTTTCTGCTGCCCACTATGTTTATTCCATTAACTTTACCGAAAAATGACGATTTAAAATTTGCTTATTACAGTATATTGTCAAAAAACTCGATTCTTCTGAATTTTCAGAGAAATAAATAGTGAACGCTATGCTACTGGTATTAATTCACCCTTAATCAGCTTTATGGCTTTCTTTACGTCCCAACCGCTTTCGCATAATGCGATGATAAAACGTACACCTTTCGTAGTCCATACAGTATAAACATTTGTTCCTATCGAGCCATCCGAACGTGTGTACGTCTGTGTACGTGTAGAGTGTAGTCCCCAAGTAGAATAAGGAGTATGCAATAACCATTGTCCGCTTTGTCGGTAGATGACTCCGATTTCTTTCAGCTTCTTATGCAGCTTTTCGGCATCCATTCCTATCTGCTTGGCGACTTGTGTGCTCGTCTGGGTGTTTACACTCTGCAAGTGGTTATCATAATAGCTGACCTTCGGAGCGGCTTGAAGCAACTGCTCTTCTTGCAATGCGTTCTGTTGTTCAAGACGTTGCTTCTCTTCTCGCTCGTTCTTTAATTGTGTTGCAAGACTGATAACAAGGTCGGGATTGTTTATCATTTGCTCCAAAGTTGGCTGCATGGCGGTCATGCCATATTGAAGTAACTCTTTGATACGCTTATTACACCATATAGCAAATGATGGAGATAACCAACGGGCAAATTCCAATGCTACATCTTCGTGAAGCCATGTGCCTTGTTCGCTATTACCACCTTTAACTACTTGAATTAGTGCCGATATGGGAATATGCATATCGGCTGAAAGTGCTTCTGTGAACTCGGTAGTAGCTTTCAATCTAAGCCAATCCCCTACTAATTTACCAAACGGCTTTGCCATTTCTGTTGCATTTACCATTACATTATCATCTTTATAAAAAGTGATAGGGCTTCCATTATATTGAAAAATTTGATTTGTTTTCATATTATAAATTTAGATTTTACTTAACAAAGATTTCTCCCTTTTACGGGAAAGCTCACGCTTGTTTTCTTCAAGTTCTTCCCAACGATTAATAATTTTGGCTCGTAAGTTTGCATCATAACCACTTGCGAGAAGAAGGCAATCCTTTTTGGTGAGAATGTAACAAGACACTTCTTTGCTTCCACCGTTTGGCATAGGTTGAGGTCTTGATGATAATTCAAAACTGAATTGTCGTCTATCTTCCAGTTGTTCAAGGATATTGCGAATATCTCGCATTACATTTGAATGAGTTTTGCCCGTAATTTCTGCAATCTGCAAGGAGGTCATTGTTCTTTTTTTACCTTTTCCCTCATCAATAGGTATTAACTGATTAAAATTTTCCATATCTTTGCACTATAAAGTTAATGTTTTCCCCATCAGCGGCTCGGACATCTCCGCTTTTGGGGAATTATTTTGTCCGATCTTGTAGTAGGTAGGGAATCGAACCCCAATACGCCATTACTCGTACCTACTGAACCCTCCTTAATATAATAGTCACGCTTGACATAATAGTAAAGAGAAAGGGCAAATCCCGATGAAGCCTAATGTGGTTGTCTGCCTCAAAGAGAATGCCCTATAATATTTTACTCCAGTTCATGACAACCACGTAATGAACCTAATAGCATTGTTTCCGACACAAATATAGAAACGATATTTTCACCATACAACAACCTAAAAATCAATAAAATAAATTCGGTAAACATCAGTAACAAACGGTAAGAATCGGTAACTAAAAATAGTTATATTTACTCTAAAATTTAGACACAATATAAATAATGCACGTATCTACCGTATTGTGACGAGATGTTGGTTGCAATTTATGATACCGTTCAAATAATTTGGAAATATAAAATACTGTAAATAAATATATTGCAGAAAACGTGTTAGTCCCCATTCTTTTTATATCTTACCATAACATTGCCTTCGGATTCTATTTTACAGTTTCCACCATGAACATATACATAAACTTTAGCCACATCGCTTTGCCTTACATGTAGTTTAGCCCGATCATATACACTTACAAAAACTTTGGCACAATCCTCCACTTCAAGAGTCAATTCACTATCATGCCGCAAATGGAGAGTAACAACTGTAAATTTACCGAAAGAAAGTTTACCTGAACATTTACCGTTCAGTACATATACACCATTGTCGCCTCCGATCACTGGTTCATCAACAAAAATATGGTTTTGATGAAGCAGACTCCGGTCAAAATTGCCTTTTATATATTCCACCGTCGGATAATCGTGTTCAATACAAAAATCAATGCCCCGTATATACATTCCGATCAATTCTTGCTGGCTTTTATTGTTTTGCCAGTCACCTTGCCATTGTGTGCAGAGGCCATACGATACGGCATGACCTCTCAATTCACTATTCAATCTGTTCATAATCATATATTAAACTTGTTTACACCGTTTATATTCCTATGTAGTATATCCCTGATTTCTTCCACAAATTCCACATTCTTTGCTGTATTTATCTGTATCATTGTCAGTTGTTGTAATTGTGCTTGTGCTATTACATTATAGGCCGGGAACAATTCTTCAACCAATCTGCGCACATACTCCCGTTTAACACTCACGTCAGCCCGGATTGCATTTATATAAGAAGCCAAAAGGTTAGCGGTATTTTCAGTAACATTCTGTATGCCTTTAGATAAACCACTTCCACTGTCTTCTTCCTCTTCCTTCATACTGATACCATATTTCTTTTCCATATAGTTATTCAGTTTGTCAAGCATGGAATAGTAATCATCGGTTTTCTCACTTACCCCCATTAGATAGTCCGCAATACTTTCCAACTCCTTTTCGTCAAGAGAGAAATCCTTGCCGAAATAACCACTCATTCCATCCTCACCAAAAAGCATCTTTTGAAGCTGTTGCATGGCCGGTTCCAAAATACTTATTTTGAGAATGGAGTTCATAACATCACCCATAATGTCGGCAACCTTATTTTTGAAAGCTTCGGCACCATCCTCGCCTTTCTGCCATGCCTCATACAAGGCATCTCCCAACTGCGAAGCCCAGTCTTTCAAATTAATGCCATAAAGAGATTCAGCCGTTTCTTCGGCAAAATCCTTTATTTGCTGTTTCATCTCCGCAATCTGATTCTCATAATCAGCCACTTTGCTATCATCCGTCTTCTTCTTGTCAATTTCGGCTTGCCGCTGTTTCTCCAATTCTGAAAGTTGTTCTTGCATCAAGGCACGTTGATACCCGTATGCACCGCCTTCATCGTATGCCGAAACACGTTTTTGAAGTTTTTCCGCTTCCTGCTTATATTTCTGCAAAGACATCAAATCGAAGATGTTGATCTTCCCCTTATTGCGTATTGCCTCAATCTGATTATTTAATTGATTCAACCGGGTACGGTCATTTTCTGCATCTACAAGTTTTAGTTCCGTGCCACTGCCCAAGAAACGTTCAAGAATACCGTCAATCTGTTCGTATATATACTGCAACTGTTGAGCACGAAGTTTACTTTTTTCAATAGCCTTATCAAGCTTTTTGTCATGTGCTTGTGCTATCTTCCCAATCCAGTTTACAGCTTCACCGGCAGCGGCAGCAATACCACCAACTATTCCACCTTTGGCGAATCCCTGCCCGATATTGCTTATAGAAGACATGGCATCCTGCACATTACCCATCGTGTCGGCCATACCCTCATTGCCCAAAGCATCGAACATGGAAGACATCTGTCCTGCAAAATTGCCGACAAGATCAGCACTTTCAGCGGCACTTTCTCCTATGGCTGCAATTTTTTCTATGGTACCCTTTTCATCTTTATCTCCACTGGAGAATAAAGAACGAATATTTTTTATGAGAGTGGCAAACGGATTCTTCTGTAATCCGGCCTTATATAAGTCTTGTATGGCTTTCTTTAACTTCTCAATTTGAGAATATTCTCCTGAAACATCAATCCGTTTACCATTCTCATCCAAATACCAAGAAGTAAAAGCTGTTGGCTTTCCATTCTTGTTTTTAGTTACAGAAGCATTATCAATAATCTGTTGCGCATAATCGGATGCTTGCTGTATCTGTCCGTATGATTTATAGGTCTGATCTCCAAATATCTGTTCCCATACCGGAAGAAGTTCAAGCAGTTGTCCCCTTAGTTTTGCCAGTTCCTCCTTATATTCGGTAAAAAGAGCTTTCTGTCCGGGAGTCATGCCTTCAACATTCCCAACAAGTTCATTATTTTCACCAATGAAGGTGCCGGTTAAGGGAGCATATTTCTCGCTTAAGTCCCGTATCTTTTCAGCGATAGATTTGTATTTGTTGAGGGCAGTAACTTCTTTCAGCTTTACTTCCAAACTATCTTTTTCAATAGCTTCTTTAGCTTCCTTCCATGCACTGAAAAACTGTTTATACAAAACACTGTCTTTACCTCCAAGTGATTCTGTGGCCTCTTGTTCGGTGAAAGTCAAAGGTATATATACCCCTTTATCCTTCATTTTCTTAGTTACCTTTTCAGCTAATTCCTCGGATTTCTTCTCATATTCAGACAATACTCCGAAAGCGTATAAAGAAGCATCCTTCTTACTTGCACCGGCATTGACAAGCTGCTTGTATATATCCCATTTCTTTGAAACATCAGACACGTACCTTTCAAGTTCCTTTGCGGCCTTATCCGAAGCTTCTTTCATAGCATTGGCATCAATATCCCAAAGAACTTTCCATATAAAAACTTTCAATTCCCTACGTTCTTCAGTCTTATCGTCAAGCTGGTTAAGAATCTTATTCAATTCATCTCGATAATTTCCAATATCCACCGGTTCTTTACCTTTAAATAAGGGATCAAAAAAACCCGATTCTTTAACCTTGCTGGCAGCTTCTCTCTTTCCAACAATGTCAGTCCACTTCTTATATTCAGAATATGCCTCCTTTAGTAAGTTTACCCGTTCTTTCAATCTTTCGGCCAAGGCATCCTTTTTGCTCTTATCCTTATTTGGATCAGTGAGGGAAAAACCGATTTCTTTAGCTCCTTTCTCACCGGCTTGCATTGTATCGAAAGCCTTTTTATAATCTGATACAATTTGCTTCTGCCAGTCGGGAAGTTTTGACAAGTCAATAGCTCCAATACCTGACAAATCTATTCCGGCTTTAATCAATACCGGCTTCAATTGATTTGTTGTCTCTTTAGCTTCCTTATACGCTTTTTGTACTCCTTCAATAATTTTCTCTGAATCCGTAGAAACCTTTATTTGGGCTTCAAATTGCCCATCTGTGGCTTCATTGAACTTTTTCTGCAAGTCTGACAAGCTCTGAATAGTTTCCGTATATTCAGCATTAATCTTGATATTGAATTGCTTTTCAAGAATCTCACCATTAAGAAATTTTCGTATATCTACCGGCATTTCTTTAAATTGATCCAAGAAAGAACTTATATCCAAACCGATAGCTATTCTTTGAGCGTCACTCAAATTGTCTAAATTCCAACCGGCAGCTTGTAATCGTGACTTATATTCAGATATGAAACTCTGCATATCCGGTGATACTTCTTCCTCAAAAACACGTTTAGAGTTTTTCCATGCCTTCCGTAGCTGAAAAATATCATCCCTATATCCTCCCGTGAAGGGTAACTCATTATTCAAACTGGCTAATGCCTTGGGATATTCTTTGATTATATCCAACTGCTCTTTCAATGATTTGCCCGAAGCGACTTTAGCAAAATCATCATACTTGGCTATAACTTTCTGCATGGCAGTATAATACTCTATATAGCTACCAGCCATACGGTCTATAATCTTGTCTATATGCTTCTCTGCCTTGATGTAGTCTTCAATATTTTCACTAAAGCTTTCGTCAAAATAACCATCAGTAGCATCATTCGCATATTCAGATGTACCTCTTATGGCATTCAACAATTTATAAGCCTCTTTTGTATCATTCAAAGCATTCCGAAGCAATATATATTGTTCTGCAAGGCTTTTAACCGTATTTCCTTCATCATCAGTCTTAAACGTTTCATTAAAAGTGTCTGCCCAAACTGGAGAATAATCCTTTAATGCTGTTTTCATTTCTTCAATAGAAGAAATCAGTGAGGCATCATTCGCCTTAAAAGGATCAACATCAGCAAATTTTTGAGCTTCTTTCGTTAAATTCTTGAAACCGTCTTGTGCTCTTGTTGTCAGCTCGGAAATACGCTCGTTCATTTCGTCAGCCTTTTGCCCGGACTTATACCATAATTCAGTAATGGCAAAAAGTCCAGCGAACAAATACATGTATGGATTGAACAAACCCTTAAAAGCAGTCCAAACTTGTTTGGCTCCATAACTAAGCATTGTCATTGCCACACGAGCTTTTCCAGCTGACATAGCCACTTGAAGTTCAGCTTTTGATATATTAAGTAATTGGGTAATATGTCCTGCCTGACCTGATTTAATTTTCCCAAGTGTTATCAACCTCAACGCTTGTTCTTTGTTCAATGCGCCACTAACAGCCAATGCCCTCCATTCTGCGGTAGTCATAGCATTTCTTGAAGCAATCAATCCTTTTTCAGCGGCAGTTAAAGTGCGGTAATTGGAAGCCATCACTAAATCCGCTGCTGTTTTCTGTTTAGCTGCGAGTGTTCCTTTTATTAATGTAGCATTTGCCACTCCCATGGCACGTGATCCTGCATAAACCGCAACCCGATATGTTCCAAACGCAGCTGTGGCCGCTGTTATAAAAGGTACAACTTCTTTCCAATTTTGAGCAAGGGTGGTAAGGCTTTCGGCAGTCCATTTCAATGTACTACCCATTGACTCCGCAATATCACCAAGCATAATGTCAATCGCATCAGCCAAGTTCTTCCATTTGGATTTGGCTGATTCTGAAAGAACTTCCTGCATGTTATGAAACATGCCACCATCATCCGTAAGTTCCCAAAGAACATCTTTTACGTCCTCAAACGTAACCTTCTTTTTCGAGATCATATCAAGCACTTCACCGGCACTGACAATGCGGCCTTCCAACTTACTGAATCGCTCGGCCAGTTTATCCACCATAGGAATGTTCGCTTCCGTCAATTGCCGCAATTCTGTTCCTTTCAAGAATTTAGCAGCCTTTATCTGACCGAAGGCCAATATGATACGCCCCATATCAACACCTACACCGGCTGATATATCAGCCAGCCTTTTCATGGTATCATACAATTCATTGTATGGTATAGAATATGCAGAAAGTTGCTTGGCATACTGATTCAAATCCATAACCCCGAACGGAGAAGCAACAGCCAGTTTCTTAATCTGATTGAATATGGTTGTAGCTTTGCCTTCATCTTGCAGGATAGAGGCCATTGCAATTTTCTGATTCTCCAACTCACCACCAATATCAACCACTGCACGTAAGAAATTTTGTGCCGCATAAATGGAGTATAGCCCCAAAAATTCATTTCTTAATTGTCCGACAATACTCAACTGGCTGTTCATTGCTCCATTCATATTGAGAGTGGCTGTCATGTGCCGCCTTGCTGCATTGGCTGATCTCTCACGGGCATTAGCCAAATCCAGTTCCGCTTTGGCGGCACGGGCGGCTCTTTGTCGCGCAAGCTCACGTGCGGCTGCGGCAGAAGCCTCCGCTTTGGTTTGAATGGCTGCGGCTTTGGCGGCGCGTAAATCACTTGCTGTAAAGTTTGTATTCAACCCGGCGGCTTGCAAGGCGGCACGGACAGCTTGTGTGGTACTGGCCTTATCCACTACCACATTGATCTTAAACTTCTCACTTTGAAGCAAAGTCTTCATATCACCAACCAACTTCTTCTTGTCAAAACCCACATCAAGTTTTGCCTGCAAGTCTTTGGTGATTTCCGCTTTCAATTTTTTACGTTGTTCCGCTGTCTTATCACGGAACAGTATATCAAAATATAAATTACCGAGATCAGCCATATATTATTGTGTTTGTGCTACTTATAATCATTAATGTTAATTGCTGTTTCTCCATTGCCATACTTATTTTTCCAGCGTTTGGCAGCATCCTCTATTTCGCTTACGGAAGGGGATTTGAAGTTCTTCGTATCGTGCTTCTTTTCCTTGTTGTCCTTGTCACAATCTGTAACCACAATAGACACATCCATTGCCAATAGTTCAATTTGTGCATTTGTAAGTACCCAATAAATACCAAACAAGGGCTTGCTTATTGGAATCCCAAATACTCTCAAAGGCTCTGTCAGCCACGGATAGGACTTGCCTATTTCCCACGTTTGTCCGTAGCTGGTTCGTGAAGGATATGCTCTGCTTCCTCTTTTGTCATTGTCATCATCGTGTCCTTCATCGCGGTCAGATATATGGTAGCGGTCAAGTAGTCTTCCACTGGAATTTTTTTTTTTGCCGACGGCTATAACCTTCATCAGCTCATGATCTCCATATTGTTTGATATAAAAGAACCATCGCCACAAGAAGGATAGAAGAACTTGATCTTCCAATATCCGTTCAAAATGATAGCGGCTGCACATTGGCAACTGATCTTATCATCATTCCCCGATTTCTGCATGGTACTGGTGAATTTGCGTATAGTCCCTCTTTTCAGCCATGAAATACCATATTTCTTTCCTCGGACTTCCACATAGTCCACACTGTCTTCCAACACATCATTCAATAGCCTTTCATCCTCCGGTGTAGGAAGTGTTATGTCATTCTTCTTTGTCATATTTTATCATGTTTTATACGAAAAAAGGTGGTGGCCGGTATCAAGTAGCTCACCACCTTTTCGCTGATATGAATTTTGCAAAGTGTTATATCCTAAGTTTTTTATTCGGACACTTTTTTACGTAAAATGTAAATAGAGGCACCCTTAGCATCATTCAACGGAGAAACAGATACATTAAAGTACCCCGGCTTATCCTGCTCGCTGACGAAGTTGCTATACCCCTCAACATTCGGTAAGAACAAGGCTGTTTGACGGTCTTCACTACGCATGAAGAGTCCTCCGATTACTTTCTTCGGTTCGATATTGTAACCTTCACCTTCATAAGTCTCACCATCAATGGTAGCAGTCATAGTCACCGTTTCCGCTTTCTTGTTCAGTAACAAGTCATTGATCTTTCCTGCCACGGAAGGTACTTGAAACTGAATATCGGAATCTCCAGCATTAGCAATAGAAGTCCAAGTTGCTCCGGTTGTCAACTTGATCTTGGAAACATCGGCAGCTCCGGTATCAAATGTAACTCCGTCAGAGAGTACCGGCAGCTCCATATCAAAAGCCGCTAAAGTTGCGAGGTCACTATTGACTTTGGACACATAATAAACCTCCTTCATCTGATTAAAGAGCACCTTTAACTCTTCCAGTTTGGTAGTAATAGAAATCTCTGCCATAATCGTATCTTTTTAAGTTTGTGTCATTTGTTTATTATTAGCTTCGCTTGTATTATTAAGGAATGAAAACCGAGTCCGTCATTTCCTCCGGGAAGCAATCGTGGACTTACAGCTGAAAACAATTCCGTCACTATTGGAAATTTTGAAACCACTTCCATTTGCATTTCATCCAAACGGACTGTATTCTCAATACCGTTTGAGCGATCATGCGCAAAAACGTTTATCTGACAGTAAGTGTCTTGGTAGGTACTTCCTTTATCTTGGATAGTTTGTGGCAACCGAATAACAACAAAGTCCTTCATCGCCTTTTGTTCAGCAGCCGGACGATCTGTTATGAAAACCTTTTCACCAATGCCGGTTACTGCATCAGCGATTTGTTTTAATATATCCATACGTCTATAAACTGTCCGTCCCATCATTTCATTGGTTTAAAGTTCTTGAATAATGTATTTTGTGCCCTTTGAAATGTTCCGGTCAGAACATCTGCATTTAACACATTCTCCAAATAGGTTGAATATTCAGTACCCGTGCACATTACTATCTCAAATCCTTTACGTGATTCCGACTTATATCTTTTCAAGAAATCAAAGGAGGATGCTTCGCCATAACCTTTATCAGTTTCTATTGTTCCAGTAAAACGTCTGTTCTGATTATCATAACTGACACCTACAAATGTTTCACCTTTAGTCAGTTTTACTCTCACCGGTTGTTTCATTGAATCTCCACTACAAACGAAATAGGAAAATCTACCGTCCATGAATAATCCGCACGCATAACTGGTTATTGTATTACCCGTAAGATTCCGAAAGCCTGACTTGTTATCAAGTGCATCTTGGATAAGTTCTTCACAGCATTTAGTCAAGACATCAAAGATATATCCTGAAACAAGCTCCTTTGCCTTCCTCATTCCTTCATCAAACAATACTTCATTGCTCCGGTTATCCATGCGTTAATTTTTTGCAAGATTGAAATACACAGTTGTTCCCAAATTTCCGGCATAGCTATCAGTAACCATACATTGAGTGAAAGTGCCTTGTCTGTCCGTGACATCTATCAGATCACCGGCCAATATTCCTTCAACAATTCCGGGAAGGCTCAACAGATAATCGCTCTTTATCACATTATCGGTTTTGAATGTCCGCAAATTTGTACTACCTTCCTTTCGGCATATACCTTCATACAAGATCACCTTCTCACCATCACTGAAAGAATCCTCACCTATAATTCGGTAAACAGTACATTTGTGCGGATGCCGTGGATTATTTACTTTCATACTCAAAAATTGACTATTCTGATTTTAGTGCCCTTTACAACTTCTTCATCCCATTTCTCATACAGTTCTTTCGCCATTTCACGGAGTTGCCGCTTGTCGTATGCACTGGTCTGCCAACCACCTTCCTTATGCTTCCATCCCCCGTCACTGTCTTCGGTATCATTCTTACTGCTTGGAGTGCTTGCACACCACATGTAAATATCGGCAGTGGCAAGATCAAGCTGCCTTTCGGTCAGTTCACTTACCATTGTTCCAAAAGCGATTTTCCGCTTGACAAGAACCCTTTTGAGGGCGTTGTCCGCTATTTCATAAGCAGTTGCGCCACTCAAAAAGTCCTCAATGGTCATATCTTCCGTATGAGAAAGTTCCTCATTCATTCTTGCATGAGTTTAAGAATTACACAGTTACAGTAGAGATGAACATATACTGTGGCATTCTCGGCACACACATTTGGGCGGCTTCACTTTCAATATAGATTGAATGTGTTTCAGGATTGGCTCTCTGTGTCAGTTTCAAGCGTCCACCGTCATAAGAAGCAACCTTGTTTGCCTCATATCCCAAAGTCAAAGGCTCCACACCTTGAATAGTACCGATCTGACCTACTGGTATAAAGGCAATATTGGTGGCCTTGAAGTTCTCCACTTGTTCAGTGATAAGATCAGGTTGTCCGTCCGCATCCTTACCGGGCTTGTCAACAAAAGCATAGCTGTCACGTGGCACGATTTCATCCACCTTAACCAGTTTCTTGAAAATGGCTTTCAGGCGGTCTTCATCTTCATTCTGTGCATTGGCAATAACCGTACTATCATCCGTCACAGTCGGATAGAGGGAATGGCCGATACGTTTAAGAACCGCGGTATGAGTCATTAAATCATCCCATAAGTCCTGCACCAGCTCCATCCTGATCTTGCCCAAATAATGATATTTGCGGCGAATCTCTTTCACTCTGTTCTTTATATCCATAATCGGATCAGAGGCAGAGCCTTGATTTGCCGGAATATGTTCATCCTTAGTCCACCAGCGGCTTGTGCCGGCCAATACTTGATAATGGTTTTTAGGGATATTAAAGTCAATAGTGATACCATTCAAACCACGTGGGTTGTTATCAGTATCAATAGTGAACTTACCCGTGGAAACAATTCTCATTCGCTGGTGAGTAAGCGCATTGTAGTACGATCCGATAAGACCGTCAGCACTTTCATCAAGCAAGCCCAAGAACACATTCTGCATCTCTTCCGTCAATGCGGACATGCCTACCGTTGCAACAGCTGCAATTGTTGTCTCACAGTCACACGGTTCAAACGGTAGAACTTCTTTTGAGTCGGGATATTACCCGTCCTTCCTTCGAGTTCTCCCAATGCAGCTTCATAACCCGGACTTTCCGGATCAACGTAAGCTGGCAGCGTTTTCACGCCGAGGCTCGTAATAAGCTGGGAGAAAGTATAATCCAACTTGGTTGCTTCAAATTCAAAACCATCAATTTGAAGTAGGTCATACTTCTCCTTGTAACGGTCAATAAATTCTTGCCAAGTGTCCCCACCAAGCCCATACTCGATAACCTTGTACAAATCAATAGGAAGTGTATTCATACAATTGTCGTATTTTAAATGTTGTTTTCAAATTCTTTTACTGCACCCATACAATTTGAGGAAGTGTAGTAATCTTTTGCAGGATAGCGACCACTTCTTCGTCAAACATGTACTGATAAATCTCTCCGGCATAGACTACTGTCCCACTGGCCTTTGTGTTGCCACTGGCTACAAGAATATCTTCTTGCAAATAACCATTAATGCCAAGAGTGGTAATATCTGATTCAGCCGCCTTGATCTGTGCATCCGTATAAGCGGTGAATGTCTTACCTGAAAGATCAAACTTCACAGCTGTACCGGCAGGAATCTTGCCAACCGCAACCCAATCGGAAATGTTGCTCACCATACCACCGCCCGGATAACGGTGACGGATTTCACGCCACACTTTACGGGCATGTCCGTATTTCACGGTGTTCACATCAAACGTGTTACCCATTGTTCCCATACATTTATTGTTTTAGAGTTAATAATTTCAATTCTTCTTCCAGCCTTCCTTCTTGCCTTTACGTTCAAAGTATCTGCTGGCTGCATTGTGTTGTGTTCCACCTGAACCGTCAGAAGTTCTTGGGGCGGTGCCATAACCCCTGCACGCCTTATATTCTGCATCATATTTCGGCAGAAATTCAGTAACCAGTTCATCCACAGTTTTCTTGGTATCGAAAGTTACCCCTTGTAAGGTCTTGCTCAACACATAATCATCATTCGCTTGTTTGGCCTTCATTGCAGCCGTAACCTTCTTCAACAAATCAGCTTGAACCTTTTTGCTGTCTTCCGCGTCTAAACGTGCTTCCAGTTCTTTCAGTTTCTTCTCCAGTTCATCATCGTTTTTCGGTGGTACCGGTGGAGTTGGAGGTGTCGGGGGAGTCGGTTGGGGCTTATAGTTTTTCTTAAAGTCCTCAACTCTGGTTGCGACATCATGGTTGTACTGTCCTTGCATCCCTTTCAGAAAATTCACAGCCTTGTTCCAATAAGCCTCGTCAGGCTCCGAACCTTCGGCTATGGGATTAAGTTCTACATACGTCTGTAATGTCTGCGGTGAAAAACTGGTTTCTCCAAGTTTCTCACTTAATGTGGATAAGATTTTTTCTTGTTCCATCGTGTTTATTTTGTGTTTATGTTGAATAAAAAAAGAGTCAGACAATGCTTTTTGCATCAATCTGACTCTTTGGTCTTATTTTCCATTTAATAGTGGGCAGTATTGGACTCGAACCAATGAAGACGAAAGCCAATAGATTTACAGTCTATCCCGTTTGCCACTTCGGTAACTACCCGTTTTGCGGAAGCAGAAGGATTCAAACCTCCGAAGCCTTTCAGCTTGCCTCTTTAGCAAAGAGGTGGTATCGTTCACTCACCCATACTTCCAATATGCGACCTACAAGATGTCTCGGTGAAACCACCGCATTTCCCTTGTATTTCGGACGTTATTCATTCTGTGTAGCGTATCAGAGAATCGAACTCTGGTTTCCACCGTGAAAAGGTGACGACCTAACCGTTAGTCGAATACGCCATTTGTTGAGATACAAGGATTTGAACCTTGAATAGCAGAACCAAAATCTGCTGTGTTGCCATTACACCATATCTCAATATGCGCGAAGAGAAGGACTCGAACCCCCGACAATCAGGTTTGGAATCTGACGTTCTTCCAACTGAACTATCTCCGCTTCATTGCGCCCGGTGATAGAATCGAACTACCGACCTTTACATTAACAGTGTATTGCTCTACCAATTGAGCTAACCGGACAATATACCTATACTCACCTAACCTGCGATACCCCATTTCAGCGTACCTGTGGGAATTGAACCACACCGTATAGGTTTTGTGGAAAGAGATGAAATCGAATCACCTTAACCGGATTTTCAGTCCGGCGCATACACACGTCTGCCATCTTTCCATATTCTCCCTTTATCCCCATACGCCACATCGAAGGGAGAAACAATGCGGCAACTCCAACTATTGTTGCGGAGATTCGACTCGAACGAATGACCTTTGGGCTATGATCCCAACGAGCTACCAGCTGCTCCACTCCGCGATATTATCCTGAAAACTACTTTGTACCCACAATATCCACATTTATGTAGTTCTTGCATCTACGACACTTCACTCTCAATATAACAACACCATTGACATAGCTTATATCAGTTAGTTTCTGACCGCATATCGGACATAAAACTATCTTGTTGTATATTTCCCTTTGATCTGCATCTTTATCCGCACTAATTTTTATCATACTCCATGTTTTCGTTGCAAATATATGTACTGGATTTCTTTTCTCAAAACATTTTTGATATTATTTTCTATTAAAATGTAGAAAATAATACTCTTTATGCGTATTTTTGTACTGCAATATTAGAATCAGAGCTTATAGGCCGGTCTCCACATGTGTAATGTGAGGATCGGTTTTCTTTTTATGGAGAAATATAGTGGAATAAAAACGGTTAATGCCAGTTTGGTGCTTGATTATGAATATATCCAAATGTTAAGGGACGCGGATAGGAAAATTCCTAATCCGAATAAGATAATCGCACAAGGTGGAGGGCAGGAAAACATGCTCTCCACCCCGGCTGATATTACCATCTGTGGGGGATGCCGTGGAGGAAGTAAAACTTTTACTCTTCTTATGGAAACATTGAAAGATATAAAAAATAAAAACTTCCGTTCTGTGCTTCTCCGGCATGAGATAGACGATCTCTCTGATATGGTAGAAACATCATCCACCTTATATGATGATTTTGGGGAATACAACAAGTCCAAAAACGACATGCGCTGGAATTTCTATAAAGGTGGATTTTTAAAATTCAGCTATCATGCTGACACACTTGACGATTTCAAAAAGCGTTTTCAAGGTAAACAGTTCGCATATATAGGTGTGGATGAAATAACCCACATGGAATATCTCAAATTCAAATACCTTATCACTTGTAACCGTAACGCCTTTCATATCCGTAACCGCTTTATCGGAACATGTAACCCTGATCCTGACAGCTGGGTTGCAAAATTCATTGACTGGTGGATCGGAGAAGATGGTCTTCCAATCCCGGAACGTGATGGCAGAGTCCGGTATTGTTTTATGGACGGGGACAATGTTTCAGGTATATATTGGGGAGATACCCGTGAGGAAGTATATGAGCAATGCAAGGATATTATACACGCCTACTGGAAGCCGGAGTATGAGCAATATGGCACACCACAAGAACTGTTTATCAAGTCGGTTACTTTTATTGAAGCAAAACTTTCCGATAATGTAAAACTGATGTCTTCTGATCCGACCTATTTGGCAAACCTTGTCAACCAGTCAGACGAACAACGCGCACGTGATCTTGACGGTAACTGGAAATACAAAGCTGCCGGAGATGATATAATAAAGCTGACTCACATGGAAGCTTTATACCGCAATTCCATGCAGATAGGTGATGGAATACGCCGGGTATCGTGTGACGCGGCATTTGAGGGTGGCGACAGTCTTGTCATGTGGCTGTGGGAAGGATGGCATATAAGAGACATATTTGTTTGCAAACTTGACAGCAAGAAAACAGTCGATACCGTAAAAGCGATGCTGGAAGAATGGCATGTAAGAGAAGAATGCTTCACCTATGACCTTAACGGACTCGGACAAATATTCAAAGGTTTTTTCCCGAATGCAATCCCATTCAACAACAAAGAAGCCGTGGAAGAGAAATTCAAATACATCTATGCGAATTTAAAATCACAAGCGGCATATCTGTTCGCACAAAAAATTATCAACCGGGAGATTTCCATTGAACCGACTCTTCTTGAACGCAAGTTCTCCGGCAAAGGGTTTGAGAAAGTTCCCCTTAGACAGATTCTCGACAAGGAAAGGAAAGCGATACGAAAGGATGAAGACAGTGAAGAGAAGGGCTGGACTATTATCAAGAAGATCATAATGAAAAAAATTAGTAGGCCATTCTCCCGACTTCATAGAAGCATTGCTTATGCGAATGATTTTTGAAATTAAACATAAACGCAAACACATAAAAGGTTTAGGATTAATATGATAGCAGAGATTCTTACAAAAAAGCCTTTTGCAAGGGTTACTCCCGAAGGTTACTTGCAAGGCAGGATTACGAGCGATTTAAGAAACGCATCGTTCACAAACAATAGTGATAGGCTGACATGGCAGCTCATTTCGCAGGCTGATTTTATCCGTGAATTTTATCCTTCAGGGCACAAGATCAACTCGGAATTGTTTTACCCGGATAGACTGAAATATGACGAAGAGAAGAAACGGTTCTTCCGAGAAAAAGTGTTCCGTGCCTCTTTTCCCTTTCAGATGATAATCACCATTCAACAGCTTGTACATCTATGTGGCAATGACATTCATCATGAGCTGACCGATACCAAAGTCGATGAAAGTTCACGGGAAATATTTCTCGAATTTCAAAAAGGATGGCTGGATAAGAATATGGAGATTGCATTTTACGAATATGCCAAAAGTGTAAAAATAACGGGAGATGCAGCAATCGTATTCTATATGAATGAAGGTAAGGTATTCACCAAGAATCTTTCCTATTTTGATGGTGACACTCTTTATCCTCACTACGACTCCATAACCGGTCAAATGACACTGTTTGCCCGACGATACAGTGACTATGACGAAGATGGAAAGGAACTCATTTCTTGGGTAGAAGTGTGGGACAATAAAAAAATGTACCGTTACCGTCAGGATAAAAGGGGAATAGTCGGAGCAATAAACAAATTGAAACAGTATTTCGGTATTGAAGGATATACATTAGTGGAAGAACACGATCATGGATTTGCCGAATGTCCGGTTGTATATTATCGGGACAAACACGGTGCCTGCTGGAGCTTTTCACAAGATAATATCGACAAGTACGAACTGGCTATTTCCCATTTGTGTCAAAACAATATGGCATACGCATTTCCGATCATGTTACTTAAAGGTGAAGATGTTGAGATTCAGGGAGATATGTATGGTGCGGTAAAAGCTATCACTATGGGGAAGGATGATGATGCAGGCTTTATGAATCGTCCCGAAGCATCACAATCATTTGAACTTCAAATTAATACATTACTTAAAATGATTTTTATGGGGAGTTTTGTTGTCATGCCTCCCGAAGTAAAGTCAGGAGATTTGCCGGGTGTTGCTATCAAGCTGATCTATTCACCATCTTTGGAAAAAGCCATGATTGACTGCAAGGAATTTGACGAATCAATAGACAAAATGAAACGGCTGTTCCTGCACGGATATGGAACAGAAAAAGGCCAACTTACCAAATTCCTCAATTTGAAAATTTTTTCGTGGGCAGTTCCATACGTCCACCAAAATGCAGCCGAATTGGTATCGAACTTGGTACAATTAGTCGGTGCCGGTATTTTATCAAAAGAAACCGGCTCGGAAGAATCCGGTTATGGGAAAAACAATGAATGGGATCGTATCATGCGTGAATATAAGGAACAGCAACAAGCTGACTTGCTATATCAACTGAAAATCAAGAAAAATGAAAGTAAAGAGGGTAATGCAAAATGATCTGTACCAAAACGCGGAGCGCGAAAGCAATCCCGTACTCCGCGCTCCGAATCCAATGTAATTATACAATTGGAAAAAGCCGCCTCTGCCTACATAAAATAGACAGAGGCTTTACTTTTTTTCAACAACTTGGTTGATAAGCTTGTGTTATAACAAGTCAACTTCTACATTGCAAATGTAATGAATGAATTGAATATGACACTACTTTCGATACAATTTTTTATTATAAGGCTTTCGAGGATATTTCCGGTTAAGCTTCTTTTGCAGATCATCATTGATACTTTCATTCAGAAGGATTTTAGAGTTTAGCACCCGGACTTCTCCAGTAAGTTCCATAATAGTTTTGGATTGTGTCGCATTTTGTTTTGAAAGTTCAACATTGGCAATAGCCAGTTTGCTGCATTCTGATGCAAGATGATTGAGTTTCTTTGTGCTGATTAATGATATTCCAAACATAATAATTCTGATATTTAACCTATTAAATAATTATATTGCTGATACGGAAACTGCAAAGCATTTACAATGACCGTGATACGGTGGTAATTTGTCCCATTCCACATGAAATCCGACTTCATCGTCACAAATGTTACAAGGATAGGAGCTGCCACGCATGACAAAGAACCCTACGGCTCCACTGGCTTTAGCCTGTAATTCCCAATGCTTCATCCAACCCTCTGCCACAGCATACTCCGTCAAATCTGACAGTGCAGTCCAAGAGCTTACAGTACGTCCTACTCCAAAAGACTCCTGAACACCGAGTCTTGAAATAACCGGATAACCCTTTGAAATAGCTCTCTGTACATGCTCATTAAGCAACGGCGTTTTTACCGACTGCCTGATAGATGAAAGTAGTTTGTCTTTGGAAAGGTTCAGTAGTAGTCCGGCGGCAATGGCCGTTTCAACCTCCTTTGAAAACCGGTCAACATATTCTCTTGCGCGTTGCGTGAAGGTTTTGCTGTATGATTCTCGCGTTATATATGTTATGATTGCATCCTTATTATCCTCATGTGTCGCTACTGCCAAAGTATAAGTATAGTCTTCAATTATTTCAAGAAGGGATAAAATAATGGCATCCACCTCCTCCTGCAACTGTCTGTTTGCTGAAAAACGGAATAGTTCAGGGCTGATTTTGTACCGGTATGAAATATCTATAATTTGCTTTGCCGCCTCGATCATTACAATTTGAAGATTGGTACGCATGGATAGCTCCGCATCCAGACGTTGACGGAGGTATTCTTTGGCCTCTTCAATTTCCTTATCAGTCGGTACCCTCATTTTTATGTTCCTCCTTAATACTTTCCTTTATGCTATTCATGTTTCTTTCTTCTTCCAGTATTTTGGCATCATCTTCCGGTGATACTGGTTTCTGCAAGCCTCGTAGCCGTTCGGTAAGATCAGAGTAGCTTTTAAAAAACTCTTCCATAAACTTAACATCGGGGGTTGCGTTACTAATAAGGAAACAGACTTTGATCCATGTTTCCAAATATTCGCGAAGTTCCTTATTGTTGGCTAACTCCCGAATCCGGGAGAACATTCCGTTGTCATCCCGAAAACGCATACTCCAAAAACCTGACACTGCCTTAATGCTGATCCAGTCATGTTCACTACCATTATCCCTCGTAACAATAAAGTTACCTACCTGAATACCATTTGTTTTTTTGCTCATAATCCTATTTTCAATTTACGTTCAAATCTATCTCCATGATTAAAAAAGTATTCCTTACCGTAAGAGTTTATACGCTCTTCATCCGATGATACTTTATTCATTTCATCAATCAAACAACTATACCTATCATCATCAGGAAGAAGTCCTTTGCATTCTTCTCTGATATAAATATGATGCTTCCCATTTACCCAATAAAATTCAGAGAGAAATCCACCAAGAAGCATTTCAATCATTTTTGGTGCCTGACAGACAATTCTCCTTGCACTGCTATATCCATTGCAATACTCTTACCTTCTATTGTCTTCAATTCACATGAATAGTTCAAGGCTCGAAGGATAGACATCAGCTCAACACTTAACTCTATGTGATTCATATTTTTCATACTTTTACTATTTCAAATTCATCTGCATGTTCCTTACCAATCCAATCCCGTTTCTGATTTTCAGTTGCGGTTTCGTAGATTCTTCCTCGCTTAGACAAATGCCTTTTCCTAAAAATACCTTCTTCTCCAAGTTTGTCATAATCTCTTCTTGAAGGGGATAATCCCTTTGCCCTGCAAAAGAACAATCCCGTTTCCTTGTGTCTAAATTTTACTGCCATGCTTATTCCTCCCATGATTTTCGTCTTCTTCCTCAACGTAAATCCGTTTTAATTTGTCTGATACTTCTTCAAGCTCACGCTTCATTTGATTTACATGAAATCCAGCTGGCATAGGGATTTCTAATGTTCCCCGTAGGTTATCTATTCTTTCAATAACCTCTGCAAATTCATCCGGTGCGATCATACTATTTGGTTCTTATTTTTAATTGTTTGATAATCTTCTCCACAGCGTCCAAGTCAAAAACTGTTGTTCTTTTCTCCATGTGGTACGTCCCTTCCAGTTTCTTCTCCCGGAACAAACGCTGAACTTGATAAATGCTTAATGACAAGCAAGCCGCAAGTCCTTCATGGGTATAGGCATATCGTTTGCCATCTTTGTAAACCGGTTTGGCGATCCTTTGCTTATAGTTGCCCCGTAAGTCTTCCCGTTTCTCATAATAGAGTTTTTCCGTCAAGGCTGTTCCATATAAGCCATATACCTGACCGTTCGGGGTTCTTTTTTTGCGATAACCGGCTTCCGAAAGAATACGTCCGAATACTGTCACATTCTCTTCTTTGGCATTATTGTCCCTACACCATTTGCAATATTTCCGGTACAGAATGGCCGAAGACATCCATTTGGGTTCAATATCGGCAATTTCCTCATAGCGGCACAGATAGTTCATTTGATACATGAACTTCATTACGGTACTACTTTCCGACTGATATTCATCCATGACATTTTCAAGCTCCTTACTGTCTGTCAACTTATAACCATTGGCGATAAAACGGTCACGTCCTTCCAATATCCAATTGAATATAGCTGGGTATTCGGCCTCCAAATCCCGTGACAGTTCTTTTTTCTGCCGGGCTTTGGGTATCTCCACCTCAAAGGGAATAATGCAAATACGCCGCCTCATTCCATAGCTCCAGTCTTTCAAATACGGCATTTGGTTGGCATTTGCCATAAGCAGAGGAATATTGTAAGCAGTGAAGTTATCGCCATAGATAGGCCGGGCTTCGGTAGGCTCACCACTGATAAGACTCTTCAACGTGTCACTATCCTTACCAAACTCCAACGCTTGTATTTCAGAACAGTAGTTCAACCGCTTGCCATTGATGAAAGCGATATTCTTTTTTCTCTCATTTCCAGTAATCAATGCACCTATGCCGAAATTGCTGACATTCTCCCGGCCAAGTATGCCCATGATTGTTTCAAAAACCACACTTTTGCCATTGGAGCCGGAGCCACGAAGAACAAGCATTGTTTCCATTTTCGCCACACGCCGGTCAACGAAAATACTTCCAAGAAATTCCTGCAAAACTTTTTGCATGTTTTTGTCCGGCAAAACTTCATCCAAGAACATTCTCCAAAGAAAAATGTGTTCTTCCGGCTTGTAGTCATAGGAAACGCATGTAGTCTGTACCCAACGGCGGTTGAAAGAATGCGCACGGCGAGCACTCATATCAAACACGCAATTGTTAAATACCACAATAGCATTATCAGGTTCAAGGCTTTTCCTGCCACTACACGCTTACAGACTTTCAATACGCCTTCCACACGAGAATAATCGCCATTGGGCATCTTGCATTTACGCATCAAGTCATATATCAGGTTGCCAAAATCATCCCATGCCATCTCTTCATATATCCGGCCACTGAAATAGTAAGGCGTACCATTGAACTTACAAATCGAAGATCGTATAATGGCTGCACGCATCAAGTCCTGCACAGCATCAACACGCGCTGCACTTTTGGACTCTTGTAAGGCGGCATCCAGTTTCTCGCCTTTCATAAGCCCGAGACCTCATTTAACAACTTCCTATACTTTCCCGACTCCATTTCAGTTTTTAAATTTACCAGTCCTTACCTGATTGATACAGTCAGCAACCCATCCAACAAGATACGAGAATGTTTCCTGATTAGCTAAATCCACTTTTGCACCTATATAATCAAATATGTTCATCGCTATATGTGAACTTTCATGAGCGATATTTGCTATAGTAATGGCATTCTTACTTTCAAATCGGACAAGAATACCACCCAAATTTCGCAGTTTATCACGAACACAGTCCACAATGGCATCAGCAGTATCATCCCATTCACTTACACCTTCAAATCTATCTGAAAATGTATCTGTACTGACTGCAACCCACAACTTGCGTGGATATATCACCGGATCAAACTCATGTATTTTCATAAAATATCATTATATATTCAAAAACAAGTGTTTTTGATAGTTTTATGCCTATTTTCAGGCCGTTTTACGCCACAAATATAGCCTATTTTCTACATAATTATCATATAAATACTATTATTTTCTACTTAAAATATAGAATAAACACGCTTTTTTGAAATCTTTTTGCCATGTTTTTATTCGTTGCATCATTGAAGACCAGTAATCGCAAAATATTGATAAACAAAGGATAACGACTCTATTTCAATAGGAAATACAGATGGAGCATTCTCTCTGATATGTATGGTTTATGTAGGGTTTTAAAGGCAACTATACATATATAACATATTGAAATACAGATCAATGGAAAAATAGTGCATAGTATGTATAGTTTTTTTATGCAAACCATATTATATATATTTTTTTCCCATACGCAATTTACATATAAACTATACATACTATACATTAAATTTCCATTGACTTAATAATGAATGATTTACACATGTATAGTTATGAAGTAAACTATACATGCACTATACATTTTCAGAAGTAAAACTATACATCAGACATTCACTTTTGTAATTTATCATTGAAAAAGCCTTAAAATCATCCATTATTGACTCCAAAAAAGAAAAA
>ENA-OQDU01000003-OQDU01000003.1-human-gut-metagenome-genome-assembly--contig:-NODE-3-length-23428-cov-1.105146_pt1 | contig 23428 bp, 20 predicted proteins | sample MGYA00242789_ERZ504623 | MGnify/ENA primary metagenome ERZ504623 (study PRJEB26092, sample SAMD00036335) | human gut metagenome | host: Homo sapiens | study: EMG produced TPA metagenomics assembly of the... | reverse complement strand
TATGATAGCTCGCGTTGTCGCGTATCTGGTCCTTGAACGGATACTGGATGTAGGTGGCGGGGTTGTTGATGTCGGGTTTCTGCCGGCCGTTGGAGAAGGAGGAACCGTAGCCTGCCGAGAGACTCAGGGTGGGGTAGAGGCCTGATTTGGCGATGCTGATATCACGGTCTGCCATATCCATGGCCAGTCCGGCCGATTTGACCTGCGGCAGCTCCTGCGCCATTTCGTAAATCTCTCCCGGGCCCACCGCCACGCCGTCGCGGGAGACGGGCATCGATTCCGGGATGAGGATGCGAAACGTCTCGTAGTCGTCTATCTCCAGCAATTGGCAGAGCGTAAAGTAAGCGAGGGTTCGGTTGTTTTTCGCTTCGATATCCTGAAACTGTGCATCGGCCAGGTCGGCCTGCAATTGCAGCAGGTCGCCCATGGTTTTGCGTCCCGATTCCACCAGCATTTGCGTCTGTTCGACCTGCAACGTGAGCGTTCGGGTACGCTGTGAGGCGATGGTGACCTTCTCTTCGGCGAACAGCACGTCGAGGTAAGCCGCGGTGATATTGAGCGAGAGGTCGTTGCGGGCCTTGTCCACTTGTAGCAGCATATCCTGCAGGGCCAGGTCGGATTTCTTGAGCTGGTGATATTTGCGCATTCCCGCAAACACTTCCGTGCCGAGCGAGAGGGAGGCGCTGAGGTCGGTATTGCTGGAGTTCTCGCGGAATTCATAGGTGGTCGGGTCGAGGACGCGGCCGAACGAAGTTCCGGAGCCGACCGATGCGCTTACCGACGGTATGTAGTTGAGCCGGGTCTGCTTTCGGGCCAGCTCGGCATCTTCGATGGAGAGCTCCTGCCGCTGTATCTCTATGTTGTTTTCCTGAGCATACCGGATACACTCCTGCAGCGTCCACGGGGCGGCTGCCGGGAGGCCGGTTTCTTCTGCCGCATACCGGGCTGTCGGTGAGGACGACCGGGCGAGGGTCTCCTGCTGCTGTCCTTCGGCTTTTCCGCCGGATAGCAGCAGGGCGGTCAGGGTGAAGAAGACGGTAACTATCGTTTTGCGTTTCATGGCGGTGAGGTTTTACGTTACGGGTAGGCTATTTCTTGGTGCGCGGCATCGCCATGCCCCGCAGCCGGTCGGTTTCGGAGAGTCCCTCCTTGATTTCCATGTTCATGCCGTCCGAGAGTCCCGTCGTGACCTCCCTTTTCTCGAACGTCTGTTCTTCGGCCCCTTCGGGACTTGTCAGCACGTAGGCGTAGGTTTTGTCCTCCTCGAATTCGAGTACGCTCTCCGGCACGGCCAGCACGTTCTCGCGGTTCTCTATCATGATGCTTGCATTGGCACTGTAACCCGAACGGACGAAGATGTTATCGTCCACGTCCACGGCAGCTTTTACTTCGAACATGATGACGTTGTTGTCCGTCGTCGCCTTCGGGGAGATATATTCCAGCCGTGCGTTCAGTTTCGAGTCCTGTACGGCGCCGATGGTGAGCGTGACGGGCATCCCTTCGTGGAGCTTGCCCACATCGGTCTCGTCGACCTTCCCGCGGAATATCATGTCGTTCATGTCGGCCACGACGGCTATTGTCGTGCCGTCGTTGAACGTATTGGACTGGATGACCGAGTTGCCCACCTTGACGGGAATGTCCAGTATCATGCCGTCTATCGTGGAACGTATCTGGGTATTGCTTATTTCGGCGTTGCGGGAGACGATGCCGTCGCGTACGATTTCCAGGTTGTCGCGTGCGCTCTGGAGGTTCTCTTCCGCAATCCGGAGCTGTGTCTCCGCCTTCTCGAACTCGTCGAGGGTGATGACGTTCTTCCGGTAGAGTTTTTCGGTGCGTTCGTATTCGCGCCTGGTCTGTTCCAGATTTATTTCCGCCTGCTTGACTCCCGATTCGGCGTTGTTGAGGGAACTCATCTCCGGAATGACCTTCACGGTAGCGATTACGTCGCCCTGCCGCACCATGTTGCCTGCCTCCTTGTGCAGGGCGGAGATGATGCCCGAAATCTGGGGCTTGATGAGTACTTCGTCGCGCGGTTCGACCTGTCCGGTGGCTACCACGAATTGGGAGATGGTGTCGCGGACGGGCGTCACTATCCCGTAGACGGTCTTGACCGGCCGCGTCTTGTTCCACAGGAAGACGAACGTCCCGACGAACAGTCCCGCGAGCAGGACGATGAGCAGGATTCTAAATACTTTCTTCATAACTGCTATATTTTAAATTTTCATTCCCAGTCTGTCGTTGCGTCCTGTCCGGTTTGGCAGTTGCACGGCTGCATTCCGGCGCTACTCCTCCCTAATCGCATCCACCGCCTTTATCTTCATGGCACGGCTGGCCGGGATGATGCCGGCCAGCAAGCTTCCGGCGATGATGATGAGGGTGGCCGTGATGCCGAGCCCGAAAGATATCTGCAGCGGCTGCATGTCGCTCCCCAGCTCCGTCGTGGCCGCTATCAGCTTCTCGAATACCGACAGTGCTCCGACTCCGGCCGCAAGGCCGAGGATACCGGCGATGAAGGTCAGCAGGAAACTTTCGGAGAGAATCTGCGATATGATGGACCACGGCCGGGCGCCTATCGCCCGGCGGACGCCTATCTCCTGCGTCCGCTCCCGTACGATGACGAGCATGATGTTGCTGACGCCTACGATGCCGGCCAGCAGCGTCCCCAGACCCACTATCCATGTCAGCAGGCTGATGCCGTTCAGCAGTCCGTTCACCTTTTCGAACTGTTCGCCGAGGTTGAAGCCGCTGATGGCTTTCTTGTCGTCGGGCGAAATGATGTGGTTGGCTGCGATGATGCGCTTGCACTTCTCCTCGATGTCCTGGATGCGGACGTCGTCTTCCGCCATGATGGTTATCATATCCACCGAAGAACCTTCGTTCCAGAGCTGCTGTACGAGCGAGTTGGGTACGGCGATGGTGGTTTCCGGATTGCTCCCGATGTTTATCGAGGTGCTGCCCCGCTCCATGACGCCCACGACGGTCAGGTAGAGGTCGTTCATCTTGATGACTTCGCCCACGGGGTTTTCGCCGCCGGGGAAGAGCTCCTTCCATATCTGTCCGCCGATGACACACACCTTGCGCTTGCCCTCCATGTCCGGCTGGTTGATGAAGCGGCCGAATTTCAGGGGCTGCGGATTGATTTTCTGGAAATCCGGCGTATAGCCCATCAGGTAGTATTCGCCCTTGCGTTCGTTGTGCGACACCTTCTGCGAACCTCCCCAGTTCATGGCTGCCGCATACTTGATGTCGGGAACCTGCTGCCGGATGGCTTCCAGGTCGTGCATGTCGAAGTTCCACCATCGGCCCGAAGGCATACCCTGATAGGGAATGCTCGTCTGGTCGGTGAAAAAATAGGTCGTATTGGTGGAGTAGCTGCCCAGCGAGGAGAGGGCGGTGCGTCCCAGCCACATGCCGAATCCCATCATCACGGTGAACATGAAGATGCCCCAGAAGACCCCCAGTCCCGTCATGATGCTCCTTTTGCGGTTGCGGGCGATGGTTCCCAGATTTCTTTCCAGCGGTCGAGGTCGAACATGGCTTGCCTTGTGTGTTATTTGTTGTAGCGCAGCGCGTCTATTGTTTTGAGCCGGGCGGCTTTCCGGGCGGGGACATACCCGGCCACCAGCCCCGCTATTATCAGTACGACGGTCGCCGAGACGGCTGCCCGCAGGTCGAGCGTCGGGTTGCGGAATACGGCGAACGAGTCGGGTACCGCCGTTGCCGTCGCCTCCAGAACATGGTTGACGACTTCCATGACCGCCACCCCGAGGACGAGTCCGACGTAGCCGAAGAAGGCGGTTATCACCACCGATTCGATGAGGATGAGCCGGATGATGGAGGCGGGCCGGGCACCGAGCGCCTTGCGGATACCGAACTCGAAGGTGCGTTCCCTGACCGTGACGAGCATGATGTTGCTGACGCCCACGATACCGGCCAGCAGCGTTCCGAGACCGATAATCCAGATGAACATGTCGAGCCCGCGGAATATTCTGTTCATCCCTTTGAATTGGTTGAAGTTATTGTAGAGATAGATGGCGTTCTTGTCGGTCGGGGCGTAGTTGTGCTCGAACGAGAGGCGGCGCAGCACGTCATCCTCGAATGCGGCCATCTCTTCGTCCGTATTGATGTCCTGGAGCGTGAAGACGATGTAGCCTATCCACGGGTCGTTCTGCATGTAGATGAGCTGGCCTGTGGTGTAGGGAATGAAGACGCTGTTCTGGTTGCCGTAGGCGTAATCCTTGTAGACACCCGCGACGGTCCATACCACGCCGTTCTGTATCACCTCTTTCCCTATTGGCGATTCGTTGCCGAAAAGTACTTCTCTGACGGGCTGGCTGATGACGCATACCTTTCGCTGTCGGTCGATGTCCTGCCGGTTGATGAAGCGTCCCTCCAGTATCTCAATCTTGAATACTTCGGTATGTTCGGGGCGGACACCGTGCATGGAGACGTTGATATAATTTTTGCCGCGGGTCATGGTGCCGCCCGAATACCAGGCGCTCGATGTCACCTTGTCTACATTCGGAAACTCCTCTTCGAGTATCTCGATATCCTTGCCGGAGAGGTAGATGCTTCTGCCTTCGGCGTACCCCGCATAGGGCATCGAAGTGCGGCTGCTGTAGAGCTCGATGGAGTTGGTGGCCATGTAGTCGAAGTTGGACATCATGCCGTTCTGGAGTCCATTGCCGGAGCTGAGCAGGATGATGAGCATGAGGATGCCCCATGCCACGGAGAATCCCGTGAGGAAGGTGCGCAGCTTGTTTTTGCGCATCGAAGACCATATCTCGGTGAAAATCTCCCGCATGGCTTATCTTCCCGTGTCGGTTATGGATTCGATGATGCCGTCCCTGAGATAGATGATTTTGTCCGTCCGCTGGGCAATGTCGCGTTCGTGGGTGACGCACACGATGGTCATCCCTTCGTCGTTCACCTGCCGCAGCAGGTCCATCACCTCCTGCGAGGTCTTGCTGTCGAGGGCGCCGGTAGGTTCGTCGGCGAGGATTATCTGCGGCCTGTTGATGAGAGCGCGTGCGATGGCTACCCGCTGCTTCTGGCCTCCGGACATCTCGTTGGGCATGTGCGTGCCCCACTCCCGGATGCCCAGTTTGTCGAGCAGTTCGAGTGCGACGGCGTTGCGTTTGCGCCGCGGGACTCCCTGGTAGTAGAGGGGCAGCGCCACGTTCTCCATGGCATTCTTGTAGTTGATGAGATTGAACGACTGGAAGATGAAGCCTATCATGCGGTTCCGCGCAGCGGCGGCCTGCGTTTCGTTGAGTCCCCGGATGAGCCGGCCGTCGAGGTAGTATTCGCCTTCGTCGTAGTCGTCGAGGATGCCCATGATGTTCAGCAGAGTCGATTTGCCCGAACCGGACGCCCCCATGATGGAGACGAATTCGCCTTTCTCTATTTCGAGGTTGATGCCTTTGAGCACATGCAAGGGGGAGCCTGCGTGGTAGGTTTTGTGTATGTTCTTGAGGAGGAGCATCTCTTACGTCTTTATGTCGCGGGTATTTCCGTATTTCCGGACGGTGTGCGTCGTCCGGTTCCCGGTGGCTTCAGCAATATTGACGCCTAAGGTAGATGCAATATAACAATTCGGCAACAATATATTGTTGCGAACCGGTATTTATTCTGTTTTTAATCTTTTCGGGGAAGCATCTATTGGGCGGACGCTCCGAATTCCATAAGATAAGCCTTGATGAAATCGTCTATCTCGCCGTCCATGACACGCTCCACATCGGAGGTCTGGTGGCCGGTGCGGTGGTCCTTGACACGGCGGTCGTCGAATACGTAACTGCGTATCTGTGAACCCCATTCGATTTTCTTCTTCTGTCCCTCCAGTTGTGCCTGTATGGCCTGCCGCTTTTCGAGTTCGCGCTGGTAGAGTTTCGATTTGAGGATGCGCATGGCATTCTCGCGGTTCATGAGCTGCGAACGCGTCTCGGTGTTTTCGATGAGGAACTCCACGGGTTCGCCCGTGTCGGGGTCTTTCGAACTGTATCGCAGGCGCACGCCCGTCTCCACCTTGTTGACGTTCTGTCCGCCGGCTCCGCTGCTACGATAGGTATCCCAGGTGATGTCCGCGGGATTGATGTTGATTTCTATCGTGTCGTCCACCGCCGGCGATACGAAGACCGACGCGAAGGTCGTCTGCCGTTTGTTGTTGGCGTTGAATGGCGAGAGGCGGACGAGCCGGTGTACGCCGTTCTCGCTTTTGAGGAAACCGTAGGCGTAGTCTCCCTCGAATTCGATGGTAGCCGATTTGATTCCCACCTCCTCGCCCGGTTGCAAGTCGGCGATACGTACCTTGTAGCCGTTCAGTTCGCCCCAGCGGGTGTACATTCTCAGCAGCATGGAGGCCCAGTCGAGACTCTCCGTGCCGCCGGCCCCCGAGTTGATATCCATGATGGCGCCCATCCTGTCCTCCGGGCCACGGAGCATGTTACGCATCTCCAGCGCTTCGATTTTGGCGAGGGTCTCCGCATAGAGCGCATCGAGCTCCTCCTCCGATGCCCCGCCTTCGCGGACGAAGTCGGGCATCAGCTCCAGGTCGTCGCACAGCCGTTCTATCGCTTGGAAGTCGTCTATCCAGCTCTTTATCCCGGCCACCTTGCGCAGCTGCTTCTCGGCCTCTTCCGGCCTGTCCCAGAAGTCGGGGGCAAGCGTACGCGCCTGCTCCTCGTCGAGTTCGATGAGTTTGTCTTCGATGGCGAGGTGACGCCGCAGTCCCTCGCGCCGTCCGGTGAGCTCTTTTATCTGTTCGGTAGTTACCATGCTTCTCTATCCTGCAACTGAACACTCAATGCCGAGCGCCCGGACGCGGCGTGCGATGTCGCCGAGCTCATCGAGATAAACCTTTTCAAGGTCGGGGTCCGGCGTGTCGCGGTCGATGGTGTATATCATCACCTGCCGCGGCCCTATCTCCTTCACAAGTTCCAGCCAGGCCGACACTTCGCGTTCGGTGGTATTGTCTACGGGCCGCCCTTCGTACGAGCCGCGCAGGAACATGGTCTGGATGATGAGCCTCCCTTCGAACATCTTCATGTAGCGTACCGTCTCCGCCACGCTGTATTCGCCCAGGGGGTTGTCTATCAGACGTACCGTTTCGTCGAAGGCCGAGTCGAGTTTCACGATGTTGTTGTCCACTTTTGACAGGGCGCGGCGGACGCTCTCCTTTTTCAGCATCGTACCGTTCGTCAGAACCGAAACTTTGGCCGAGGGAGCGTAGTTGTCCCTTATCTTCAGAACGTCGTCTATTATCTCCTCGAATTGGGGGTGCATGGTGGGTTCGCCGTTGCCTGCGAAGGTGATGACGTCCGGTGCGTTGTCGGCGTTCACCATCTCGAAGAGTTTGTCGGCGAGCAGACGTGCCACGTCCTCGCGTTTGTTGAAGGCTGCCTTGTGTCCCTTTTCCGTCCAGCCGCATTCGCAATAGATGCAGTTGAAGGAGCAGAGCTTGCATTCGAGCGGGAGCAGGTTTACGCCGAGCGAAAGGCCCAGCCGCCGGCTGCGTACCGGCCCGAATATGATGTCGTCGTATAGTTTTGTCGGCATGTCGTCTGTCGTTTAAGTCGGATACAAAAATACGAATTTATTTCGAGGGTATGCAAATCGGGGGCCGGACTGCACCCGTGTCTTTTCGGTGCATGGAAAAGTTCCTCTTCGGCAGCCTCAGAGCCATTTCCGGTGTTTGAAGAAGCGGTAACACAGGAACGAGACCAGAGCCATCAGCAGAATGGCCGCCGGGTAGCCGTACCGCCAGTCGAGCTCCGGCATCATGTGGAAATTCATGCCGTAGATGCTTGCGATGAGGGTGGCCGGCATGAAGAAGACCGAAGCCATGGTGAATATCTTCGTCGTGTTGTTCAGTTCGAGGTTGATGAGGCCGAGGGCCGTTTCGCGCAGGAAATCGAGGCGCTCGAAGGCTGAAGTCGGCGTGGCTCACGATGGAGTTCACGTCGCGTATCATGAGTTGCAGCCGCGGGTAGATATCGTTCGGGAAACGTTCGCTCTTGAGGATGCCCGACAGGAGTCGCTGCCGGTCGAAGATGACCTCGCGCATCATCATCGTCGTCTCCTGCAGCGTGTTGATGTGCCGTATTTCGTTCTGGCTGACACGGTCCTGGGCGCCTATCTCTTTGCTGAGGGTGGCGATTTGCTTGGAAACGGCCTCCACGGCGTCGGCGTCGGCGTCGATACGTATTTCGAGGATGGAGACGAAGAGGTGGTACCCCGTGGTGTATCCCCGCGAATTTATCTGGAGCCTCTTTTCCGCTTCGGCGAAGGTACGGAATTCCGACTGCCGGACGGTTATCAGTACCCCTTCGCTAATCACGAAGGAGACGGGCTCCACCGTGATGCCGTCGGGGGAGTGTACGAAGAAGTCCGCGTTGGAGAAGATGGCGTTCTCCGTTTCCGAATATTTGGACGAGGTTTCAATCTCTTCGACCTGCTGACGTGTCTGGAGATTTATCTCCATGAAGTTTTCGACCTCTTTCTGCTCCTTGATGGAGGCGTTCAGAAGGTCTATCCACAGGATGTCGTCGTATCCCAGCTCGTCGAATATCTTGAGGTCGGGATTGCGTACTATCTTGTTATATTGCTTCAGGTAAATCGTTATCATGGCTGGTTGCGTTTGGGTTGTGATTCATGATGCGTGACATGGCCGGAACCTTTCGGAACGGTTCCGTTGCCGACCCCCGGACGCAACTTAGCCCGGATTGGCGCGTGGTGTGAACTTCTTCGCCTTGTCGCGGAAGAGCTCCAGCGCCTGCCTTTTCTGATAATCGAAGAGGAAGTCGATGTTCTCCGTCAGGTAGCCGTATGCGTAATCCTTCTCGCTGTGGCCGCTCTCGACGATGGCCTCCCAGATACGTTCCACGCCGAGTTCCAGCGAGCTTTCGAGAGCGTCGATGAGCTCGGGAGCGCTCCCCTTGCGGGCTACCCATACGGCGAATACGAATGGTTTGCCGGTCAGTTCCCGCCAGCAGTCTGCCAGGTCGTATGTGTAGCGGAATTTGCCTTCGTAACCGAACACCTTGTCGCCGATGAAAAGGAAAGCCTCTCCTTCCGCAGGGTGTTCCGCAGCCGAATAGTCGGTGAGTTCCCGCCACTCGGGGCGTATATGCCAGAGTTCGGCAGCGAGAATCCTGACCAGAAGGGCCGATGTCATGGAGTGCGAATCGAGATGGATGACCGTCGCTTCGCCGATGGGGACATTGCTCATGACCGTTACCGTACGAACGCTTTTTTCTGCGCCGATGCAGTAGTTCGTGACGATTTCGGCATCGTCCATAAGCGGGAGGCTCCCGCCGGAACGAGTGCGATGTCGGCTTTCCTGTCGATGAAATTCCGGGCGCAGGCGGACGGCGGGGCCAGGAGCAGTTCGGCCTGCAGTTTATCCGCGTGTCGGATACCGTAGATGAACGGCACGGTATTCAGGTAGGATACCGCCGCGATACTTGTCTTTACAACTGCCATCGTCCATACAGTGCCGTGATTGGTTTGACAATATGTCCGTCCGCGAAGGCGGACGAACGTTGCTTCCGCTCGCAAAGGTAGTCAAAAAAGGGGAAAAACCGCATAACGTTCGGCTGGGGGACAAAGAAAAAAGAGGCGATGCTACGGGCACCGCCTCTTGCAGTATCGTACCGTCCGATGTCAGTCTACGAACCGGATGTTGAACGGAGTCGCGGGCACTGCGAGCTCCGGAGCAATCGGGAAGGAGGGGATGTAAGCGAGGCCTGCGTTGGCTGCGGCAGCCGACTGGGAGGCTTTTATCACTTCCATTGCACCTTCGTAGATACCGGATATCTCATGACCGTACTTGTCGTAGAACAGGAAGTCCACAATTTGGTTGGTACCGTCTTCGGCCGGTTTGGTGATGATACGGCCCTGGTCGGGCATCGCGCCTGCGTAGCTGTTCAGTTGGAGGGTAGAGCCCTGTTTGGAGGCGTAGGTGTACCAGCATCCCTGCTGCGGGTCGATGCTCTGACCGAGAATGGGGTTGCCGGGCATTGCACTGCCCTCTTCGAAGAGGAGTCCGAAGCCGGGGCTCATCGGGAATTCGCCGACGGGATTGTCGGTGGACTGTGCCGGGCCCCAGATGGCGAGCATCATGAGGTCGCCCGAACCGGTAACGTCGAGGGTGTTGTTGTTAATCGTATAGGCGAGGCCGTCTCCGAATATGTAGTAGAGCCAAGCGGTGAAGTCACCGGTAGCCTTGGGAATGACCTGTACGAGAGCCTGGTTGTGCATGTCGCCGAGTTTCTTGTCCTCTTCCAGACGGCTCATCGGGTCTGCGTAGTTCATCATCGGTTCCAGCGGCCCTTCGTAGAGGTAGTTGACCTCTTCGAGTTCCGTGCCTATGATGTTGAGTGCGTCGGACCGTTTCCCTTTGAAATTGGCGGTAATCTTGTAGTTGTCACCGTTCTTTTCTACGGTCATGGTACCTTCGCTGATAATGTATCCTTTCGTGATGCTCGTACTCTTGTCGGTGTAGTACTCGTAGGTACCCTGATAGCCGTTCTGGGCGTCTACTCCGCCTGCTACCAGCGTGAATGCATCCGTGTTGTCGGCGGAGGTACTAATCGTATAAGTACCTTCGGGCAGGATTACGTTGTCGTTGTCCTCCTGGAGAGGGATATAGCCCTGCAGCTGCAGTGCTTCTACATTTTCGCCGTTGGTGAGGTCGCCTTTGTAACCCATGCCGAAAAGGAACATGCCGGTCGTCGCCTCATGGTCGTTGTATTTGCCGTAGTAAGCACCGATAATGCCGGTAACGGGCCTGGGATTGGGAACCTCGATACGCGGCGGAACCTGCGGCTTGCCCTCGAATTTCAGGGTACCGTCGAAAGAGCCCTTGATGGTCGTTTCTCCCGACGTGAACTCGATGTCCAGTTTGTAGCTGCCGCCCTGACTGGAGACCTTCATGGTGCCGCCGCTGACGGGATAGGCTTCGCTCCCTTTCCAGAAGATGGTACCCTCTTCTGCCGTTGCGGAGTCGGCCGTCACGAACGTGCGGACGGTGCGGTCGTCGAGGGTGCCGGCCTCATAGGTACCGGTCGTGAACCTCGGATTGTTGGAGTTCGATGCTACCGTACCGAAGCAGTCGATGCGCATCTTGTTCCCGTCGGCGTCCGAGAGCGTGAAGGTATAGAATCCGGAACCTTCGGCATACTTCTCGCCGTAATAGACGGCGTCGCTTACGGTCGTGAAGGTGTAACCGTCGGTGGTCGGCCCGGGAGGTGTTGTGGTGTCGGTACCTTGCGAGCAGGAAACCATCAGCGCAGCCGTAACGGCGGTCGATGCCAGCAATAAGAGTTTTTTCATAGCAATGATTGTTAGAGAATTTATTAAATTGGTTGTTACAACATCTGTCTATCTATCTGTCTGTCCTAATAGACGCATCCGGATACTCTTTTGTTGCATGATGCGGTGGGAAAAACGTTTTTTGCCGAATATTTCCTTGCGGCCGGGGTTGTTTTGCTGGCACCGGTCATGCTCACCATATCCAGACAAAGATATATATTTTTCCCAATAAAATACAAGGATATGTATATCCTCTTTGCAGCCGATGCGGTTCCGGGGAACATATACCAGGCCGCGCAGTGGCCCGGGTGTTCGGTTCGGAGAGGACGGAGTGTTCCATTGCGCAACAAAAAAGCGCCTCCCCGGAGGGGGAAGGCGCTTGATTCCATTCCGTCATCCTTTTCAGAAGGAGATGGCCAGACCGCTGTGCTGCTCGAAGGAGTAGGGCACGAACGAGGTGTTGGGCATCGTGCGGACAACGCTGTCGGTCGCATCGTTCGAAGAGAACGATGCTTGTCCGGAATCTACCGTAACTGCAAACGTACCGGTGATGTTATGACCGTACTTGTCGAAGATGTCGACGGCGATATTATACGTTTTGTTGTCGGAGGTGGTTATGTTGATGGAACCCTGCTTGATAACCGCACCGGCACCGTCCAGTACTGCCATCTGACCCTCGTCGTTCGGGCCGATGTAGTAGTACCACGTACCCACGCCCAGCCCGAGCGGGTCGCACCGCCTACATTGAGAATCGGCTTGCCGGACAGCGTGTTACCTACCGGGTAAACATAGTCGTAGGTATTCTCCACATTGAATGTGCCTACCGGGAACTCGGAGGCAGAGGAGGTGATGAGCTGCATCATCATGGCATCGCCCTCGCCGCTTACATACAGCGTACCGTCCTGATTGTAATACGGGTTGTTCGCATCGATAACCAGGTCCTCGTTGTGGAGAATGATTCGCCAGATATAATTGTTCGTACCCGGTACGTCCCACGGGTCGGCGAAGACGCCGGTAAGGTCGGTGAGTTCCTTGTTTTCGGTGAGCGAACTCATCGGGTTGGTCATATCGACGGCATAGTCGCCGAACTGGGCTCCGGTCAGGTTCCATACGATGTCCGTAACGTGCTGGCCGAGCTGCAGTTTGTTGTTGGAGTAGGAGAATTTCGTACCTTCCAGTGCCGTGGTGACGTTGTAGGTCTCACCCTCTTTGGCGATGGTGACCGTACCGCCCTGGATGAGTACGCCATAGGAGATGACTCCCGAGTTGTAGACTATCTCTGCGGAATAGGTACCCTCGGCCACGTCGTTGCTGGTCGGGATAATCTGTCCGGCCGCCGTGGGATTGCCTTCAACCACCTCAAAGGTTCCCGTAGGAATAGGCACATTGTCTGCCGGGTAGTCGCCTTCGGTCGGATAGGGTACGGTCATGACGAGCTGTATCTGCTGGTTGGTGTTCTCCGCATCCTGCATCAGCAGCGTCATTTGGCCGAGCTGCTCGTTGGCAAGCATACACTCTCCCGTGTACTGGGCGAGATAGGCGTTGGCCGTAATGGGAGTTCTCGGGGCATCCTGCCTCTGGTCGTCGAAAGAGATGGAGCCGCTGTACTTGGCTTCGATGGTCTCGTCGCCTGCGGTGAGGTTCACCTTGATGGTGTAGCCGCCTGCAGCGGACTGCACATTGATGCTGCCGCCCGTTACGAGCACGGCCGTGCCCTCTTTCCAATAAAGGGTACCCTCCGTATCGGAGCCGTTCGAAGCCACGAAATACGTTTTCGAGGTAGGTTCGGTGATGGTGCCGAGGTCATACGTACCTGCAGTGAGTTTCGGGGTGCTGACCGGGTCGACCACCGAGGCGAACATGTCGAGGCGGAGCTTGTTGCTGGTGCCGTCCACGACGAAGGTCATCGAGTAGTATCCTACGTCGGCGGCGATTTTCTCGCCGTAGTAAACGGCCTCGTCGAGGTTGAGCTTGAGCTCATCCGTAGGGGGATTAGTTTCCCCCCCTCCATTTCCGCCGTTTCCAGTATTGCCCTTGTCTTTTTCGCACGACATCATGGTCAATGCCGCAGCGAATGTCGCGAACATCAAAAAATACTTTTTCATTTTCGGTAACATTTAAGTGTAAAATCGAATAGTTTGTTTGTCGTCCTCCTACATATAAAGACGCGCGGGGCGTCTTTTCTGTTGCATGCCGCGGCGAATTTTTTCGTTGTACCGCCTGCCGCAGGACACACAGTCTGCAAATATAATGGTAAAATACCGAAAAACGATGAGAAACGGACTATTTTTTACGTTTCCGCAGCCCGTCGTGCGGAGAGTGCGTCCGATTGCCGCGGCCGGGCCGTGGCGGGAGTCTGCCCTGCGTCGGCGTCATCCGAACAGCGGTTTCACCCAGTAGAACAGCAGTGCCCAGGTAGCGAAGCGCGCCCCCTTGCCGACGAGCATGAAGAGGGTAGTCTTTTTCCAGTCTACGCGGTAGAAACCGAGCGCGATGGCCATCACGTCGCCTATCAGCGGAAGCCAGGTAAAAAAGGCGAGGAGGCTGCCGTAGCGGGCCACCTTGTGCTGGTGCTTTTCGATGGTTTCCCGTTTGACCTTGAAGTATTTCTCTATCCACTCCCATTTGCCGGCCCGGCCGAGCCAGTAGGAGGTGAGACCGCCGAGCCAGTTGCCCGCCGTCGCCACCGCCACCGAAATATAGGGGTCGGCACCTACGGCGAGGAGTCCTACCAGCAGAACGTCCGAACTCATCGGAAGAATCGTGGCGGCGAGAAAGGCCCCGATGAAGAGCCTATGTATCCGTATTCGAGCAGGATTCCATACTTGTCCGTGTCGTCTTGTGGATGTCCCCGGAGGCCCGGTATCGGACAGACCGCCGTTTCTGCTTCTTAACGGCCGTTCCGTGCCCTTATTGTGTCCGGTACTGTCGGATTCCGGCCCGTTTCCGGCCGTTATGCCGGGAACGTCCGGGGTGTCATAACAGTTTTTTCAGCAGGCCGAAACTCCGGCCGTAGGGCGGATAGCGGAGCGGCAGGTCGGTGCGGCGTCGGGAGACGGCCACGGCCCGCAGGTTGGAGAAGGTGTCGAACGAAAAGCGTCCGTGGTACCTTCCCATCCCGCTGTCTCCCGTGCCGCCGAAGGGCAGACGGGGATTGGCGATGTGTATTATCGTATCGTTGATGCAGGCGCCTCCCGACGCGGTGCGGCCGATGAGGCGCAGCCCGTCGGCTTTGCGGCCGAAGTAGTAGAGCGCGAGCGGCTTTTCGCGGGCGTTGATGAAGTCTGCGGCCGACTCCGTGTCGTCGAAGGTCATGACCGGCAGGATGGGGCCGAATATCTCCTCCTGCATGAGCGGCGAACCGGGGTCGGGAGAGTCGATGAGCGTCGGGGCGATGAAGCGTTCCGATGCGTCGTATTCGCCGCCCCACACGATGCGCTCGGCCGTATCGATGTAGCTTTGCAGGCGCGTGAAGGCCCGGTCGCTGATGATGCGCGGATAGGCGGCGCTGCGGCGGAAATCTCCTCCGTAGAAGTGCATGGCATATCTCCTGAACTTTTCGAGCAGCTCTTCCTTCACGTCGCGGTGTACGAGGAGGTAGTCGGGGGCGATGCAGGTCTGGCCGGCGTTCAGGAGCTTGCCCCACGCGATTTTGCGGGCGGCCGTATCGAGGTCGGCCGTGCGGTCCACGACGCAGGGGCTTTTGCCGCCCAGTTCGAGCGTTACGGGTGTCAGGTGTGCCGCCGCCTTCTCCATCACCGTGCGTCCGAAGGCCGCTCCGCCCGTGAAGAAGATGTGGTCGAAACGATACTCCAGCAATTCGGCTGTCTGGGCATGGTCGCCGTCAAAAAACCGACACGTAGTCCGGGGGAAATATCTCGCCGAGGATGTTCCCGATGAGGCGGCAGGTACGGGCCGAGGTTGTGGAGGGTTTCAGCGCCACGCAGTTCCCTGCGGCGAGCGCCCCCACCAGCGGGTCGAGGGCGAGCTGGAAGGGATAGTTCCACGGCGCCATGACAAGCACCACCCCCTGCGGTTCCCGAATGATGCGGCTCGCGGAGGGGAAGAGGAAGAGCGGGGTAGGCACCCGCCGGCTGCGGGCCCGGCGCTCCAGATGCCGCAGTTGGTCGCGTATTTCGGCCAGCACAATGGCCGTCTCGCTGATATACGACTCTTCCGCCGATTTGTGCAGGTCGGCGTACAGGGCTTCCGCTATCTCTTGCTCGTGTGCCTTTACGGCCTCCTGCAGTCTGCGCAGGTACTCTTTGCGGAATGCGGGTTCCCGCGTGTGCCCTTCGGCGTAGAAGGCCCGCATCGCGTCGAGCCGTTCCCTGATGGATGTTGTCATGGTCCGTTGTCGTTTGGTCCGCGGGCCCGGATACCTGTCTGCCGGTGCCGGCGCATCCTTCATGCGGCCCGTTCCGCGTCGGTTTCACCGATTCTTTGAAACGGCCGCAGTATCTTCGTCAATGAAAGGTATGCCGGTCGGGTATCGCCCGGTTCGCGTCGGCACCGCCGGTTTATTAAAAGTTGAAAACAAATATAACGATTTTTGTCCGGCAAAGAGGATGCCTTCCCGTTGCCGGGGGCCCGATTCTTGCAAAGAAACCGTAAATTTGTCCCGGAACGGGCCGGAGAATGGCCTCCGGGCCCGGAGGCTTAACAGGAAATGTCATGATACACTATTCGGAATATACGCTTCGGAACGGACTGCGGGTGGTTGCCAACCGCGACCGGCTCTCGGCGCTTGCGGCGGTCAATATGCTCTATGGGGTGGGGCCCGCAACGAGGCGCCGGAGCGGACGGGATTCGCCCATCTTTTCGAACATCTGATGTTCAGGGGAACGAAACTCGTGCCCGATTTCGACATGCCGGTGCAGGTGGCCTGCGGCGAGAACAACGCCTTTACCAACAACGATTACACCGATTACTACATGACGCTGCCCAAGGACAACATCGAGACGGCCCTCTGGCTGGAATCGGACCGGATGACGGGGCTCGACATCACGCCGGAGAAGCTCGCGGCGGAGAAGTCGGTGGTGGTCGAGGAGTACAAGCAGCGTTACCTCAACCAGCCTTACGGGGAGCAGTGGCTGCTGCTGCGGGCGCTGGCCTATAAGGTGCATCCCTACCGGTGGCCGACCATCGGACTGACGCCCGACCACATTCGCGAAGCGACGCTCGCCGACGTCACGGCCTTCTACAGGCGTTACTACGTCCCCTCGAATGCCATTCTCGCCGTGTCGGGAGATATCGAGCCGGAACGGGTGTTCGAGCTCGCCGACAAATGGTTCGGCCATCTGGAGAGCGTTCCCGCTCCCGCGGATGCCTTTCCGCAGGAACCCGTGCAGCGGGAGGCCCGCCGGGAGGAGGCCTGCCGTGACGTACCGGCCACGCAGGTGACCGTGGCGCTTCATATGGGAGGCCGCCGCAGTCCGGAATACTATTGCTGCGACGTGATGACCGACCTGCTTGCGGGCGGTACCTCGGCGCGGCTCTACAATGAACTGGTCAAACGCCGCCGGCTCTTTTCCGCCGTGAACTCCTACATCACCGGCGACATCGACCCGGGGCTCTTCATCCTGACAGGTCAGCTCATGCCGGGGGTGGAACTGCCGGGAGGGCGAGGAGGCGCTGTGGAACCAGCTGGAGCGGCTGTGCAGTGAACCGGTGGGGGACGACGAACTGCAGAAGGTGCGCAACAAGTTCGAGGCGAACATGCTTTACGGCGAGATGAACGTGATGAACAAGGCGCTCAATCTCGCCTACTACGCCCTGCTGGGCGAGCTGCCCCTCGTGAACTCCGAGCTGGAAATCTACCGCGGCGTGGAAGCCGGGCAAATCATGGAGACGGCCCGGCGGCTCTTCCGTCGGGACAGAAGTTCGACACTCGTAATCTACGGCAAACATGGAGAATAAGATACATTTCGACCGCAGCCGGCAGCCGGAGACGGTCATTCCGGAGCGTTTGGAAGTGCCCGAAGCATGTGAATACCGTACCGCTTCGGGGGTACGCATTTATGTCCTGCCCGCTCCGGAGTACGGGGTGGTGCGCCTCAGTTTCGTCTTCCGTGCCGGCTCCTCGTGGCAGAAGGTGCCCTTCTGTGCTTCGGCTACGGTGAATAACCTTGCCGAAGGGAGCCGGGACATGACTGCGCAGCAGATAGCCGAACGGCTCGACTATTACGGCTCCTGGTTCGACGTCTCGATGGACCGCGACTGGAGCGTGGTGACGTTTGTGTGTCTGTCGAAATTTTTCGATAAGACCCTGGAGGTGGCCCGCCGCATCATGCTCGAGCCGGAATTTCCGCAGGAGGAGCTGCGCGTCTACTGCGACAAGAGCCGTCAGACGCTGGCCATCAACCGCACCAAGGTCGATTTCAATGCCCGGGAGCTTTTCGCAAAGTCCCTTTACGGGGCGTCGCACCCTTACGGCATCTCTTCGCCGGCGGAGCGTTACGACGACCTTCGCCGGGAGGATGTGCGTGCCTTTTATGAGGAACGCTATACCGCGGCGGGGTGTTTCGCGGTGATGAGCGGCGATGTGGACGACATTCGCCTGCGGGCTGTGGAGGAGTTTCTGGCCGGGCTGCGTCCGGGAGAGGCGGGCGAGCGTGCCGACTTCCCGGCTCCCCGGAGCATCAGCCGTGCCGAAATGCCTTTCCCCGGGGCCGTGCAGTCGGCCGTCCGCGTGGGACGCGTGCTCTTCCCGCGCAGTCATCCCGATTTCATCGGTATGCAGGTGGTCGCCGCGGTGCTGGGCGGTTATTTCGGTTCCCGGCTCGTGCACAACCTGCGCGAAGAGCGCGGATATACCTACGGAGCCTATGCGGCGATGGTCAATTTCGACCGCAGCGGCTATTTCGCAGCGGCCACGGAGGTGGGGGCGCAGTTCACCGAAGATGCGCTCGCACAGATATTCGCCGAGATAGAGCGGCTCCGGTGCGAACCCGTCCCTGTGGAGGAGCTCGCGCTGGTGAAAAATATCATGGTCGGCGAGGTAATGCGTATTCTTGACGGGCCTTTCGGCATCGCCGACGTGACCATCGAGAATATTCAGAACGGTTTCGGAAACGGTTATCTCGGTGAATTCGTCCGGCAGGTGCGGGAGACGACGTCTGAACGGGTATGGGAACTTGCCCTGCGGTACCTTGCGCCCGATGCCCTGACGGCCGTAGTCGTAGGTCCCGGCCGCTGACGGCTGCGGTTCGAAAAAGTAGGGACACTGCCGGCCGCTGCCGGGAAGATTCCAAACCTCCATACGGTTTCGGGACCTTGATATATTAGCATCGCGTGCAGGACCTTTCTGCCGTTTTTTCGGTCGGGCCGTTTTCGGGGTGTCTTTTGCGACCGTGCAGTTTGCTCTGTCCGTCTTCCACCGGTACGGGCATCTGCCTTTTCTGTCCGCCTGTCCGGTCTGTGCGCCGGAGAAATGAAAAGCCTCCGGCGCAATTCCTGCGCCGGAGGTCCGTCTGTGAAAGGAATCTATTCCGCTTCGTACCGTGCGGCGACCGTGTGTTTGCTTACTGCACGACGTATTCGGTGATTGTCCCCGTATATGTTCCGGAAATGGTATTTTCTGCATCGTCCTTCAGGTCGAAGACCAGCGTGTAAACATCGCCTTCGCGCGAAACGGTTACCGTTCCGCCGTAAATTCCGGTGCCTTCCGTTTCCGTCCCCTCTTCGTACCGGACGAAAGAACTTGCCCCGTAGAATCCCGGACGTGTGTACTTGCCTGCCGCGACTGCCGGTATCCGGTATTGCTGTAAACCGGTTTCGGGGTCGGTAGTAGGTTCGCCGTCTACCGTATAGGTGCCGTCGGGCAGGAAGGAATAGTCGGTCGGCCGGGCATTGACGAGTTCGAGCGTCAGGAATGTGCCTGTACCCGTGAGCCAGCCCGTATTCGGATTGCGGTAGCAGGTTTCGTCGTGGATTTCCAGATGCCATGATGTCTGGGTCATCTCTTCCAGTTGGTCGGACGATACGGCAATTTTGCTGACGGCGAGGTTTTCTGCGGTCAGTTCCACGTCGTCGGTCAGCGTACTGGTGGCATCCGAGTCACTGCCGTCTTGCGTCACGTTTATCACGATGTCGGCCACGATGCCTCCCGTTTGAACCGTAATGGTTCCTGTGCGCGGCGCAGTGGAGATGTTGCGTATCGCTTCGACCGTGATGGTACCCTTTTCTTTATCCGTCGTCACGTTGAGCATGGGCGTTTCGGCCGGCTGGCCTATCTGGATGTTCCATTCGGGTATCCGGACGGTCTGCACCGAGATGACCTGCGGTTCCTTGTCGATGGCTTTGAAATGGAGTTCGGTTTTGTCTACCGTGAGCGAAGGCTGCCTGTCGCACCCTTCCTGCGTAACGGCTACGGAAACGCTTTCCACCGTTTCGTCGCTCGGACGGACGTTGATTTTGCCCGAGCGCGGCTCATCGGAGGTGTTTTCGTCTGCCGTGACAGTTACCGTATTGCCGTCGGTCTCGGCATGAAGCCAGCCTGCGGAAGTGATGTCGGCGGAAGCTTTCCAGGTGAAGTCTTCGCCCGTGACGGTCACGGTGAACGTCTGCGAAGTGCCGCCCTCCCAGCCGAAAGAGAGTTCGGACTTGTCTACGGTGATGCTGCCTGCCGAAGGAGGAGCCGTCACTCCGGCCTGACGGACGGAGATGCTGACCGGCTGCGCATTACCGTTCTTGTCCGCAATCCGCAGGGTCGCCGTGCGTTCTGCCTCTTCGGTATTGTCGGCAGCGGTGACCTTCAGGGTGCTGTCTCCTTCCTTTACGGCTGTGAGCCAAGCCGTTGCGGTTTCGTCCACGGTCGTGTCCCACTCGACGTTTACCGCAGTGATTTCCACCGTCGCAGGTTCGTTTCCCGTGGCTTCAAAGACGAGTGAGACGGGTTTCGCTTCGAGTTTGTATTCCTTTTGTGTATTTTCGGTTTTGTCGCATGCAACTGCGATAAGCGCGGCGGCTGCGAGTATTATGGCCTTTTTCATTATTCTGTTTTTTGTTGGTTGCTTATTTTACGGGACGGGGAGATACGCTGAACTGGGTGAACGAGACTCCCGTTGCCGATGTTGTCATCATTGTACCCAGCATGCGGTCGCCCGGGGCCGGGATATAGGAGATATAGCCGGTAGTGACCGTGATACCCCATCGCTCCTGAATGTAGTCGAGGCAGTTGCCAGGTGGATGCCCGTCTCGATTTCCACAAGGAAACCGCTTGTCTGCATGGAGGTGCCTTCGGCTATGAGACCGATGCCGTCGTCAGTGGCTCCGACTGCAGTGCAGTCAGGATAGTCACGCATCACCGTGGTCGTTTCGGTTTCGGTATTGTAAAAGGCGGGATAAATCGTTCCTTTTGTTATCAGTCCGTTTTCGTCCATGCTTTCTTCCCGGTATTTGCCGGCTATCCATTTGCCGTTCGGCTGATGTTCTGGTTTTCGGCAAAACAGTACATGCCGGCTTCTATCAGGTTGGTTTCGTATGTTCCGCCGGCACCGTCCGAGGCGTTCACGGGAGTGAGTTTGAAAATGTCCTTGCCCACGTTCTGGAGCTTTCCGTCTTTCCAGTAAATCATGCCGGTATCGGTAAATTCCCACTGGGTACCGTAAATCACCGACCCGTCGAGCGACATGCCGCGGGCCATCACCTGATGGGTACTTTTGACGCCCCGGTAATCCAGCTCGGGCATCTCGAGCAGTTCGGGTACGCCGTCGCGCCAGATGACGGGGCTGCATTTCATCGGTTCGCCCCAGCAGTAGCCTACCCAGGTCCGGCCGTCTTCCGATACGGCCGATATGTTCGGAGAACTGTAGCCTGCGGGTGTTTCGGGGATGAAGTAGTCGCCGTCCGCCGTGATGGCCACCGTATGGTTGTCGGGGCCGTAGATGAATGCGGTGCCCTGGTCGGTGACGGCAATCGGTTTTTCGAGGCTGAGGGGGGAGCCGTAGAGGAGCGGCCCGATTTCGGTAATCTCGCCCGTATCCAGATTATGAAAGGTCGGATACATGAAGTACGTATTGTCGGGCTGCAGAACGTGGCGTGTGCCCACGCAGTAGCGGCCGTTGGGCGACATGGCGGCTCCCATGTCGTAGGCGGCGTACATTTGGTAAACCGGCGCGTCGTTGTCGCGCTGCAGTTGGATAACCTTTATTTCCTGTACGGCTTCACCGGAGGTCAGTTCGATGCTGCTTTCACGCGGGTCGGTGTAAGATTCGTTGTTTTCTACAGTCAGCACGAACGACGTCCGGGTTTTTTCTCCGACTTTGAGCCAGGTCGCCTGCGGAACGACGTCCCATTCTCCCGAGGCTTCGACCTCGATGGTGAGGGGAGCGTTGTCCTGTGCATGGAAGGTGCACAGGGCGGTGTTCACCCGTACATACTGGAGCTGTTGCTCCTCGACGTTGCAGCCTGCTGCAATTGCCGCTGCTGCGGCCAATACAAGTAGCTTTTTCATGAATAGGGTTTGTGTTTAAGTTAGACATAGCGGCCTTGTTTCGTGTCGGGCCGGCCGTTTCCCGTATGGTTGTCTGTTTCGTTTTCGGTTCGGGAGTGTCGTCTTTGCGTTGCCTGTTGTACTCCCGGGTACGCTTACAAATATAGTTTTATATAGCACAAAAAACAATATTAAAAACAGTTAAATTTACATAAAGTTTGAAATACCCCCCCCCAGTTAATTATGTTAAGTTTGTGTAATATTATACATTGCGTCCGGTTTATATCGAAAGTCGGCGAACGGGACGGATGGTTGTGTTGCGTCGGCCGGGCAAGGTTGTATCGTTTGCCCATGTCGGCCGCACTGCGGAGAAGAGGTGTTCTTTTTGCGGATGTTCTGCGGGAACGGAAAAAAGCGTTACCTTTGGAAGAAAAACGATGCGCCAGTATCTCGAACTGCTCGATAAAATCATGAAGGAGGGAGCTGTGAAGGGCGACCGGACGGGGACGGGGACGAAGAGTATCTTCGGCTACCAGATGCGTTTCGACCTGGCTGAGGGTTTCCCACTGCTCACTACCAAGAAGCTCCATCTGCGCTCCATCATTCACGAACTGCTGTGGTTCCTCGCGGGGGATACCAATATCAAATACCTGCATGAAAACAAGGTGACCATCTGGGACGAATGGGCTTCGCCCGAAGGCGACCTGGGCCCCATCTACGGCTATCAATGGCGGAGCTGGCCCGCGCCCGACGGACGGCACATCGACCAGATAGCGGCCGTGGTTGAGTCCATCCGTACCAATCCCGATTCGCGGCGCCACATCGTGAGTGCCTGGAACGTGGCGGATATCGACCGCATGGCGCTTCCGCCCTGCCACGCCCTGTTTCAGTTCTATGTCGCGGAGGGGCGCCTTTCGTGCCAGCTTTATCAGCGCAGCGCGGATGTCTTTCTCGGCGTACCTTTCAACATCGCCTCGTATGCGCTCCTGACCATGATGATGGCGCAGGTGACCGGGCTGCGTCCGGGCGATTTCATCCATACGCTGGGCGATGCGCACATCTACCTGAACCATACCGAACAGGCTGCCGAACAACTGCGGCGCACACCCCGGCCGCTGCCCGTCATGAAGCTCAATCCGGCAGTCGATTCGATTTTCGGTTTCCGATATGAGGATTTCACGCTCGAAGGATACGACCCGTATCCCTCGATAAAAGCACCGATAGCCGTATGATTTCGATAATCGTGGCCGTTGCCCGGAACGGCGTGATAGGCGGCGGCAACACGCTGCTGTGGCATATCTCCGAGGACCTGAAACGCTTCAAGGCGCTGACGACGGGGCATCCCGTCGTCATGGGCCGCAAGACTTTCGAGTCGTTGGGGCGCCCGCTGCCCAACCGAACGAATGTGGTCGTGACGCGGCAGCACATCGAGATACCCGGTTGTACGGTGGCCGGTTCGCTGGAAGAGGCGCTGGCCCTTTTCCCGGCGCAGGAGGAGGTGTTCGTTACCGGCGGCGGGCAAATCTATGCCCAGGCGCTTCCGCTGGCCGACCGCATCTATCTGACGACCGTGATGCGGGACTACGAGGGCGACACCCGTTTCCCGATTGGAACCGCAGCGGCTGGACCGAGGTTTTCCGCGAATACCACGAGCGAGGCAAGGATTTTCCCTATCCTTTCGCA
>ENA-OQDU01000001-OQDU01000001.1-human-gut-metagenome-genome-assembly--contig:-NODE-1-length-27678-cov-1.150122_pt1 | contig 27678 bp, 25 predicted proteins | sample MGYA00242789_ERZ504623 | MGnify/ENA primary metagenome ERZ504623 (study PRJEB26092, sample SAMD00036335) | human gut metagenome | host: Homo sapiens | study: EMG produced TPA metagenomics assembly of the... | reverse complement strand
CGGAGATTCGCGATGGACTCCAGCCCCGTGCCATGCGTTTCCCCCAACGGCTTATCACCGGAGCTCCGACCGTCGTGATGTTGTCTCTGGCCACCGTAAAGTCGGACCCCGTAAAGAACGTCCCTATCACGACGCCGACAAGCAGCGTACCGAGCAGGCCGTTGATGAAAAGGAAGATGTCGTACGTCTTCGTCCCGAACACGTTGCCGGGCCGGGAACGGAACTCGTATGAAACCGCCTGCAGCACGAACGACAGGAGGATGAGCATCCAGAGCCAGTACGCGCCGCCGAAACTCGTGGAATAAAAGAGCGGAAAGGAGGCGAACAGAGCGCCGCCGAAGGTGACGAGCGTGGTGAAGGTATATTCCCACTTGCGGCCCAGTACCGAGAGCATGACTTTCTTCTGGCCGTCGTTCCCCGGAAGCGAGAAGAGCATGGACTGGCCGCCCTGCACGAAGAGCAGGAACGCGAGCAGTCCGCCGAGCAGCGATATGAGGAACCACCAGTAATGTTGTAAAAAAAGCGTATGTTATCATGACCGTCTATTTTTCCTGTTTGTCAATATCCGTAGTACCCGCGGCCATCTCCTCCACGGGTCCCCTCTTTATCTGGCGCAGCATGATGCGCACCTCGGCCACGAAGAGTGCCGTAAAGAGGACGAGGAAGATGAAGAAAGTAAGCCGTACCGACTCGGCCGATATGCTCGATATGGCCGCCTGTACGGGCAGGATATCCTGAATGGCCCACGGCTGCCGCCCGACCTCGGCCACTACCCAACCGAATTCGCCCGCCAGATAACCCAGCGGAATGGTGAGCAGCGCCACCCACAGCAGCCAGCGCTGCCGGGCGATGTCCCGTTTCCATACAAAGAATCCGGCCACCAGAAAGAGCAGGATGAACCACATGCCGAGGATGACCATGATGCGGAACGAATAGAAAGTCAGCCCGACCGGCGGAATGAGGTCTTCGGGAGTTTCGAGGTAGCCGTAACCGAAGTAGGCGTAGTTGCGGCGCAGCTCCTCCTTGTAAAGGGCCGCCGCCTCATCGTCGCCGGCCTCGACCGCCGTGCGGTAATCGGCCAGGGCCTGTATGGCGAGCCTGCCGCGGGCCCGTTTCTCCTCGAAGGAAAGAGCCGTCTCCCCGTCCGGCAGTTCGTACCCCCCTTCGATGATATCCCGGATACCGGGCACGAAAGCGTTGAAATCCGAGAAACCGAGGAAGGAGAGCATCTTGGGGAAGGCGATACGCCCCACCACGGGCTGCACGCCGTCGTCCCACGATTTCTTCTGCGGGTTGATGATGCCCACGCCTATCAGCTCGACCCCTTCGTATCCCTCGTAGTGAGCCTCCATGGCCGCCAATTTCATGGGCTGGTGATGAGCTACGTTATAAGCCGACATGTGTCCCGTTGCGATGACAAGCAGCGAAGCGACTACCCCGAACACCGTCCCAACCTTCATGCTCCTGACGGCGAAATCGGTATTCCTCCGGCGGAGCAGGAACCACGCGCTGATGCCCGTCACGAAGAGGGCCCCGAGCACCCAGCCCGACAGCACCGTGTGGCAGAACTTGTTGACAGCGACGGGCGAAAGCAGTATCGACCAGAAGTCGTGCATTTCGTTGCGGACGGTATCGGGATTGAACTCCATCCCGACCGGATACTGCATCCAAGCGTTGGCCACCAGTATCCATAACGCCGAAATGGTGGCTCCGGCTACCGTGAGCCACGTGGAAGCAAGGTGGGCCCCCCGGCTCAGCTTCTTCCATCCGAAAAACATGAGCGAGATGAAAGTAGCCTCCATGAAGAAGGCGAGTATGGCCTCTATGGCGAGAGGCGCCCCGAAGATATCCCCCACGAACCAGCTGTAATTGGACCAGTTGGTTCCGAACTGAAATTCGAGCACGAGGCCGGTTGCGATACCGAACGCGAAATTGATGCCGAACAGCCGCATCCAGAATCTGGCCGCCGACTTCCACTCCTCCTTGCCCGTCCGTACGTAAAGAGTCTCCATCACCGCCATGATAATGCCCAGTCCGAGCGTCAGCGGGACGAAAACCCAGTGATACATGGCCGTCATGGCGAACTGCGCCCGCGACCATCCTACTAATGAAGCAGTCAAGAATTCCATCTGTGAAACAGATTAACGGTTACTATATATACGGGGACGACCGGACCGTCCCCCCGGTTATCTACCTCTTTCCACGAGTTCGTTGCCTACATAAACGGATTTCTCCCGCTCCGTATCGAAATTGGAATTGAGGAAGTTCGGGAAAAAGAAAGCCCGCAGGACAGCGAACATGATGAAGAGTTTGAGCAGTACCACGAACCACAACGTACGCCCCAGAGGCATGCTGCGGAAACCGTCCCGCACGAGGCCCGGAAAACTTTTTGCAATATCAAGAAAAGCCGCCATAGGCAAACCGTACCGTCGGATGCCGCCCGGACACACCGACTGTACCACAATGGTTACACCCGTTAAAGATAACGAAAAAATCATAAAAAACATCCCGCAGGGAAAGATTCCGATAAAAAACAGCGGCTGCCTGCTAAAAACCCGCCATTCCCGTCCAACATTCACGGTACCGACCTGCCAAAATACCGCACCCATGCAACAAAACCTGTCTCCCGCGCATCTTATTAACGGAAAAAGAACCTAAAACCCGAAGAACCATGAGAAAACAAACCCTGTTACGCACGCTGTTCCCGGCCCTGGCCGTAGTCGCAGCGCTGGCATCGACTGCATGCAGTCTGGAACAAAACGACTACTGTCCCGGGACTCTCCCTCCGGAACCGGCCCCCGGCGAGAGGCCCTTCCGTCCGGGTGACAGATACACCGACTACGGGGAGAATCCTTTCGTAAACACATCGCAGGCTCCCGTGTCGACTTTCTCGGTAGACTGCGACGGCGCCTCCTACAGCAACATGCGCCGGTGGCTCAACCACGGACAGAATCCGCCGGCTGCCGCAATCCGAATCGAAGAGTTCCTCAACTATTTCACGTTCGACTGTCCGGAACCCGCCGCAGGACACAACATCGCACTTACCCATGAAGTCGCAGCATGTCCGTGGCACGAAGGACATCTGCTCATGCGCCTCGGCATCAAGGGGAAAGCCATCCCCGACGACCGGCTTCCCCCGACCAACTATGTTCTCCTGATAGACGTATCGGGCTCCATGGCGGCCATCGACAAGCTCGAACTGCTCAAAACCGGATTCTCCATGCTGGTGGACGTACTCCGCCCCACGGACAACATCGCCATCGTGGTCTATTCCGGCAGGGAAGAGGTGGTACTGCACTCCACCTCGTGCGAAGAGGCCAACAAGACGAAAATAAAGGAGGTAATCGCTTCGCTCCGTGCCGAAGGGTCTACGGCGGGTGCGGCTGCCCTCAAAACGGCATACGAAATAGCATCCCGCTACTTCGTCACCGGCGGCAACAACAGAATCATCTTAGGTACCGACGGCGATTTCAACGTCGGTATATCGAGCACCGAGGAGCTGGTGGCACTGGTGGAGCAAGAGCGCGAACGGGGCATCTACCTAACCGTTCTCGGCGTGGGTTCGGGTAACCTGAACGATTCGATGATGGAACAGCTCGCCGACAACGGAAACGGCAACTACGAATACATCGACAACCTCGCTCAGCTCGAAAAGATATTCATCCACGAACGCTCCCGGTTCCACACCGTTGCCCGGGACTGCAAGGTACAGGTGACCTTCGACCCGAGGCCGTCGCCGCTTACCGGCTGATAGGTTATGAAAACCGGCTGATGGACGACGAAGAGTTCGAGAACGATAACAGGGATGCCGGGGAAATCGGTGCCGGGCAGAGCGTGACGGTGCTCTACGAAATCGTACCGACTGCAAACGGAAAGGAGACGCTGGCCTCATTCGACGTCCGTTACAAAAAGGAGGCAGGCAGTACGGGCATCCCTCTCTCCGAAAATGTCCGGACCAGAACGGCACCCATTACGGAAGCCTCGGACGACATGCGTTTCGCCGCGGCCGTGGCCGGTTTCGGCATGCTGCTCAAACAATCGGAATACGCCGGTTCGGCGAACAAGGCGATGGTTCGGGAGTTGGCCGGGAAAGGAGTCGGCAGCGACCCGCACGGATACCGGGCCGAATTCGTCTCGCTGGTCGAACAGGCGGATATCAGATAACCCGTCCGGAGGCACACCGCCGGAGGACACGGCGCACGAAGGGCGGCATGGTTTTCGGCCATGCCGCCCTTTTTCATCGTTCCTGCACGGGAAAGGTTTCCCATCCGCCTCATTCATCGTAAACCAGTTCGAAATCGTCCACCCACAGGATACTGTTGCGGCTCCCGGTATAGTAATCGCCATACCGCGACGCCGAGCAAACGAGGACGATATGCGTGGGAACGATATCCGTCGCCCGGTAATCGAGCTTTATCGTGAACTCCTGCCACTCGGTGACCGAACGGTCGAGCACCAGTTCGCCGTAGGCCACCACCGCAGGGCTGTCAGGACTGAAGAAAGTATTCCTGTCGCGGGTATCCACGCATATGGGCACTTCGTCGGTTCCCACCAGTTTGTCTCCCTCCTCCTTTTCGCAAACGCCGTACTCCTCTTTCGTCCACGTTCCGAGGCGAAATAGATAATGCCGTTGTCGGGGTCACCTTTAGAGAGCGTCACGCCGGGCGGCTGTGTCGTACCAACATCCGTTATCTCCCCGCACTGGTATTTCACCCATCCCTTCAGTGCCGTAGGACGTACTGCGAAGGGACGTCCGAAGCCGACGATGCCGTTCGTCCCCCGCGTGGCGACATAACGCCCGACGAAGAGATTACCGGCCGCGAGACGGCCTACACCGGCGATGCCGGCCAGTTTCGATTCGAGTTTCGCGGCATACTGCCCGTCGGAACCGGGACGCACATCGGAAGTCTTGTCCGTCAGCGTCGCACCGGCTATCGCCGCACCCGTATTGCCCGTATCCCAAAAGATGCCCTCTTTCGAGAGACCGGGATAGACGATACCGCCCTCCGTACACCACTCCTCGAAACCGCCGTTCACGAGCGGCACCTCCCGCTCCGGTCGTCACCGTCTCCACGGCGGAGAGTTCCTCGTCGGAATAGGCCACCACCTCGTAAGTCGTCAGGGGCTCCAGGCCCGACAAACAGGCCCGGAAAGTCCCGCCCTCCGTCTCGACCTTTTCGGCAGGCACTTCGCTCCACTCCCCGGCACCCTGCACACGGTAGCGGAAACCGAGCGCAGTACCCGGCCTGCCCTGCGCATAGAGCCAGACAAGCCGCGTCCAGGCATCCGCCCCGGTAAGTTCCACCTTGATATCCGTAGGAACCACATAGAGTATCCACCGCTCCTCGAAATCGTGGTAGCGTATGTCCACGGTGCGGTAAGTCTCGAAAGAGGTCAGCTCCTCCGGGGCAGGCGTCATGGTCGTGATACCCTCCGGCCCGAGTTTCAGTTCCGTCACCCGTATATCGTTCAGGTCGGTACCCTCCGGCACATTCACCCGTGCCGTGCGCAAGTCGGTATCGAATTCGGCAGCCCCTATCTGTCCCTCGACCGTAAACACGCGGGTTATCGTCTGTTCGGCCCGCAGCGTCCATTCGTAATCCTGATAGAGCGACAGCACCACGGGCAGGTCGGCCCGCAGGTCAAACTCGCCCGACAGGGGGATGGAAGCGGTCGCTCCTTCGGTCAGGGCGATGGAGTCGATACGCACGCGGCTTATGTCGGTGGTTTCGGCGAGGTGCAGCGTAACGATATTGTTTTTCGTATCGATATCGGAGGCTTCGCATGTGAAGCCCTCCCCCGCCACACCGAGAATCTCCAGCACGACTACAGGGTAGGGAATGTCGTTCCGGATACACGACACGGCGGCCAGCACCGGCAACATCAGCAACAATCGACGGAATCTCTCCATTCTGACCGTAATTCTAAAGGTGGAAATTCAAACCTATCTTGATATCGGCAAGGTTCAGGCGCAACAGCAGCTTCGAGGCCTGCCGGCTGCCCGTCACATTGCCCGCAGCATCCTTCTGGTTCACTTTGCTGAACTGGAAACCGCCCAACCCGAATGACAGCGTACAGCACACATTGGGAAATATGTAGACCGCGACGCCCGAGCTGAAGGCTATGCGTACCTGCATGTTGCTGCCGTCGGTACTCTTGACGCCCCCCTCCGGCGCATAGGAGAAGACCGACGTTCCCATGCGGAACATCAGCTCCAGCTCGCCGAACAGCCCGAAATGCCCCTTCGGGTCCACGCCCGCATACGAGCGCATGAACGCCCCCATGGTGGTCATCCGGTTCTTGAAACCGACATCCGACAGCGACATGCTGATGTCGTTGGCCGAACCGAGATTGAGCGACACATTGCCCAGCGTCCCCTGCGTCCGGGTATAGCCGAACCGGACGCCGAGACAGATGTTGTCCTTTATGAAGTAGCCGAACGAGGGGTTGAGTGTAAACACGCTGCCTTTCATGTCGATGCCGTCGAGTATCAGCATCAGGTCCGTGTCGTCGCTCGTCAGCGTACCGTAGGAGGCCGCGAATCCTATCGCCATCTCGCCCTTGTAGGCATAGCATATATCGTTTATCCCCCGGTCGATACGCCGGGAGGTCGGCAGGAACCGCCTGTCGGCCGGCACGGAAGTACGCAGCGAATCGCGGGCGGAAATCCCGCTCAGACCGCAGACAGAACGCATGCCGCAGCTGCGCAGGGAGGCCTGCCCCTCCGCAGCCAGAGACGGAACGGCGGCGCATATTGCGGCGGCAGCCATCCATGCAAAGCGTCTCATTCCTCTCATTCTTTCTCCGTATTAAAGATAAAACGCCATTCCCAGGCCGATGGAGAGCAGATTGACCTTGAAACTCATCATACTGCCCGACCGGCGGCCGACCGCCACCTGATTATGTATCTGTTTCACGCTCTCGTAGGTAATGCCCATGACCCCCACGTTGAGTTCCAACGCCATGGCGTTGGTCACGAAAGCCACGAGCCCCGGCGTCACGCTGAGGGCGCACGTAAAACCGGTTTCATAGGTACCCCTCACCGGAGTATCGGCGGCGAACTTCGCCTGCGACCCGCCCAGTATCAACTGTACCTCGCTGAAAAGGGCGAAACGTTTGTTGTCGCCGAACGGGATGTATTGCCGCCAGAACAAGGAACCTTCATACAGATGTTTGAGCGCATAGTAGGAATCGACTTTCAGTTCGATACCCGTATCCCCGCCGCCCATGCTGAACCCGCCGCCGTCGAGGCGGAGGAACGTGCGGGAATATCCGAACTTGCCTCCTACCACCATATTGTCCGCTACGGCATATCCCAGCAAAGGAGAGATTTTGATGGTATGGCCTTCCGATTCGATGCCCTCTATCACGACCAGCGTATAGTTGCTGTTGTCATGGGTGGAAAAAGAGGCGTTCAGTCCCGTCACCCACTGCCCTTTCGGCACGAAGACGTTGGAGAGACTCGTCAGGCCGCGCATCTCCTTTTGCGGTCGCGACGGGCTGCCGGAGAGGGCCGGACCCTGCGCCGCACACCGTTCCGCTCCCGCAAGGGAGAGGAGGAGCAACAGGATGGAGAGGCGGCGGTTCATCGGGGCTAATAGATGAATTCCACATCGTCGAGGAACATGGTACTGCCCACCTCCCCTTCGAAATAATCACCCCTATAACTTGCCGCAGCGGTCAGTATGAGCACGTTCGGCCGCTCCGAAGCGTACTTGTCGCGGTAAACGAGCGGTATGGTCACCTCCGTCCATTCGCCTACCTGCGTTTCAAGCATCAAATCGCCGTAGCCGATGACGTGTCCTTGCAACGTCGACGGGTTGCTCTTGTCGGCATACAGAAATTCGTCGTCAGGCAAGAAAGCGGTCTTTTCGGCATTGTTCGTATCCACCGTATGGCTGGTGCTGCCGTCGGTCATATTGACCAGACAGACGAATATTCTCCCCTTGTCGCTTCCCACCGGGGTATATTTGTACCATACCCGCAACGCCGCGGGCCGTGCATTGAAATCGAACGGCCGCCCCATATTGACCGTACCGCCCATACCGGAAACGGCGCCGAACGACCCCACGAAGAGATTGCCCGCAGCCAGCTTGCCGATACCGAAGAAACTCGGCTTCTTGGTCTCCAGTTTTGCGGCAAGACGCCCCTCCGAACCGGGCCGGGGGTCCTCCACACCCGTCGTCAGGTTGTACTCCTCACCCGCCGTGGTGGCGCCGGGATTGCCCGTTCCCCAGAACTCCGTACCGCCCGCGGCATAAGGATACCACGGTTTGCCGGACTGATGCCACTCTTCAAAACCGGCGTTCGGCAGCTGCACCCCGTATTCGGTATCCGCCACTGCGAGCGGTCCGCTCTCCGAACCGTCCGTCACGAGCCGGAACTCATAGCGCCGGCCGGCTCCGATACCCGAAACGGCAGCCGTATAGGTATATCCGTCGGCACCCCGCACAGCATCGGCTTCCGTCCACTCGTCGCTGCCCTGCACGCGGTAACGTATCTTTACGGAGACGACACCGGGGTCGGTCACGGCCGCCCCTGCCGTCGCCGTGCCGAACCAGAGGTCGGACGACACGAGCCCCGTCGCTCCGGCCACCGCTATCCGCGCCGCAGCCTTGCCCTCGCTTCCGTCCGTATCGGTCACGAGGAAATCCAGCGTATTGATGCCCGCCGGCAGTCCGGCGAAGAAATCACCGTCGAGCGTGAGCACGCCGTTGAATGCATCCGTACGGGAATAGGAGATTCCGTCGGCTCCGGAGCCGACGACCTCGCCGCCGGCCATCACCTCATAGTACTCTTCCCCGGCGGTAAAGGCAACGGCCGCGAGAGGATTTATCGAAGATATCGCAAAACGAATCGGGTCGGTATGATATCCTGTCACCTCCCCGATGTTGAACCCGTCGCCGCTGACGGCCGGCTGGGGACTGAAATTGAAGTTGTCGTCGTGCGAACTCTCCCACTCGCGCACCTGTACGTTGACGGTCAGCTCCCCGTCGGCATCCTTGGAGTAGCGGAACGTCAGGGTATATTGCATCCCCGGTTCCGGTAACTCTATCCGGCCCGTCTTCGTGCCCTTCGCCGACACGTCGGCATCGGAACTCGTTCCGTAGAATCCCCAACTGAGGTGTTTCGTCCCTTCCGGAGGAGGAAAGTAAACCCGTTCCGTCGGAGGTGTATTTCAGCGTCGGCACGAGACTGTTCTCGGCATCCGTCTTCGAGAAGTCGTCCGAGGCGCTCACATAGGCGAGATACCCTTCGTCGAACCGCTGGGCCACCGTCCCGTCGAACACCACCTTCACGGCGATATTGGTTATCCGGCAAACTATCGGCAGCGGTTTCACGTCGCCGGGCCGCGAGCGTAAAGGTCTCCCCGCCCGCATAACTCTTGCGTGTAAAGGTAGCCTCGCTGCCGTCGCCCGCCTCGACCGCCACCCTGTAACGGCCTGCCGCAAGATAGAGGTCGGCCGGCACCTCCGTAGCCGGTCTGTATTTACGGATAAGGTTTTCGGCGGTGCCGCCCTCTCCGTCGTCCGTAAGGCTGTAAATGCGCATCGTACTCAAGGCGAGTGCATCGTACGCTCCGTCATCCGCCCGCGACTGGTCGGGGAGCGACACACTGAGCTGCAGGATACACTCTCCCTCGCCACCGCGTTCACCGACAGGAGCATCCTTGACGCACCCGGCCAGCAACAGGGCACAAGCAGCCAGCGACACGGCCGTACGGTTCATATATCTTCTCATCTTCATCTCTTTCTACCGAACGGCCCTCCTATTTCACAACGTACAACTGGATGGTTTTGGTAACGGTACCCGAAGCGTCCGTCACGGTCAGCCGGAAATCGCAGTTTCCCTCCCGGTTGAGCAGCGACAGCAGGTCCATGAAACCGGTAATATCGAACGAAACCCGCTTGCTCCCCGTCACCGCGGCACCCGTCGGGAATCCGAAGCCTTCGAGCTGCGCCTTGTACTGTCCCGGATTTATCAGGTCGAGGTGGTCGGTCAGTCCTACCCCGGTCAGTTCGGAGGGCGGCAGCACCGATTCGCTGACGATATCGACCGTGAATCCGGTAAAGGCGCTCTGCGTAGTCACGTCTATCACAATCTCCACGGCGTTATGGTTGTAACGGGTACCGAAATCGTAATGTTTCGTCCCGGCCTTGTCCGTCCATACGACCGACGGCCCCTCGGCGACGGCACCGCCGGCCCGTACCCGGATGGCGAGTACCGTGTAAGAGGTGCGTCCCCTATCGTCCGCAGCCACGAACTTCACGGTATGCGTCCCTTCAAAGCCATACAGGGCCGACATGCCGGCATCCTTCACCGCGGCGGTCACGACGCCGGTTTCAGCCGCTCTCACGACCGCATAGGCAGCCAACTCCTCATTTTCCGGCCACAGCGTTACGGTTCTATCCCGTATGCCGGCAGCATCCAGCGCCTCCAGGAAGGCGGCATTGTCGGAACCGAACACCATCTCCACCGAATACAGCGACGCTCCTTCGGCCGGCGTGAACACCGCCTTCAGGTTCTCGTTCCACTTGCCGAGCGCATCGTCGTACATCGAACCGTTTATGTCGTAGCCGTTCGCAATGTCGTAACCGTCGAGCGTAACGACGGGCGAATCCGCATCGGAGACATCGTCGTCCGGAATGGTCTCCTCCCCGAAAGCATACAACTGCGTGACGTCCACCTCGACCTTCTGGTCATACACCCAGTTCTCCACGGTCACCTGGAACTGTACGTTGCCCTCGTCGGCATTGAGCACGCCTATCGACACCTTACGCCACTGCCCCGCCTTGCAGCCCGTTATCTCTTTCGTCCAGTTCACGGCGACATACTCCGGCGCTTCGTCGGCCGCCGCCTTGTTATACTGTCCGGAGAGCACCACCTTGACGGTATTCGATGCCTCCACAGCCTTGAAATAGCCCGCTTTGCCCGCATCGGCGGCGGCACGGTCGAAAACGAGCCGGTTGTCGCCGACCGACAGGGTGACCGTCAATTTCTCCTTGCCGGCGGTCTCCGCTTCGGCATCGCTCATGAAGAGCTCCTGCAGGTCCTGCGTCAGCGTCACCGTGGTCTTGATGTTGGCGAGCGTACAGACGAGGTCGTTCACCTGCGTCTCCGTCCGTTTTATCACGTTCTTGGTCACGGAACCGAAATAAACGGGACGCTCCCAATCCGCACACGACGTCCCCGCCATATAGTCCGCATGGTCAGGCGATTCGGCCGACACGACATACGCTCCCGGCGCAAGGGGCAGCTTCTGGTTCCCGGCGAGCTTGAGGTCGGCATAGGTGTAAACCGACTCCTCGCCGCTCTTGACGCTCCGTATCTTCACCTTGTAGTCACCCGGCGCATCGGACGTCGCACCCGCCGCACGGGACGACTGCGCCCCGCCGGCTCCCGTACCGGAAGTTATCTCCTCCGCATAATTGGCGACATCAACCTCCAGGGCTGACAGGGAGAGGTAACCTATCTCGGTCTCCCCGTTCCCGCCGCCTCCGAAATCTATCGACTCGTCCTTGCATCCCGCAAGCAGCAGGGATGCGAATACGATGGCCAGCGTAAATCTTTTCATATGATTCGTTTTCATTGTTTTACTTATGCATCGGGATTCAGTTCTACGGGTATCTCCTCCACGGCCACGGGCGTGTCGTCGAGCGACACCACGATTCCCGCCTGCCCTACCTGGCCGGCATCCACCGTCACCGTATGCCATGTACGGGCCGCGGTGGTTCCGACAAGCGTCTCCGGAAACGCCACCTCGACTCCGTTGGTCTTCGTGGCGCTGCCGCTCATGTAAAGCCCGGTACCCGCCTTGACGAACTGCGGTACGGTCTGCGGCAGAGGACTGGATGCGGAACCGACGAACCCGGCCCGGAAACCCGAATCGGTACGGATATTCACCGTGAATTCCGAATAGTACTTCCTGAACCAGTCTGAAAAGACGAGGGTGAACACGGAGTTCGCCAGCGATACGGAAACGGGTTCGGTCACGGTCTTGCGGGCCACGATGGTAAATGCCTCCTCACCGGAAAAACATGCGGCACCGGCCCCCTCGGCTTCGGGGTCGCCATACGTGAAGGAGGCGGTATAATTGCCCTCCGCCAGCAGCGGTTGGTCATAATCGGCCAGGGTTTCGTACGAAGCCACGACGCCGTCGGTCCCTGACAGGGAGAGCGACAGCGCCCCGGCATCGGGAATGAGTTCGGCAGGCAGCTCTCTCGTCTCCGCCCGCGTTCCCACGAAAGCCGATACGCTGCAATCGAATTCCACGCTGCCTTCGCCCGCGGACGCACCCTCCCCGCTTGCCGAGCAGGAAGAGGCGAACAACGCTGCGGATACCCATACGACAGCCCAATATCTCTTCATTTCGTCAATCTTTTTCATCGTTATCGTTTGATGGAGACCCTGATATTATCTATATATACGTAGACCGTCTTAGCCGTAATGGTCGACGCCCCCGCGTACTCGATGCGGTAAGATGTTCTCCATGCGAGCCGGTGGGCATTGGTGCAGCCGGGCACCTCTATTCCCTCTTTATGCAACGGAAGAGAGGTATAACTGCCGTCGGTACCCGCATCCTCCGCCGCCAGCACCGTGTTTTCGATGCCGTTGGTGTACGCTACCGCACCCGTTCGGGTATCGCTCCCGAACTCGTACTGCGAATAGACGACCGCCTGGCCGAAGAAATTTGTCCCTTTCTGCGAAGTACCGCCGATGTCGAACGACACGTCGAGGGTGACGGTCGCCCCCTCCTTGATAGCCGCAAGCAACGGCGTATCCATCCTGCCGCGCTTGTTGTCGCCGCTGTCCGGGTCGGGAAGAATGGCCGAAGAGCCGAGATAGGCCGATATCCTCGCCGCCGTTCCCGCCTCCAGCCCGAAACGCGAACCCGACCAATCCGGCAGGCTGTAACCATCCAGCTCCACCGTCGAATCGTCCTCTCCGCCGGCTGCTCCGCTGAAATCCTCGTAAAACAGGTACGGAACCGTAAGCCCGACCGGTGTGCCGCCCGCCTCGGGGAAAGGAGCGACGGTCCGTCTCTCCGATACTACGGCACTGGCCGATTCGTAAGTGAACGTAAACTCCCCGTTCTTCATCAATGCACCGTTGTCTATACCGTCGTACCGGTCGTAATAGCAGAGCCGGTAGCTGTTCTGCGAATTGATTTCGAAACTGCACGTATCCGTCCCGTTACGGAACTTCGCCCCCTCCGGCGCCCTGACCGTAAAACGTTCGGGCTCTTCACCGAGGTTGTTGCCCGTAACGGAGAGGTCTATCCACGCCACCGGCAGCTCCTGCGGCACGGTCAGATTGACGGGCGTGATACGTCCCGCCTCCAGCATCCTGTCCATCTCCACCTCCAGCGAACCCGACTGATAGCCGTTGGCATCGTAGGCGGTGAACCGCACCGTACCGGAAACCTGCCCCGGACAAAGGAAAAGCCACACATACGCTCCGTCCGGCGAATCCTCCTCCGACTCGTGCAACGGTTCCGAAAGGACGGCCGTCACGGTCGCACTGCCCTCCGTCAGCACGGGAGGAGCCGTCGGAGCGGCCATATCCGCCGTCATCGTCCCTACCACATCGCGCGGAAACTCGACACGCAACTTCCGGACACCCACCCCCCCACAGGTTACGTCCTTCCGGTATCTGTATGCGCATGACATGACATTGATGGATGAAATTCATGGAGAGCGCCTCCGCCTCCGAAGTAAGCGCCTGCCCCCGAACAGGTTCGGCAAGCATGAAATCGAAATTTTCCGAATAGCCCCGATAGCGGCCGGACTGTACGGCGGGCAGATGCCAGGTCACGGACGTACCGTCCATACGCTCCGGCAGGGGATAGGCTCCGTAATAGCTGTACTCCCCTTCCGCCATCGCAGGCATCTCCGCTGCGAAAAGCGCCTCGCCGGGATAGGCCCTATAACAGCCGAATGCCCGGCCGACCGGACTTCCGGCGTCGTCCGCCGACCGGTAATAGACCCCTATCGTATCCCGTTCCGACCAGAAGCACCGGTCCAATGCCTCGCCCCCGATAAAGGTTCGCGACACCGGTTCGGGTACTTCTCCCTCCTGCACGGCACAGACATATACCCGCCGGAGCACCTCCTCTCCGCAACCGTTGCCCATGCCGGCGGAACAGCCTGCCGCAAGACACATGGAGAGAACCGCCACAATCGCGGGAATCCCTATTTTCCGTCTCTTCCTACCGTCCATCGGCACAATCGTTCCTTAACTTTCGCACCCGCCGGCAACCCCGCACCGACAGGCCATAAAACAATAGCAGAATGTACAAAGGTAGAAAAAAGCGGCCAATAATAATATATATTTAATTTTCCCGATACGATGGCCGGGCGGCACATCTCCTCCTCCGCCCCGCAAACCCCATAAAAATGAAGTTTCCGCAGAAAATTCCTGCGGAAAGACATGGGGCCCGACCGTCCGTCACGGACAGTGACAGGGCCAAGAATCCAACAACACAAAGCTACAAAATCCATGCTCGCTCACATCGTCCGCAAAGCGGGCGCCACAAACCAAATCTCGCCGACATCCCGGTCCGAGGTTCCGGGAATCCGTTTGGGAACGATACGCCCGTCCGGAACCTCCGGGGCGTTTATCCCGAAATCGTCGTCGTTCACTACGCAAAGGGTTCCGTCTCCGAGGAGGCACATCCCCTCCGGCTTGTCGTGGGGATAACCGGGCGCTGCGGCGAGGATGTCGCAAAAAAGCTCCTTCTCCACGGCCCTGAGGCCATACCCGGCCAGCCGGCCGGGCGCAAGGGTATCGACGGCCATGTATCCGTCCAGCGGAGAGATATCGGAAGCCTGCGAGAGGTCAATACGGAAAACCTTCTTGAAACCGCGCCCCTCTGCAGGAAACTCCGCATCGCGCTCCAGCACGAGCAAATCTCCGCCGCCGAGCGCGCAGAGTTCGCTCACCACATTACCGGGGTCCTCGAGCGGATAGAGATACTGCGCCGTCCGGCCGTCGGTGGGACGGAGCGCCACGATACGGCAGAACACCGCAGTATCTTTCGTGGAGGCGTCCGGATTGTAGAGCGGCGACTGCATGATGCCGAAGAGCATGTCCGCTCCGGCATCGTAGGCGAGCCCCTCCATGCCGCGGTTGGGCCGGCGACGGGCCAGCACTTCGGGCAATCCCCCGTTGAAAGGGCTGTACTCCTCAAGCAGCCTCCCCTCGCCGTCGAAACGGAGCAGGTAAGGGCCGTACTCGTCGCTCACCCAAAACGTACCGTCGCCCGCCAGTGCGAGTCCTTCGGTATCGAGACCGCGTCGCAGGCTGTCGCATACCGCCTCTCCGGCAAGGTCATACCCCACCTCTCCCGTACTGCCGTCACCGCCGGCGGCAGGCAGGCCGCTGAAAAGGTTTCCGGCAGCATCCCGAAGCGGCACCGTTCCGACCGCCTCGAGCGAATCGCCCGAAAGCCGGAACTTTCCCACCCGCGGAGCGAACTCCGGCAGTGCGAAAACCTTGCTCTCCGGCGTCGGCCCGTCCACGTTGGGTCCCCGGTCGGTCAGGAGCCAAAAACAGGAATCGGCCGCATCGTAACCCATCGCCGAGCCGTACCCGCCAATAAAGACAGGTGTTCCGTCCGCCTGCGGACATACCGTTTCAAAAGGTACCGCCACCCGTTCGGGCAGGGAGGAGGCAGCGCTCCCGCACCCCCAGCACAGCGCAGCGGCCGCAACCGCCCCGAACATTCGCTTGCCTGCAACAACCGTTTTCATACGTTTTCAATTTGGGACAGGCCCTGCGACCTGCCTGTCTGAAAAATCCCCTGTGTCCGCTGTTCCTATGTAAGACCGTCTGCAGTCCGACCGGACTGCTCCGCCCGGCTGCAGACAAGTCCTACGCCTCTTTTTCCGGTCACTCCCGGACCGTGCCGCCCGCATTGGAAGCCCCGCGGGTGGAGGTGCCGAACACCGTCCACTCCGCCGCGCCGTCCGTACGGCGACCGTATGTCTCGTCATCGTCGAGCGCCGGTATCTCCACCTCGTCGGTCACCGCCCCCGAAGCGTCGAGCAGCGTCAGCGCATCGCCCTTCTTGCCGAGCCCGAAATCGAACGACCCCTCCTCCTTGGCCACCATCACCAGATAACCGCCGGCCGGAACGGTGGTTCCGGCCGGGAAGGTGAAGGCCTTTTCGACACCGCCGTCGTCATAGAGCACATACCCCTCCAGGTCGGCATCGGCGCTGCCTCCGTTATAGAACTCCACCCAGTCCTCGTCCTGCGAACCGTTGGTCAGTATCTCGTTAATCACCACGGCCACCTCCGGATGCACCTCCCCGCCGTTGCTGCTATTCTTGGTAGCTCCATCTTCCGCAACACATCGCCTCCGTCGGGCATGCGCCCGTACGACATCACCTCATCGTCTGCAAAAGCGGGTATCTCCAACTCGGCCACCAGCACGCCCGCAGGGTCATAGACGAACACCCAGTCACCGCTCTTGCCGAGTCCGAATGAAGGTCCCTCCGCATTCTTCTTGCAGACGTCGTAGGTAAGGAACCCGCCCGCCGGAATGACCGTCCCGGCCGGAACGGTATAGGATTCGTCATCGGCTCCCTTGTCGTCCTTTATCACATATCCGCCGAAGTCTATCGCCGTATCGCTCGAATTATAGAATTCAATGAAATCCACCGACTCGTTCCACGGGAGCTGGGCCGTATCCTGGTTGTTGGTGAACACCTCGTTCACCCAAAGTCCCATCGTATTCGTCACGGGCTGCCGGGCAGGGCCCTCGTTGGGAGTTCCCTTGGTAAAGGCGGCGAATATCTGCCACTCCGGCGCCCCGTCGGTCACACGGCCGTAACTTTCGCCCCGTTTCATGCTGGGACATGCCACGCAGTCTATCTCGTTCATCTCGGCATCGGCCAACGTCACATATTCGTCGGGGCCTTTGCTGAGCCCCCAGCCCGGATAGTTCACGGGGTCGGCATACCACGCGTTGTCCTTGTCGCAGACCACCACGAAGAAGCCGCCCGCCGCAACGCGGGAGCCTTCGGGGAAACTCCATGCTTCGGCGCTTCCGCCGCTCTCCCACAGCTTCAGGCCACCGAGGTCGATGTCGCTGCCGCCCGCATTGTAGAGTTCGATGAAATCGAGGTCGTCCTTTTCACTGCCATCGGCATACGTGTAAACCTCGTTGATGACAAGCACCCCCTTCAGGGAGGCATCCGCTCCGCCCGTATTGGAAAAGCCCTTGGTCGGTACGGCGGCAATCCGCCACTCCCCGCCGCCGTTGACGGTACGGGCGTAGGACTCCCCTTTGGTATCGCCGAAATCGGGCGTATCCACCTCGTCCGCCACCTTGCGCTCGGAATCGAGCAGCACCACCTTGTCTCCCTTGGAGCTCAGACCAAAGGTAAAACTTTCGCCCTGGCCCGGCGACACCTGTTCGTACACCAGGAATCCGCCCGCCGGGATGACCGTTCCGGCCGGAATCACGAACTCTTCGGCAGCCCCCTTATCGTCCTGCAGAACGAATCCTCCGATATCGCATCCGCCTCGCCGCCGTTATAGAGCTCGATGAAATCCATGTCATCGCCCGCGGGAGCCGACAGCACCTCGTTGATATACACCTTCGCATCCGAAGGTTCCGGTTCCGGAAGGGGGTCGCCGCCGCCCGTATTGCTCCGCCCTTTCGTAGGCGCAGTGAAAGCGGCGAATTCCGAACCGCCGTCGCTCCTGCGCCCATAGGAACTGCCATCCTCCATTACGGGAAGCATCACGTCGTCCACCACGTTACGCGATGCGTCGAGCAGCGTCACCCGGTCGCCTTTGGAGGAGCTGATGCCGAACGAGAACTCCTCCAATACGAGGAACTCCCCAGCACCTATCGTCGTACCTTCCGGTATGACGTACTCCTCTTCCGCCCCCTTGTCGTCCTGCAGGATGAAGCCGCCGATATGCAGCTCCTTATTCCCCGCATTGTAAAGCTCCACCCAGTCGGGATTGCAGGAATACACTTCATTGATGTAGAGCCCGTCGATATCCGAATCGCCGGGGTTCACATCGCTCTCCCTGTCGTTCTTACAGGATACCGCCACCGCCGCGAATGCGCAAAGCGCCGCGAAAACAATCTTTCTCATGCTCTTATCTGTCTGTTTATAAAATTTTCCGTATCAGAACGACAGCAACAGACGCAGCTGCAGGATGCTGAAGTCGAGCCCCGAAGGAAGCATCTGACTGAGCGGTTTCCCGTCGAGAGTGATGTGTCCCTTGTCGTCGGCATACTTGTCGTTGTCCATGTAGGTATAATTCAATCCTATCAGCACGTTCCGGTTCGGGTACCAGTTCAGCGACGCGGAATAGCTCGTGGCCGCTCCGCCGGTAATGACCGCCCGTGCATCATGGAAATCGTTCATGTTGATGTTGCTTGCCCGGACAGCCAGTTCGAGGTTCCCGCCCCGACGCACCTCCATGGGCCCGAATTCGGCATCTTCGGGTGCATAACGACGCTGTTCGCCGCGCAGCATGTAGGAGGCCGTGGCATACCAGCCGTTAAAGGAGGCGTTCTTCAGCGGTATCCGCTCCCCGCCCGAAAGCCCGTAGCGGGAGAGTTCGGTGAAGATGTATTCGCCGTAGACGAGCAGCTTGCGCCATCTGAAAGCGAGCTCGGCACCCACCGTATAGTAACTCTTCACATTGAATATCTCGGCCCTCACGAAACGCCTGCGGTCCGTGCGGCTCTCCGGGAAGGTTCTGAATTCGACGAAACGCTCCGTTTTGCCGCTCATCTCCGGGACTCGCCAGGTACCGTAACCGCCGATATGGAGCGTCAAGTCCCTGTCGGCCAGCGGCGAAAAAGCCACCCGCGCCGTAAAGCCGTAACCGTCGCCGCCACGGTTCTTCTCCTTCTGGATGATGTCCACCTGCCGACCGAAGATGCCTCCCGACACCCACCAATGGTTCCCCCATGCGGTGGCCGCAGCCCCGAGCCGCCGCCCGCCGGCGAACGCCTCGACAGCCATCGGACGCTCCATGTTGATGAGATATTTGGAACTCGTCAGGCGCTCCATGCTCATCGGTTCCTTGAAATGACCGACTTTGACCGAAACCCGGTCGGAAAAACGGTACCCGATGAACATATCCTTCAACTCCACCTCGTTGTACGCGAAATCGAGGTCGAGCTCGCCGAACCATTTCTCATAAAGCGTGGCCTTGACTGCGAACCGGGCCCGCCGTATCGACATGCCGTTGCTGAAACGGAACGCCCCGTCGTCGTACTCGAGGTCCTTGTTGGGCTTGGACATCAGTCCGGAGACATCCTCCGAGGGGAGATAGGCGGCCGCATCCACATAGATGCGGTTGTCGAACCAGAGTCTGAACGCCCTGTCGCGCGTCTCGAACGTCAGTTTGCCGTTGCGAAACGAAGCGCGGGCAGGCATATCCTCCTGTGCGAAACCTGCGAAGCACGAAAAAGCGGTCCATATCACCAATAGCGTAAATTTCTTCATTGCATCGTTCTTGAATAATACGCCGCAAAAGAACCGCGGCGACTTTAACGAAACGTTAAGGCGAGGTTAAAAGATTGTTACGCGCGTACCTCTCCCTATAGGTCCGAAAAATCGGAGGCGCAAATACGAAGTGATTTCGCTTTTAAAAAATTGTCCCTACCTTTACCTGCACCGCGGACGAAGGAGCGCCGGCAACCGGGCCGCCCCTTCGTCCGCCCGGCAAAAATGAAAACTTAACGACACTATGATGGAATTCGCAGAACTGGCCGGAATACGCCAGAGTGTAAGAAGCTATTCGGGAAAGGCCGTCGAGGAGGAGAAACTGATGCAATGCATCGAAACCGCACGTCTGTCGCCCTCGGCCAACAACTCCCAGCCATGGAGGTTCGTCGTCGTGGACGAACCGGAACTCAGAGACCGCATCGCCGATGCGGCAGCGGGAATGGGGATGAACAAATTCGTCCGGCAAGCCCCCGTCATCATCGCCGTCGTGCTCGAAAAACAGAACATGCTTTCGGCTGTCGGAAGCGTCATACAGGACAAGGAGTACAGGCTGCTGGACATAGGCATAGCCGCCAACCAGCTCTGCCTGCAGGCGGCCGCGCTCGGACTCGGCACCTGCATGGTGGGATGGTTCGACGAAAACAAGGTAAAACGACTTCTCGGAGTGGACAAAAAGCGCCGGATACCGCTGCTGATAACGCTCGGCTATTCCGATACCCCGGTACGGCAGAAAGTCCGCAAGCCGTTCGAAGAGATATACGGCCGCAACCGATACTGACAAGGCCGAACGTCCGTCCTACCGCGGTACCGCCGAACGGATAGCGAAACAGTGCCCCTACCGGTCTCCTGCAGCTCCGGCCCGCCTGCGGACACCGCTGCCGGAAGCGTTGTTGAGCACCACCCAACTGACAGCGGCTATGACGAGCACCATTCCTGCGGCAGTCATCCACGTAAACGGCTCTCCGAAAGCGAGTATGCCGATAACCATGGCCGTCAGCGGCTCCATGGCGCCGAAAAGCGACGTGGTCGTCGGCCCGATATACTTGATGGCCTGCACGAGGGTGATGTTGGAGATGGCCGTGGCGGGAAGGGCGATGCCCAGTACGCAAAGCCACATCTTCCAGCCGGTGACGAGGCGTATGCCGCCGTCGAACAGCAATCCGCAGCAGCCGAAAAGCAGCGCCCCGAAAGCGGTCACATAAAACGTCAGGGCCGCCGAATCTATCCGGGCGGCACGGGTCTTACGTACCCCTATGATATAAGTGCTGTAACAGACCACCGAAAGGCAGGCCGCCCCGATGCCGACCAAAGCGTGTCGCCCGCCGGCATTCAGGTCGCCCGCCGAAAGCAGGACGGCACCCAGCAGCGATACGAGTATCGCCACGACGACCTGCCACGAGATACGCTCCCTAAAGAAAAGGGCCATGCCGCACGCCACGGCGAGCGGATAGAGGAAGTGGATGGAAGAAGCCACCCCGGTAGCTATGTTCTGGTAGGCTATCACGAGGCTCAGGGAGGTCATGGCCCGGGCCGTTCCCAGCAGGCATACCGTCCCGAGGTCGCGCCACCCGATGCGAAAGTTCTGCCGCACGGCGAGTCCAAAACATCCGAGTGCCAGCGAAGCGACGCCCCAACGGTAAAACAACACCTCGAACGAGGAGAGGCCGCCCCCTATCAGCATCAGCGTGAAAAACGGTGCGAAACCGAACGTCGAAGACGAAAGTATCGCGTAAACTATCCCTTTAAAATTGTCGGTGCATCCCATATCGCTACAAAATCCATCTACCCGCCGCAAAAGATTTGACAAAGATAGAAGAGTTTTTCCGAAATCGGACCGTTTCGGAAAGAAGGGCCGCAGCCAAACGGCCGGAAAAGAGGTTGTACCCTGGCCGATAACGTCCAACCCGCAAAATAAAGCACCCGAACCCACGTTATAATCATTAGTCTGCAAGGCATATCCCCTTCTGCGGTCCGGGAAAGGGCGGAAAACCCGGTGCGACAAAAAATCGCGACGAACGGCAGATGTCCGTTCCTCTTGACCAATATCCGCTGGAAGAGAGATGGATACATATCCGTCCGCGGGAAAGGAAGCCCGCCGGAACGGGACAGTCCCGGTCGCGAAAACAGATTTTGAGCGGGGGAAAGAGGGGAATTACGCCCCAATCCCTATATTTGTATGTTTTAAAATCCGACCGGACGTCAGATGACCGGCAACAACAAACACGCCCAACCATGGCAAAAAAGGAAAGGAAGAGACTCAGACTCACGAAACGCCAGGCCATTGCAGGAGCCGTCGTAGTGGCAATAATAGCGGTAGCCCTCTATTTCATTTTCCGTAAACGTCCCCAGCCCGAGGTCCATCCGACCGTCGTAGTGGAGACCGTAACCACGGACGACATGGAGATTTACGGCGAATATGTAGGCCGGATACGGGCCCAGCAGTTCGTCGAGATACGCGCCCGCGTGGAGGGATACCTCGAAGAGATGCTTTTCGAAGAGGGTACCTACATCAAGAAAGACCAGGTGCTCTTCGTCATAGACCCGAAACTCTATAAGGCGCGCGTGGATGGCGCACGTGCCCAGTTGCAGAAAGACAAGGCCCTCGAACTCAAGGCCAAACGCGACCTGGACCGCATCCGTCCGCTCTTCGAGCAGAATGCGGCCAGTCAGCTCGACCTGGACAACGCCATCGCCTCGTACGAAAGCGCCGTGTCGGCGGTAATCATGAGCGAAGCCGACCTCGCACAGGCGGAACTGGCGCTCGGCTATACGACGGTACGCTCGCCTATTTCGGGATACATCAGCGAACGCAACGTGGATATCGGCACGCTCGTCGGCCCGGGCGGCAAATCGCTGCTGGCCACCATCGTCAAAAGCGACACCGTACGGGTGGACTTCAGCATGACCGCCCTCGACTACCTCCGGAGCAAGGAACGCAACGTAAACCTCGGCCATCAGGACCCGACACGCGGATGGAACCCCTACATCACCGTCACGTTGGCCGACGACTCCGTATATCCCTACGAGGCTGGTGGATTTCGCCGACCCGCAGGTAGACCCGCAGACGGGTACTTTCTCCGTACGTGCCGAGATGCCCAATCCCGACCATGTGCTGCTGCCGGGACAGTTCACCAAGGTCAAGCTGCTGCTCGACGTGCGCGAGGGAGCCGTGGTGGTACCCTCGAAGGCCGTCATCATCGAGAAGGGCGGCGCATTCATCTACGTCATCAGACCCGACAATGTAGCCGAAAGACGATTCATCGAGCTCGGTCCCGAAACCGACAACATGATGATAGTGGAGCGCGGGCTCATCCCCGGGGAACGGATTGTCGTGGAGGGATATCATAAACTGATGCCCGGCATGACGGTCGAAATCGTGGAACCTGTCGCCGGGGAAGCCGCCGCGGAGGGCATGGACAACAATGCGGAGGAATAGCCCATGAAAGCCGATTTCTTCATAGACAGACCGGTTTTCTCGGCGGTCATCTCCATCGTTATCGTCATCGTGGGCTTCATCGGGCTCACGATGCTCCCCATCGACCAGTATCCGCAAATCACACCGCCGACGGTCAAGGTGAGCGCGAGCTATCCCGGTGCCAGCGCACTGACCGTCAGCCAGGCCGTGGCGACGCCCATCGAACAGGAACTCAACGGTACGCCCGGCATGCTCTACATGGAATCGAGCAGCACGAATACCGGCAGTTTCAGTGCCACGGTGACGTTCGACATATCGGTCAATCCCGACCTCGCGGCCGTAGAGATACAGAACCGCGTGAAACAGGCGGAGGCCCGCCTCCCCGCCGAAGTGGTGCAGAACGGCATCAGCGTCGAGAAACAGGCCTCCAACCAACTCATGACCGTCTGCCTGCTCTCTTCGGACGACAAATTCGACGAAATATACCTGAGCAACTTCGCAACACTCAACGTGGTGGACATCCTGCGAAGAATACCGGGCGTGGGCGGCGTATCGAACGTGGGCAGCCGCTACTACGCCATGCAGATTTGGGTACAGCCCGACAAGCTGGCCAGTTTCGGTGTAACCGTTCAGGACTTGCAGAGCGCACTGAAGGACCAGAACCGCGAATCGGCCGCCGGCGTGCTCGGCCAGCAGCCCATCGAAGGTGTGGATATTTCCATCCCCATCTCCACGCAGGGCAGGCTCTCTTCCGTGGAGGAGTTCGAGAACATCGTCGTACGCGCCAACCCGAACGGTTCGATAATCCGCCTCAAGGACGTGGCCCGCGTATCGCTCGAAGCACAGAGCTACAACACCGAGAGCGGGCTGAACGGCGGCAATGCGGCCGTGATGAACATCCGTCTGCTGCCCGGTGCGAATGCGATGGAGGTCTCCAAGCTCGTCCGGGAGTCGATGAAAGAGATAAGCGCCTCCTTCCCGGAGGGCATCTCGTACCTCATCCCGTTCGACATCACCACCTACATTTCCGAATCCATCCACGAGGTCTACAAGGCACTTTTCGAAGCGCTCTTCCTCGTCATCCTCATCGTCTTCCTCTCGCTGCAGAGCTGGCGGGCGACGCTCATCCCCATCATCGCCGTCCCCATCTCGCTGATAGGTACTTTCGGAGTGATGCTGATATTCGGCTTCTCGCTCAACATGCTCACCCTGCTGGGCCTCATCCTCGCCATCGGTATCGTGGTGGACGACGCCATCGTAGTGGTGGAAAACGTCACACGCATCATGGAGGAGAAGAAAATCGGAGCCTACGAAGCGACGAAAGAGGCCATGCACGGCATCAGCGGAGCGCTGATTACCACCTCGCTCGTACTCTGCGCGGTATTCGTCCCCGTGAGTTTCCTTTCGGGCATCACCGGCATGCTCTACCGCCAGTTCACCGTCACCATCGTAGCGTCGGTACTCATCTCCACCGTCGTGGCCCTCACGTTGAGTCCGGCCATGTGCGCCCGGCTGCTCAAGCCGGATACGGCCGTAAAAAGAATATCGTCTTCCGATACATCAACATCTTCCTCGCCCGTGGAAACCGGACTTACGAGAAGATGATTAAAAAGAGTCTGACCGTACCCAAACGTGTATTCGCGGGGCTGGGTATCATCGTGATAGGCATCTGGCTGCTGAACTACGCCGTGCCGGGCAGCTTCCTCCCCGAAGAGGACCAGGCTATTTCACCGTGGAGCTCGAACTGCCCGAAGGAGCCACGCTGCAGCGGACACGCGAAGTGACCGACCGCGCCATCGCCTACCTCATGGCCCGCCCCGACGTCGAATACGTGCAGAGCGTCGCGGGGTCGAGTTCCAGAGTGGGAACGAGCCAGTCGCGCAGCGAGCTGACGGTCATTCTGAAACCGTGGAAAGAGCGCAAGAAAGGGAAACTGGACAAAATCATGGACGAGGTACGCAGCGAACTGTCGCGCTATCCGGAGGCCAAGGTGGTGCTCCGTACCCCTCCCGTCATCCCGGGGCTCGGTACGTCGGGCGGTTTTGAAATGGTACTGGAAGCAAGGGGCGAAGCCACGCTCGACAACCTGCGGCAGGCGTCGGACACCCTCATCTACTATGCGGGCCGCGACCGCAGGCTGAACGAGGTATCCTCCTCGCTGCAGCCCGAAATCCCACAACTCTACTTCGACGTGGACCGCGACCAGGTCAAACTGTCGGGCGTCCCGCTGGCCGACGTCTTCTCCACCATGAAGACCTTTACCGGTTCGGTGTACGTCAATGACTTCAACATGTTCAACCGTATCTACCGCGTTTACATACAGGCCGAAGGGACTTACAGGCGCACAAGGACGATATCAACATGTTCTACGTGCGCGGCACGGGAGGAGTGATGATACCGCTCACCGCCCTCGGCACGGCCTACTACACCACGGGGCCGGGGGTAATCAAGCGGTTCAACATGTTCAACTCGGCCACCATTACCGGCGAAGCGGCACAGGGACAGAGCTCCGGACAGGCCATGGAGGTGATAGAGGAAATCGCACGGGAGAAGCTGCCGGAAAACATCGGCATCGACTGGAGCGGGCTCTCCTATCAGGAGAAGAAGGCGGGCGGTCAGACGGGTTACATCCTCGGACTGGTGTTCGTCTTCGTATTCCTCTTTCTCGCCGCACAGTACGAAAGCTGGTCGATACCGATAGCCATCATGCTTTCGCTGCCGGTAGCCGTCCTCGGCGCCTATCTGGGGGTATGGATATGCGGCCTGGAGAACAACGCCTACTTCCAGATTGGCCTGGTGATGCTCATGGGCCTCGTGGCCAAGAACGCCATCCTCATCGTGGAATTCGCCCAGGCCGAAGTCAAGCGCGGCGTGAACGTCACCACGGCGGCCATACACGCCGCAAGGCTCCGTTTCCGCCCCATCCTCATGACCTCGCTGGCCTTCATCCTCGGCATGGTACCCCTCGTGCTTGCGAGCGGCCCCGGTTCTTCGAGCCGGCAGGACATCGGCACGGGTGTTTTCTTCGGGATGATAGTCGCCATCATCGTGGGTATCGTTCTGGTACCGTTCTTCTTCGTCATGATACACAAGTTCACCGACAGGCTTAAAAAGAAGAGGGCATGAAGCAGACCGTAAAACACATCCTCCGGGCCTTGCTGCTCGTCGCCGTAGCGGCGGCAATGGGGTCGTGCGTACTCGGCAGAAAATACCAGAGTCCCGAGCTCAACCTTCCTGACCGCCTCTCCGACTCGGCCCCCGACAACGATTCGCTGCTGTTCGCCGACATGCGGTGGTGGGAAGTATATTCCGACACTACTCTCCGGAATCTCATATCCGCCACGCTCGCCAACAACAAGGATATGCGCATCGCGGCCGAAAGGGTACAGGAACTTGCCCAACTGCGCCGGATAGACAACGCCGCCATGCTTCCGCAGATAGGAGGGACGCCTACGGCGAACGGGAGTGGGAGAATTACGGAGGCAACAATCCCGACGTCAGCCCGAATTCGGAGCCAAACTCACGCTGGGCTGGGAGCTCGACCTCTGGGGCAATCTCCGCTGGGCACGCCGCAAGGGAGTGGCGGAATACCTCGAATCGGTGGAGGCGCAGCGGGCACTGCAAATGACGCTGATTGCGGAAGTGGCACAGGCATACTACGAACTGGCCGCTCTGGACAACGAACTGGCCATTGTCCGCCGGACGCTCGCTACCCGGCAGGAGGGGGTACGGGCAGGCCAAGATACGTTTCGAGGGGGGCCGTGACCCTCCGAAAACCTCTTACCAGCAGTCGCAGGTAGAACTTGCGAGTACCGCCACCCTCGTACCGGAGCTGGAACGGAAAGTGGCCGCCAAAGAGAATGAAATCGCACTGCTGGCAGGCAGGTATCCGGGGCCCGTGGAACGTTCGTCGCTCGACAACGCCATGAAACTACCGCAGGAGCTGCCGGTGGGACTGCCTTCCGAACTACTGCTCCGGCGTCCGGATGTCCGGGCTGCGGAACAGGCGCTCATAGCGGCCAACGCCGCGGTAGGCATGGCCTACACCGACCGCTTCCCGCGGATACGCCTCACGGGAGCCTACGGACTCGAAGGCGACGCCATACAGAGCATCCTTCAGTCCCCCTACGGTCTGCTGAGTGGGACGCTGACCACTCCCATCTTCTCATTCAACGCCAAACGCGCCAAATACCGGGCCCAGCAGCACGCCTACGAACAGGAGTGCGCACGGTACGAAAAGAAGGTACTCACGGTCTTTCAGGAGGTGAACGACGCCATCGTGGGCTACAACAGCGCCCGCGAAGCGTGCGTCCTGAAACGGAATCTCGAACAGGCCTCGCGCAAATACGTGGAGCTCGCCCGGCTGCAATACATCAACGGCGTCATCAACTACCTCGACGTGCTGGACGCACAGCGCCAGTATTTCGATGCACAGATAGGACTCAGCAATGCCATCCGGGATGAATACATCGCGCTCGTACAACTCTACAAGGCACTGGGCGGCGGATGGGACACGACGCCTCCGCCGACGGAAGAGCCGGAGGAACAGAGGGAAGAGCAGGGTACCCGCCCCGAAGTCTCCGAACCGCGATAACCGGCTCCTCCGGACGAGGAGCCGAAACAGGCGGCGACACGCTCCCGTCTCCAGAAGGAAAAGGGTTGTCCACCGCAAGCCGCTGCCGCCCGCATCCGACAGGACAAAAGAGGCGAATGGACCGGTGGCCGGAACATCCGTCCATCAGGATGAACCGGTTCTTTTTGACTAATCCGGGAATTG